>Ga0255357_1000006_pt1 | contig 23721 bp, 18 predicted proteins | sample GFST25metaG_2_FD_186027 | JGI IMG/M metagenome (GOLD analysis project Ga0255357, IMG submission 186027) | Peat soil microbial communities from Stordalen Mire, Sweden - G.F.S.T-25 | ecosystem: Environmental > Terrestrial > Soil > Wetlands > Peat | place: Sweden: Norrbotten County, Stordalen Mire...
CTCATCGACCGGATCGCGGTCAACGACCCCAGGGCCGGCGCGGCCTTGCGTGCCCTGGCCCATGGGTTCGAGTATCAGCAGCTCCTCGACACGCTGCCGCCGCGGGGGGATGCATGAACGGCAGCGAAATCACGCCGGGGGTTGGAACTCCCAAGACCATTCTCATCGTCGACGACACGCCCGAGAACCTACGCGTGTTACTCGAGTTGCTCAAGCAACAGGGCTACAAGGTACGCGCCGTGCCCAACGGCAGGCTGGCGCTCCAGGCCGCTTCCAGTGAGCCACCGGATCTCATCCTCCTCGACATCATGATGCCGGAGATGGACGGCTACGAGGTCTGTCGGCGCCTGAAGCAGGACGACAAGCTGCGCGAGATCCCCGTGCTGTTCCTGTCGGCCTTGGGCGAAACCCTGGACAAAGTGAGGGCCTTCGACGTGGGCGCGGTGGACTACGTAACCAAGCCTTTCCAGTTCGAGGAAGTACGCGCCCGGGTGGAAACGCATCTGCGCCTGCGACGGCTGCAGGTCCAGCTTGAGGCGCACAATCGGCAGCTGCAGGAGCGGGTCGAAGAGCAGGTGCGTGAGATCTCCGATTCCCAGATGGCCACCATCGTAGCGCTGGCCCGCCTGGCCGAGTCGCGCGACAAGGGAACCGGCAAGCACATCGAACGCGTGCAGATCTACTGCCAGCTCCTGGCGACCCAATTGCGTGATCACCCCAGCCGGGGGGAGAGAGTGAACGAGGCCTTCATCGAGAACATCTTCCGCGCCAGCCCGTTGCACGACATCGGCAAGGTCGCCATCCGGGACAGCATCCTGCTCAAGCCCGGTCCCCTCACGCCGGCAGAGTTCGACGAGATGAAATCGCACACCACTTTGGGCGCGCAAACCCTGGAAGAGGTGCAGAAAGCCTATCCCAAGAACGGGTTCGTGCGTCTGGGCATCCAGATCGCGCGCTCGCATCACGAGCGGTGGGACGGCACGGGGTATCCCCACGGGCTGGCCGGCACGGCCATTCCCCTTTCGGCGCGGATCATGGCGGTGGCGGATTCCTACGACGCCGCGCGATCGAGACGCTTCTACAAACCCCCCCTGCCGCACGCGGAATGCTGTGCCGCCATCTACCGCCGCAGCGGCACCTATCTCGACCCTGTGGTGGTCGAGGCTTTCCGCGCGGTGGAGCCCCGTTTCTCCAGCGTCGCCGAATCGCTGGGTGAGTAGCATCAGCTTTTTGTCTGGCCGGCGGAGCCGCAGGCTTTGACTTGAGGCCGTGCGAACTCTCGCCGTGGCGTGGCATTTGTGCTTCGGTGGCAGCACGTCCCAGAGGGTCTTTGGTGGATACGGTTCCTGAGATACACTGCCCTCCGATGCTCGAGAAGTGGTCGCGCGTTGTTGCAGGTGCGGCCGTACTCGCATCGGCCGCGGGGATCGCTATGCCCGTGGTCGTACGCGTCCCTATCGTCAAGCCGCACGGCGCGGCCGATCCCGCTGACGCTGGGCTGTTCTCCCACTGGCAACACGACCAGTATCCGTGTTTCGTCTGCCATCCGGCGATCTTTCCCAGGGCGCGCAAGGGCTTCACCCATGACGAGATGGATGAGGGCATGTTCTGTGGCGCCTGCCACAATGGCCAGAGCGCGCCGCCGGCTAGCGGGGAACGTGCGGCCTGTCGCAAGTCCTGCCACGCAAAATGATGAGTCGTCTGCGCATCACTTGGACCTTTGTGGCCTTGACCCTCCTGCTGGGCCTGGACTCGCGTGCGCAAGGTGCAACCGAGAATCCCCAGGTTCAGCAGGGCGATGCGGGCGCCACCAGCGAGAAGGCGTCCGGGTCGGGCGCCACCACGCCGGAGCCCGCGCCGGCCAGGGTCGAGACGGAACCGGAGCACGCGCACGAGTCTCCTCTGCTTCTGCCGGGCGGCATCCGAATCGGCGGTCTTTTCGATGCGAGCTACGAGCGCGTGGGCATGGACGGCGGCCTGACCAGCGGCCAGAACGCCTTTCGCAACTACCACCACTTCGTCTTCATATCCCGCCAAGGCGACGACGTCCCCATCGGATTCAATGCGGAGGTCATCGGACAGTATTTCTACGAGCTGACCGCGCGCTTGTGGCGAGCGGGATCGGCCTTTCGCCTGTCCGCGCGGGTGGGCAAGATCATGGTGCCGTTCGGGCCCGATCCGCTCTTTCACAAGAACTACGGGGGATTGAGCGCGATAGACCAGAGGCTCCTGCCCGTGGTGTGGTCCTCTTTCGGCGCCTGCCTGCGCGCCGATGCGTTGGTGAAAGGGTTTTCCTTGGCTGTCGATCTCTATCTGGTGCAAGGGTTCGATCTGTCCGCCCGTGCGAGCACCCTGGACATGCAGCGCGACCTGCAAGCGTACAACGGTGCGCGTGTGGCAGTGGGCAACCGCGTGTCGCTTTCGCGCGGGCCGGTGACGTTGTGGTACTCGCTGTACTGGAATCGGCTGCGTTTTGGCCGCAGCCTGCTCATGCAGGCGCTTGACCTGGCGATCTGGCGTCCTTCATGGCCTGTCGTGAATCGACTGGCACTGGGCGTAGGCCTGCTGCGGGCCTTTGTGTCGACCGACCTTAGCTACGGCAGGCCCGACGCCATACCGGACGCTGGCGCCTACTATCATTTCGCCGACTACCTATGGTTGCGCTTCTACGCGACGAGCTGGCTCTATTTGCAGGCGCGCAGCGGCCTCATGACTTTCAACAACCACAGGGGCTTCTCCTATGATCCGGGACGCGCCACTGCGGCCGATGGTTCACACCACAACCTGGCACTGGTCGCGGAGTACGCCGGCGCCCAGTTCAGCCTGGGCTACTATTGGAACTTCGAGAAGGTGGACGAATACGCCAACGACTTCCTACGCCTCATGGTGATGTATGGCTTCTAGAGGCGTATTCTTGGTCTTTCTGTCTGCGGCCTTACTGGGCTGGGCCTGCGCAGACTTTCGGCGTGGACCGGCGGGTGACGCGTCTGCCGACGGAACGGGCGAGCGGGCGCCTATCGATGATCCCGTGTTCGAGAACGACGTCTATCCCATCCTGCAGGCGCGCTGTCAGGACTGTCACTCCAAGGGGGGATCCGGTGAGTACACCCCGTATGTGCTGACCGGGGACGCGAAGGCGGATCGCGCCATGGTTGTGATGCTGGTCTCACCCAGCTTTCCCGAGGGCAGCCTGTTGTTGCTACGTGCGACCGGCTACGACCACCTCGGCGGCCAGATCCTTTCCGTAGACGATCCAGATTACGCAACTATCCAGAGCTGGATTTCGGGCCTGCCTCAAGCAACGTGTCCTTGATGGACAGTTCGAAGCGCCCATCTGGAAGCGAAGATGCGGCTAGTCGCCGTGCAGCCGCTTGACCAAGTCCTCTTGCTCATCGGGCGATAGGGCCCAGTCGGTAATGGGGTAGACTAGGTGCTCCTCGTCCTCGTGGTGGCGGGCCAGGCTGCGTCGGAATTGGGGCAGGAGGGCTTCAGTCGCCAGCACGTCCTGCTTGGCAAGGGCCGCTGCCAGCTCGGGGAGAAGCGCGCGCAGCTCTCCGTGCTCGGCGAGCATCCCAGGCACGGCGCGCGCCACAGCCTCGGTCATCCGCAACATGGCGGGAAAGAGCAACGCCTCCTCGGCGACCATGTGACGGCTGAGAGCCTCCTCGAGCGCGGCGAAATGCCGCTCCACCTCGGCCAGCGCGCCGATACGCAGAAGGTGCTGCATCTCGGTCAGCAGGCCGTCGATGCGCGCATGGTCGGATCGCAGGTGTTCCGCAAGGGTGAGCTTCTGTTCTGGGCGGTGCATCCGCAGATCGGCGCGAAACAGGTCGGCTGCAAGCACGGTGATGGTGCCGTCCATCTCGCCTTGATGCATCTGGCGGAAAGCGGAGAGGATGGGCCTGGGATCCCGGTCGGTCATGAGAACCACGCGGCGGCCCAGGCGCAACTCCTGCAGGGCACGGGCGACCGCCGCGCGATGGTCCTCCAAGGACAATCCGCGAACGTCGACCTGAAGTGGCTCGGCGCTGACTGGTGCGGCCATAAAGGTCCACCTACAACGACTCGCAACCCCTGACAAGTGAGGGTGGCGAGATCCTGCGTGGGTGGGGTAGGCCCCTAGCCTTTTTCCAAGCTGTCGCGGCGACGAGCTTGGGGTAACGTTTGATATGGGAACCCTGACCGGCGAAGCCGGCAGGTTTCCCACCCGGCCAGGCAGAAGAACTGATCGTGTATTCACGCAAGCCCACCTCACCAGCCGACGCGCCCCCCGCTCGAAGCCGGCAGGCGGCGGAGGAAGAAGACCGCCGGCTCTTCGAGGCTGAGATGCAAGGGGTACGGCCCTTGCCGCCTGGGCCCCGCCGCGCCGTGCCCGAGTGGCAAGAGGACCCGTCCGCGCCAGCCGCGAGCGCACGGCTGCGGCCGCCGCAGGATGCGCTGCATGTAGATGAGGACGGCGACAAATTGACCGGTGCGGCTTTTGGCGTGGCCCACGACTTGGTCCGCGCGCTCGCCCGCGGCGAGATCGTACCCCAGGCAGAGTTGAACTTGCACCACTTGTCTGCCGAGGCCGCCGCGCACCAGGCCGAACGCTTCATCGAACAGTCGCTCGCGCAGGGTCGGCGTTGCGTCCTGCTCATCCATGGCCGGGGCTTGCATTCCGGCCTGGCTGGGCCTGCCCTGCGACCGGCCCTGGTCGAGTCGCTTCGCCGGGGGCCGGTGGCCAAGCAGGTCCTGGCTTTCGCCTCGGCCCCGCCCCGCTACGGCGGTGCCGGTGCGCTCATAGTCCTCCTGCGGCGTCCTCGATCTCTCCGGCCGTAAGCATCATGAGGGCGCCGGCGAGGGCGAGGAATGCGCCCCTGGAAGCCGTGCGTTTTCCGGTCGGGGCCGCGGGGCGGGCAAATCCGCCGGGCTGCCCGACACCGCGGCCACGACCTTCTGCGGTTATGACGGGTTTGGGGGACGTCGCGGATGGTTGACAGATCGCTGTCCGCGGTCGAAATTGGGAATCGTGTCCGAAAAACTCCCGATCGTCTGGTATAGGCGAAGTAGGAAACAGGACGAACCCACGTCTGAGAAGCGCAGCATCCCGGCGGGCGTTTTCACCAGGTGCCCCATGTGCCGCGAGACGGTCCTGACCGGGGATGTGCACAAGAACCTGGATGTGTGCCCGAGCTGCGGTCACCACTTCGCCATGGCCACGCGCGATCGCATCGCCTCCATCATGGACAAGGGCAGCCTCATTGAGCACGACGCACACGTAGAAAGCGTCGACCCTTTGGGCTTCCGCGATTCGAAGAGGTACAGCGATCGTCTAAAGTCCATGCGCAAGACGTCCGGCGAGGTCGAGGCGCTGATCGCCGTCGGCGGCCGCATTGAGAACATCGCGGTCGAGGCGGGCTTCTTTGTGTTCGAATTCATGGGCGGTTCCATGGGGTCGGTGGTGGGCGAGAAGATCGCGCGCGTCTTCGAGCGCGCCCTGGAACGCCGCGTGCCAGCCCTCATCTTCTCCTCTTCAGGTGGGGCGCGGATGCAGGAAGGGATCCTCTCGCTCATGCAGATGGCCAAGACCAGTGCTGCCATCGCGCGTTTGCGGGAGGCACGCGTGCCGATCCTGTCCATTTTGTTGCATCCCACTACGGGGGGCGTGGCGGCCAGCTTCTCCATGCTGGGCGATCTGCACATCGCCGAGCCCAAGGCACTGATCGGCTTTGCAGGTCCGCGCGTGATCCAGAACACCATCCGCCAGAACTTGCCCCCTGGCTTCCAGCGCTCCGAGTTCCTGCTCAGTCACGGTTTCATAGACATCATCGTGCCTCGCAAGGAACTGAAAGCATCCATTGTCTTGGCCTTGCGTTGGATGGGAACGCCGGCGCTGACCACCCGCAACTGAAGTCCGGACGCACCGGCCGTCAGTCTCATGAACACGGCGTATGGGAAGCTGCTGGCTCGCCTGCAATCGGCGCGGACGCTGGGCGTCTCTTTTGGCCTGGACCGCGTGCGGCTGGCTCTTGAGCGGCTGGGCTGGCCTGAGCGTCGCTTTCGAGCGGTGCAGATCGCAGGCACCAACGGCAAAGGCTCGACGGCTGCCTTCCTCGAATCGATCCTGCGCTTCGCGGGCTTGCGCACGGGGCTGTTCACTTCGCCGCACCTTTGCCGTTTTTCCGAGCGCATCCGTGTCGACGGCCGCGAGGTCGAGGGCGAGCGTTTGGGCAACTTTGATGAAGCGGTGGCGGCAACCGGCGTGCCTCTGACCTACTTCGAGATCTCGGCGGTGTTGGCCTTTCTGGCCTTTGCCGAGGCCAACGTCGACCTGGCCGTGCTGGAGACAGGCTTGGGCGGCCGACTGGACGCAACCACCGCTTCGCACCCTCTGGCTTGCGCGATCACCAGCATTGCGCTCGACCACCAGGATCTGCTGGGCAAGACCATCCGCGAGATCGCCCACGAAAAGGCGTGCATCGCGCGGACTGGGGTGCCGCTTTTTCTGGGGCCGCTTCCCGCTGAGGCCCTGGCTGAAGTCGCCCAGGTCGCGCACAAAACCGGGGCCCCGTTGCGCCGATTGGGTGTCGACTTCATTGCGCCGGACTTCCCGCTGGCGCTGGCCGGGGCCCACCAAGCTTCGAACGCAGCCCTGGCCGTGGCCCTGGCCCAAGAGGTTGCGTCCAACATGGGCTTCGTATTGCAGCGCGATGTCGTCAAGCACGGCCTGGCCGAGACGCGCTGGCCAGGGCGGTTCGAGCGCATGGCCGCGGATATCCTGGTCGACTGCGCCCACAACGCCGAGGGAGCGGCGGCTCTGGCCGCTGCCTTACCGGCCACGTCCCGTTGTGCCCTGGTGGTGTCTATCGTCCAGGGCAAGGATGCAGCGGCCATGCTGGCCGCGCTCTGCCCGCACTTCGATTTCGTGGTGGCCACGCGCTCGCCCAGCGAAAGGTCGCTTCCGCCCGAGGAGCTGGCGGCGCTGGTTCCGCGCGACAGAGGACGAAGAGTCGAGGTGGTGGTTGACCCTGGCCTTGCCCTCGCGCGCGCTCGTGCCCTGGTGGCCGGAGCGCCCAATGGCCTTGTCGTGGTGGCTGGCTCGATCTTCCTGGTTGGCGCCGTGCGAGCCCGGCTGCTCAATGAGCCGGTGGACGCCATTGTGGGCTCCGACCCGATGCCGTGAAGGCGCGTTGAAGAAATCGTGCACGGCGAGCATTCGCTCTTGGCAGCAGGGGCGGGGGTCGGGCTCGAAGTCACGGTGCGCAATTTAGCGCGGTCCAGCATTGCGGGCTTTTGACGCGCTCTGTATTTGCCAGATCGTCGGGCCCACGCTTATGATGACGGGGGATGAACCAGAACCTGCGCGCGAATCTGAGTCTTCTGCGTCCGGTGCTGTTTGCCTGCGCGGGCGTCGTGGTGGCAGGGCCTGCCCGAGCCGACCAACTTGTGCCCACGGACCAGGGCGTCAGCGCGCCCTCGGGTACGCCGGGCGGCAAGTACGGGGGTGTCACTCCAGGGAGCAACGTGAGCAACCCGTTGCCCCAGTCTCCCCTAAGTCCGCCCCATCTCATTTGGACGGGCTTTCAGCCGACGACGACGGGGTCGCGTGTCTTCTTTCAGACCACCGGGCCGGTGGAGTTCGAGGTAAAGGAAGGCCCTGTGTCGAAGGGCAGCCATTCCACGCTGACTGTTCTGCTTCGCGGGTGCCGTATTCACATGGCGAACAACCGGCGCAAGATCGACACACGCGCCTTTGCAACGCCAGTGCAAAGCGTTTCGGCCAAGCAGCGCCGCAAGGACGTCGAGCTTCTCATCACGCTTCGTGAGATCGCCAGCGCCACGCCAGGGACCGAGGACGGGCCCAACGGTACGCGTTTTCTGGTGTTCGACTTTCCGCCGGGCAAGCCGGCTCCTATTGAGGAGAAGGCGCCAGCCGGACCGGATTCGGCCTCGCCCGCGACCACATCTGGTGAAGGCTGGTCGCTCTCCGGCGACGGTGAGTCCGTGAAGGCCGAAGCGAAGGGGAAGGCGAAGTCCAAGGGCAGGGGCCGGACCGGCGCTGCGCCTGACCGGGCGGCGCTCGGGGAAAACCCGGCGCTGGAACCCACCCCCGTCGTGATACCCCCGGCCGGGGCTAAATAACTGATTCGCCTCTTCCGAACCTAGTAGGGAGAGGGCGGTACATGAGAGCACCATTTGTTTCCCGATTGACTGTATGGGGCGCGCTGCTGGTTCTTGCCGGCTGCTCAAAGGGCACCGAGCCAGAGGCGTCCCCTCCAGTGCCGCAAAAGGACGACGGTGGTGTCATTCGGACAACGCTTGACGGTGGTGGGGATAGCGGCGCACGTGACGGTCGGGGCCATTCCAGCGCAGATGGGGCGGTGGGCGGTGTCGACGCGCCAGCCTTGCCACCGTCGATTGCCGTAGCCGTCGACATGGCGTCGTTGATCCCACCCACCGACGGTGGCCTGCCTGATCCCTTGATCGTTCCGGCCAGCTATGGGCCCAAGCCGGTGGTCACCGTCACGGTGATCTCGCTTTCGGGCGACATGCGGGCCGACGACGTGTCGTTGGTCACGGCGTCGCTGAACGACCCGGTCAGCGGCACGGCTGCAGCGTCTGTGAAGCTGGCCAAGTCCGAGACGAATGCGGCTCCTGAGTCGAACACCACACGCTTCATCTTCTCCGACGTCCCGCTCGATCTCTCGAAGGTCGCCACGGGCGCCTATGACCTGGTCCTGACCGCCACCACGGTCGGCGGGGCTTCCGCGACAACCAAGGTCACGTTGTGGGTGGATACGGGACCAACCGTCGTCGTGAAGTCTCCGAGCGAAGGCGGATACTACAAGGGTTCGGCGCCGGTCGAGGTCGACGCAACCCAGGCGCAGTTTGCCATCACCTTGGTTACCATGGCGCTGGGGCAGGGGGATGCGGTCCCGCTGACGCAGACGAGTGGTGGCGTCTACAAGAGCACCATCGACTTCAACAGCTTCGTTCCGCCCCTGGACGGTGATGAGCTGGTCACCATTCGCGCCACCGACGAGAACAGCGTCGAGACGGTGGTGTTGCGCCACTTCGTGAGTGACAACGCGGGGCCTGCCATCACGGCGACCGTGCCGGCCAATGGCGCCATGATCGGGAGTGTGATCACCATCAGCGCGACGGTGGCCGATCCGGCCGGGGTGGACACGTCCTCGGTGGTGGCGGTGGTGGGCAACGGCAACGTGAACTTCGAGGTCAAGCTGGCGCCGCCGTCCGGGGGCGGCAATCTCTATTCGAATCTCTTTGACACGACCAAGCTCCCCTCTTACGCACTTTTCCCCACCATCTCTTTCCGGGCACGGGACGTCCTGGGAAACGAGTCCACCGTCAGCTACGAGCTCTCGCTCGACAACACCCCGCCCACCATCGATCTGGATCCTCCGTACATCCGTCGAGTGAAAGTCATCAACGAGGATTTGAGTTGCAGCTGGGCCTTCGATCCAGTAGGCCCGGACGCAGTGGATGACGGCGACATGGTTACCCAGCTCTTCGATGTTCGAGTCCGCGCGGAGGACAACGGCAACACGCCGCAGACTGGCAGCGCTGACTTCGTGCCCATCGGCGGCGTGGACCAAGGCAATGTCCATTTGTTCATTCTGAGCAATACGTCGCGGCCGTTGGTGGTGGATACCAGCAACCCGCCCGATGGTCTGTGCGACGATATCAACCCTGACTTGGTGCCCACGACCAAGCCGCAGACCGACACAGACGCCCAGGTCGTGAACATGTTGCCCATCGCACCATTCCAAGGGGCGGACTTCAGCCCAGAACCTGGTGTTGCATGCTCGACAGCCACCGGTCTCTCGCCTCCCGACCCGGGTGTCTTCTGCGGAACCACCCAGAATTTCAGCAAGGCCCAATATGCGGCCGGCGACTCGACGCCCCACTGTTATTCCATGACTGACGTTCTCAACTACTCTGGGAATCTGCCATCCATCTACACGATCGGGCCGATAGTGGCCGACGGTCTCCAGTGCGCTGGCCGCCAGTTCGATGCCTCCAACAACCTCAAGGACGGCTGGGCGTGTCTGGCCGTGACGGCCAGTGACACGTTGGGCAACAAGCAGGTCTCGCGCCCCATTCGTATCTGTGTTGTGGCCAACCCCTCGAGCACAGCGTGTCCGGATTTCAAGGCCGTGACGGCAGTTGTATCGTCGGATCCACTCGAGATCGACACGTCGGTTCCACTGGTAGGCCGGGGCGGTGTGGCATTGCAGGCGAACGACGAAGTCATCGTCTCGGGTTTGGTCGCTTTCTCCGGGGTCAACGGCCGCTGGAAGGTGAGCCCACTCGACAGCTCAGGCATGCGTTTTTCACTCCAGGGCGCTCACGGCGCAGGTGGCGGGACGTCGGCCGCGGTGAAAACCGGTTGGGTTGTTCCGGTTGCGGCAATGCCCGACTGTACGGGGACGGTCATCCAGGGCGGGACCGACGGTGGCCTTCCGGTGGTCGACACCACGAAGCCGTGCAAGCCGTGGTCGAACTTCGATCCGGGTGAGATGCGATCGTACTAGTCGTTAGCGGGTCACCAAGTCTGCGGGTTCAGGCCGCGCGCACGAGGGTCGGGCGCCCGCTTGGGCGTGCGCCCGTACCAGGCTGTTTGGGCAGCCGTAACTGGCTCCAGTTCGAACGGGATGAAGAGCACCTTGAGGTAGCGGTTGCGGCCGATGCGTTCCCACCCCAGCACGCCCAGCAGGACTTCCCACATGGTGTCGCCCGGCCGCTTGACCTGCGACTCCCAGAACGGCACGAACCAGAAATGGGAGGTTCCCGCCTCGGGGCCCAGGCCCCGGCTGATCCAGATGCTGGGGAAGATGAAGGTTCCTTCCCAGGTCGGGCGACGAACGCCGAAATAGAACGGGAAGAACACGGTGGTGCACCGTTCTTCACTCCAGAAACGCCAGTACAGCGGGAACGCGATGGTGCTGGCGTCCGTGGGCCCACTGCGCCGGTAAAAGAGCGGCGCCATGGTGGTGCTTTGGTCGCTGACTTCGTTCCGGTAGCGCAAGAAGAACGGCAGGAACATGGTGAGCCGGTTATCGTGGTATGCGTGCAGATCGTAGTAGAGAGGCAGGCCCAGGGTGGTCGACGAGGTGATGTCGGTGCGATGCCAGAAGAGCAACAGCCAGGTCGAAAGCGATCGTTCAGGATTGAAACGCGCGTAGTGGAAGAGCGGCGGGATCACCCTGGTGGTGGTTTCGCTGACCTTGTCGCGATGCCAGAACCAGAGCGGGATGAAGGCATGAAAACGGCTTTTCCAGCTGTCGCGCCAGACGAAGTTGCCCGTGTACCACCACAGGCTGTCCGGCGCCTTGCCGAAGCCGAAAACCGCCGTGGCCACGGTCTGCGACACGCGTGAATGCCTCTCGTAGAACAGCGGCAGCAACGCCTCGCTGCCTGTGTGGCTCGCGCCATCGCGCGAATACCAGAATAGTGGCAGAAAGCCGCGGGTGGTTTCGCTGCGGTTGCGCGACCACAACAGCGGCCCCACGAGGCTGAACGACTTCTGCTCTTCGCCATTGGCGAAATGCCAGTAGAGCGGCATCAGCAGGATGTGGCTTTTGCTGCCCTGACGGCCTTGCCACCAGAGGGGGAACACCACATGGGTGCTTCCGTCGGGCCAGCTGGACTGGAAGTAGAGCGGCGACACCACGCGGCTGGTTTCGGTTTCGTGGTTGCGATAGTAGAAGAAAAGCGGTGTCACCAGCAGACGGCGCTGGGGACTGTCGGCCGAGACAAACAAGGGGATCAGGCCCGAGGCGTGGCTGTGCTTTCGGCTGTTCTCGGCGCGGAACCAAGGCCCGACCACGAGGGTGCGGTGGTCCTGGTCGTGGCTGGACCAGAAGAAGGGAAGAAAACTGTCCAATCGATAGCCGTTGTCGCCGCGGCGGCCAAAGTAGAGGGGAAAGACGTAGGTACCGGTATCTCCCGGTTCCCAATAGCGCGCATAGAAGGGAAAGAAGACCCGCGCCGTCACGCTGGGGCTGTCCACCATGACATAGGGCCCGAACATGCGCGTGCGCTGGCCGGTGCCCTGGAAGGTATGGTCGAGGTAGAGCAGAGGCACCCCGCGGACTTGCAACGTGTCGCTGCGGTACCAGAAAAAGGGTAGGACGAAGCCGGCCCGCAGGCCCGGACGACGAGTCCAGGCCGCCAGGGGCGAGGCAAACAAGGTACTTCGGCTGTCGCGACGATAGTGAAACAAGGGCAGCAGGGTGAAGCTCGTTTCGTCCTGGCCGCCCGGCCGCGTCCCCCGGCGGTAATGAAAAAGCGGGAACAAGGCATCCGTGGTCTCGCCGCCCCAGCTGCGGTGCAGGTAGGTCCCCACCACGGTGGTGGTGCGGTTGGCGGCGTCGTCGCGGAATCTCCAGAAGAGCGGAAAGAGAACGAAGTGATGGCGTTGACTGCCGCTTCCCCAGAACAGAAGTGGCACGATTCCCGCTGCCGAGCCGGTCCGATCCACGTGGCGGAAGAAGAGGGGAACTATGGTGGTGGAGGTGCCCCGCTGGGAATCGGCGAAATGCCACAGAAGCGGAACCTGGATGTGATAGCTGGCCTCGTGATCGTGGCCGGTGAAGAAGAGCAGGGGAAAAATAGCGGTGAGCGAGCTGGTGGCATCTTTCGTGTGGTGCCAAAGTGGGAAGGCCAGGGTGGTGCTCGAATGCTGGTCGCGGAAGTGCCAGTAGAGAGGGGCCACGATCAGATGGCTGCGCTCGCCACGGTGACCGAAGAAGACGATGGGGAAGAGGCCCGCGCTGCGGCCACCGTCGGAGAAGTGGCGGTGGTAGGCCCACAGCGGGAAAATGCCGGCAGCGGTTGTGCTCTCTTCCCGGGAATGGCGACGAAAGTAGAAGGGCAAGAGGCCTTGTGCAGTGGCCGCCTGGGCGCGATCGTGGAAATACCAGTAGAGCGGAAAAACCGCTCGCGTGGTCCCGGCGGGATCGGTGCGCAGGTAGTAGGGCCCTACGACGGTGGTGGTGGCGTTCGCGGGAATGTCGCGATAGCGTCCATAGAGCAGCAGATACCAATCCAGCTCGGTTTGCCGATCGTGCCAGCGCAGGATCGGCGGCACCAGCCAGGTCAGCCCGTGCGAGCCTGCGTCGTCGTCACGGCGGTAGCCGCCGAGTGGCGAGAGGAAGAGGGCCGTCTTGCCGTGCTCCGCACGGCTGCCGAGAAAGAACGGAAGGATGACCTGCCAGCTTGCACCCTTTTCCCGATCGCGTCCCCACCACGCAAGCAGGGCGGCCGACCCCATGGACCAGCCGTCGCGCCGGATGTGGAACACCGGCGGGACGATCGTGGTGCTCGCCTCCGGTGAGCGGAACGACCAGAGCAGGGGGAATCCAACATCGTAGTTGAAGGTCTTGCTGCGGCCGAAATAGTACAACCAGAGGAACGCGCCGGTCTTGTTCTCGCCATCCACCGACGAGTAGCCCAGCCAGGATCCGAAGTACCCGCCTTTGGGGCTCGTGTGTCGAATCCCCACCGGCACGATGAGCAGGGTCGCCTCATTCCCACTACGCCAGTAGAAGTTGAGCGGCAGGGCGTAGGTGAAGGCAAAGTCCTTCGAACGCGACGAAACGAAGAGTGGACAGACGTCGAACTTGTGGTCGGGCGATCGTTTCCAAAAGTAGAGGAAACCCAGAAGCCCGAAGGCGCGGCCCCTGTCCGGATCGCCGATGGTGAACGAACCGGCAAGAGGCGCGGCCCAGCCGAACTTGGTCGAGGTATAGATGAAAGGCCACACCGCCCACGAGCGAGCGTCCGGCTGTCGGGTCTGCGAGTAGAGGCCGACCACGGTGACCACGCGTTGTTTGAGGTGGTCCTCGATCCGCCAGTAGAAGGGAGCCGCGATCTGCGTGCGGGACTCCGCGCTCCAGAAGTGCCAGTACACCGGGGCCAGGACGCGGTAGCCCGGGTTGCCCCGGCGCGACCAGTAGAAGGGAATGAAGTCGAGCGTCGCGCCTTCCTTGCGGAAGAGCAGAAGATTGAAGGCCCTTTCGAAGGAGCGACAGAAGCCTTGTTCGCAAATGGTGTCCGCCGGGCACTGATCGTCACGGCTACAAGCTCTTCCCGTGGTCGTGGTCGTGGGCGTGGCCGTGGCCGTCGTCCCGAATCCTCCGGAGGCGGTGGCCGATCCGGTTTCCGACTCTTGCGTCGCTGCCGGCCCTGTCTTCGCCGGCACCGGTTCCTCCTCGGCCTGCGCCGCGCGGAAGGGCAACAGCGCACCCGGCCGCGTGGTGCGGGCGAATGGATCCAGATTGGTCGCAGCCCATGCGTGGCCCGACAGGCCGATCGCGATGGCCGCAGCCGCAGTCCACGCTGGCGGAAAGAGACGACGTTGTTTCATGCGGCGGGCGACTCACGGCTGCGGCGGCAGCATCTTCCATTCGCCGTTCTCGCGCACGAAGACAACGTCACCGGTATCAGACTCGTCACCCTTTTGGCGCGTCACCTTGAGAGTGGCCGTCTCTCCCTTGACCGCTGAGCTCTTGATGCTGAACTTGGTCCCCTCGACCTCCTTTTGCATCTTCTTGAGGCCCTCGGTCGCCTGGCCCATCTGCGTGGCCAGCATGCCCTGGTACATGAGCGCGTAGCAGTCGATCACCTTCTCCACGTTGCCCTCGACCAGGGCCTTGCGCCACCGCTCGAAGGTCTTTTCAGGAGTGGAGAATTCGGCTCGAGCGGGCGGAAGCTGGAAGGAAACGCTCTTGATTTTTTCCTTGGGGACCTTGACGGTCTGCCCCTGGGTTTCGACGGTGAAGACGCCGTCGTAGTAGTGGATGAGCTTCCCGTTCATCTTGGTCTTGTCGAGCAACTCGAAGACCTCGGCGCGCGCGGCAGGCGCCCAGGCGGCGAAAAGGGCCGCGCTCAGGAGGATGGAGGAGCGAACCGTGCGACGTGAGACCATGGCTGTCATGCCTTCACCGGGATCCCGGGGGCCGGGAAGCGGTTGGTTAGCTCGCGCACCTCGACCGCGATGTGGGCGGCGTTGTCGTCGTTTGGGTTGGACATCACGCGATCCATCCAGGCCACGATCTGTTTCATCTCGGTGGCTCCCATGCCGCGGCTGGTGACCGAGGGCGAGCCGAGACGAATGCCGGAGGGATCGAACGGCCTGCGCGTGTCGTAGGGTACCGAGTTGTAGTTGAGCTCGATGCCTGCCTTGTCGAGGGCCTTGGCGGCGAGCTTTCCTGGGATGTTCTTGTTGGTCAGATCGACCAGGATGAGATGGTTGTCCGTGCCGCCCGAGACTACGTGGTAGCCGAGCGCCATCAGTTCGGCGGCAATGACAGCGGCATTCTTGACCACGTTCTGCGCGTACTCGCGGAACGCCGGCTGCGACGCTTCGTGCAGAGCGACAGCGATTCCGGCCGTCGTGTGATCGTGCGGTCCACCCTGCAGACCCGGGAACACGGCCTTGTCCAGGGCCGACGCGTGGGCTGACCGGCACAAAATCATGCCGCCCCGCGGACCGCGCAGGGTTTTGTGTGTCGTGGTGGTGACCACGTCGGCGTGGGGAACCGGCGAAGGATGGGCGCCGCCCGCCACCAGCCCTGAAATGTGTGCCATGTCGACCGCGAATCGGGCACCGACCTCACGCGCGATCTCGGCCATCGCGGCAAAGTCCCAAAGGCGAGAGTAGGCCGTGCCGCCGGCCCACAGAAGCTGGGGCCGTTCGCGCCGAGCTAGGTCCCGCACCTCGTCGAGGTCGATACGGCCTGTGTCCTTGCGCACGCCGTATTGGACAGACTGGAAATAGCGCCCCGTGATCGACACGTTCCAGCCGTGGGTCAGGTGTCCCCCCATCGGCAGAGCCAGGCCCATGACCTTGTCGCCGGGCTTCAGAAAGGCGAAATAGACGGCCAGGTTGGCCGGCGAGCCCGAGTACGGCTGCACGTTGGCGTGCTCCGCGCCGAAGAGCGAGCAGGCACGCTCCTGAGCCAGTGTCTCCAGCGGGTCTACGAACTGCTGGCCCTCGTAATAACGCTTTCCAGCGTAACCTTCACTGTACTTGTTCGTGAAGACGGACCCAGTGGCTTCCAGCACCGCGCGCGAGACGTAGTTCTCTGATGGAATCAGCCGAATCGTGTCGGCTTGGCGGCACTCCTCGGCGCGGACCAGTTCCAGAACCTTGGGGTCGGTCACGGATAGTGGTTCATCGACGAACTTCATGGCCCCGGAAGCTATTCCGGTGGGGGTCGTGAGTCAACGCAAGGAACGCGCCGGCCGCCTTTTCGTCAACCGGCGAGCAACTTGGCGGCCGGGCTGCCGAAAACAGGAGCATCCGTCAACGTCATTCAAGGAGGCTCGAACATGAATCCGATCTCACGACTCGTTCTCTCAAGCGTTCCGTTGTTCACACTGTCGCTCTTCCCCCTTCTGGGGTGTGACGACAACTCCGCCGGGTCAAAGCCGCAGCTCGTGGAGCAGGTCGCGCTCCACATTGAGAACGTTCCTGCCGATGTCGCCTGCGTGCGCATCACGGCCAGCAGTACCGATCGGCAGGTGGTTCGCGACATCGCCGTCACCCTGGGCCAAAGCGTGGAAGAAAGCTTCTCCGGCTTGCCCATCGGTACCGTTGTGTTCCAGGCTGCGGCCTATTCGCAAACTTGTGATTCGGTGACCAAGAGCACCGTGCCCTCGTGGATCAGCGATGAGGTTTCTGCCACGGTGAGTCTCGCGCGCTCCGCCAGCGTGTCACTGACGCTTTACCCGAACGGCCGGGCCAAGGTCAGTGTCGGCTTCGATCTCCGAGTCGACGGTGGCAGGCCAGACGGGGGCTAGCCCTCGCGCCTCAGTTCTTCGATGTCGCGCCGCTAAGAGCGCTTGGGTGAGTGGGGAGGCCACAAGGCCGGGGAGACACAATCATGTCCCGGCTTCGGGCAGAATCTTTGCGGCCTGCATGAAGATGCGAGGTCAGGAAGGCAGAGGGTCGGAGCAACCTGCGGCCAGCTTTGACCCTCTGCCTTTGCGTGCTCCTCTGCTCACCTCTGTGTGCTCGCCGACGGGGCTGCGCGGACGAGATCGCGCCTTAGGTAGCCGCCGCTAGTGTGATAGCCTGCCGGCATACGGCAAATCACATGGCAAGCGCAAAAGATCTCAAAGGCACCCGGCTCGGTCGCTACACCTTGGTCGAGCACCTTGCCACAGGTGGAATGGCGGAGATATTTCTTGCCACGTACGAGGCTGCGGGCGGGTTCCGCAAAGAGCTTGTGCTCAAGATCCTGCAGCCGCGATGGGCGGAGAATCAGGCGGTGGTGGACATGTTTATGCGCGAGGCCCGCATCACCGCTAGGCTCAACCATCTCAATATCGTCGACGTCTATGACGTGGCTAGCGAGGACGGAACCCATTTCATCGCCATGGAGTACATCCGTGGCAAGCCTCTAACCGAGTTAGCTCGTCGCGCCATCGAAGTCTGGCAAGTCCTTCAGCTCGACGTAGGGGCCCACATCGTGGCCGAGGTGGCAGCGGCGCTGGCCTATATGAATGAAGCGCTGGACGAGAATAACCAGCCGATGCAGGTCGTGCATCGCGACGTTTCGCCCACCAACATCATCATCGGCACCTCGGGCCAGGTCAAGCTCATCGACTTCGGGATTGCGCGACAAGGCGCGGCAGTCGAAGAGGCGTCGGGCGCTCGTCCGGGCAAGGCTTCCTATATGTCTCCCGAACAGGCCCAGGGAGTTGCGCTAGACGGGCGCTCCGACATCTTCAGCCTAGGTACCATCCTCTACGAAATCACTGTCGGTCGTAGGCTGTGGCGCGGCACAAGGGCGAGCTCCATCCGCCGCATCATTGAAGAGAAGCCCGCTCCGCCCACCTACGTGCGGCACGACTACCCCACCGACTTGGAGATGGTTGTGATGCGGGCACTGGAAAAGAAGCCGGAGGACCGCTACCAGTCGGCCCACGATTTAGCCAACGACCTGCAGTGTTTCTTGCGGGACTCGGGCGCCCAGATGCGCAGCCACCACCAGTTGGCGCACTACTTCCGTGAACTCTACTCGCCTGAGGCCGAGGCGCAGATCACCGAGGACGGCCTCCGGCAGGCTCGTCTCTTTGCCGAAGGAGATGAGGATAGCCGCCGGGATGATGTTGAAGCTCTCGACTTCGATCAAGCCTCGGCCGGCGGCCCAGGCGCGGCGCTCGCGAGAGCTCTGCGCGCCGCTGGCTCGGCCCTGACGGTCGACGGTCGCGAGCCTGCGGACTTTGATGAAGAATTGCCGAGCGTCGAGGAGATGCCAAGGCAGCACAGCGCCGTTCCCGCGGCTACGAAGGATGGGCAGGTGGTCGCGTCTAATGCGCCGCAGATTCCTGATTCGCCCGCGGACTCCGGTTCCGTTGATGCGGTGCCGCCGGCGTTCGAGTCCGTCACAACGCCGCGCCGGACGCCTCTTGTGGCGCGCGCTGCCCACGCCAGGAGCGTCGCCGCCCACGAGGACACGGTGCCGAGGTCGGTGCCACTTGGGGCAGTTCTGTTCGTAGCTGTGCTGCTGGCCGCTGCTGTGGCTGGCCTGGTGTGGCTGCTCCGGAGTGGCTAGTTCTTGGGCTAGAGTGGCCTCGTCCCCAAATCAGGCTGTGCTACCCTCTTGGGCCTAGGGGCTCCAGAGCTGCCATGAAGTTCGTTTGCGATCGCTGTCAGACCCGCTACTCCGTAGCGGATGAGAAGGTCAGACAGCGGATTCTTCGCATCCGCTGCAAGACCTGCGGCAACGTCATCACGGTGCAGGCCGGCGAAATGGTCCCCGGTGCTCAGGACTCCTCCAAGGGGCCAGAGCCTGGTGCAAGGGCCAGCTCTGAATCGGCCGCGGGCTCCTCATCAAGCCCTTCACGCCCGTCGTCGAGTCTTCCGGAGTGGTTCGTGGCTGTCGAGGGCGTAGAGCAAGGCCCGCTCAGTTGCACCGATGCGGCGAAGACCATCGTGTCGCTCAAGACGGAGCAGTCGGTCCATGTCTGGAAGGAGGGCATGGATGGCTGGAAGCGACCCCAGGATGTGGCCATCATCGCCCAGGAAATTGGTCTGTTGAAGGGGCCGCCGGCCGGCCCATCGTCCCATGCGCCGGCTGAGCCGGCGCACGCCAACCCTTCGTCCGTGCCTCGTCCGACGCCAGCGCCGGCTGATTCGGCGCCCGGGGTTCGGGCTCCTGGCCCTGGGCCGAAGCCTCCGCCGGATAGAGGTTTTGGCTCCGGCCGGAAGCTGCCGCAGCTTGGCCCGGGTTCCAAGTTGTCAGCGCGCATTCCCGAACCCCGCCCCAAGGTTGGGCCGCCACCCATTTCCGGAGTCGGCCCCAAGGCGGCGCCGCCCATTCCCGGATCCGGCGCCAAGGTGGCACCGCCGCCCATTCCCGGAGTCGGCCTCAAGGCGGCGCCGCCGCCCATTCCCGGATCCGGCGCCAAAGTGACGGTGCCGCCCATTCCCGGATCCGGCGCCAAGGTGGCGCCGCCGCCCATTCCTGGGTCAGGGCACAAGGCACCGCCGCCCGTTCTTGGTGGTGGCCCTACGCCGGCTGGAGGTCTTGGCCCGGAGCGGGCGCGCCATCCGGTTGCGGGCTCCGAGCCTTCGCTCGGAAGACTTGGCTCAGGACCAAAGCTGCCGCCGCCGCCCTCCGGATCCGGCCCCAAGGCGCCACATCCGGTCTTCCCGGATTCTGTTGCGGAAACGCCCTTGCCTAGCCTGAGCGCGGGCGCGCCGCACCCAGGCCCGCGCCCGGTGCCCGTCTCGGTGGTGCCTTCGGCGAGAAAAGGGCCAGCCTTGCCGGGCCTAACGCCCCTGAGTGTGACGCATCCTCCGACTGCGTCCGCGTTGGAGACAGAATTCGACAAGGCGCCGGAGACCAAGCCCGACAGGCGCCCGTCGGTGGCTCAAGGAGTTGCGGCGCCGGGCACGCATGTGCAGGGCATCGCACAGCCGACGTTGCCCGGTAGGCGTCTCGCCGAAGACGACTTCGACCAGGGACAGAAGACGCCCCCGCCCAGCCAGCGCTTGCCGCCCATCGCGGAACCGGGGCGGGACGGTCACGATGGGAAGAACTCGCCGTTGTCGACCCTGGCCTCCGCCCACCCGCCGGTGCCGCAGCCATTCGACTGGTCGGGCGAGGGCCTAGCAGCAGCGGCCGAGATGAATCCTGCGCCGCCGCTAGCCCCGCCAGCGGGTTCTTTGTTCAGCGACGTGGCAGCCCTGCCCGCTACGCTTTTCCCAGCGGCACACGCCGAGGTTGGCCTATCTAGGCTGACGGGCCTGGCGGCCTTGGCCCACCGGCACCGACACCTCAAGTACGTCATCGCGGCCGGCACCGTGGTGGTCCTTGTTATTTTGGTTATTCTGGTTTCGTGGCGAGGCGAGAGTGGGAAAGCCGCCGGATTGGCCGCGGAGCGCGCAGCGCGCGTCCCGGAAGCCCCATCCTTGAGTGAGGCCGAGACGCCACCGCAGGACGACAGGACTGGCGGACCGGAGGACCGGCCGAAAGCGCGATCCGCCTTGCGGGTCACATCCAAGCGATCGTCGGTTGTTCATTCCGCAAACCCCTCGGATAGGGCGGCCACAGCCAGAGCGGATCCCTTCGCGGGACCATCTGCGTCTTCCCGTTCACCCGAGCGACCAGTCCCGGTCGAGACGGCAGGCCAGCCCCGTCGCCCGCCGGGCGGCGAGGGCAGAGTGGTTTCTCAAGCGCAAATCAGTGAAGTCGTAAGGAACAGGGAGAACCAGGCTGGCCTCAAGACATGCTATGAGCGAGCGCTAAAGCAGGATGGGCGATTCCGGACGGGGCGGCTGGACATCACGGTGTCAGTTGGTGAAACGGGCGTTGTGCAGCAGGTGCATGTCCATGGTCCTTCTGACTTCTTGCTCATTGACGGCTGCATCAAGAACGCCATTCGGCACTGGCGCTTCCCGCCCAGCGCGGAGGAGTACGCGACGAGCTTTCCGCTCATCCTACAGGGGGGATAGGCTAGCTAGATTCCCCAGCCGCCGCTCACGTGCAGGCTGGTGCCGGTGACATAGGCGGCTTCGTCGGAGAGAAGGTATAGGACGGCATGGACCGCGTCGCCGATGGAGCCGATACGGCCGGCCGGAATGATCTTGACCAGGCCCGCCAGCTCGGCCGCGTCCAGCGAGCCAGAATCAATGAAGCCGGGAGACACGGCATTGACCGTGATCGTGTGCTTGGCCAGCGCCTTGGCCAGGCTGCGCACCAAACCCAGCACGCCCACCTTGGCCAGGTAGTGGGCCGTGAGCTGGGTCTGTGCCACTAGGCGGTCGGCATTGGCCATGGAGAAGGCGACTATGCGGCCCCCCTGCTGCTTCACCATGACGGGCGCAACCAGGCGCGCCAGATAGAAGAAACTGTCCAGGTTGTTGGCGAACATCTCGCGCCAGCCGGCAGGCGTTTCTTCGAGCACGTCCACGCGGTGATAGGGACCGGCACAGTGGATCAGGGCATCGATGCGACCCTGCCAGTCGAGGACCTGGCGAACCAGAGCCGCACACACCTCGGGCGTCGACACATCGGCATGGACGGCCAGAGCCCGGCCGCCCTTTTCTTCGATGGCCAAGGCGGTTGCCTCGGCCTCGGCCCGGCTCTTGCGGTAGCAGAGCGCAACTGCCCAGCCGCGCTCGGCCAGACGCAAACCCACTTCTCGTCCAATGCCTTTGGCACCGCCGGCAATCAGCGCAGTTTTCTGCACGTCACCCTTTCCGTGCGTCGATTCCCATTCCACCGTCATTTCGGCCGGTCGTCCTCCTCAGCGTAGTTCTGGAACCTGGTGAACTCGCGTTGGAAGGTCAGGAACAGCGTATCGGTGGGGCCGTGGCGGTTCTTGCCGATGATGAGCTCGGCTTTGTTTCGTTCCGCACCCTCGGTGCCGTACATCTCCTCGCGATGAATAAAGAGGATCATGTCGGCATCCTGTTCGATGGCGCCCGATTCGCGCAGGTCGGAAAGTTGCGGTCGCTTGTCTTCGCGCCTCTCTAGGCCGCGGTTGAGCTGCGACACCGCGATGACGGGAATGCGCAGGTCTTTGGCCAGGGCCTTGAGACCGCGCGAGATCTCGGCGATCTCGCGCTCGCGTGATTCCTCCCGGCGGCCGCCTAGGCCGCGGGCGAGCTGAAGGTAGTCCACCACCATCAGGCCGAGCGGTGGCCGACCGTCGCTGCTCTGCGGGAAGTACTTGGGGTTGCCGCGAAAGCGTCGCGCCTTGGCCCGCAGTTCGAGGATGTTGGGGGCGGCCGAGTCATCGATGAGGATAGGGGCCTTGGTCAGCCGGTCGGCCGCGGGGTAGATGTGACTCTTCCAGTCGCCGTACTCGATCATGCCCCTGCGCATGCGGCTGGAATCGATGCGGGCCTCGCCCGCCAGCATCCGTTCCATCAGCTCGAACTTCGACATCTCCAGTGAAAAGATGAGCACCGGGACGCCATGGTCGAGCGCTGCATGCGTGGCCACGTTGATGGCCCACGAGGTCTTGCCCACGCCGGGCCGCGCGGCCACCACGATGAGGTTCTCAGGCTGAAAGCCCGCGGTGATCTCATCCAACTTGGTGAAGCCGGTGGGTACGCCGGTAATCTGCCGGCGTTCCATGGAACGGGTCTGCAACTCGTTGACCACGTCGCCCAGCAACTCGCCCACCGGCTGAAAAGATTCGCGTCGGTTCTGCTGCGCGACCTTGAAGATCTGCGTTTCGGCGTCATCGAGGAATTGCTCGTAGCTACCGAACTCGCCGTAGGCACGCGACTGGATCTCAGCGCAGGCCGCGATCAGGCGGCGCAGCGTCGCCTTCTCCTTCACCAGCCGGACATAGTGGCTGATGTTCTCGGCCGTGGGAACGGAGTTGGCCAGGGTGATGAGGTAGCTGGGGCCACCCTCCAGGCGGGGCAGGGCGCCGCGCGATTTCAGCTCATCGCCTAGGGACACCACGTCGATGGGCTGGCGTCGTTGTTCCAACTCCATCATCGCGGCAAAGATCTCGCGGTGCGCGGGCAGAAAGAAGTCATCCGCGGTCAGCACCGTGGCCATCTCGTCGAAGGCCAAGGGCTTGACCAACACGCCGCCCAGGGCGGAGCGTTCCGCGTCCAGGTTGTGCGGCGGCAACCGCCCGGATGCACCGCTGTCCGCGAGGGCGAGAGATTCAGCCATAGAAAATCAGTCTACGCCAAACCGATACGAACACGCGCACCAACTCATCGGCTGTCCGGCCAGCGTGCGCGTGAGCGGAAGCGGGTGCGTGAGCGCACAGCGCGTGGGCGGATCGCCTGAGCGGCGCGCAGAACGCTCTTCGCCTTCCGCAGACCGCCCGCGAACTCGCTCACGCCCACGCGACCCGCGGGCCGGCCTTTTCGGTCGGCCCAGCATTTCCCGACAGCCTCTCTCTATTGTTCCTTTTTCACGACCCAGACTTTGATCTTGGCCACCGTGTCGCGTCCCAGCTTGACAGGGACCTCGCTCATGCCCAGGCCGCGCAGCGGCTCGTCAAGTTGGATCTTCTTGCTGTCCACCTTGACTCCTTGTTCGGCCAGGGCCTCGGCGATGTCACGGCTGGTGACCGACCCGTAGAGCTTGTCGCCTTCACCCACAGCGCGCGACACTGACACCGAAACCTGCGACAGGCGGTCCGCCTCCGACCGTAGCTCCTTGGCCAGCTTGGCCACCCGTGCGGCAATCACGCGTTTTTCGTGGGTGAGACGGGCTTCGTCCT
>Ga0255357_1000008_pt1 | contig 22931 bp, 18 predicted proteins | sample GFST25metaG_2_FD_186027 | JGI IMG/M metagenome (GOLD analysis project Ga0255357, IMG submission 186027) | Peat soil microbial communities from Stordalen Mire, Sweden - G.F.S.T-25 | ecosystem: Environmental > Terrestrial > Soil > Wetlands > Peat | place: Sweden: Norrbotten County, Stordalen Mire...
GCTACCCCGATGCCCTCTGTGTCACAGACCGCAATCGATGGGACCGCCTGGTGCACATGCCCGTGAACACCGACGGACGACTCCCTTTTTGAATCAGTAGTGCTAGCAGGCCGATGAAGAGCGCTGTTGACCTGCCCCCAGGATCTGGTCCACTTTCTATGCGAGTCCGACCGTTGTTGAATATTCCTTCGGTGTGAGATTTCCCAGAGAGCTGTGCGGGCGGACCTCGTTGTAGTCGACCCGCCAGGCTTCAGTTTCCGCCCGCTCGTCGCTGTCAAGCCAGACACCGTGGTGCCCGACGGTCCCGGATGACGAGTTGGCGAAGGACAACTGGCCTCCGGCGGCCCGATGACAGCCTTCGCGCCGACTACCACCTTTGCCAGGGCCGGAACGATGCACCAGCTGACCCGTTCTGGTGCGCTTTCCCGGAGCCCGGGTGTTGAATGGTTGCGATCGAGTTTTGGCACCAGATGGGACGCGTGTGCTCCGTCTCAGCCATCAAAACCCGCAGAGCCAGCCGGCCAGGGGGCGCACCTTGATCGTCCGCTTGCCAACGACGATGTCCTCGCGATCGTTCTCGGTGAGCACCAATCCGACATCAAGTCTCTGCTCGTCCAGCGCCTCGGTCATAGCACTCACCTCGCGCGCGCGCACTTGTGGATCGGCAAGCGACAGGGTTACCTGGACGAGTTCGGCCAGAGCTCGTCCCCGGCGGCAGGCGAAGTCGACTTCGCGGCCGCTCGCAGTCCTGTAGTACGACACGTCCGCGCCGCGCCGCAGGAGCTCCAAGAACACCATGTTTTCGGTGAGCGCGCCCAGGTTGTGCGAGAAGCTGAGCGAAACCCGGTTGGCCAGGCCCGTGTCCACCGCGTACACCTTCTTGGGGGCGATCGACCGTCTCTTTACCGAGGCATCGTACACCGGCACTGTGGCCAGGACGAAAGCTTGCACCAGGAAGTCCGTGTACGCCGACACCGTGGTGACGCTGCCCAAACCCAGCGAGGCTTTCAGCTTGTTGAACGAGGCCAGGGTGGCGACGTTGCTCATGTAGTAGAGCGCCAGCTCGCGCAGGGCGCGGGTGTTCTTGATGTCGTGACGGGTGGCTACATCCCGGTAAAGGATGTCGTCGTAAAGTTGCGTGAGTAGGTCGGGAGAATCGTAGACCAGCGGCTCGGGAAACCCCCCGTGCAACCGGTACGTGACCAAGTGGCGCGCGAGGGTGGCACGGCCGGAGGGCCGGAGCAGCAGTGCCTCGTTCGCATCCACACCCATGTGCCGGAGGTACTCGCGGAACGAGAATGGAAAGAGGTCGACCGTGACGTGGCGGCCGGTGAGCTTGCTGCCCAACTCGCGGGAGAGCAGCGCTGCGTTCGAGCCGGTGATGATGAACTTTCGCCCCGACTCGAGCATGCGGCGTACGAAGGCCTCCCACCCTGGGGCATTCTGAACTTCGTCTAGCAGCATCACCTTCTGCTCGCCGAAGCACTCGATGAGCACTTCGTGCAGAAGCGCGAAATCACGCGCCTCGAAACCGAGAAGTCGCTCGTCCTCAAAGTGGCAGTAGTGGTACCCGGAGGTAAGGAACTGCTTCGCGATCTGGCGCAACAAGGTCGACTTGCCACAGCGCCGGACCCCGGCAAGCGTAATGACGTGAGGCTTATCCATGTGACGACCCACATCGGGAAGGACGTCCCGGCGCGTTCCTGGGCGCTTCTTCTCGAAGACCGCCCGCTGGTCGAGCAGGATTTCCTTGAGCAGGCGCCTTTCCATTGGCAGTGGATATGATAGTCGGACACTTTCCATTGTCAATGGAAAGGTAGGCCTAGACCTGCTGCGTCCGCGTTGCCCAGAATTACCGTGTGAAATCGAGACGATGCAACGGCGTGGGTAACTGTGCTCCCATGCGAATGTAACTAGGGCGTGTCCCCAACCAATCCACTCTGGGGCGCACCCAAAGTCCACGGCGAACTGCTCAAGCTTGGCATCGACATCGGCGAACGAAGTGTGTCCCGCCTCATGCCGCCGAGGCCACGCAAGCCACCCTCGCAGACTTGGCGCACGTTCCTCGACAACCACCTCAGCTCGCTGGCCTCGATCGACTTCTTCGTGCGGCCTGACCGGCGCAAGCCTCTGCCCCGCCGACGCCGACATGGATGGCCAACCTCTGCCCACTCGACGAGGAAGCCCCCGATCCGATGCCGATCGCGTGCCCGAGGTGGGCGCGCTCGCGCGCGAGCACGATTTCGCCCTCACCCTCTACCCAGAATCGGCCACCCGACGGTCCCGGATGACGAGTTGGCGAAGGACGGGGCGAGAAGTCGGTCCATAGACATGGATCTCTTCAAGATAGTTGATCATCAGGCCGGGCACGCCATACCGCTGCTTAAGCTCAGTCGTATCGCGTGCAGCGTCAGCATGTTGGTCTGGAACGGCTCATCCCCGAACACCAGGCCATAGGTGACGATGATGTCGTCCCCGGGTTTGGCCATGCCGTGGGCGCAAAGCTCGCGCTCGGCCTGTTCGATCACGCTGGCGACACCCTTGACCCAGGCCCCAAACAGCGGGCGCACGCCCCAGTAGAGGCCCAGCCGCTGGAGGACGGCCTCGTGCCGCGAGAACGCCACAATGTTGGACAGAGGGCGCTGCGCGGAGAGCACGGCTGCCGAATGGCCGCTCTCGGTGTACACGGCGATGGCCGCCAGTTTGAGGTCCTCGGCGATCTGCGCGGCGGCGTCGGCCACCGAGCTGGAGTAGGTCCGCTCGGTCACATCAGGCCGCTCCTTCCACAGGTTATGGTAGAAGTCGCTGCCTTCGATCTCGTCGATGATGCGCGCCAGGGTCTTGACTGCTTCGATAGGATGGTCACCCACCGAGGTTTCGGCCGAGAGCATGACCGCATCGGTGCCGTCGAGAACGGCATTGGCCACGTCCGAAACCTCGGCGCGGGTGGGCCGCGGGTTCTTGATCATGGAATCGAGCATCTGGGTGGCGGTAATGGCGGGTTTGGCGCGCAACTTGATGTCCCGCAGGATGCGCTTCTGAATCAACGGCACCTTCTCATTGCCTGCTTCCACGCCCAGGTCGCCCCGCGCCACCATAACCGCATCGGCCACGTCCAGAATCTCGTCCAACCGGCCTACCGCCTCCGGCTTCTCGATCTTGGCGATGATGGGGATCCCGCCGGCCAGCTCTTTGGCCTCCTTCACGTCCTGCGGGGTTCGCACAAAGGACAAGGCGAACCAGTCCACACCCAGCTCACGGCCGAACACGATGTCATTCTTGTCTTTTTCGGTCAGAGCCGGCACCGACAGAGCCGAACCGGGCAGGTTCATGCCCTTGTGGTCTTTGAGCACGCCGCCGTCGACCACGCGACACACCACGTCGTCGCCCTTGATGGATTCCACCCGGAGCTGCAAGAGGCCATCGTCGAGCAAGATAGGATCTCCAGGTTTTACGTCGCGCGCCAAGGGCAGGTAGGTGTGCGAAACCCTCTCGCTCGTGCCCAGCACGTCTGCAGCGGTCAGGCAGATGCTCTTGCCCTTTTCTAGGGGCACCTGACCGTTGGTCATGCGGCCCACGCGGATCTTCGGGCCACAAAGGTCGGCGAACAAGGTAATGGGCCGGCCCGCCTGACGGGCCGCCGCGCGCAGCTCGTCGTAGGTCTTGCGGTGGGTTTCGGTGTCACCGTGCGAGAAGTTGAGGCGCGCGACATCCATGCCCGCCTCGATCAGCTCCAACAGGCGGGGCACGCCCGCGGTCGCAGGCCCCAGGGTACAGACGATCTTCACCTTGCGCATGCGTGGCCTCCTGCCGAGGCTATGGTCGCAGAAGGTCATGCCTTGCCGCAAGCTCGTTAAGATCTGGCGGATTTTCTCTTGACCTGTATTATTCCCGACCTGAGACGCTAAACGTCAAGGAGGGATCCCGATGAAGCGAATGTTTCTAGTTTTGGTTGTGTCCGCTGTCCTACCCATTGCCGGCCTGGCCCAGGCCCAAGACAAGGCCGCTGCGGCCAAACCGGCGGCCGCCCCGGCCGCGGCTCCCGCCGCCAAAGCCGCTGCTCCGGCTGCCAAGGTCCCAGCTCCTGTGGCCGCCGCTGAGAAGCCCGCTGCCAAGGCCGATGCTCCGGCTACCACAGAGAAGGCCGAGAAAGCCGAGAAGGCCAAGGCTGAAAAGGCCGAGAAGGCCGAGAAGGCCAAGGCCGAAAAGGCCGAGAAGGCTGAGAAAGCCAAAGCCGAGAAGGCCGAGAAGGCCGAGAAGGCCGAGAAGGCCAAAGCCGAAAAAGCCGAGAAGGCCGAGAAGGCCAAAGCCGAAAAAGCCGAGAAGGCCGAGAAGGCCAAAGCCGAAAAAGCCGAGAAGGCCGAGAAGGCCAAGGCCAAGAAGGCCGAGTAGGCTAGAACGAGAGCACGAAGTTCCAAAGGCCTCCTGGCTCGACCAGGGGGCCTTTTTCATTTCAGGCGATGGAGGCCTCGACCGTGGGCGGCGTGGACTAGCGGCGCGGGTGGCGACCTGGTATCAGTTGCGGTAGGGAAGAATCCATGGCCAAAGCCAAAGTCGCAGTTCTCAAATGCACGCCCGAGACGATCCTGACCGACCTCGAGCGCCTGTGCGAGTTGGCAGGAATGAAGCAGGCGCTGGCGGCAGGCAAGACCACCATCCTCAAAGACAATATCTCGTGGCACTACCCCTTCCCAGGCGCCAACACGACACCCTGGCAGATGGAGGGAACCATCAAGGCCCTGCGCACCGCCGGGTATGCCGACATCACCTGCGTGCAGAACAAGACCGTGGTGACCAACGCCTTCAAGGGCGAGGACCTCAACCACTACGTGCCGCTCTTCCGCAAGTACGACGTTCCAGTGCTTTACAACTTCAAGGAAAGCGACATGCGCTGGGTCGAGTACAAGCCCAAGGCGCGCATGCACGTCCTGCCGCGCATCTTCCCCGACGGGATTCGCATCCCTGACTATTTCCTGGGCAAGAACATCGTCCACCTGCCCACGGCAAAGTGCCACATCTACACCACGACCACCGGCGCGATGAAGAACGCCTTCGGAGGCTTGCTGGCCACCCATCGGCACTACACGCATAGTTGGATTCACCGCACCCTGGTGGATCTGCTGGCCATCCAGAAGGAGATTCACACCGGCATCTTTGCCATCATGGACGCCACCACGGCCGGCAACGGTCCTGGGCCGCGCACCATGATCCCCGTGATCAAGAACTACATTCTGGCGAGCGCGGATCAGGTCGCCATCGACGCGGTGTCAGCCAAGATGATGGGCTTCGATCCCCTGTCGCTGGAATATATCAGCGTGGCACACGAAGATGGCCTGGGCGTGGGCGATCCGCGCGACATCGAGATCGTCGGCGACGACATCTCACACGAGAGTTGGGGCTTCAAGGTGGGCGACAACCTAGCCAGTATGGCCGGCGATCTTATTTGGTTCGGCCCACTCAAGGCCATCCAGAAGCTCTTCTTCCACACCCCGCTGGTCAACGTGTTCGTGGCCGCCAGCGAGGCCTACCACGACTACTACCGCTGGCCGGTCAAGGACAAGAGGACCTTCGAGAACTGGAAGCGCGATACATCCTGGGGACGCCTGTTCCGGCAGTACGAGAACGTCTGAGCTACCTTGTTCGCACAGAGGCCACAGAGGAGGCACAGCCGGAGGAGAGAGGGAAGGTTTGGGCTCTCCGCGACCCCAAACCTTTCTCCTCATCCGACCTCTGCGCTTCTCAGTGCTCTCTGTGAGGAATAGCTAGCTTACCTCCGCCGCCACGCCACGGCTTCCACGTCGCTGTCATATGGTGAGCTCGCGTCGATGCGCATGGGTGGCGCGGGGGCCAAGCGGTTGGACGGCGGCGCCACTGCTTTTGCGATCGCGGGCCCAAGCCTTCTCCAGAACTCCTTCTTCAGAACACCCGCGAGCTTCTCCTTGTGCGCCGCGAGTTCCCAGCGCCCCACCACCGAGCCGTCGAGGCCCTGCCAGACGAGGAACGTCATCGCTAGCTTCTTACCCTTCTGCTCGATGTCGGCGACGACGAACGCCTTGAGCTCACGGTCGCGTGCAATCTGGGGATACTGTCCCGTGCCGGACACTGCGGGAAGCGACGTCAACACGGCAAAGCCGTGGTTGGCCACGATGCGCGCCACGTGATGGCGCACCAGCTTACTGTCTTCGCCCGGGCCGCTAAACGGCTGCACCGCCACGCGCGGCCCAGCCCAGGCGAGGGGCGCGGCCAGAAAAGCCATGGCGGCTAGCAGAAGACGCAGCATGGCGCCTATGGTCGCCCAGGTTGGGGGTGGAAAGCAATTCCGGCGGGGGTAAGATTGGCCCGAAACATGCTGTAGAAAGGGCTCAAGTCCGGGATCATCTTCCATACGAATCGGGGGTTCACCATGAAAACTTTTCGCCGCATTGCCTTGGTTCTATTGGTTGCCGTGATGCCGGCATGTGCCACGACGACCACAACCTCCACCGAATGGGGCCAAGGCCAGGCAGAATGGGTGCGCTACGGCACCGTCACGACGGTTCGCGAAGTCATTCAGCGTCGCGAGGGCAACCCCGCAGGCGGCGCCCTCGCGGGCGCCATCATCGGCGGAATTTTGGGCGGCGGCCGAGGCCCGGGCGCTTTGTTTGGCGCGGCAGGCGGCGCGGCCGTGGGTGCGGCAGCAAGCTCGGGATCGTCTGAGCGGAGGAGCTACGAGGTGTGGGTCCGCTTCCAGGACGGCGGCTACCAGGCCTTCGTCTACGCCAGCTACCCGCCCTTCCGCCCTGGCGATCCCGTGGCGCTCACGCCACATGGTCTGTACCACGCGTGAAGCCCAGTCACGGCCCGCGATCCAGCGATGGCCACAATCGGTCGTGGCCGTAGACGTGGTCGTGGTCGTGGCCGTGGCCGATGGTGACTACGCCTGCGGTTCCTCCTCGACCAGTTTGATCTCGTCGTTGGTCAGGCCGTACAGGTCGTAGACCAGCCGGTCAATCTCCGCGTCTGTCGCGGCGAGCTTGCGCCGAACTACCTCTTGCTCATGCGGCGTCCGCGCCGCCGTCGACACATCGTCCATCGACGCCATCTCCTCCACGAGCGCAACGATGCGGTCATGAATGCCCCGCTGAGATTGCTGAGACAGATCGATGGATCGAATGGGCAGCTGCCCAAAGTACTGCTTCGTGCAAGTGATCCAGCCGCCGCGAAACAGATTGCTCAGCCCGCGAAGGCGCCAGAAGAGCAACTTGGAATTCAGCAGCGCCAAGACGTACTCCGGCCGAAGCTGAACGTCCGGCCCGAGGGTGATGCTAAAGCCCCCACCGGCCATCGGGCATAGCTTGCCTCGGGTCTCGCGAGGGATGAGGGCGAACAGCCCGCGGTCGGCCAATAGCGGCACCATGATGGTAGCCCGTTCGTGGATCTCCAAGTTCCGGGCCGCGCTGAAGCCGAACCACTCCCGGAACTGCTTGCGCTTTCGCAACTTGGCAGTGTTTTCCTGAAGGTACGTATACGCCTTCGGGAAGTCTTTCCGCAGTTCCGATTCCTGCATCAGGCGGAAGCCGTCCCCGTCGCGAAAATAGGGAAAGATAACGCGCCATTTGTCGCCAGGGCTGAAACGGTACCGCCCGAAGTCGCTGGCGAACACGGGCACGCGGACAACCTCTCGCTCGATGTCGAGCTGACCCTTCTGAAATACAAAAACCTCGTCGTCGCCAGTGCTACTTCCCCGGCTCATGTCTGCGGGAAGATCGAGCAACGGCACGGTGCCGCTGGACAGCTTGGCGAGCAGGCTGCGATGCCTTTCGTCCGAGAACGTCCATGGTTGTGGCCCAAGATCTGAGGCCTTCTTCTGTGAAAACGCGACCGCGTCGAGTCGCGGAGGCGACGCCTCACTTGTCGCGAAGTCGAAGTCATCGACACCGCCGCGCTTCAAGAACAGAACGCCTCGGCGAAGCTCTGCCTGTTGGTCACATCCCACCCAAGCGCCTCGAACAGCGGGTCGATGAACTCCGTGCGAACCTGGGCCTCGTTATAGGTGGACCGAAGATACGATTCCTTGTTCTGGTCGAACTTCGCAACCAGCGCCTTGATCGCGTCGAGGGTATCCATTGGGTCCTTTCCGCCGGTGCCCGCGCCGTCTGGCGCGACTGCGCGTACCCTACCAGGGCAGCCGACGCCGGAAAAGCGACCACGTCGGCCCTCAAACCGAACACCGGGCTCCCAATCACGGCCTGATGCGCTTGACCGGGCTGAATCTCTTCCCAGCCGACTCGAACACCGACACGTCACCATCCAGCGAAATTCTGGCTATGAACGGCACCTCGAACCGCCGGAGTGCGCGCTTCATGGCAGGCAGCGCCGTGACAATCGCGCTCGCCATCTGGGGCCCCGTGAGGTCGCTGCGGCCAAGAAAGAAAGCGGCCACGCCAGCCTCGGTGAGGGCCATCCTCTCGACCTCGTTCAATCGGATTCGATCATCCTTGCTGACGACGACCCATCTCTTGCGCCCGACAGCCCCGAGCCACTCGACGTCAGCGGCGTCCTTGGCGAAATGGGCGTCGTGTGCTTCGACGATTTCGCCCCGGACGCGAAGAGCATCGGCCACCAAGCGGCTGCCCATCGATCGGTCCAGGAAGAAGACCCACGGTTCAGGCAGCAGCCGGGAGCGCGCAGCGGATGGCATCGGTCACTTGTTCGAGGGTGATGCCGTAGTCGGAAGCGATGGACTGCAAAGGCTCGCCCGCTTTCAGGCGGCTAACCACTGTGCTGGCGGGAATGCCGGTCTTGGCCAGAATAGGCCGACCGAACGAGATCCGCGGGTCAACCACGATGGACTTAGGTTCGTCGGCGTCCCCGCTGCACACGAACGGAAACAGGCGAGCGGCAAGGCCATCGACATCGTGCTCGACACGCCGAAGAGAAGCCTGAAGGGCCACCCTGATCGCAACCTGTCCGTCCTGGGAGACGTTGAGCAACTTGCCCAGCTCATCTACGAACAGGTCGACGCCATCCGTCTCGAACCGCGCGGTAATGAGCGGGTGCGGCTGTGCCAGCCTCTTCTGCACGAATCTGAGCGCCTTGCGCACTCTCTGCAGCGGCACTCCGTGATGGCGGCGAATCGCCCCGAGAACATGGGCCTCGACGAGGTTCTGAAACGAAAGAAGGCGCGAGCCGGAAGGCAACAAGATGACCGGCTCAGCGTGCACCGTAGCGGCAGTACGGCCTCTGACCCACGTCGCCAGCGTGGTCACTGGAACGCGGACATACTGCGCCGCTTCCGCGATCGAGTAGCGCGGCAATATCCTGGGGTCTTTGCCCCCGTAGATGTCGATGATCCGGCCCACGCCCAGAGCGTACCACAGGACAGCCTGGCGGCCGCGACCAACTGGCATGGCGAACTTGGAGCCACAGCTTGCCTGAAAGGATCCTCAAACGGTCGTTGCGCGTACGATGTGGCCGCCCCTGTCGGGCACGGAGCCTCCCCGGCCTGCAAAGTAGCGCTCCCGGATCAACGCCGGGCCGAGATCTTCGATCTCGCCAAAGCCGAGCGCCGTGAGTCTGGCGTGGAGCACGTCGGTTTCAAAATGGCTCTTGAACGTCTCACCCAGGGATGCGACCCGCGCGGCAAGCGCCTCTTGGGCGGAGTCGTCGTCATCCTGGTCGGGATCCGAGGCCTGGGTATTGCTGTACTTGGTGGACGGCGCGATGGGCAGCCGCCCCAAAGGCCGTGCGGCTTGGCTGTCCTGGCTGCATGCCTGCCCTCGGTGTTCTCAGCTACTTCGCGAACGCACCTTTGCCTAGCGCGTTCTCCCGAATATATCGAATCGTGTCGAAAATGGTATCGCTGGCCTCGCGTGGGGCGAAGCCCAGCTCACTCCGGGCTTTCGTGCTGTCGAAGTACCAGAAGTAGGTGGCCATGTCGACGCTGGCCGGCTCGATCGGGCTTGTGCGGCCGACCGCCTTGAAGAGAGCCGACTGCACCTTCGCGGCCATCACGGGCCAGCGGCCGCGTGCCTTTAGACGCGGGTGGTACTCCTTGCTCGCCCGCTCGATGCGGTCGAAATACTCGGCGAAAGTCATGTTGTGACCGCCCAGCAAGTAGCGCTCGCCGGGACGGCCCTTGTCCATGGCCACCGGAATGATGGCGGCCACGTCGCGTGCGTCCACGAAATTGATCCCACCCGGGGGCACGACCTTCACGTCGCCGGCGAGGAAGGACAACACGTCACGCGTGGATCCCATGCGCACGTCGCCCGGGCCGAGAAGCAGGCTCGGGTTCACCATGACCAGCTCGATGCGGTCCCCGCAGATGCGCCGAGCCGTCTGCTCCTGGTAGAGCTTGCTTGCGTAGTAGGGCCAGCGGGAAATGAGATCCAGGGGCGTGGGCGAGTCCTCGTCAGGCATCTCGTCCGCGCGTTTGGAAACCGCGATGGTGCCGCTGGTGGAAACCATCAGGATCCGCTTGACCCCGGCCTGGAGCGCAGCTTCACACATCAGGCGCGTGCCCTGCACGTGAACCTCGAACATGCGGTGGCTGTCTGCAGGCTTGCGCGAAACGAAGCCGGCCAAGTGGTACACCTGGGTCACGCCCTCCAGCGCACGCGCCACATCGGCGGGGGTCAGGATCGATCCGACCTGCACTTCGACGCCGAGGCTGGAAAACTCCGGAGCAGGAGCCACGGCCAGCACCCGGAGCTGCGCGGGCGGGAGCCGCTGGCACAGCCCCGCCACCAAAGGCGAACCCAGAAACCCAGGGGCGCCCGTGACCAGGATCGTCATGGGTTCGTCCTGCGCTGACCGACAACCTGAGCTTCGGCGCCCTCAACCGGTCGCAACAGGGAGACCAGCGGCCCCAGTTCCTCGCCCGTCCACGCAGCCCGCACGCTGGCCCGGTCGAAGCGCGTGGTCACGCCGTCGCGCAGATTCTCGACGATCTTCTGGGTCAGGGCCGAGCTCAGACGCCATGATTCCTTGTCTGACAAGCCATGGGTCAGCTCGCGCAAGAAATCGATGGATAGGAAAGGCCCAAAGCGGACCTCTAGATCGCGCTTCTTGGGGATGGTGGCGCCCACGGGCAACGCCTCGTGGGCGCCGTGAATGTAGGCGGGCAGGATGCCCACCTCGGCGCGCAGGGCGAGGTAGCCCAGGCTGGGCAGGAAATCCGCCATAACGCCACTGCGCGCCCGCGTGCCCTCCGGGAACAGCATCAGGCTGCGGCCACGGCGAAGAACCCCCTCTGCGATGGCCAGCGATTTGCGGACCGAGCCGCTTCGTTCCATGGGAACCAGATTGGTCAGGTTGGCAAAGTAGGCGCGGCGCCACCGATTGGAGAAGAAATAGTCGGCCGCGGCCAGAGACGCTAGATCGCGGCCAGCATCGCCCAGCGCGACCTTCACCGCGCCCATGTCAAGGTGCGACGAATGGTTGGCGGCCACGATGAAATGCGTGTGCTGCGGGACATGGCCTTGCCCCCGCACCTTGGTCTGCAAGGCCCGCGTGTAGAAAAGTTTCTGCGCAGCCGCCAATCCGCGCTTGCCCAGACGCTGAAGCGGAGCCGGCAACTTGAGGTCGCCTTCCTGGTGGTGCTGGAAACTGTCGGGCCGGCGCGGCTCGCGCTTCTCCAGGGCTGGGTTGTGCCGCTTGCCGGTGGCCAGGTCGTAGAGCGCGGCCACGTTCGCTGCGCCAGCAAACACAACACCCTCTGGTATGTGCACGCCGGCGGCCTCCAGCGCGGCGGCGAGCTCGGTGAAGGTCAAGCTATCGAAGCCCAGCTCGTCGACCCGGCTCTGCATGTGGATCTCGTAGGGCGCCTTGCCACAAGCATTGGCCACGATCTCGAAGAACCAGCCCACCCCGGTCTCGGAGGCGTGCGGCTCTGCATTCTGCTGGCTCTCGCTCTTGCTCTTCTGGTGACGGCGGCGCAACTCATCCGCCACTTCGCGCCGCTTGATCTTGCGCGAGGTGGTTCGCGGCAGATCCCCATCCCAGAATTCCAGCGTACGCACGCGCTTCCAGAAGGGCAACCCGGTCGCCACCTCACGGAAGTGCGCCTCAATCTTGGCCTGCACCTCGGCCCGCGAGAGTCCCGGCTCGTAGTCGAAATTGGGGACTGCCGCGCAGGCCACGTGCTCGGCGACGCCATCGGGCAACCCGACCACCGAGAGCTCCTTGACGAAGGGTGAGTTGCGGTAGAGATCCTCGACCTCGTCGGGGTAGACGTTCTTGCCATTGCTGTCGATTATGACGTCTTTGGACCGGCCCACGATAAAGAGATTGCCGTCCTCATCGAAGCGCCCCAGATCGCCGGTGTGGAACCAACCGTCGCGAATGGCCTGCGCCGTGGCTTCTGGGTTTTCCCAGTAGCCGGCCATGACGTTGCGACCGCGCGCAATCACTTCGCCCACGCCCGAGGCATCGGGGTTTTCGATCTTGACCTCGACTCCGGGGAGCGGCTGGCCCACCGAGCCAAGAACAGGCTTCTTCTTGGGCGTGGTTACCGAGAGGACCGGCGCGGTCTCGGTCAGGCCATAGCCTTCGAAGAAGTCGAAACCCATGCCGTAGAAGGTCTTGAGCACCTCGGGCGGCAACGACGAACCCCCGCTGATCATGTAGCGCACCCGGCTGCCAAACCCTTTGTGCACAGGGAAGAAGACAAACATGCCCAGATCAATTCCGGTGCGCGAGCGCAGCTCAAAATTGGCCCGCGTGAGCGCGTTGACCAGCGATTCCAGGGTCGAGGAGCGATCGGAAAACTTCTGCAGGACTCGGCGGCGCAGCGTCTCCCACACCGCCGGAACGCCCACGATGGCGGTGATCTTGCCAGTCTTGAGCACGGCGCTGATGGCATCGCCGGTCAGCTCCTGCAAGTAAGTGATGCGTGCCCCGCGCGCGAGCGGGACCAGGAGCCCGGTCGAGAACTCGAAGGTATGGTGCAAGGGCAGGACGGACAACATCCCGTCGGTGGGGCCCAGATCGAAGGTGCGCAGCAACTCGGACACCATGAAGGTGAAGTTCCGATGGGTCAGCATCACCCCTTTGGGGTTCCCGGTGGTGCCCGAGGTGAAAATGAGCGAGGCCACCGTATCGGGACTGTGCTTGCTGTGCAGTGCGCGTTTGCGCTCTTCTTCAACCGCCAGCGGCTGCAAGGCAAACACCGTCCCGAAGGGCCAGAGCCGCGTGGGCAAGCCTTCTCTCGCCAGGGCAGCGGCCAGATCGGAACGCTTTTCCAACAAATCCTCGCCGATGATCAGGCCCACCGCGCCCGAGGCGCGCGCGATGTTCACCAACTCGGCCGCGGTCGAATCGTGCGCCACCGGCACCACCGTACCGCCGGCCTTCAAGACGCCGAAGAAAGCCATGGACCACTCGGGCGCGTTCTTGGCGTAGAGGATCACGCGATCGCCGAGCCGGAGATTCTCGCCCACCAGAAAGGCGCCCGCGCGGGTAGCCAGTTCTTGCAGGTTCTGGTAGCTGTACGACTCCTCCTGCTTGCCCCGTTCCATGCGCAGGGCCACGCGGGTGGCGTGCAGCTTGGTGGTGGTGTCGAACAGTTCCAAGAGGTCGTGATAGGCGTACACGCTCTTGGGTTTGGCTGCGTAGGTCTCGTCCAGCTCGGGCAAGACCCACTTCTGCAGTCCGGGAAAGTGGATGTTCAGGAAGTAGTCGTACCAGTCAATGGTCTCGGGCGACCAGGGCAGCAGGGCGCGGTCCTCGGGGAGCAGTCGGTCACGCAAGGCGCGAATGTGGTCGGCGCGCAAGATGTACGCGTTGTCCAAGATGAAGGGCCGGAACAGGTCGATGTTGTCGCCCGCCTCCTTGGTTACGCGCTTGACCTCGTCGACCTTCTTTTTGACCCGGTCAACCAATTCGCCAAAGCGGCCCCCAGCCCAGCGCGGTCGCACACGGTCCAGGGTTTTGGACGCGCGCTCGGCCACGCGGTTAACCAAGGGCAACGACTTCCTATCGTACTCCTCGTAGCTCACCGGCCGGAACTCCATACGCGCGGCCAGTTGATTAAGAAACTTGTTGCCCACCTCCTTGTCCTGGAAACGCCTTCGTTTGTACAGCCCGGTGAGCGTGGTCACCCGTCCGATGTACGAGGGGTTGAGGTCGCCGGCCGCCAACTGGTGCACCAGGGCCGGCTCCTCCACGCAGGCCTGGGCCGCCACCATCAGCATGGCAGCCGCGATGTAGTCGACCGGCACCACGTCGAGGATGAGCGACTCGGACACGGGCAAGAGGTTCTGGCCTTTGAGTGCCAGGTACACCAGAGGCGCCGAGGTGGTGAAACCCTCGTTCCAGCCCGGGAACGGGTACTCCAGCGCGCTTTCCACGATCGCCGGTCGTACGATGGAGCGCGCTATGTCGGTCTCGCGCGCCACCAGTTGCTCGGCCATGCTCTTGGTGTAGGTGTAGATGTTGGGCCAGCCCCAATCCTGGGCGCGCGCGACGCCCCTCTCGGTGAGCTCCGCCCGCACCCAGTCCTTGCGCTCACGCGCCACCGCCAGCTTGAGCGTGGCCTCGTCGTCGGGATCGCGGTGCTGCTCCAGCAGCGCATCGCGGGCCCTTTGGCGCAGCCGCGCGACGACCTGCGCGTCGTCCGCTTGGGCCCGCACCTCGGCTGCGATGCGGCCGCAGTCGGCGATCTCTTGCTCGACAACAAAGCGCGTCCCGGCCAACTCCCCCCGGCGTGGGAAATAGCCGTCCGGCGGCTCGCTCTCCCAGACGTTTCCGCTGCGGTTGCCGGCCACGAAGCAGGTGCTGGTATGAATCAGTGCGGGCCGCCGCATGCGCTTGACGAAAGCGATCACGTTCTTGGTTCCCTGCACGTTGGTGCGTAGGGCCGACTCCAGGGGCGGGTTGAACGTCACCTTGCCTGACGAGTTGATGACCACACTGACATCGGCCGCCACCTGCGCCGCCTGCTCCTCGGACAGACCCAGGTTGTCCTCGGTGATGTCGCCGTCGACGACCCGAATCTTGCGACTCAGGAACTCGCGCAGGCCCTCCGCGCCGCCGAATCTCTCGCGCAAGGGATCGAAAGTTGGCGAGGGCACCACATGGTCCCAGAAACGCTTCTCGCTGGAGGTGCCGGTTCCCCGCCGCACCATCACGTACACCCGGCCGATGTCGGGAAAGCGGTGGAGCAGCATGCTTATCAGCACTTTGCCGAGAAAGCCCGTGCCGCCCAGAAGGAAGACGTTTCGCCCCCGGTAGATCTCGCGCGGCGAAAGAACGGAGTTGGTCTTGTCTACAGGCGGATGCATCGGCTTGCGGCTATTCCACGTCGGCCATCACGATGGGCGGCCATTTCATCAGGGTCATTGACGCTGACGGGCCGACGAATGATCGCGCCATGGCAATGGCTTCGGTCAGCGACTCGGCCCGATCCCAACCCAGCGTGGCAGGCACATGTGCGTTCTTCGCACCCGCCGCGATCACCTTGCCCACGTGCTGACGACCAGCCTCTCCCCAGTACCACATGAAAAAGGGATGCGTGCCGTGGTAGGCGTAACCGCGCCGGTACATCTCGACGTAGCTCGGGTTGCGCGCGAACTCCTCTTCGTACTTGGCACGCAGCTGGTGTGAATCGCGCGTCTCAGGCAACAGCCGATTGAAGAACTCAATGTAGCTCGGGTGGTACTCGGGATCGAAGTCGTCATAGCAGGGGTGACACAGGATCAGCGCTCCGCCTTTTCTCAGGACCGGCTGGCCCCGGTAGAAATGGTGGAAGTATCCCAACGCCATCACCTGCAGCAGAATGGGATTGAGGATCGAGTTGACGTTGTAGGGCGAAATGAAGGGTATGGGGAAGATGACGATGTCGCTCTGGCCCTTGACCTTGACCAGATACTGCTCGTTGAGCTTGGCCACGATGCGCTCATGTACCGGATCGGCCTTGCCGGCGAAGCAGGCGATCAATTGGTAGGGCGCCGGGATGGCGTTGAACATCTTGCGCTTGGCCACCTCCGGCATCTTGGACAGAGCCAGGCGCAAGGTTTCGGCCTTCAAGCGATCGAACTCGGAAAACTCGTCCTCGTTTCTGCCCAGGAAGGCCAGCGGTGAGGAGAACATCCGGTTGTTGAGCGCAGTCTCGATGTGAAAGACGTTCATGTGCTGATCGACGATCGCGCCCATGCGGGCCAGTTTGGTCGCTAGCATCGAACGGGGCGGGTCCATCAGACTGTCGCAGGCCGCGATGGTGTCGGGCTCGTGGTGGACGCGGACGCTCTCGTAGTCGCACAGCCCAACCGCGACCGACTTGTGGCCCCCGTCCATGGGCACCAAGGTCACATTCAGGTAGATGACCAGATCGCTCTCCACGCAGCGACGGCTGATATTGACCGGCTCACCCTGGGCGGTCTTGCCCAAAGGGACGAAGCCGTCCGGATCCTCGGCGTCGAGGTTGTAGTAGCGGTCAGGGTAGAAGGCATCGTAGATCTTCTTGCCCGCCATGCGCTTCATCTCCGCCGGGGTCATGCGCCGATGCGCCGAGCCGAGCGCGATGATGATGTGCACGTCGTCGACCCCGTTCGCGTCGAGGATCTCGATGAGAATCTCGAGCATGGTCTGCCGGATGTCGGGCGTGGTCATGGGCGGCAAGGGCAAACTAATGTCGTCCACCGCGATGGTCACGCGCATGCCGGGCGAAAGCTGGGCATACAGCGGCTCGCTGTCGAGCGGATGGTTGATCGCGTAGCGGATAGCGGCGCCGGGATTGGCCAGGCCCTCGATGGGCGGCTTGGCGTAGATGACCCGCGTACCGATGGGTAGGTCCTCGCAGAGGAGGTCGGTGCCCGAGAATATGATCCGGGGCGCAGAGTTGTTGTCGATGTAGACGACTTGATCGTCTTCCTTGTGGCGGGGCACCGGCCCGCGCAGCGGCTTCGCTTCGCGCTTGGTCATCGGGGCCTCATGCTAGCGCAGATCCAGAATGGGCCAGTCATGTTGTAGGGCTGTGTTCCTTAGACGGAAATCAGGGTTGACGGCGGTGGGGTGACCCACCACTGACAGCATGGGCAGATCGCTCATGCTGTCCGAGTAGCTGTAGCACTCGGTGAGGTTGAGTCCCTCTTTCTCGGCGTAGGTGCGGACCCAGCTTGCCTTGGTGGCGGCCGCCATCACGGGCGGCAGCAGGCGCCCAGTGGCCTTTCCGTCCACGAACTCCAGCCGGTTGGTCACCGAGTCGTCGAGGCCCAGGTGACGCACGAGCGGCCCCGCGGTGAGGTCCAGCGCGCCCGTGACCAACACCTGCCGCAGCCCCAGTCGGCGCGACTTGTCAATCAGTTCATAGGCGCCCGGGAAAATGGATGGCCGGACGACCGTGTCAAAGAGCTCCTGGGCGAGATAGCGCAAGCGATCCTCGGACTCACCCCGGTAGCGACGGAAGAAGATGTCGTTGAAGAGACGCCGGTTGAATGAATCGGCAGCCAGGAACAGGGGGATGCTGGCCAGCGTGGACGCCATCCGCGTGACACTTCTCCACAGTCCCTGTTGGTTGCGCGCGTTGTAGGCAAAGGCGTGCACCAGGTTCGTACGACACAGGGTGCCGTCGAGATCGTAAAACGCAGCCGCTGCCATGTCTGGAAACGCACCGTATATCACGACCGAGACGATGGACCACAATCCGCCGGGCAGGGAAATGCACGGTGTCATGTCGACGCGGGTGGACGGTGGCGAAGCCGGAGCCGGGGCCGGAGGACGGAACCGGGGGCCGGGGCCGGTGGCCGGTTGCACACCGGGACCGGTCCCGCATTCGGCATCCGGCCCCGCTCCGGTTCAGCCGGCGGCTCGCTTCTGCGAGCGGCCGCCAGCCGCCTCTTTCTCCCGCTTCTCCTTGTAGTCGGCGATCATAGCGTCGCGCGCCTGTTTGGGCACCTCGGCGTAGCGCTTGAACTCCATGCTGAACTCGCCCTTGCCCTGGGTGGCGGAGCGCAGGTCGGTGGCGTAGCCGAACATGTCGGCCAGCGGCACCTCGGCCACGCCCGTGACAAAGGCTTCGTGCTTTTCCGTGCCTAGGATGGTTCCCCGGCGCTGGTTGAGCTGTCCGATGACGGCGCCCTGGAATTCCTCAGGGAACTGCACCTCGACCAGCATGATGGGCTCAAGTATGGTTGGCTTGGCCTTGTGGTAGGCCTCGCGGAAACCCATCAAGGCCGCTGTGCGAAAGGCCAACTCAGACGAGTCCACCGGGTGCGACTGGCCGTCGTTGATGAGACAGCGCACACCGACGATAGGGAAGCCGATCAGGGGTCCCCGCTTCATGGCCTCGCGAAAGCCCTTGTCGCAGGCCGGAATGAACTCACGCGGGATCGAGCCGCCCACGATTTCGTCCACGAACTCGTAGCCGCCCTCGTGATCCGAGGGCAAGGGCTCGATGTAGCCCGCAACGCGCCCGTACTGGCCCGAACCGCCGGTTTGCTTCTTGTGCGTGTAGCTGAACTCGCCACGCTGGGTAATGGTCTCGCGGTACTTGACCTGGGGCCGACCTGGAATCACCACGCAGTTGTACTCACGTTTCATGCGCTCGATGTAGATGTCCAGGTGCAGCTCCCCCATGCCGCTGATGATGGTCTGTCCTGACTCCTCGTCGCGCGAGACGCGGAAGGTCGGGTCCTCCTTGGTGAAGCGGTTGAGCGCCTTGGAGAAATTGGTCTGCGCCGCCTTGTCCTGGGGCTCCACCGCCAGCGAGATGACCGCGTCGGGCACATGCATGGACGTCATCGTGCAATTGACATGCCCGTCGGTGAAGGTGTCGCCCGAGGCGCACTCCACCCCGAAAAGGGCCACGATGTCGCCGGCTTCCGCCCAGGGGATGTCTTCCATCTCGTCGGCGTGCATCCGCACTAGGCGCGGGACCTTCACCTTTCTCTCTCCAGCCGAGCAGTTCACGATGAAATCGCCCTTGCTGACCTTGCCCTGGTACACCCGCATATAAGTAAGCTGTCCGTAGCGGCCGTCCTCCAGTTTGAAAGCCAGGCCTACAAAGGGTTTGGCCGCGTCAGCCTCCAGCTTGATTTCGGCCTCGCCGCGATCCTGGTCAAGCGCGATGTTCTCCACCTCGGATGGGGTGGGCAGGTAGTCCCTTACGGCGTCAAGCAGAAGCTGCACGCCCTTGTTCTTGTACGCCGAGCCCATCAGGACCGGCGTGCCCTTGAAAGCGACCGTGGCCCGGCGGATGGCCGGGACCAGGTCCTCGGGGGTGCATTCCTCTTCGCGCAAGTACTTCTCTGCGATGGCGTCGTCCACGTTCGCGATGGATTCGATCATCTTTTGCCGGGCAGCTTTGGCCTCTGCCATCAGCTCGTCGGGTATGTCGGCCCAGCGCACGTCCTCGCCCTTGGAACCGTCGAAGTACACCGCCTTGCCGCGAATGAGGTCAACCACGCCCTCGAAGCGATCCTCGGCGCCGATGGGGATCTGCACGGAGATGGTGTGCAGGTGCAGCTTTTCGCGTAACTGCTCGGTCACGCGAGCCGGGTTGGCGCCCGAGCGGTCCAGCTTGTTGATGAAGGCGATGCGTGGAACCTGGTAGCGCCGCATCTGGCGATCGACCGTGTACGACTGCGATTGCACGCCGGCCACGCCGCAGAGCACCAACACGGCGCCGTCCAGCACGCGCAGGGCACGCTCTACCTCGATGGTGAAGTCCACGTGACCAGGCGTGTCGATGAGGTTGATGGCGCAGCCCTCCCACTCGCACGACGTGGCGGCCGACTGAATGGTGATCCCCTTCTCCCGTTCCAGGTCCATGAAGTCCATGGTCGCACCCACACCGGAGCGGCCCTTGACCTCTTCGATCTTATGGATCTTGCCGGTGTAGAAGAGCACGCGCTCGGAGAGCGTGGTCTTGCCTGAATCGATGTGAGCGGAAATGCCTATGTTGCGAATCTTCTCGATGGACGACATGAAACGTGCCTAACCTATTCTGCGTGGATTACTGAAGGCGCGGCAGTTTATTCGACGACGACCCGAACGCCACCTAAATCTGCGTGACGGTGCGGTGCCATTTTCTTCGCGATCGTCACTACAACGTCGCTCCGGCGTTGCATTCTGCCGCAGGACGCAGGTTAAATGCGTACCCGTGTCAACCCGCCGACCGCTCAGCACCGGCAGACTTTCCTACCAGCGTTTCCCTTTCCGGACTGCTGAGAATGCCGCGTTTCTCCGGCCTTTCGTCAAATGGGCTGGAGGCAAGAGGCAGCTTCTGCGCCAATTCCAATCCCTGTATCCCGAAAAAGACTCGGTCAGCCGCTACCTGGAACCCTTCCTCGGCAGTGGGGCTGTCTTCTTTCACGTCAAGGGCTTGCTGCAGCCCACGCGCGCGTTGCTCACCGACACGAACGCAGAGCTGATCGACACGTTCCTGGCTGTGCGCGACGAGGTGGACAACCTCATCGAACTTCTGCGCCAACACACGAAGCAACACTGCGAATCCTACTACTACGAGGTGCGAACCCAAAGCCCATCGACCCCTGTCGCACGGGCCGCCCGTGTCATCTACCTCAACAAGACGGGGTTCAACGGCCTCTATCGGGTAAACAGCCGGGGGCTCTTCAACGTGCCCTATGGTCATCGTGCCAAGCCGACGATTCTCAGCGAGGCTCTGCTGCGTGCCGCCAGCGTAGCGCTGCGGAACGCGGAACTTCACGCGCGCGATTTTCGAGATCTGTTCGCGGTCGCGCGCAAGGGCGACTTCATCTATCTTGACCCGCCTTACCAGCCAATTTCCAAGACCGCCAAGTTCACGTCCTACACAAGCGGCTCTTTTGGCGAGAATGACCAGCGCGACCTGGCCGCGCTCTACGCCAAGCTCGACCGACGCGGGTGTCTGCTCATGCTGTCAAATAGCGACACGCCTCTGGTGCGCGAGCTATACGCGGACTTTTGCATCCACCAGGTGTCCGCGCGCAGGATGATCAACTCGGACGGCGAAAAACGAGGGCCGGTGTCGGAGGTGGTGGTCCTCAACTACCGCCCCAAGGCGCATCGCGCGCCAACCTCACAACCGGGATAGCTGGGTTGGCCAGAATCTACACGCGCAGGGGCGATCGCGGGCAGACACAGCTTCCCGGTGGGCGGCGCGTGGCCAAGCACGCGCAGCGATTGGAGTGTCTGGGTGCTGTGGACGAGCTTTCCGCGTGCATCGGGCTGGCGCGCGCATTGCTGCATAAGCCCTCCGCACCCGCCGGCGCGGCACGCCTGGATGCTTCGCTTGGCCGCATCCAGCGCGAACTTTGCGGCCTGTGCGCAGATTTGGCGGCCACACGCGGAGACAAGCAACACATAGCCGCCCGCCAGGTCACAGCCCTGGAGCGCAACATCGATGCCTGGGCGCTAGGGCTGCCCGTGCTTCGCGTCTTCATCTTGCCCGGCGGCGGCGCCGCGGCTGCGTGCCTACACCTCGCGCGCACGATCTGCCGGCGCGCCGAGCGCGAGGTGGTGCGTCTCGATGCTCAGGAGCCCGTAGGTGGCCCCGTTGTTCCCTACCTCAATCGTCTATCCGATGCCCTCTTCGTCGCGGCCCGCTACGCGACGCTCCTCGGCGGCCGCGAAGACCTGCCGGCCTCGAAGGCATAAGCCGCCCCTACCTGCCGTTTGTCGGGAAATTCGGGACCAGCGCAGGTTGGCCACCGTGTGCGTGAGCGGTTGCGTGGGCGGTAGCGACCAGCGTGGTGCGGCTTGCGTGGGCGATTTGCGCCCACGCGGCACGCTCTCCGCCTTCCGCGTACCCCACACGAACTCGCTCTCGCCCACGCCCACGCGACCCGCTAGCCGCGATCCGCGACCCGCCCTTCGGACGGCCCGAGATTTCCCGACGGGCTCTACCTCACGTAGACAACGCCCAGGTTCACATCCAAGTTGGCCATCACCTTGGGCACGCCCACCAGGGCGTTCGCGCTGACCGCGACCAAGAATGAATCGCTCAACTCGATGGTGATGCCCGCGCCGGGACCAAACAGAACCGGGCCGCCCACGACGGTATCCTTACAACCGTTCGGCGGACAGCCGGTCAGGTCCTGTTTGGGGAGGTTGACCACGTGGCGAATCTGACCTGCGCCCGCAGCCAGGGATAGGAAGGGCGTGACCCTTCTGGGCTCGCCCACGAACCACGTCACTTTGGCCAACCCCGCGAGGGCGTAGTTGGAGGGATGGCAGGTGCCTCCCCTGCAAGCGCTGCTGTTGCCCGCGACCTGGCTGCCATTGACTGCGCTGGCGCCAGTCACGACCTGAATTCGACCCTGCAGCGACAAGACCAGGCTGTCAGAAGCGAAGAAGCCAATCTCGGGGGCAATCTGCAACAGCCGGGACATGGAGATCCCGGAGCTTTTCAGGTTCTGTGCCAAGTCGTTGGTGCGGTTTGCCTCGGGCGTGCCCGAGTGGTAGCCAAAGCCGCTGCCTGCGGCCAGCGCAAACCAGAGGGACAGGCCCTCACCCTCCTCACCGTCCTCCTCCCCCGCCTCGGGCGTCGTCTCACCAGGGCTCACGCCGCCGCCGGCGCCCTCGCCGCCCAGGTTGATGATGTGCGGTTCAGCCGCCGTTCCATTCTGCGCCAATACCTGACCCTCCGCGTCCTGCGCCAGTATGTAGTAGGCAACCGATGCGCCGCTGGTTGCCTCGGCCGGAAGTTCGGTCTGGTACCAGTCGCTATTCTCGAAGGGGTCCATCTCGCGCGTGACGAAATCCGAAGCACCGTCGGGCCGGTAGGCCAGCACCACTCTCTCTGCGGCCAAGGACGCCGGAACCTCCGCCTGGATGACGATGGGCTGGCCCACAGCACTGGCAGTCACCGCAGTGTGGACAATGGCACTGCCAACCGAGGACGCAGGCTGAGCAGGCTGAACAGGCTGGGCAGGCTCCGCGGGCTGGGCTGACTCCGCGCTCTGGGGCTTGGTCTCAGCCGCGGCGGGAGCTGTCACGCCCCCCTCGCCACC
>Ga0255357_1000014_pt1 | contig 20062 bp, 14 predicted proteins | sample GFST25metaG_2_FD_186027 | JGI IMG/M metagenome (GOLD analysis project Ga0255357, IMG submission 186027) | Peat soil microbial communities from Stordalen Mire, Sweden - G.F.S.T-25 | ecosystem: Environmental > Terrestrial > Soil > Wetlands > Peat | place: Sweden: Norrbotten County, Stordalen Mire...
AAGGACACGAAGACATCTTTCTACTTCAGCGGTAAAATCCACGTGGCCGGGAGTATCAATAATATTGATACGGAACTCTTTCCACTGGCAGGTAATGGCAGCGGAGGTAATGGTAATACCGCGTGCACGCTCTTCTTCCATCCAGTCGGTTACGGTGGTACCTTCATCGACACCACCTTTTTTATAGGTTATGCCGGTGTAATATAACACGCTCTCGGTGAGGGTGGTTTTCCCTGCATCGATGTGCGCAATGATACCTATATTTCTCAATCTTTCGAGAGGAAAGCTTCGGGGCATAGTATTATCCTTTACTGAAACAGGCGAATTAATGTTAGGTTCTCCTTAAATTACCACCGGTAATGTGCAAATGCGCGGTTGGCATCGGCCATCTTGTGCGTATCTTCACGCTTTTTCGCCGCATTTCCCTGGCCCTTGGCGGCATCACTCATCTCAGCGGCTAATTTTTCCGCCATCGATTTTCCACTTCTGGCTCTGGCTGCGTCAACCAGCCACCTGAGAGCCAGCGACATTCCAACCTGAGGTGGCACCTCAACCGGTACCTGGTAAGTTGCGCCACCAACGCGGCGCGATTTCACTTTTAATTGCGGGGTAATATTTCTGATAGCAGATTCCATATCTGTCACGGGATCTTTAGAACCCTGTTTCCCCATCAAATCCATAGCCCCGTAAACTATTTCTTCTGCGCGACTTTTCTTGCCACGCTTCATAATTCTATTCATTAATTTAGAAACTGTTAAGCTCTGATATTTTGCATCAGGCATTACTTCATTTCTTTTAATCATACGAGCGCGTCGTGCCATGTTTCCTCCTAGGTAGTTTCCGCCCCGGCTTTAGGCCGTTTGTTACCGTATTTGCTGCGACCTCTGCGCCGTTTTCCCACACCGGTAGTATCAAGCGCACCACGGATAATGTGGTAACGAACACCAGGCAGGTCCTTGACCCTACCGCCGCGAACCAGTACAACGGAGTGTTCTTGCAGTTCATGACCTTCACCGGGAATATACGCGGTGACTTCCATCTGATTGGTTAAACGTACTCTGGCAATCTTCCGCAGTGCCGAGTTAGGTTTCTTCGGTGTCATGGTTTTGACTTGAACACAAACTCCACGCTTCTGGGGAGAACCATCGCCCCAGCTGGTTTTATTTTTTGTAGCGTTATAGTTGTAATGCAAAGCCGGAGCTTTTGTCTTGTCCACACCCGGTTTGCGTCCCTTGCGGACTAACTGGTTTATCGTTGGCAAGTATGTCCTCCTGTTATCCTTTACAACTGAAAGGATGAGCCTCAGCTCATCCTTCAACATTTCATGTTTCGGTTGAACTTAGCGTTACGCTGTGCTATTGTCCTGACTGAAAGGTGAGCACAAATAGTTATAGTATCACAGTGAATAGCGGCCTGTCAACAACCAGTCTCACCGGTTTTTAAAGGGCTTATTATTATAACCACAAACCATAGCCTGCAGTCAAATAAAAGGCAGCCGCTACGCCCTGTTTCCTTATGATTTATTACTTCGGAAGGAAACCAGCCTGGAAATTATTTTAGTTTCAGACAGACGACTCACCAATCCGGAATGAGTAGTCTCCAGACCCCGCGTTGAAAGTAATAAAACCTTCTTCCCGCGTTCCGGCGGTAATCCCCGGAACACCCGGAACAAATTTGTTATTCCGATAAATTACCCTGCCGTTTTCTTTTACAACAGGATTTGTGAATCCTGTCAGGGGAATGCAGATTTTCCCTTCACTATTAACTGGTAAAACAACATCCAGTGCCAACGCATCCGCCTCTTTCCGCCAGCTCGAAGATACTAATCCCCGGATAGTATTAACCGATGCACTGACATAATTGAGGTCTTCAGGGACATATGGTTTGATGATAACCTTTCTAAAACCAAAAGCGGCAGCATCCAGGTTGATACCGGCCAGAACCCGGTAAAACCAGGCATCCACGCTGCCAAACATGATATGGTTGTGCGAATTCATCCCGCCGCCCGCCATGTATTCCCACCTTTCCCAGAGAGTGGTAGCACCTTCTTTGATCATGTAGCCCCAACTGGGATAAGTGGTTTGTGTCACCAGTCTGTAGGCCAGGTCCGCCCGTCCGTATTGGGTCAGGGTATCTAAAATATATCTTGTCCCGAGTATTCCGGTGTTCAGGTGACAATCGTTAGTGATTTCTACGTTTTCGAAAAGGTTCTGCAAAACCGCAGCCTTTTTATCTTCCGGCACCATCTCCATGTAAAGCGGTAAAACGTTGGGAGTTTGCGTATATAACACTCTTTTACGATTGCCTTTTTTATCGTACTCGGGGCAAAAATCGAAATGCAGCAGGCTATCAAAAACTTTAGAATTATAAGTGTAGTAATCCTCTTCCAAAAACTCCCGGTTAAATGCTTCTTTAGTCTCTTGAGACAATTTGGCATATTTTCCCGCATCGTTGGATTTTCCCAAAACCCCGGCAATCTTTGACAGAGTAAGGGCATCATAGTAATAACACCATGATGAAATTAATTCTCCGGGGGTATCCAAAGACCTGAATTTATTCGGCGGACACCAATCGCCGTATTTGCTGAACTTGATAAGATGTCCCACATTTATCGAAGTTAAATAATCGACCCAACCTTTGACCAAGCGGTAATTCTCTTCGAGAATCCGCTCGTCGTCGTAGTATAAATAAAGATTCCATGGAATAACGACACAGGCGGTTCCCCATGGCGGGTCGGCAGGATAACGCTGCCAATAAGGGGGCACCACATCGGAAATACTGCCGTCTTCTTTCTGCGATTCCCTAATGTCCCGCAGCCACTTTGTGTAGAACGCAGCCATGTCAAAATTAAATATCGACTCTTCCACGACCAATTGCGCATCGCCCAGCCACCCCATTCTTTCATTCCTCTGGGGGCAATCAGTGGGAATACTCATTAAATTACTCAGCTGAGTCCACAAGATGTTTTTGTGAATATTGTTAATCAACTGGTTCGAACACTGGAATCCGCCAACAGGATTGACCGCAGAATGCACTACGATGCCCTGTACGGCATTGAGATTCGGTGTTCCGGGGTAGCCTGTAACTTCGACATAACGGAAGCCGTGATAAGTAAACCGCGGCTCGTAGACCTCAACCCCTTCGCCCTTTAAAATATAGTTGTCGGTAACTTTAGCAGTTCGATTCGGTATCACGTTGATCATGCCGTCGGAATGCAGCAGCTCAGAAAATCTCAGCTTTACCTCGGTGCCGCGCGGCCCGCTGACAGTCAGTTTGACCCAGCCCGTGAAGTTTTGCCCGAAATCATAAACAAAAACATTTGACCTGGGGTTAGACATAATCACCGGCTGAGTGGTCTTAATCTTTTTTATCGGGGGACAAGTTCCCTGTGAAACCAACTGCCCTCCCGGCGGTTGAAATAAACCTGCTTTTTCCCATTGTGAATCGTCATAGCCAAAATTATCCCAGCCCGATTTTTCCAATCTGGCATCGTAGATTTCACCGTCATAGATGTCATTTCTAACTATCGGGCCTCTGGCAATCTTCCAGGTTTCATCGGTAACCAATTTCTGACAGCTTCCGTCCTCAAACTGTATTTCCAGTTGTAAGATCACCTTCGGAGCGGCGCTTTGATAAGTCTTCAGCCGGTCTTTTACCCCCGGTGTGCCGGACCAATCCTGAGCATACCGTCCGTTACCAAGCATGATACCGACGGCGTTTTCACCATTCTTAAAGAAATCTGTGATATCAAAAGTAGAGTATAATGCGACTTTATCATAATCGGTTAGACCCGGGTCGAGTTGATGGTCGCCGACCTTCTGCCCGTTTATTCTCAGTTCATACCACCCCAAACCGCAGACATAGGCTCTGGCCCGTTTTACTTTTGCTTTGATGACAATGTGGTTGCGGAACAGGTCGCCGCCTCCGATCCACACTCCTCCCCAATCTTTTCGAGACAACAAACCCATTTCGAAAGCAGCAGCGTCACTAAAGGCACTTGCCTGTCCGTCATCATCCCACCACTTTAATTTCCAGTAATAGCGTGTTTTGCTCTCCAGTGATTTTCCGCGATATTCCACATTCACAGATTTGTCGGATTTAACCTTCTTACTATCCCAGATATCACCTTTATCACTGGACAAATTCTCCGGGGTACTGGCAACCAATATCCGGTAGGCTGACTGGATACGAGCGCGTGCGGAATGTCTTAAAACCCAGGAAAACCGGGGACGTACTGCATCAATCCCGATAGGATTGACCGCATATTCGCAAAGCAAATCTATTGGTTTTTGAATTCCCGGCAGCTCTTTTCCCTGATGAGAGGACATATCGGTACCCTCCATATTTATTCTGTCTACCATGTCGATTATCTGACCCGTGGTTTAGCCTGAAGTGCTAATGATAAACAGCAAACCCATGGCGAAATTGTTTCGCCATGGGTTTCAACAAACAGGTTCCGGTAGTTTTATGAACCGGCAATATTGACTTGAGTTGCAGAGGTATTGTCAGCAGTATCGCCATCCGGCTGGTCGGAATGCGTGATTTTGGCAGTGGAAACAAGCTTCTGCGTCGCGGTCCCGCTGTTGACGGTCACTTTAAGTGTCAGCGTTGCCGTGGCGCCGTTGGCGACACTGCCCACGTTCCATATCCCCGTGGTGGAATTATAAGTGCCCTGATCGGCGACACTTGAGAGATAAGTCAAGCCCGCCGGAACCATGTCAGTGACGATGATGCCGGTGCCATCAAGCGGACCGTTGTTGGTCAGCGTGACGGTAAAAGTAACAGTAGCTCCGACGCTTGGGGAGGTATTATCTTCACCGTTCGACAGTGACAGGTCTGAACCATTCACCTTCACCACTGCCGTAGCATCGTTATTATTCAAATCGCTATCCGGCTGGTCGGCATAAGCCATCACCGCCAAATTATCTATTTCCAGCGCGCCGGTTCCCGTATCTACGCTCGTCGTGATAGTCAGTTTTGCGCTGGCCCCATCGGCGACATTACCGACAGTCCAATTTCCGGATTTGGAATCATAACTGCCCTGATTAGTGCTGCTCGAAACATACGTTACACCCTGAGGTAAAGAATCATAAACGGTCACACCGGTGGCATTAGCCGGGCCATTGTTGGTCAGATTGATGGTATAGTTGATATTTCCCTGCTGGTTGGGCGCTGCGTTGTCCACGGTGTTGGTTACCGTCAAGTCGGCGCTTTGTACTGTAAAAGAGGCATTAGCGACCTGTTTAGGCATCTCATTGTCATTCTGGTCAACCTTGGATACTCTTACCATGTTGTCCAGAATGGTGACACCGGCCCGGCTGGCAACCGCCGCGGTGATGGTTAATTTGGCGCTTACTCCGGTGTTCAGATTACCGACAGTCCATATCGTTGTACCATTATCATAAGTACCTATATCGGCGCTGCTCGAAACATAGGTTATTCCGACCGGCCAATCATCGGTTATCATCAAGCCGGTAGCATTGACGGAACCGTTGTTCGTCACTTTAATTGTGTAGGTTACAGTATCCCCTACACTGGCAGTCGTTTTATCCACCGCATTGGTGATACTGAAGGCAGCACTCTTTGTTCCGCATCCGGAAAAAACAAACGGCAGCACCAGCAAAATAACAAGAAACAAAATGCCGATGCTTTTCTTTATGGTATTCTTCATCAATTTCTCCTGCATCTTTCCGTATCGGTTAACGATGCCTCCAAACAACACTTTTCTTATTTTAAACTATTTTGCGGTTTAGCGCATCAAAATGTAAAGGAAGCTTCTTGAATTATGCCGCGCAGCTCAGTCCATTTCAATCCGGATAAACTACGCTCGGCAGGTCAGAAAAATCGCTTATAACCCCGTGCCTTCGTCCACACCCAGGATAATATTCATGTTCTGAACGGCAGCGCCGGAGGCTCCCTTGCCAAGGTTATCAAAGCGTGCAGAAAGTAATATCCGCTCATCATTACCGAAGACGAATATTTCCAGGTTATTTGTACCGTTGCAGTCTGTGAAAGTCATATAACCGTTTTTCAGATAATCATCCACCGGATAAGGAATCACCTTAATGAACTGCTCTCCGGCATAATACTCCGCCAGCACAGCCCGTATCTCCAAGGCGGTGAGCTTCTTTTGCAACCCGCGCACTACCAGCGGAATGGAAATAATTTCGCCGTTGTAAACATTGACGACGGTCGGGGTAAAAACGGGCGCATGCGCCAAACCGGTGATTTTAGTCATCTCCGGGATATGTTTGTGATTTAATGCCAGCGAATAAGGACGCGGGTTTTTAATATAGTCCGGCACATTCTCACCCTGATAATCAGCGATCATGGCTTTGCCGCCGCCGCTGTAACCGGCGGTGGTATGGCAGGTCACCGGATAATCCGGGCTGACAATTCCCATTGCGACCAGCGGATAGAGCATCGCAATAAAACCGGTAGCATGACAGCCCGGCACTGTAATCCTTTTGGAATTTTTTATCAAAGTCCGCTGTTCTTTTTTCAATTCAGGCAGTCCGTAGACCCACCCTTCGGTCACCCGGTGGGCCGTAGAACCGTCAATGACGCAAACCGATTTGTTTTTAATCAAACCGACAGATTGGCGCGCGGCATCATCCGGCAGGCAAAGAAATACGATATCGGCCTCATTCAGTAGCTTTTCTTTGGTCGTTAGATCTTTGCGGGCAGCTTCGGTAATTTCTATCAGTTCAATATCTTTACGGCCGCTCAACCGCTCGTTTATTTTTAGACCGGTCGTGCCGTGCTGCCCGTCTATAAATACTGTTTTTTTCATTATGATATCCTCTTGTCCGACTGAAATTTCACCCAGTCGTTCGTGCATACAACGGAAATCCTAATATAATACAATCTACCGTGCGTTTGCAACAAAACTTTGCAGCTATGCCGATACGGTAATTACTGCGCTAACGTCAATGACAAGCAGAGCCTGATTTTTCCGTAGTGGGGATTCCCGGATGATGATATTTTAGCATTATAGTATCATAGCACAGTCTTTTGATATTAATAAATATTCATCAGCTCGTATAAGGAACAATTGATTTTTCCGCCGATATAAATGATTTTATCGGTAAGCGCTCAAGTCGCTGACCATGTGACATAAATACGCAAGAATGTATTTCACGGCACCAATAAGCGACGCTCGCCGTTGATTCTATTTGGTAGAATATACTAAAAGCGTGTTAAAATAGGTGAACTATATTATCGAGATTGATTCTTATGTTAATAACCATCATCGATAATATGTATCTAATGTGTATGTTAAAAAAATCCGGAGCGCGGTAACAACTGGTAGTTCCATGAAAAGATGAGACAGTAAATATGAAAGCAGGCGAAACGTTGCAAGCGCCCGAATTGGGGTAAAATAGAAGATGGTCGAGCCAGCAAAGACAATTTCGCTCAAGGTAGGACAAGTTAAAAATAAAAATGCAAAATAAGTCAGAAGAGAAACGGCCGGTTGCCGGAGAAAATACTCAGGAATTTAAACCGGAGAGACAATATATCCTCAGATATTTAACGAAATTTCTGGGTGTCAATTTTTTATGGTTCCTGGCTTTTTTTGTTGTAGTTCTGGGTCTCTTCGTTTTTTCACCGTATTTAGGTACCTTAATCGGTCTGAAATCACTTTGGGGATGGAGTTCTCTTTACTATGAATCGGTTTATCGTTTCGTCTACCAATTATGCATTGCAATTATTGCCTGGAGATTCGGATTACGTAATGGAGTTATCGCTTGCCTGGTGCTGATAGCAGTAATCTACTTGCCGTTCATAACAGGCTTGCATCAAGGATTTCTCCTGATTGATGTCGGGCTGGTTATTCTCGGGTTAGTGATTAGCGCTGTCCTAGGTCCGCAGGGAGACATGGCCCGGCTTCTTTTTAAATCCACGTCTGAATTGCAGCAGCAAACAAAACAACTAAAACTGGAAATAGACGAGCGTCTCAAAGCCGAGAAAGAGATTAGAACTCTTTCAATCGGGGCCATTGAAGCACTGGTTTTTGCTCTTGAAGCCAAAGACAAATATTCAGCAGGACACTCGCGCAGGGTGACTCTTTTTGCTATCGCGATCGGTAACAAATTGAATTTGTCCGGCGAGGACATTGAAGACCTGCGTTACGGCAGTCTATTGCATGATGTCGGCAAGATTGCTGTTGACCAGATTGTCCAGAACAAAATTACCAGACTTACCCCGATTGAATACGCCCATATCATGCTTCATGTTCAGGCCGGGGCTGATATTGTGAAACCGGTAGTGAACAGCAAAGTAGTAGAACTGATTGAACATCACCATGACCGATATGATGGAGGGAATCAACTACAGACGGTTACCGGAGATAATATTCCATTGGGAGCCCGGATAATAGCGGTAGCCGATGCTTTTGATGCGATGACTTCGAATCGCCCTTACCGTGCGGCGATGTCCACAGAACAGGCAATCAAAGAAATCCAGGAGTTTAAAGGTACGCAATTTGACCCGGTAGTGGTTAACGCGTTTCTGGAAATACCTTCAGATGAAATTGCAGCGATACTTGAAAATAAAAGTGAGAATTAGTCCCGTACGCCGATTACACGGCTTATTATCATCCGGTTTTAAATCAGTCTGCAGATATCATCATTGTCTCCCTGAAAATTCTATAATGCCTTTACCTGAATCATTTTGATCCGGTAATCGGTTACCTGATATTCGACCTTGACCGGGATGCATTACCCGTGATAACCTTATTACAATTCTGCGGTGGGCGTCGAGTATTGAACAAAAATCATTTGCAAATCTTAAAAAACCTGGCTGAAAGCAGAAACTATGGGCAAGGTCCGGCCCATGCACTGCAAGTCAGTAAGCTCTCGTTAAAAATATATGACGAATTAGTTAGGCTTAAATTAACAAAAGATGACCCTGAGGACCGGCTTATTTTGGAAGCCGCCGCCGTTCTGCATGACATCGGCCATCCGCAAGAGCCTCACCACGAAGTCGGTTTTGATTTTCTGGCTGATGAAATTCCGCGGCTCACTTCCGATGAGCCTATTTCCAAGGCCGACCTTTCTACTCTCTTAGTTTCTGTCCTTTGGCACAATGAGAGAAGCTACCTTAAACGCGGTTCCATTGAAATTCCCGACCGCAATCATGCGGAAAAGATAGCTGCCATCATTCGTGTCGCAGATGGCCTTGATCTGCTTTCGCAACCACCAATTGATGGAGTGGCGCTTTCATTTAGTGACCGGAGTTTACGATTTGCAGTAATATCGAAGCATCCCGTCGATTTACAGATAGCACAAGCCAAACTAAAATCTGATTTAATGAAGAGCGCATTTGCTTTGCAGGATATTAGCTTCGAACCCGCGAAAAAGACGGCAGCGGGGCGATAATACACAGCGGTTAACAGTCTAAAATCGAGCATAGACTATCATCCTACTGCGCACTCGACAACCTCGTAACCCAACTAAAGTACTATTCCGATATGACCCAAATGGGGGATGTACTTATCAGCTCATTGATGATTTAATAGTCTCTGTATATAACTAAAGTACTATTCCTATATGACCCAAATGGACTGATATTCTTAACAATATATTAACGACTTACAGTCCTCCCATGATAACTAAAGTACTAATCTCTAGCAATCGAGAGCATGATATCTTTTATTTGTTATTAATAATTTACACGCTTCGATATGTTAGTCCTCTCTTTAGACTTCAACGGTAACGATAGTTATCTGCGCCTTGAATTAGAACGAGCCTAATAAGATAAAAGTTAATCACCGGGAAATACAAGAACATAATATCGAAAACGACGGCTAAGAGGAATAAGACTAAGTTAATGGCAAAAATAGAAACGACGAACAATAAATCTACCGGCAAATCTGCAATTTCATGGCAGACTGGTGACGGAAACGTTGTGTTTGAGGTCGAACACCCGGCTGAGAAAGAACTGCGCCAGCTTGTCGATGAAGAACGGTACAAAGCCGTTTTCGAATCTGCCGGCGACATTATGATGCTCTTCGACAAAAAGGGCAAAATCATTGACGTCAACGGCAAATCAGTAGAAATCAGCGGTTACGCGAAGGAAGAAGTAGTCGGAAAAGATGTCAGGGTATTATCCAAAATATTAACCAAAAAAAGTATGGCCCGCGTAATCACTAATTTCCTGAAACGCATGGCCGGTTTCGAAATTCCGCCTTACGAAATAGATTTAATCAAAAAAAACGGGGAATTATTAACCTTCGAAATAAGCGCCCAGCCGCTGCGCAAAGACGGCAAGATAATCGGTGATTTGGGGATTCTGCGGGATGTAACTACGCGCAAGCGGGCAGACGAAGAAATTCTTCAGAAGTCATCGGATATCAATCTTATTAATATCATTAACGAAGCTGCCAACCAGGGTAAAGCCTTTGAAGAAATACTGCATTTAGTATCCAGGGAGACACAGAAACTCTTTGGCGGGAATGTACAAATCGTCTATTTGCTCAGTAAAGACAAACAATACCTGTCCATGGATAACCTAAACCTGCCGCCGAGAATGGCACATGGTATCGAGAGGCTCATCGGCGGGAAGATACCGGAAATAAAAATCAGGCTCAAACCGGGAGGCATCTACACAGATATCCTGAGCAAAGGGAAAGCAGTTCTGACCAACGACCATGACGTAATGCTGAATATGGCCAGGGAATGCTTCGAGGACAATACTCTCAAGATACTTGTGGCTACCGCTATAAAAATTCTCGGTGTGAATTCCACCATCAGTGTCCCGCTTAAATCTGACAGCGAGATTATCGGGTTGTTAGGCATCGGCAGGCATGAAGCTTTTACCGAATTGGACATAAAACGGATAGAAACCATTGCCGGACAACTGGTCAGTATCATCAAGCGTAAACAGACCGAGAAGCAGTTGGAGGAAAGCGAGGATAATTTAAGGACCTATCTGGAGAACGCTCCGGATGGCGTGTACCTGAGCGATTTGAACGGTAAATTTCTTTATGTCAACAAAAAAACCGAGGGTATCCTCGGCTACGGTAAAGAAGAGCTCATCGGTAATAATTATTTCAAAATGAATATTCTTTCTGAGCAATATGCTAAAACAGCGACCGCGTTATTAGCTTCTAATGCGGCCGGCAGAAACACCGGACCGGACGAATTTGAGCTGATTAGAAAAGATAAAAGCAGTGTTTGGGTTGAGATAAACACTGCGCCGATCAAGCAAAAAGACAATAATGTCGTTATCTGTTTTGTGCGCAATATCAGCGAGCGTAAACAGGCAGAACAACTCTACCACAACCTGGCTGACAGTTCTCCTGTAGGTGTATATATTATCCAAAACAGGCGGTTTGTTTTTACCAATCCTGTCTTTCAACAAGTTTCCGGTTATACCGGTGATGAATTGTTGATGATTCAACCGGAACTCCTTGTCCACCCGGAAGATAGGGACATCGTCAGATTGAACGCTGTGGAAATGCTGAAAGGGGAACGCAGCCAGCCCTACGAGGTAAGGTTAATCACGAAAAGCGGGGAAATCCGCTGGGGGTTGGAAAGAATGACCTCGATTACCTACGAAGGGACACGGGCAGCTGTCGGCAATTTTATGGATATCACGGAACGGAAGCTGGCAGAAAATAAGCTGGAACAGGCAGCCCAGGAATGGCGAGCAACCTTTGATTCCATTACCGATATCATTATTATTCAGGATAAAGATAACCGGATACGGAGGGTGAATAAAGCTGCGGCCGATTTACTGAATACAACGCCCAAAGCGCTCCTGGGAAGATTGTGCCAGGAAGCGATGCATGACACTCAAGACCCTCCCGTCAACTGTCCCCATGTGGAGACAAGCAAAACCGGAAAGCCCGCAGAATCGGAAATCTATAATTCAAAACTGGAGGCTTATTTCCACGAAGTTACTTCTCCCATCTTTAATGAAAATGGTGAAGTGAATGGGTCGATCATGGTGGCCAGAGACGTGACCAAACAAAAACGGATGGAAGAACAGCTCATCGTAACCGACCGTCTGGCATCAATCGGAGAACTGTCTTCAGGTATTGCCCATGAGTTGAATAACCCGTTAACCAGTGTTATTGGTTTTTCACAACTGCTGATGGAAGGCGATGTTCCCGAAAATATGAAGGAAAATCTGTCCACTATTTACGAGGAGGCGCAGCGTGCCGCCGTTATCGTTAAAAATCTGCTGACATTTGCCAGAAAGCACGCACCGGTCAAACAAATGAGTCAGGCCAATACAGTGGTAGAAGGAGTATTGAAACTGCGCTCTTATGAGCAAAAAGTAAACAACATTGAGGTGGAAAAACATCTGGCGGTTAATCTCCCGGAAATAATGATGGATTCTTTCCAGATGCAGCAGGTCTTTCTAAATATTATTGTTAACGCTGAATTTGCAATGCTGGAAGCACATCAGAAAGGCAAGTTAACCGTCACTACCGAAGTGTCCAATAATATGGTAAAAATCAGTTTTGCCGACGATGGGCCCGGAATTTCCGAGGCAAATCTGAAACGGATATTTGACCCGTTTTTCACGACTAAAGAAGTCGGAAAAGGGACCGGGCTCGGCCTCAGCATTTGTCACGGCATCGTCACAGAACACGGCGGCCAAATATATGTAAAAAGCGAATACCGGCAGGGAGCTACATTTATTGTAGAATTACCGCTTGACGCACACTAGTATCAACTTGAGGACATTGAAATAAGCAGACCTCTGTAAAAATACATAAAGAAGGGTTAATATGACCAATCACGATTATAAAATTCTGATAGTTGACGACGAGGCCGCCATCAGGCGGCTCCTGCGTCAGAAGCTTTCAAAAGAAGGTTATCAATGTGAAGAGGCCGGAAGTTCGGACGAAACAATGGAAAAGATGAAAACATTTTCCGCTAACTTGATAATGCTCGACATGAAAATGCCCGGAAAATCGGGAATGGAGTTATTACCGGAATTAAAGGCCGCTTTCCCCGATACAGCGGTAATTATGGCCACCGCCGTGGCCGAAGCCGACCTTGCAATCCAATGCATGAAGCTGGGAGCCGATGATTATATTACCAAACCGTTTAACCTCGATGATATTACCTCTAACATTGAAAAAACTCTGGATAAAAAAATACTCGAACTCAAGATCAGGGATTATCAGGACCAACTGCAGCAGAAAGTGGAACATCAAACAAAAGAAATCCGCCGGATTTTTCTTGGTTCCATCGAATCGCTGGTTTTTGCCCTTGAAGCCAAGGACAAATATACCGCAGGGCACTCGCGGCGGGTAACCGAGATCGCACTAACTATCGGACAGCAGCTCGAATTATCCAAGGATGATTTAGAGGACCTGCGGTGGGGGAGCCTGCTGCATGATGTCGGGAAGATTGCGGTCGACCATTTCATTCAGAACAAGCTCGGGAAACTAACCTCCGAGGAATACGAACACGTAATGATTCACACCCAGGTCGGTGCCGGTATCGTGAGACCGGTAGTCAACGAAAAAGTAGTAGCAATCGTCGAACATCACCACGACCATTATGACGGCACGGGACTGCATCAGGTAATAGCCGGGCAGGACATACCATTGAGCGCCCGAATTCTGGCGGTCGCCGATGCATTCGATGCCATGACCTCCGACCGTCCTTACAGGCAGGCAATTCCCGAAAAAGAAGCGTGGCAGGAAATCAGAAGATGTTCCGGGACCCAATTCGACCCGGTGGTGGTTACTGCGTTTCTAAAAACGGAACCGTCCGACATGCCCGGAAAAGACAAAACTGCTGTAAAATAGTAAACTCTTTTTTAATCGATTGTCGGACACATTCCCTTGTTCACTTTCATTTAACTTTTGAATTATTAGTAACATTTCACACATTTGCCTTTACAAAAACAAGTATGCAATATGCGCTAATCAGAAAAGTAAGGTTTGCTATTTAGCACCTGATTATTGGAATATTAAGGGAAGAGTCGCGTTTTTTAAAAGGAGCATTGCTTAGATGGTTAAACATGTTGTAATGTGGAAACTCAAAGATTTCGCCGAAGGAGCGAGTAAAAAGGAAAATGCCCTGAAAATCAAAGCAAGTCTTGAGCGGCTTAAATCCAAAATAAGAGAAGTTAAGTATCTCGAAGTTGGCATCAGCGCCAGCGATGCCGCGGATTTTTATGATATGGTGCTGATTTCAGAGTTCAAGGACCTCCGGGACCTGGAATCTTATCAAAAGCATCCCGAACATGTAAAAGCCGCCGAGTTCATCGGCAAAGTACGTCTCGAACGCAAAGTAGTGGATTATATCCTGTAGGCTGCCCGGTCTACATGTCGGCAATCGCCCATGCGGGAATAATGTCATGATTTTGCAACGATTTATATCCCGGTGTTATAACTTCTTCATGCATCGAAGATTATAATTAGAATTGAGTTTATTCAGGGAACAGGAGTTGTTAATATGATTGATGTCGGCATGAAAGCCCCGGGTTTTTCGCTTAAAGACCAGAATGGAAAAACAGTAAAGTTGTCGGCATTTAAGGGTAAGAAAGTTTTACTTTCATTTAAACCGCTGGCCTGGACTTCAATTTGCCACGACCAGATTAGATTATTGGAAGAAAACCATCTTCATTTCGACGAATGGAATACTGTCGCGCTGGGGCTGGGGGTTGATTCAGTGCCTTCGAATAAAGCGTGGGCGAAATCGATGAATATCGAGAATACGAGACTGCTATCTGATTTCTGGCCCCATGGCGAAATTGCCCTAAAATACGGCGTCTTCCGGGAAAATGACGGCTTTTCCGAGAGAGCTAATATCATCATCGATGAAGGGCAAACGGTGGTTTTTGCTAAAGTCTATCCCACATCTCAATTGCCTGATTTCGAGGAAATCTTCAAATTTCTGGCAAAACGAAAACTATAAAATACCGGCAACAAATAATTGTTTGGAATTTGCGACTTGATATTTGAATCTTGAAGTGGGGATGTTTTTATCGGGGGAAATTTGGTGGAGCTGAGGGGGGTCGAACCCCTTACCTATTCAATGCCATTGAATCGCTCTCCCAGTTGAGCTACAGCCCCAATTCACAACTTTACCAGAACATCCTATAAAAAGGCAAGTCCTCTCTGAAAAAAGTTTGTTTTTAGATTTACTTCAATGGTTAATCAAAAGTCCTGAGATCGCCGCGTCATTCCTCCGTTGAAAGACTCCTCGCGATGGATTCTGATTCAAGGTGATAGTGACAAAAAAAGATTCCTGCTTTCGCAGGAATCTTTTTAGCTCTTATCTTTGGGAAACAACTCTGTTGTTATTTCTTCTTTTTCGTAAATGTCAGACCGTCATCGCCGGTATCAACCACAATTGTATCGCCTTCTTTGAATTCACCGCCCAGGACTTTTACGGCCAGCGGATTCTCCACGTATTTCTCCAGCGCACGCCGCAGCGGACGGGCGCCGTAGACCGGGTCATACCCTTCTTTCGCCAGCCAGGATTTAGCTTTTTCGGTGATTTCCACGCTCAATTTACGTTCTGCCAGACGTTTTTGCAATTCTTTAGCCAGCAAATCCACAACCTGACGCAGCTGTTCTTCGTTCAGTTCATGGAAAACGATAATCTCATCCAACCGGTTGAGGAATTCGGGACGGAAGGTCTTTTTGACCTCAATCATAACCTTCTCTTTCATTTCCTCGTAATTGGATTTCTGCGCTTTGGCCATGTCTTTTTTAGTGGAGAAACCAATCGCGGATTCACGCTTGATGAGTTCCACCCCGGCGTTACTGGTCATAATAATCACAGTGTTTTTAAAATCGACCGTTCTGCCGTGACCGTCGGTCATGCGGCCGTCATCCAATACCTGGAGTAAACTATTAAATACTTCCGGATTCGCCTTTTCGATTTCATCCAGTAAAATCACGCGGTAGGGGCGCCGTCTGACGGCTTCGGTAAGCTGCCCGCCCTCATCATAACCGACATAACCCGGCGGGGACCCGATGAGCCGGGAAACGGTGTGTTTTTCCTGATATTCCGACATATCGAGCCGCACCATGGCGTTCTCGTCGTCGAACAGGAACCAGGCGAGAGTCCGCGCCAATTCCGTCTTACCGACGCCGGTCGGCCCCAGGAACAGGAAACTGCCGATGGGACGTTTCGGGTCCTTCAAACCGGAGCGGCTCCGGCGGATTGCCTCGGAGATCGCCTTTACAGCTTCCTCCTGGTCGATCAATCTTTCATGAATCCGATCTTCCATCTGAAGCAACTTTTCGGATTCACCCTCCAGCATTTGAGAGACCGGTATCCCTGTCCAGTTGGAAACCAGCTGCGCGATTTGTTCTTCAGTAACCTCGCCGCTGATTTTTTCTTTCTTCAGCCATTTATTTTTGGCGGTATTATACTCATCTTCCACACGCAGATATTCGGCCCGCAATTTCGCAGCGTCTTCGTACGCCTGCCGTTGTGATGCCGCCTCTTCTTCATTCTTGAGGTGATTTACTTTCTTTTCCAGTTCTTTGACCTCGGCCGGCGCGCTTTCAGTATCCATCCGTAGTTTACTGGCGGCCTCGTCGATTAAATCAATCGCTTTATCCGGCAGGAACCGGTCTGCAATGTACCGCTTGCTTAATTTTGCCGCAGCTTCCAATGCTCCATCAGTGATTTTAACCTTATGGTGGGCTTCATAACGCGGTCTCAGGCCGCGCAGCATTTCCACCGTTGTTTCTACCGACGGTTCACTTAGAAATACCGGCTGCAGCCGCCTTTCCAGCGCTTTGTCTTTTTCAATAAATCTGTGATATTCGTCCAACGTCGTCGCGCCGATACACTGCAATTCACCGTGAGCCAGCGCCGGTTTTAACATATTGCTGGCATCCATCGCGCCTTCAGCTGCGCCTGCTCCCACCAAAGTATGGATTTCATCTATAAACAGGACGATTTCGCCTTTAGATTGGCGCACCTCGTCCATTACGGCTTTCAGTCTTTCCTCAAATTCACCGCGGAACTTGGTACCGGCTACCAGCGCGCCCATATCCAGGGCAATTACCTTGCGCCCTTTCAAAGAGTTCGGCACATCATCGGCCGCAATTTTCTGGGCCAGGCCTTCAGCGATGGCAGTCTTACCGACGCCGGCTTCCCCGACAATGACCGGGTTATTCTTAGTACGGCGCGTCAATATTTGAGCGACACGTTTAATCTCGTTCTCTCTCCCGATAACCGGGTCTAGCTTCCCTTCCCGCGCCATTTCCGTCAGGTCGCGGCCGTATTTTTGCAGGGAGCGATATTTACTCTCAGCACGGGCATCTGTCACACGGTGCCCGCCGCGTAGCTTTTGCAGCGCCGCATAGATTTTCTCTTTATCCAGGCCGAAGTTGCGCAGAATATTAAAGGCTTCTCCACTGCCCTCCCCGGCAATAGCGATAAATATATGCTCGGTGCTGATAAAATCATCTTTCAGCCTTTTTGCTTCAGCATCAGCGGCATTAAATAAAGTAAAAATGCGCGGTGTCGGGTACATTTGCGGCGAAGCATTGTGTACTTTGGGCATCCGTTCCAGTACCGCTTCCACCTGCGACTTCATGGCATCAACATCGATGTTAAGGTCATGAAGAATCTCAGGGACAATCCCTTTTTCCTGCGCTAACAAAGCATATAAAATATGCTCAACATCCCATAAACCGTGGCTGTATTGTGCAACCAGTTGCTGAGATGCGATAATCGCATCCCAGGCCATTTCTGTAAATTTTTCCTGCCTCATAAAGGTCCTCCAGGATTAGTGTTTCTCTCCGAAGGCGGCGTTAAGAAATTCGGTAATACGTCCCTTCACTGCAGGGAATTCCCATTGATACTCATGTCCCGGTGTATTAATACAATTCGTAAATTTTACCGGTTTACCCTGAATTTTATAATTAAACCACCGCACAAACGCTTTAAAATATGATTTTGTCCCCTGCCAAAGGTCCCGCTGGCACATCGGGTCTTTCATAAAACCGTTATTATCGATTGCCAAAGTTCTCTTAGTCAACTGCCGGCGCCGCATATGCGCGAAAAACGTCCCCAACTCAATGCTGTAAACACTGTCGTTAGCGCCCATTTCCATTAATACCTTGTTATCGAAGGCAGCACCCTGACTGGCGCCTACCAATATTATTTTGAGTTGCGGAAGATTCACCGTGAGAAATTTTAATTGTGCAGCAAATACTTCGGCACGGAAAGACTTACCGGTAAGAAAAAACTGACCCTCTCTAATCCAGCTTGGTCTCCCCCACAGCTCATCGCCGCTGCGGAAGTATTGCTTCATAATGTAACTATACCCAAGTTTTTCGAGAGTGGCTGTGACTCCGGTCACAATGCTCTTTTCCCAGTCCTGCAAATTATCCCAATTCGCATTTCCCCAACCGCCCGGGCTGTGAATAACCAGAATTTCTGAGGTACGCGCTGAGGAGTAGATTTCCTGAAGGCTATTAAAAAACAGCTTCCGTTTTCTACTGTTCCCGGGAAATAGTTTCGCCGCCAATTGGCCGGCTGCTTCTACAATTAGTTGAGGGTTTTCTGCAGTAATATCCGGAACGTCACTGACCGATTTTGTCGGCTGCTTTAACAATTTGATGCTCCCTGGGGATTCTATCCTTGCGTTGTCTAAGAATAGTTTTGCCGTCTTTTTGCCAGACCCAGATGTGGTGGTCACGGATAATCCATGCAGCCAAAGACTGCCGCGACGGATAGGCAATAAAAACAGCCCCGGCAACACGGTTCATTTCCGAAAGAGCCTGTTCGGCCATTTGCGTAGTCGGCATATGTTCCAGAACGTGACTGCTGAATACTGCGCCAAAGGATTTATCGGCGAATGGGATATCGGTGCAACTGGCAACAACGGCGCAGGGATGACTTTCCAAAGCCCTGCGGTCGATGTCCAGACAAACATCACCGTTGCCGTGCGCCGGCCGATCCAACAGCCTGCGGTAGGATTTCACGCCCCACGGCCCGCCGATTACCAACAGTTGCTTCCCGCTTTTTTGAGCATATTCGGTAGCGGCTTTATACTTGCGGTTCTTATCCTGGATTTCCAGCATCCAGATAATCATCTGCCAGATAAAAACCACTACGAGTATTCCAACGATTACCAGGGTTACGATCGATATTGGTGAGGTCACTAAATCCTCCCTGCTGAAATCTAAAATCCATTGATTTATTATGTGTAATCCGTAATATCCGGAGAAAGAGATGAGGAAGCTGCGCACCGCGATGCCAAGGAAAGAATAGAGTAAAAATTTGTAAGGCGGATATTTAAAAACCGCGACCGTCAGGGTCATCGGCAGATTAATCGGATTCGGGATTAACGTCATGAAAAATACTGCCCAGGAACCGGAGCGTTTCAACCAGTTCACCGATCGTTCATAAGTTTGAGAGTCCAAACGGCGAATCATTTTCTCTGAAAATGTCCGGCCGCCATAACCAATCATATAGGTAATAAACTGGCCTAAACAGGCGGCGACGGCCGTAACCAAAGCCACCCAAACCGGCGCCCAAACACCGTAGCGGGCGGCCAGGAGCGTCGGTAATGTTAGTGTCACCACCCAGTAGGGTAATGCAAACTGTGTAATGCTGACTGCGCTGCAAGTAATAAAGGCTAAAAGGAACATCCCGCCGAGGCCCCATTTGCTGAGGTCATTAAAATTCTTGAGGGTGTTGCTGAAGTGAACAGCCAAAAATCCCAAACCAATAGTGAGGATAATTCCCAGGATGCCGAAAATTATTTCTTTTTTAGACCATAAAGACTCTTTTTTATCTTGTTGCATGAGTTCTTACCAAAATCACCTTTAATTACAACGAATTTATACAACTGCAAATTGCCACTATTATAGCAATAATCGGCGCTTCACCTCAAGAAACAGCTAAACGGGAATAAATCTCCAGGAACTGCTTCAGGATTTTTGCCGTTGCTCCCCAAATGCTTCTACCGCCGTGTTGGTAGAAGTATGTCTCAACTTCCAGTCCGTTATACTCGGTGATACCTTCACTAAAGCAATTCCTATCCAACAGGTCTGCAATCGGGACTTCCAGCAGCTCTTCCGTTTCCCATTTGTCCGGTTTAAAGTCGTAAGGAT
>Ga0255357_1000015_pt1 | contig 19312 bp, 18 predicted proteins | sample GFST25metaG_2_FD_186027 | JGI IMG/M metagenome (GOLD analysis project Ga0255357, IMG submission 186027) | Peat soil microbial communities from Stordalen Mire, Sweden - G.F.S.T-25 | ecosystem: Environmental > Terrestrial > Soil > Wetlands > Peat | place: Sweden: Norrbotten County, Stordalen Mire...
GGTCTGCCAGGAGCATCTGCACAGCCCCGAGCGGGCGGTGCCGGTCTTGGAACGGGCGCTGGCCGTTGCGCCTGCTGAACGCAGCCTGCGCCTCGCCCTGGCCGAGGGCCTGCGCAGAGCCGGTCGTCTGGCCGATGCGCGCGCGGTCTTGGAAAGCGTGCTCGAGGAGTACGGCCGCCGCCGGTCGCGCGAGCGGGCCGTGCTGCACCATCAGGTCGCGCAGGTGGCGCGGGCCGAGAAGAACCCCAAGCTGGCCCTGCAGCACCTGGAACAGGCCGCGTCCGTGCTACTCGACAACATGGAAGTCCAACTCGCCTTGGCCGAGGTGGCCGAGGAGGTGGGTGATTTCGATCGCGCGGAGAAGGCCTACCGGGCCCTTCTGGTGCTGGCCCGCCGGGGTCAGTCGGCCGATGCCGTGATCACCGCCGGCGAAGTCTTCCTGCGCCTGCGCCGCGTGGCCCTGGCCCTGGGCCACAAGCAGGCCGCGGCCCAAGCGCTCGATTCGGCCATCTCGCGCGCCCAGCACGATGCTGCCGAAGCCCGCCGCGTGCAGGCGGCCCTGCTCGCCGCCGGCGAGGGTGAGGTCCTGCTCACGCTCCTGGAGAAACGGCGGGCGGCAGCCAACCAGGCCGTGGACGAAGCGGCGGTGGTGTGCGAGCTTGCCGAGGTCCTGGAGAAGCTTGACCGTCGTGGCGAGGCCCTCGAAGCCTTGCTCAAGATCCTCGCGAAGGTGCCTGACAGCGCGACCGCACATGCGCAGGCTCGCTCCCTCGCGGCCAAGTTGGGCCAGGCCGGCCGCTATCTCGAAGCCGTGACCAGTGCGGCGGACCAGCTTCGCAGGGCCAACGATGCGCCTCGGGTGGCTGACCTGTTGCTGCGGGCTGGGGAGGTGTCCGAGCAGGATCTGGGCGATGTCGCACGCGCGACCGCGCTTTATCACCGCGTCGAGCAGACCCGGCAGCGGTCGGCCGAGGCCCTGACCGGTCTGGCCCGGGTGAGCCTGAAAGTCGGCGACGAGGCCGAGCAGCGACGGGCGACGGCGCAGTTGCGTCGCATGGCCCAGCTCGCCACCAACCCCGCCGAAAAGGCCGACCTTCTCTTTCGCGTGGCCGAGTGCCATTTGGGGCTGGAGAGTTCTCGCGGCGAGGGCCTGGACGCCTTGGCTGAGGCCGTGGAGGTTTCGCCTGACTTGGTGCGAGCCATGGCTTTGGTGGAGGCGGCCCATGTGCCTGAAGCCGACCTGGCCCGGGTGATGCCGGTGTACGAGAAGGTGGCGCGGGCGGCGTCGGACGAGCATGTGCTGCTCGACTTCTACGAGCGGCGTGCCGCCCTGCCGGACGCGCGCAGCGAGGACCTGCGCGATGGGGTGGAGTTGGCCGTCTCGTTGGGCGAAGGAGCGCGGGCTGAGAAGCTGCTTGAGCGAGCGGTTGCTCTGGCGCGCCGTGTGCCGGGTGGCCTGCGCGATGCCACCTGGGCGGTTGTGGATCTTGTGCGCCGTCTGCGCAATCGCGGCGACTTCGCCGGGGTGACGCGGATTCTGGAGGAAACGCGCGAGGCCTGGCCCAACCCGCGCCTGGCACCGGTGGTGCGGGAAATGGCCCACGCCGCGGCTGAGCACCCAGAAAACGCCGAAGCCGCGGCGCGGTTGTTGGAGCACCTGCGCACCCTTCATCCCCTGGACCGCGAGGTGTGGGAGCCGCTCTTGCGCCTGTACGCTGGGTTGGGCAACCGGGCGGCTTTGGAGAGCCTGGCGCGCGAGCTGGCGGACAAGTTGATGGCCCGGTCCGACCGCAACGCGGTCCGTTTGGCCTGGGCCAAGTTCTTGATGGGCGAGAAGCAAACGGAGGAGGAGGCGACTGCAGTCCTGCGCGAGGTACTGGCCGAGGAGCCGGGCCATCCCGAGGGGCTCATGGTGCTGGCCGACCTCCATGAACGCCGGGGCGAGGCGAGCAGCGCCGTGGCTGTTTTGGCCGAGGCGCTGTCGAGTGGCGAGAGCGCGGCAGCCGGGACCGGGCGGGTCGCCCTGGTGCGACGGTTGGAGGATCTGGTCAAGAAGGTCGATCCGGTTGAGGCCAAGAAGGTCTACCGTCAAGTGCTGGCCCTGCCCCTTCCCGATGCGGCGCTCAGGCGATCGCTGCAGCTCTCCCTGCTTGAGCTTCTGTCCGGCGAGGAGGAGCTGGCGGAACGCGCGGCCCTGGGTGAGGAGATCCTGGCCGACGAGAGTGGACCCGAAGCCGCGGCACACGCAGTAGATCTGGCCGAGTTGCGCACACGCCTGCACGACGACGCGGGGGCACGCCGGGCCCTGGAACTGGGCCGCGGTCGCTGCCCGGACAACGCGGACCTCTTCCAGCTCCTGGCCGCCAGCTACACCGTGCACGAGTCGTGGCCGGAGCTGGTGGAACTGCTTCTGGGCGAGGCCACGCGCGTGGGAGACCCAGAGCAGGCTGGTCCACTCTTGCACCAAGCGGCTCGCATCCAGCGCGACAAACTGCGCGACGAGGCGGGCGCGGCCCGCAGCCTGCGCCAGGCCATGGCAACCGCACCGGGGAACATCGAGACGTTGCGTGAGCTGACTGCCTCGCTCGCCTCCTCCGGAGACGTCGCCGCCGCGCGATCAGCCGTGACTGACGCACTGGCGGAATGTGCCACGGAGGTGCGTGTCGATCTCCTCCGCTTGCGTGCCGAACTGGCTGCGGGGGGCGGGGATGAAGCGGCCGCTGTAGCGGACATGGAGCAAGCCCTCGCGCTGGGCGCCCAGGACGTTGCACTGCCCCTGAGCAAGGCGCTGGCCCACATCGCGGAAAGTGCGACGGCCGCCGGTGACCTCCATGCAGCGCGCACCGCCACCCTGCGACTGGCCGAGGTGGTGCGGAGCTCGGGCGACCAGGCCCAGTCGGACCAGATTCTCTTCCGCTGGATCGACTCCAATCCCACTGACCGCGAGGTCCTGCAGATCATGCGCGCCCGCTTCGAGGCCGAAGAGCGCTGGGACGCCGCTGCCAACGTCTGGTCGCGCCTGGCCCAGGTGGAAGAGGGTGGGGCCAAGGCCGAAGCCGTGCTGGCCATGACCAATGCCTGCGAGAAGATTGGTCGTGGCGCTGACGCCATCCCTTGGCTGCAGGAAGTCTTGCGCCAGATGCCGGGACATGCTCCGGTGCTGGCGCGGCTAGCCCGGCTTCTTCAGGCCAGCGGCAACGCCGTCGAGGCCGCCCAGCTGCAGATCCAAATGGCCGAGGCGGAGGCCGATGAGAGCGAGCACCACCGGCTGCTCCTTGCTGCCGCCCAAACCCTGCTGGGGGCCGGCGCGTTCCCCGCGGCTGCGCAAGCGCTGGAGAAAGCCGTAGCGCTGCGGCCCACGGAACGTGGCGCGCGCTCTCTCCTGGTCGATGCCTGCGTCGGCATGGGTGATCTGGAGCGTGGCGCCGACGTGCTGGCCAGCCTTCTGTCGGAGGCCAAGACCATCCGTGCCGAAGAGCTGGCTGTCCTCTATCAACGCCAGGCCCGGTTGGCCGCGGCCAAAGGCGACAACGAGGGCCGGCTGCAGGCGCTGAAGAAAGCGCTGGAGACCGATCGCCGGAACGTGGCCATTGCCAGCGAGGTGGCGGATCTGGCCGAGGCCGTGGGCGATGACGAACTAGCCATGCGCGCCCTGCGCGTGGTGACAGCCAATCCGATGAAGAACCCCAAGGCTTCCGCTGTGGCCTACTTCCGCCTCGGGCGCATCGCCCACAAGGCCCGCGACCGGGCCCGGGCCATCATCTTCGTCAAGCGGGCCCTACAGGAAGATCCCGAACTGGCCGAGGCCAAGGCGTTGCTCGAAAAATTGAAGTAGGGGGAGCCGCGGGGTGCAGGTGGGAGCAATTCCCGGGCCGCAGGTCAAAGTGAGCTGCTTTCCAGTGATCGATTCCATTCGGATCTTGCCATGTGCTTCAGTACGTCGCTCCTGGACAGCAGAAGGTGCCGCCAGTTGCGCCAACCGACAACTTGCGACAGGGCAAGGCCAACACGCTGGTCGAACACTGGTAGAAGTGGATGGAATGGGGTGTCGTGGCGGACGTCCCGCAGAAGGTGGAATCGCCGGAATAGCCGGCAGTGCAGTCGGAAGGGTAGGAATCGAAGGGCCGCCGTCCGCGGTTCCACAGACCAGCAATGAGCACGTGTCAGGGCTTGGCATGCATTGGTGGCAGGGGCTGTTGCAACAGTACTGGGCGGTTCCGCAGAGCGTATCTCCACAGATGGGATTGCCAGCTTCGTTGATCAGTTGGCTCACGTCCGCGGCTGCATCGTGAGTAGTGACTCCTCCGGTACCCATGATCCCGCCTGTGGAGCCGATGCCACCAGTGGCCTGCGTTCCGCCAACGTTCGACGTGCCACTGCTTGCAGTGATTCCTCCTGTGGCCTGAATTCCTCCTGTCGCCGTCGTACCGCCTGACGGCGCGACTCCACCCGTCCCCGGAGCGCCCCCGTTGCCAGGCAGTCCACCCAGGCCGCCTGTTCCACCGGCATGTGCATCCAAGCCGGAGTTGCCTCCCATGCTGGCGCCCGTGGTTCCGCCAGAAGGCATGGTGCCTCCGACCTCGCCAGGGATCGTGGAACCTGCCGTTCCGCCCGAGGGTATCACGGCATCAATCGTCGCGTCTCGTTGGGACGATCCCCCGAATTTGCTGCAAGCCCACCCCGCGACAAGAACGCAACCAATTGCCCAAAAAGGCGCATTTCGAAGGCTCACGATGCAGCCCGCGACTGCGCGCGGTCGATCTGCCCTTGCCAATGCGGATGGTGCCTTCATCGTTGGTACTGGGGCCCGACACGTCAGTGTTCCTCATCGCTGAATCCTTCGCAAGGGATTCCTGTACATGCACGCAAGCTGAACTTCGGGTCAACGCCTTGCCGTTCAGCGGCTAAGACCGTACGTGATGGTCGACAGTAGCGCTGCCGGGGCCGCGCGGCGTAGAGCGAGCCGACATCTCCCACGGACTCTGGGATGTGGAAGCGTGCGGTCAGAGGGCGCGCTACATGTGCCTCTTCCCGAGATACGGAGGTGCCGAATGCATTCGAGAGCCGAATCCCGCCACGTGGGATCCAGATCCGGCCATTTGCCGGAACCATGACGCCTCGAAACCCAAACCGGCCGGCTGTTTCATGAAGGAGCCTCCTCCTCGCAACGTATCCGTCGATCATTGGCCCTAGGAAAGGCTTCGGCCAACTGCTACCGCCGATGACGCCGGCGGGCGGTTGGGCAAGGCGGCCCTAGTCGGTCGATCTCCTATTCATTGAAGACCGGGGACACTCGTCTGCCGAACGATTGCCCTGCAACGGCTTGTTCGGCGGCGGCTTACCGTCCAAGGACCACATCCACTCCGGACAGAACAAGCTCCAGTTTCGCCTTGGGCAGTTTGCCCACCCGCACAGTCAACTCGGACTCGTCGAGAGTGACAATCTGCGAGACGTTCGCCACCGATTCCTTGGGAAGCCCGGTCGCGCTCTCAGAAAGAAGAACGTTACCTGGTGCAGACGCCCACTTCACGTTGCTCGTCAAGGCAACGCAGACGGCAGTCGCGATTCGACTCCGGTTCAAAGCATCACCTTGTATGACCAGTACCGGTCGGCGAAATCCTGGCTTCGATCCGCGCGGTTCACCAAGATCCGCCCACCATACCTCTCCCTGAGAGACCGTCACCACTCGCTGCGCTCCAGCGTCCGCCGGGCAGCTCGCGATGCAAATCCATGGGCCGGCTCCTTCACATCGTCGAGAACACGATTCATCGCCTCCGTTACACTATCCGGCGCGTGGCGCGCCACGTATTCGCTGAGTGCACACGAATACACCTCGCTCCGCGACCGTTTCGCCCGGTGCGCGAGGGTCTCAGCCCGCTCAAAGATGTCGTCTGGGATGGAAACTGCCGTCTTCATACCGGCAGTATAACTCGGTATAACCTTGGGTCAACCCTCACCCGCTTCTCGTCTGTCGAACGATCTGCCGATACCCTGCGGGACCGCCGCCTCACCGGCCTCCCGATTACACTACGATGCCGCCGCGGCGGTACCGTCAGGTTCATCGGCCGGTTCGACAGCACGTGGGAACTTCGATGTCCTTTGGCCATCGTCGCAGCGCCTCGCCAGATGTCCGAGAGCCGATCCTACGTCAGCTAGCCCTCTCATCTTCGGCCCTTCGCAACGATGGGTGGTGGTATCGTGAAGCAATGTCCGTCCACCGGCCATACGTAGTGTGGGTGTGTCTGGCCACGTTGGCGCTGCCCGCATGCCACAGGGCCTTGAAGGCGAGCCATGGCGACGCCTCCGCCGACGGCAGCGTCGAGGTGGCGGTGACCGGCGATGGCGCGGAGCACGCGCCCGCTTTCGATGCGAGCCTATCATGGCCGGATAGCGGCCTGCCCGACCTACCAGAGGCCTCGAGTGAGTCTGCACCGGCAAGCCTGTGCACCGGAGTGGCACAAGTGACCGTGGACTTGTTACACGCCTGCGCGGTGAAGGCGGACGGGACGATGTGGTGCTGGGGAGCCAATGGCTACGGCCAGCTCGGCGATGGAACCTTCGTGGACAGGCCGGCGCCGGTGCCCGTGACCGCGCTCGGCTCCGACGTGATCCAGGCGGCCGCCGGCTACAACTTCACCTGTGCGCTCAAGCGCGATGCCACGCTCTGGTGCTGGGGCGATGACCGAGGGCAATTGGGCAGCGGCGACCCGTCTGCGTCCCCGAGCGCGATTCCGACTCCGGTCGTGGCTCTCGGATCTGCGGTCGCCGAGGTGGCGGCCGGTGGTCAGCACGCTTGTGCGCGTAAGCTAGACGGCACGCTGTGGTGTTGGGGGTTTGTCTACGCCGGCGACGGAACCGCGTCGGGCGTCTACGCCACGCCGACGGAGGTGAGCGAGCTTGGCTCCGCCGTCGCCGGGGTTTCGGTGAGCTGGGGACACATCTGCGCTCGGAAAACTGATGGCTCGCTCTGGTGCTGGGGCAACAACGAAGCCGGACAATTGGGCGATGGCACGACCAACGTCAGTCTCGTTCCCATCGAGGTGGCCAAGATCGGCCGTCTGGTGAGCCAGGTGTCAGCCGGTTACCAAGATACCTGCGCGACGAGGAGCGACGGAACCCTCTGGTGCTGGGGGTGGAGAAGCGGCAGCCAGACACCGTCCATGGTGCAGAGCTTTGGTCTGGATATCGTCGCGGTCGCCGTGGGCAGCGCCCACTTTTGCGCGAGGAAACGCGACGGGACGCTGTGGTGCTGGGGAGGGAACCGGGCTGGGCAGTTGGGCGACGGCACCACCGTGTCTCGAAGCACCCCAGGCCAAGTCACCGCCGTGGGGGCGACGTTGGACCTGGCCGTCAGCAATGGTGTCACCTGTGCGGTCCAGTCTGGTGGCACCCTTCGCTGTTGGGGCGACAACGACTTCGGGCAATTGGGCATCGGGGTGACCTCCGCCCAGCCCACGCCTCGGGCCGTGGCCAACCTGGGGACCAGCGTGGCGCAGCTTGCGGCCGGCGCCGATTTCTTCTGCGCGCGCAGGACCGACGGGGGCGTTGCCTGCTGGGGGATCGATCCCGCCAGCCAACCTGGCGACGGTTCCGGTTCCATTGTGTGCCAGCCGAGCCCGCTCGAGGTCGCGGCCCTCGCCCGCCCCGTCACGCAAGTGGCAGGTGGCGACGAGGGCATCTGCGCGCTCTCGACGGACGGCCAGGTCTGGTGCTGGGGGTGGGTCAGCAATGCCGCGGGCGGTTTCGAGCTGCGGGCCGTGCCCTTCCAAGTCCCCGGCCTTCCGGCAACCATCGTCGAGGTCGCGGTAGGATCGAGTCATGCCTGCGCGCTAGCGAACGATGGAACCCTGTGGTGCTGGGGACGGAACGACAACGGCCAGCTGGGCGACGAAACGAATGCGTTCTTCAGCGAAGCGCCGGTCCAGGTCAGCACCCTCGGCCCCACCGTAGCCGAGGTTGCGACCGGTGGGACGCACACCTGCGCGCGAACGGCCGACGGCACGCTCTGGTGCTGGGGCAGCAACGACTCGGGGCAATTGGGCGACGGCACGACCGACGACCGCGCAATCCCCCTGCCGGTCACGTCGCTCGGGGCGAAGGTGCGGCAGGTTTCGGCCAGCCCGTGGAGCCACACCTGCGCGGTTCTCGACGATGGCACGGCGTGGTGCTGGGGCCGGAACGACAGCGCCCAACTGGGCGACGGGACCCTCGTCTCGAGCACGGTTCCCGTGCCGGTGGCCGGACTCGCGTCGGTCGTCGAGGTAGCGGCCGGCGGCGAGCATACCTGCGCGCGCACCGGCGACGGCGCCCTCTGGTGCTGGGGCGACAACAGCAGCGGCCAATTGGGAACCGGGACGAGCGGCCAGGGCGCGATGGCGATGATTCCGGTGCGGGTTACCGCGTTGGGAACGGAGGTGGTCGAGGTTTCCGCCGGTCTCGGCGCCACCTGCGCCCGAGCCAAGGACGGCGGCGTGTGGTGCTGGGGCGCGCGTGACTTCGGATTGATGGCTGACGGCACCATCGGTTTCAGTCCGTCCCCGGTGGGGCCGGCAGGTTGTCCCTGACCGGGTCGATGTTCGGAAGATGGCGGACTGTGCCGGTAGCCAACCGTTCGGGGCTCGACGACTTGAATGTTGGAATGTTGAAGATCCGACAGCCCAGGTGCATTGCGTCCCTTGACTGGCCGCCTAGCTATGGCGCGCGCTTTGCAGAATGGCTGGTCCGGTACCGAATCCGCGTAGCAAGTTCGAGTGCCCTATCTTCCATCGTCGCAGTGCCTCTCCAGATGTTCGATAGCGCGTCTTCCTACGTCAGCTAGCGCCCATGGTGGCTGCGCCTGTCGAACGCCTTGCCCTTAAGCTGCGAGCGGCCGTCCGCGGCCGATCGACAGTCAACGGCTTGTTCGGCGCCGCGCGGGTTGGGGCGACGCCGGCAACTGAGCCCCGTGCCAGACGGCGACGATCCAGACGGTCGGCTTTTCCACCCGATAGAAGAACCGATACGGTGGGACAATCATTTCGCGGTGGGAGAGTTCAGGGAACTCTGGAATCTTCCGACCCGACTGTGGATACGTGCTCAACCGACGAAGGCTCTTCTTCGCCCGCGCGAAAAGCGCCAATGCGGCAAGGGGAATTGCGGGCCTTGATGTACTCAAGGCCCGCGAAGAACTGCGTTCGCGCGGACGGCGTGAACCGAACCTTCATTTCGCCAGGATCCGGTCGGCTTCCTTGAATACGTGTTCGAGTTCGTGGCCCTTACCCGCAGCGACTTCTCTGTCCCCTTGCGCCAGGAGACGAAGAATCTCGCGTTCGTGCGTCGACCGCTCGTACTCCTCGACGCTGACCATGACCGCCGCGGCTCTCCCGCGCTGGGTGATCACTACGGGTTCGTGGCTCTTCCTCATTCGACCGAGAATGTTGGCTGCATCCTCGCGCAGTTCGCTGATCGGAACGATGGATCGAACTTTGCTCATGGACGTACTTCAGAAGGTACGCCCAAGAGTACCGTTTGTGAATACCCGGCGCCACACGAAATGCTCGCGCGTGCGCCGAACGCCTTGCCGTTAAGCTGCGGGCGGCCGTCCGCGGCCTACGAGAGCTTCAACGGCTTGTTCGGCGGCCTCCGCTCCGGCCGTCCTCATTGATTTCGAAACCGTGTTCACTCAGCCACGACCTTGCAATGTCCTCGAAGGCCGAACTCCTGAACGCAAACCAGGTGTCCTCCAGGCGTAGCCGTCGAATGGTGCTCTTGAATTGACGGAAGGCACCGCCTCCGTGGATAGCATCCAAGACCTCCTCCCGCTGCGCTGGCACAGAAAGGGATTGGCCAAATCGGTTCATGATCTCCCATTCGTGGACCTCGAATTTGCTCGGGAGTCCAAGCCAGTCTGTCGATTCCAGCACATCCCTGGCCAAGCGCAGCTCTTCCTCTTGCCAGTCCGGCAGGTCATCCTTCGAATCCTCCTCCGCTAGATGCATCGCTTCGTGCGACAAAGTGACGACCTGTCCTGTCCGTTTGCTCACGAAACTGGACACCTCATCAGTCGCGATTTCGAGCGCGTCGACCACCTCGATGAGTGAAACTTTGGTTGTCATTTGAGTTCTGCTGTGTCCGTCCAACGCCTTGCCGTTCGGCAGCAAGCCCGCCGCCGAGTCCACCTTTCGATTCTACACCGATGTCCCTGCGGCGGGATTGTCCGCTGCAACGGCTTGTTCGACGGCGGGGCGCCACGGTGTCGGCGAGGCTCGCCAGTGCGCGCTTGCGGTTGCGCGCGGGAAACTCCAGAATGATCCAGTTCGAAGCTTGAGAGGTCCCATGAAACCGAGAGTGCTACTCAGAATTGCCTCCATCGTCATGTTGGCGCATGATGTCGGGCATACCTTCGGCCATTTGTCGTGGAAGGCAACGCTCGACCCAGTAAAGCGGGAGGTTGTACGACAGATGACCGAAAACAGATTTCCATTCATGGGCGCAGTGAGAAGCCTTGGAGACTACTACGACGGGTATGGCTTCGCTGCCAGTTTAGCATTGTTGTTGATCGCCACCATTCTCTGGGTCGTGTCCGGTTCTGCGACACAAAACCCTGCTCTTGCGCGCAAGCTCTGCCTGTCGATATCCATCATCCTATTGGCTTGGGGCATCGATGAACTGATATTCTTTTTCCCCTTTGCAGCAGTGTTCAGCTTGCTCGCAATGGTGTTGACGGTTGTGGCGCTTCTCAAGCTCAAGTCGCTGCCGGAATGACGTCATCGTAGCAAGAGTGCGTCCGTCGAACGCTATGATCGGCATAGGGGCCTCGACTGATCGTCAAGGACCCCTGCCACACCACCCGGCATGCGGGTCCGCACCGGGCGGTTCGCGAAGTTGAGGTTGCGCGGCCAGCCGAGGCACGCCCAGCTGGTCGAAGTAGCGATTGGGAAGTGCCACATGAATGATTCTACCCGAGTTCATCCACCAGCGGCGACAGTTCACGGCCACTACATTGGCCGCGTCCTCGGACATACCCCGAGCCCGCAGTTCCCGGTAGACGGTCGATTGCTGTCCCCAGTGTTTCAGGTGGAGAGCCCGCAGGCGACGGCGAATCCATCGGTCAAGGTTGTCAAAGATGCGGGGCGTGTCCGCGAGGCGGAAGTATTCCTGCCATCCGCGCAGATATTCGCCCAGCCGCTTGCACACTTGTTCGATGCTTCGCCCGCCCGTCCGCTTCGTGATTTCGCGGATGCTGTCCTTCATTGTGGCAAGGGCCTTGTCCGCCACCCGGCGCCTCACCGTCGAATCCTTGGCCACCCAGAATGAGTAGCCCAGAATTTTCCGCTTCCACGCCAGGTCCACCGCGCTTTTCGTCTCGTTGATTCGGAGCCGCAACCCCGCGTACAGCCGCCGCAGCAGCCCCATCACGCGCTCGCCCGCGCGCCGCGACCGCGCGTATACGTTACAGTCGTCGGCATAGCGCACGAATGCGTGCCCGCGCCTTTCCAGCTCCTTGTCCACTTCGTCGAGCAGCACGTTGGCCAAGAGCGGTGACAGCACTCCCCCCACACAATGGAATAATCTGGCCACCGGGAGGTTGCTCAGCCTCACGATCGGGGCCGGCGCCCCCGCTTTCTGGGTTGGTGATGGCAGGCACGCGGTAGACCACGGTGGCGCCTTCTTCGCCGATCTCGACACGGGAGACGAGCGTTCGAATTATCTGGCAGCGTTGCTGCCAATCAAGGCGATCAAGGCCGGCTCGAACATGCGCGGAGAAGTCAGTGAGGCGACCAACGATGGCGGTGATCTCGACTGTCTGCGTGAGTTGCTTCTCTGCTTGCCCAAGTTCCTCGCGCGCCCGCACGAGACGCGCGCGGACCCGTTCGCTGCGCGCGACGAGGTCATCGAGTTCAATGGCTCCAGCCTCGTAGGCATCGCGCAGGCGCCGTAGGACTTGCTCCTGGTTGACGACCATCCTCGTCGCGTCGTCTCGTTGGGTGCGCATTTCCGCGATCGTCCCGTCCTCGGATCCTCGCCTCGTCCATTCCTCGACCACTTGACGAGGATCTTCGAGAATGCGGCGCACGGAATCCCAGACAAAGCCATCGAGTTGATCCACGCGGACCTGTGGATTGTGGCAAACCCGTCCGCCGTCGAATCGGTAGGCGTCGCTGCCGACGCAGCGATAGTAGGCGTACCGCCTAGGCTTACCTTTGGCGGCCGCCGGGGAAACTCGTTTGCCGTAGAACGCATAGCCACAGCGTCCGCAAACGACAAGACCCTGCAACAGGTACAGCTGACCTCGCGCATTTCGCGCGGCCAAGCGACGGTTCCGTTCTAGCTGCTCGTGTGCGGCCGCGAAGGTGTCCGCCGACACGATGGGCGGAACGGGGATCGAGACCCATTCCTCGGGGGCCTTGTCTCGGCATGTGCTTTTGGCCCGCCGGGGGACGACGTTCTTGTTGCGAATCGGCCGCAAGAGCTGTCGGCGTTCGACCGATTCCGTCTTGCCATAAGCCGCCTGCCCCGCGTATGCAGGGTTGCGCAGGATCGCCCACACCACCGAGCGATCCCAGTGACCCTTCCCGGTCCTGGTCGGCACACCCTGCGCTCGTAGCCGCCGCGTGATTTCGCCGATCGAGGCCTGCTCCTCGACGAGCCAGGAATAGATCGATCGCACGACCTTGGCTTCGTGCAGGAGCACCTGATAGCACGCCGGCTCGTTGTCCGTCCGGCGTATGTACAGATAGCCATACGGTGCGCCTGACAACGGGCTGACAGCTCCGCTTCGTGCCTTGTGGAGTTTTCCTCGACGGTAGCGCTCCATGATCTTGGCGCGCTCGTATTCTGCGATCATACCCTGCACCTGCACGAGCAACTCGTCCTCGGCGCTCCGTCCATCGTCGGCGCCATGGCCGCTCTGGCTTCGACTTCGCTACTACGACCTCGGCTGACTTCTCGCTCCGGTGCTTTCGCACCGTCGCCCTTTCAGGCTCGAGGCGAGATCTCCCCAGGTAAGAACGTCCTCCTTCGCCGCGCGACCGCCGGATCTACGTAGCCTGAGCTTTGACCATCGGGGCTTCGCGGCAACGGGCACGCTCGCCTCGCTCGGCGCCGCCTCCTATCCGGTTCTTGTTCATCGGCCCGCGGTTTCGTTCCCTGCTTCCTCCCCACGCGTGGTCACCCACACGCAGTTGCAGTTCGCTTCGTTTGGGATGGTCTCCTTTCGGGGGGACTTTTCACCCCCAGGATGACGTTCCTGCTGGGCGCACCCGTTCAGCGGTGGGCGGCCGTCCGCGGCCGACCATCCGCTTCAACGGCTTGTTGGGCTTTCCGCGGGCACTACCTATGTCCCGCACAAACCACCTCCCGGTGTTCCAGCCACAAGGCCGATGCACTTCGCAAGCCCGCGCGCCGGAGAATCTCAAGGTCCACAGACATTGCCAAGGGTTGGTCGTGTTCGTTCGCCTCCAGTTCGTCCAAGTACCGTCGAGTCGTGGAGGCGTCACGAAATCGCTCGTCTTTGCCGCACGCACGTTCAACGATTCCGTTCACGCGAACCTCTTGAATTCGCGCCTCGATGTCAGGCGAGTCAGCGACCACGAGGTCGGCATTGACGAACCAGCCACCCGGTTTCAGAAGATCGAGGGCCTGGCCAACCACGGACTGCTTGTCCGCGCCGCTGAGATGATGAAGCGCATAGGACGAGAAAACGACATCGAAAGCAGGAAGTTCGGCGGCAGCGCGTTTCAGGTTGCGGAAGTCATCGATTCGAAAGTCCACCCTGGCGGCCGCATCTCCGAGTCGCGCTTTCGCGAGATCAACCATCAGCCTGGCCCCGTCAATGGCAAGTACTCGACTGTTCGGGAAACAGGCGAGGAACTGCTTGCTGAAATAGCCGGTCCCCACGCCGAGGTCGAGTGCCCAGAGCGGGGCCGTACCGACAAAGGGCAGAATCTGCAAGGCGACACGAACCATCTTTGACCGGTTCGGGTGCATCAGATCCATGTCAGCGTCATAGGACGCAACCCTTTGTGGAAGGTCATACGCTTCGATGCTCTGCTGGTTCACTGCCACTCCTTCATCAAATTCGGATACGCCCAACGCTTTGCCGTTAAGCGGCAGGCGGCCGTCCGCGCCCGACCGACAGCTTCAACGGTTGGCCAGCGTCCTCACGCGGCCTTCACTTCAACAGTTAATCGCAGCCCAGCGCCTCGAATTTGGTCCTGGAGCGCCAGCCTCACAAACTGAGCTTCGCTCTGGCCGAGCGCGTGAGCGAAGCGAGCCGCTCTTTCTGGACTGACTGCTCGTCGGCCTTGCTCGATATCGCAGAGGTGCGCTCTCGAGACGCCAAGGAGCTTGGCGAACTCAGCAAGACTTCGGTCGTCAGACTCGCGCAGTCCCGACAGCGCGGCCCCGAGCGTCAGCGGGCCCCCCATCAGGGTTTCGAGGAACTTCGATGTTTCCCGCCGGGCCTTCCCTTTTGGCTTTCTAGTAATCATGCTTGTTGACCTCCTCAACGTAGACCAGGCGAATCGTCCCGGCCTGACGTTCCTGGTAGATGGCTCTGTATGCCGCACTCAGACGAATTGCTCGATACCCGCTCCATTCTCCCTTCAAGCCGTGGTCTCGGTATCCTGGGATGACCCGTGCGGCGGCAAGCCCTTCCACGGACACCAAGTCCACCCAGAGCGCGAATTTCCTGACGATGTGCCCCGGTATCTTCGCAAGTTGTCTCTCCGCCGTGCTCGAGAGTTCTACTCGCACACACCGGAGTGTACCCCGCCCAGGGGAACAGTCAAGTCCCGGCCCCGCCACCCAACATCGTCTGGCCAACGCCTTGGCGTTCACCCGCGAGCGGCCGTCCGCGGCCGATCGTCGGGTGCAACGCCATGTTGAACGAAGCCGCTGGCGCGGCAGTTTCTGATCTTGGTCGCGGCTCCGCTCGCTGAGAGAGCGGTCGGCGGTTGACCCTGTGTCTACCGGCGCCCGATGGGCGAGCGCCGGCAACCACAAGGAGACGAAACATGGGTCAACTGTACGAGAAGATGGCGTCCGATCTCAAGCTCCGCCGCTATTCCATTCGCACGCAGAAGAGCTACCTGTGGGCCGCACGCCGATTCGTCCGGCATTTCATGCGCGCACCCAGCGAGATGGGCATGGCCGAAATCAGGCAGTTCCTGCTGATGCTCCACAATCGAGGCGAGAGCGCTTCGAGCATCAAGATGTACGTCACCAGCTTGCGCTTCCTCTACGGCGTCACCCTCGGTCGTCCTGCAGAGGTGGAAAGCATTCCCTGGCCTCGCGTGGCCCAGAATCTCCCCGCCGTGGTCAGCCGCGCCGACGTCAAGGCTCTCCTCGGCAAGATCGAGCCTCTCGTCTGCCGCATGGTCGTCATGACCGCCTACGGGACCGGCTTGCGCATCTCCGAGATCTTGGCGCTCGAGTGCCGCGACATCGACGGCAAGGCTGGCCTTATCCACGTTCGTCACGGCAAAGGCGATCGTCCGCGCCTGGTCGTGCTTCCGCATCGCCTGCTCGGGAGCCTGCGCGAATATTGGCGGCTCACCAGACCGACAGGGCCGCTCGTGTTTCCGGGGAAAGGTCCCAGTAGGCATCTTTGTCCCGATACTGTCCGTCGCGCCGTCCATCGTGCATCAGCCGCGCTCGGCATCAATCGCCGCGTGACCATGCACGCCTTCAGGCATTCCTTTGCCACGCATTTGCTCGAATCGGGTGAAGACCTGCGCACCATCCAGGTGCTGCTCGGCCATAGGTCAATCCGAAACACGACACGCTATCTGCAAGTGTCGGGGCAGCACCTTTCGCGCGTGGCAAGTCCGCTCGATGCTCTCGGCGACGGCAAGGTCGACGTGGCGCGCGCCGCCGGTGTTCGCGTGACCCGGCGACGGCGAAAGGCCAAACACTCGAAACCATCGCGCTGACCGATGAGGTCGGCACACGACGAGTCTCCCGCCTGCGCGGACGGGCGGGGGACTTCGTCTGGCCGTGATATCGGAGCCCTGTTCCGCCGTCACGGCGATGCGTATCGAAAGGCGAACGCGCTTGGCGCCATGGAGCGCCGGGCATTGCGGGACATCTCTGTCTGTCGCACCGGTGCGCTCGGCGGTCATCGCGATGTGTGCGCTCGCTGTGGCCACGAGCGCACTGTCTACAACTCGTGCCGCAATCGCCATTGCCCGAAATGCCAGGCACTCAGACAGGCTCGCTGGGTCGCGGCGCGCATGCAACGTGCGCTGTCTGTGCGCCACTTCCACGTCGTCTTCACCCTGCCCGCCGAATTGCGGCCGCTCGTCCGCGAGCACGAGGTCTTGCTGCTCGACCTGCTGTTCGCCGCCGCCTCCCAGACCATCCTTGAGCTCGGCCGTGATCCAAAAAGAATCGGCGCTCTGGTCGGCGTGACCGGCGTGGTACACACGTGGGGGCGCAATCTCACGTTTCACCCGCACCTTCATTGCATCGTGACCGGCGGTGGTCTCGACGCAGACGGTACGTGGGTTGATTCGCCCGAAAGATACCTGCTCCCAGTCAAAGTCCTCGGCAAGCTGTTTTGCGGGAAATTTCTCGACAGTCTGGCTCGCCTATTCGACGACGGCAAGCTCGCGTCCAGTCCGCGCAGGAAGAAAGCCGTCGCTGATCTCGTCGAGCCGGCCGCCTTCGCCCGACTCGAGAATGCGCTCTACAAGAAGGACTGGGTGGTCTACGCCAAGACACCCTTCCGCAAACCCGACGCCCTCTTTCGCTACCTTGGTCTTTACACCCACCGGGTTGCCATCTCGAACCAGCGCTTGCTCCACGTCGACGACAATGAAGTCGTTTTCCGCACGCGCGGCAAGCAAATCTGTCGACTCGCGCCCCTGGAATTCATGCGCCGATTCCTTCTTCACGTCTTGCCTCGCGCCTTCGTAAAAATCAGACACTTCGGCTTGTATGCCGCAGGCAACGTCAATTCCAAACTCGCCCTCGCCCGTGCTGGGATTGAACCCCGCCACCGCCAGCCAGGCGAAGACACGAGCCAACCGGCATCTCCGCCTGCCCAGGACGTCGCCGCGCTCGACTGGCGCGCACTCTTCCAGAAGCTCACTGGCATCGACATCGGCGTTTGCCCCGATTGTGGCGGCCTCCTGCTGAGCGGTCCCCTCCTTGACAGTCCACCGTCGGCACGGGCTCCGCCACTCTACTCGTCATGAAATCCCCTTCCCTTCTCAAAGAAACTCCAACCCCGGCGATCGGTGCCTTGCTGATGGCCATGGATATCTCCGCGCATTGGTCGCGAACCGCCTGCTTGCGCTTGGCCAGGTTGCCCACAAATCGCACCTCATCGGCCCGATCGAAGTCCCCACAACCGAGAAGACGAGTCCGAACCATCGCTCCGCATCGCGCATGGGTCACAAATGCATTCCACTTTGCCCATGGCGCAACAGCCGCGTTCACCTCTCGAACCCACGGCTTCGTTCAACACGACGTTTGATCCGGCCGCTCGATCCTCCGCCAGACAGACAGGGCTTCTATTCCCGCGACCGGATCAAACGCCTATTGGTTGGGCAGCGTCCTGATGGGCATTCCCGACTTGTGCCGTCAGTTTCGCGATTCCATCGGATAGCCGATCAGCACGCAAAAGGGCTTGGCGTTCCCGTCGACGACCAAAGGTTTGAATTGCCAAGTATCGAGAATCTTGTCTTGCAGAACGGCCTTTGGAAACTCGGGCGCGCGTTCCAATGTCCGGACGCTGGTGATGGAGCCTTCCTCCGAGACACAAACCTCTACGTGCACCTGAGCGCCGTAGCCGCCTCCATCGGGTAGCTCTATCCCGAACCAGGGATCGAGTCTGGGATCGGTAAGCAGTGCCACGCCGGGAGATTTCAATCCGAGCATCTCGACGGCTGGCGTGTAGGGCTGCCTACAATCGTATCTGAGGCCGGTGAGCAGCGGCTCGTCGTCTCCCCTTGGATCTGGTGTTCTTGCTCCCCGCATCTCGCATCGTCCCTTCCGGCAGACCGGTTCGCGGTCCTGGCAACCCATGTCCTTCCGGCCGCAGTTCCTGGTTTGAGCCCGGATGTTGTCTCTAAGACCTCTCAAGTCCTCGGCGCTATTCGCAGCTGCACAGCCGAAGAACTCCAGGTCCCAGATGAGGCAACAGTCCTGGTCAATCTTGCAGTGGCCTGCGCGGGCGCTGTACAGCTCCGCTTTCTTATCGAGTGCCCCGCAATCGGCTGTGACTCGATCTCTCTTCACGTGCGGCAAGACAACTGCATCGGCTGCGCCGGCTTTCGCCAAGCTGCTTGGAGCGTTCGGTGAAGTACATTTCGTGCAAGATGAGCAGAGGAATATGATCATGGCGCGCAACGCCAGTCCGAGCACCCTTGGCTCCCCCTGATGGGCCGTTTGCTTGCTATGGCTCAAGATGACTTGCATGCCTGCGTCTGCCCAACGACGTGCCGTTCAGCGGCGGCGGTGCCGCCGAGATGGCCACTCGATTCTACACGATTCCCCTGCGGCACCGCCGTCCGCTGCAACGGCTTGTTCGACGGCCAGGGCGCCGTCCGCTGCAACGTCAACGACCGTATCGGTCCGGCAAAGGTTTCCCATCACGCAGACACGCATACACCCGGTCGGGATCGACCTGGCACCAGTACCGTATTTCAAAGTTTGCGCGGCCCGTTTTCCGACTGAGGTCCATTACAGGCGTACCGGAATCCACGATCCATCGAGGCTCGCTCCACTGCTGAGCGAGGACCGCCACCGGCTGCCTACCTTCGACAATCCAGGTTGCGAGACCGCCACCAATCCTAGCCAGATAGCCCTTTCGAAGAATCTTGGTGACCAGATTGGCAACCGTGGTATCGGCCGGGAGGGCTACAGCCCACTCGTGGGGTGCCTCGGTGTCGTCGCCCATTGCGACGCTATCTCGCCAAATGATTACTGACATCGATCTTCCATCTGCAGCACCACGTGGGCGGGTCCGTCGAACTACTCTTCTGCGCCGAAAAGTATTCGATATTTTTGTGATGATCTCACGCTTTGGTGCCCAGGAGCAAGCGATGGGATCCTTTGATTTCGCGCTATTGGGCGAGGGCGGCTCCCGGAATCGAGGCGGCGGCGCTGTCGGAATATAATGGCGCGGGTGTTGAATAAACCGATAAATGCCCGCTGCGCTCGGCTGGTCAGCGGTCAAGGGGACTGCGCACGCCGCCTGCACCGCGATTGAGCACGTGGGTGTAGATCATGGTCGTGGCGACGTCTTTGTGACCGAGCAGCTCCTGGATGGTGCGAATGTCGTAGCCGTCTTCCAAGAGGTGGGTGGCGAATGAATGCCGTAGGG
>Ga0255357_1000017_pt1 | contig 18134 bp, 18 predicted proteins | sample GFST25metaG_2_FD_186027 | JGI IMG/M metagenome (GOLD analysis project Ga0255357, IMG submission 186027) | Peat soil microbial communities from Stordalen Mire, Sweden - G.F.S.T-25 | ecosystem: Environmental > Terrestrial > Soil > Wetlands > Peat | place: Sweden: Norrbotten County, Stordalen Mire...
CCGCTTCTTCCTGAAGTCGCTGGAGGGACGGGTTGCCGACGCCGAGCCTTCCGAGCACGAGGTCGTCGGGTTGGTCAGCGGCCTGCGCAACCTTCTGGTGGAGAAGGGCGTGGTGGACTCTGCCTATCGTCTGGACGCCGCGGGCGAGGCCGCTGCGGCGGCCCTGAACTTCGTGGAGCATCATTGCCGAGGCGGCTGCCCGCATCGGTGCCTGGACCGCGGCGATCAGGACGGCCGACTGCTGTTCTATTCGCGACCGCCCTTGTGGGAGGTCCGTCCCGAGGATCTACGGACCCACCCGAGCCTGGACCGAAGCAAGCGGCCCCAGGCGTGACAGTTCCAGCCTGAGATATCCGCCGCCCTCGCACTCGCCTTGAACCTGCCGCCGCACCCCGCGACCGCGAATTCCAGAAAGACCAGGTAACTTTGCGGCCATTCGTGTCATCCTAGTCACGCAAGGAGGAGGACCGTGGAACACAAGCTGCCTGAACTTCCGTACGCCAAGGACGCACTGGCGCCGCACATCTCGAAAGAAACCGTTGAGTACCACTATGGAAAGCATCACGCGACCTATGTGGCCAACCTGAACAAGCTCATCCCTGGCACCGAGTTCGCCGATCTTCCTTTGGAGGAGATCATCAAGAGATCCTCGGGCGGGATCTTCAACAACGCGGCCCAGATCTGGAACCACACCTTCTACTGGAACTGCTTGTCGCCCCAGGGCGGCGGTGAACCGAGTGGCCCTCTGGCCGACGCCATCACCGGGAGCTTCGGTGGGTTCGCCTCATTTAAGGAGAAGTTCACCAACGCGGCGGTCACATTGTTCGGTTCGGGCTGGGCCTGGCTGATCAAGGGCGCGGACGGGACTCTCAGTATTCGGCCGGCAAGCAATGCGGCCACGCCTCTCAAGGAGGGTCAGCAGGCCATCCTGACCTGCGACGTTTGGGAGCACGCCTACTACATCGACTACCGGAACGCGCGGGCGAACTACGTCGAAGCGTTCTGGCGACTGGTCAACTGGCGATTTGTGACGGACAATTTCAAGTAGCCGTCACGCAACCTGCGGGCCGAGGTCCACAGCGCGTTTCTCGGATGGCGCGGTGGGCGCCGCCGCTTGCATGCGCGAGGCGGGCGCCGCGGGCATGCGGTTGGCAGCGACAAACTGCTCGATGAAGGCCAGGGACGGGTCCACCTGGTCGACCTGAACCAGGATCAGGTCCCCCGGCAACAACATGCGCAGCCCCGTCTCGATTGCGTGCTGCTCGCCCCGCGTTTCGATGATCTCAGCCACCCGCGTGCTGCGCGCCAGCCCGCGGTGCATGAGCGACACCACCTCCCCATCGGGCCGGCCGCGCGTGCACTTATCCTCGTAGATGATCACCTGGTCGAAGCCGTTGCCGATGATCTCGGCCTGGCGAATGATGTCCACGTCGCGCCGATCGCCGGCCGCGGTGTACACCACCAGCCGCCGATCGTGTGGCATGCGGCCGATGGCGTCGATGAGCGCCACAAGAGCGTCGGCGTTGTGCCCGTAGTCGACCACAATGGTTGCCTCTTCGTATTCCAGAACGTTGAACCGCCCCGGCGTGCTGCGGGTGTCGCTGGTGAAAGTACCCAGAGCTGCCCGCATCACCTCACAGGGAACGCCCAGCGACCAACACGCAGCAGTGGCCGCCAGCACGTTGTCGACCTGGAAGCCGATCTTGCCGTCGCGGGTCAGGGGCACTGCGCCCAAGCTGGCGACGCGCTGCTCCCGGTTGCCTTCGGCCAGCACCACCGTCCCGTCACGCACCACCACAGCACGACCGCCGCGTGCGCGGTGTGCGACGATGAGCGGGTGTTTCGGATCGCGGGCAAAGAAGATCACCGATCCAGGACAGTAGGGCGCCATGGCCACGGTCATGGAGTCCGCGGCGTTGAGCACGGCCGCGCCCGTGGGCGCCACGTTCTCCACCAAGGTACGCTTGACCTCGGCCAATTGCTCCGTGGTCTCGATCCCTGCCAGGCCCAGGTGGTCGCCCTCGCCGATATTGGTCACGATGGCCACGTCGCACATGTCGAAACCCAGGCCCTCGCGCAGGATGCCCCCACGCGCGGTTTCGAGCACGGCCGCGTCCACCCGCGGGTTGAACAACACAGCGCGAGCGCTGCGCGGCCCGCTGCAATCGTCGGTATCGATGCGCCGGTCGTCGATGTAGATGCCGTCGGTGCAGGCCAGGCCCACGTGTCGTCCGGATGCCTTCAGGATTTGCCCGACCATGCGCACAGTGGTGGTCTTGCCGTTGGTTCCGGCCACCGCAACCACCGGGATGCGCCCATTCTCGCCCGGCGGAAACATGGTGGACACGATGGCCTCGCCCACCGACCGCGGCTTGCCCACCGACGGATCCAGGTGCATGCGCAGCCCGGGCGCGGCATTGACTTCGACGACAATCCCGCCCTGCTCTTCCAGGGGCCGGCTGATGTCGCGGCAGATCACGTCCACGCCAGCGACGTCCAGCCCGATCACACGAGCCGCGTCCACCGCGCGTGCGGCGTTTTCGGGGTGCACACGGTCGGTCACATCGGTGGCAGAGCCGCCCGTGCTCAAGTTGCCGTTCTGGCGCAAGAAGATCCGCGTGCCCGCCGCTGGGATCGAATCAGGCGTGCAGCCTTGGCCTGCGAGGACGGCGAGGCCGATCGCATCGAGGCGCATCTTGCTAAGCGAGGTGGAATGGTCCTCGCCCCGGCGTGGGTCAGAATTCACGGCTTCCACCAGCTCGGCGATGGTGGACTTGCCGTCGCCGTGCACGCAGGGCGGATCCCGGCGAGCCGCCGCAATCATGCGGTTGCCCACCACCAGCAGTCGGTGGTCAGAGCCCTGGGCAAAGCGTTCCACCAGCACCGACGATCCCTCGGCCCGCGCGGCCTGGAAGGCAGCCACAACCTGCTCGCGCGTGCTCAGGTTGACGGCCACGCCGCGGCCCTGGTTTCCGTGCTGAGGCTTGAGCACAACCGGAAGGCCGACCTCCTGGGCCAGCTCCCAGGCCTCTTCGGCATCCTTGACCGGGCCGCCTGCCGGCACGGGCACACCGACCGACCGAAGCAGGAGCTTGGTCAGCTCCTTGTCCTGAGCGATAGACTCGCCGATCGCGCTGGTGCGATCGGTCTCAGCCGCCAAAATGCGTCGCTGGCGCGAGCCCCAGCCCAGTTGGACAAGACTGCCCTGATTGAGCCGGCGCGTGGGAACCCCTCTTGCCTCCGCTGCCCGCACGATGGCCCCGGTGCTGGGACCGAGACGCAGATCTTCATCGAGAGAACGCAGTCTCTTGGCCGCGGCATGCACGTCAAAGATCTGCTGAGCTAGCAGGGCGTCGATGACTTGGACCGCTGCTTCCACCGCCGCACGTGCGACATCCTCTTCGCGATATTCGACCACGACCTTGAACACGCCCGCTTCGTTCGTCGTGGTGGTCTTGCTGAAGGACACCGGCACCCGCGCCTCTTTCTGCAAGGCCATCACCACGCGCTCCAATACATGCGCCAGGGTGGCGCTCTCGGCTGTCGCGCCGGTGAGGTCGGCATCTGCCCATTGCGCCCCTGAGAACAGGTCAGGGAGAAGGCCGCGCAGGCGCGTCTCGAACCCCGGGATTTCGGCCACGGCCGCCTTGGCCGGGCCGAGATCGACTGTCACCTCGAGCGCGGTACGACGACTCCAGATATTGGGTCCCCTAAGTGCACGAATTCTTTGAAGTTGCATGGCGGCCGTCTCGGGTTTGGTTAGTTCTTTTTCGAGTCCGGCCTTGACGAAGACCGGAAGGTCACTGGTAGTGCGACGGGCCGCGGATGAGGTTTATTCGCAGCTCCAGCACCACCGCGTGCCTTTTTCTCTTGGCTAACCACGCCGATGGCCGATAGCACAGTGAGACTTGATTCGATATTGCCGTCGAGGGCCTGAACCAGCGCCAGCTCGCCCGGCTGAAGAGAATCCAATACCTTGCCTACCGCCTCGCGATAGTCAGAAACATACATGATTTCAGCGACCCGCGGTCTCAGCGCGAGGCCCCTGCGGAGCAGGCCAGGGACCTCACCTTGGGCCCGATCCGTGGCTGATGGGTCGTCGTAGAGGACGACGCGGTCGAAGGCAGCGGCCAGGATCTCGCCTTGTCGCACAATGTCTTCGTCACGTCTCGCATCACCTGCCGAATAGACCGCGGTGCGCTTCCGATGGGGGAGACGGTCCAGCGCGGACACGACTGCAGCCAGCGCCGAGATATTGTGGCAGTCGTCGATCACCAGGGTGGCTTCGCCATGGGGCACGACGTTGAATCGGCAAGGGTCGTCCTGCCGATCGGCGTGGAAGGTCTCCAGTCCGGTGCGAATGGCTTCTTGGGATAGACCCAGCGCCCACGCCGCCGCGGCGGCCGCCAGTGCGTTCTCTACCTGGAAAGACGCGCGCCCAGAGTGGGTGATAGGGATCTCGTTCATGGAGATGAGGGCGGTTTCCGACGGTCCCTCGCACAGAATCAACTGACCCTCGCGCACGAAGACGGCGCGCTTACCCTCAGCGCGATGCTGCTGCAGGATCGGATCTGTGCCATCGAGGCCAAAGAAGATCACCGAGCCTGCACACAGCGGCGCCATCTTCGCCACCAGCGGATCGCCGGCGTTGAGCACGGCATAGCCGGTGGGCAGAACCACATCCACCGGCGAGCGCTTGACCGTGAACATGTCGTCTACGGTGTTCACGTTGTGCAGTCCCAGGTGGTCGGCCTGGCCGATGTTGGTCACCACCGCCACGTCGCAACGGTCGAAGCCAAGACCCTCGCGCAGGATCCCCCCGCGGGCGGCTTCGAATACTGCGGCCTCGACCTGGGGATTGAGCAGAACCTTGCGCGCGCTGCGCGGACCGGCGCAGTCTCCGCTCTCGATGGTGCGGCCTGACACGTCGATGCCGTCGCTGGAGGTCATGCCCACCACACGCCCGGCCGAGCGCAGGATATGCGCCACCAGGCGGGTGACCGTGGTCTTGCCGTTGGTGCCGGTGACACACACGATGGGGATGCGGCCGTTCTCGCCCGGCGGAAAAAGCGTGTCCACGATGGCCTCGCCCACCGGTCGAGGCGTGCCCACCGAGGGTGCCAGGTGCATGGCCAGTCCCGGGCCCGCGTTGACCTCGACCACGACTCCGCCCTGGTCTTCCAGCCGCTGCGAGATATCGTTCGCCACCACGTCGAGCCCAGCCACGTCCAGGCCGACGATTTGGGCTGCCAGCGCCGCGTGGGCGGCGATGCTGGGGTGAACCTCGTCGGTCACGTCGATGGCCAAGTTGTCGCTGTATTGGACGACAACCGACGCACCCGCAGCCGGCACGCTCTCGGGACGACAGCCTTGGCGTTCGAGCTGCATGAGGGTGGATTCGTCCTTCAAGGTGATCCGGCAAAGGGGACAGGATTCATACGAGCCGCGCCTGGGATCGGAATTGATCTGCTCGTCGACGAGCTGGGCCACGGTTTGCCGGCCGTCACCGACGATGCTGGCGATTTCTCCGCGCGCGGCTGCCACGAGCTTGCCACCCACGACCAACAGGCGGTGTTCGGCGCCTTCGGCGAACTTCTCGACAATCACGCCGCTGCCTTCATGGCTCGCCACCCCAAAGGCTGCACGCACCTGAGCCTCGCTGGTCAGGCCGGCGAACACGCCGCGGGCATGGTTGCCGTCGCGCGGTTTGATCACCACGGGCACACCGATCTCCTCGGCCGCCTGCCAGGCATCGGTTGCGTCGCTGACCACGCGGCCCTCGGGAACGGGAATGCCGCCCGCGCGCAGCAGGTTCTTGGTCAGCTCCTTGTCCTGGGCGATCGATTCAGCCACCGCGCTGGTCCGGTCAGTCTCCGCCGTCCAGATGCGACGCAGTTTTGCCCCCTGGCCAAGCTGCACCAGGCTGCCCTCGTTCAGCCGGCGCACGGGAATGCCACGCGCGTCAGCCGCAGCCACGATGGCGGCCGTGCTGGGACCCAGGCACACCCGGTCGGCCAGCTCGCGCAGCTTGCGCACCTCCTGCGTGACGTCGTAGGGCTTGTCGTAGATGGCGGCCAGCACCAGCTCGCGCGCAGAGAGCAGGCAGGCGCGAGCCAGCCGCTCGTCACGGTAGCGCACCACGACCCGGTAAACGCCCTCCTCCACCGTCTCGCGCGCGCGGCCGTACCCCACGGGCGTGCCGGCCAGGTTCTGCAACTCAATGGTGACGTGTTCCAGAATATGGGCCGGATAGGTGCCGTCGCGCAGGCGCGCAAAGAAGCCGCCGCGCTCACCCACGCTGCAACGATGTTCGACCAGAGTCGGCAGCCAGGCCATCAACCGATCGTTGAACCCGGGTATGGACGCAGACGACCTGTCCTTCAGGTCCTTGAGGTCCACCCACGCTTCCAGCACGGGGTGCCGCGACCAGATGTTCGGCCCGCGCAACGCGAGGATCTTCCGGATCTCCATGGATGATTCCTTGAATGGCCGATATGAGATGACGTCTAAGAGGCTAATCCAACTGTGTCACGGCGAGCGCCGTGGTGTATCTTGGGCTCAAATTTCGTCGACCGCGGCGAAGAAAGTATCCCACGCGGGACACGAGCAGCGCACCTTGACCGAATTCGACACAACCTGCAACCAGCTCTCTGAGCCCCTGCGCGGCATCGTGGAGGCTGTCCTCGAATTTGCGCCGAAGCTGTTGGTCAAGGGCGACGCGCTCGTCACGCCAACGCGGGCGTAGACATGCGCCGAGATCTGCTGCAGATGAACTTGATCCATGATGGCCTCCAGACTTGCACATACGTACGTGTCATGCCAAGATGATACGTACGTATGAAGGCAACCGTACGAAAAATGCCGGCCGGCAAGTTGACGGCGTCGCGTTTGCGGGCGGACGTGTATCGGGTGCTCGACGGCGTGCTCGAAACCGGGGTTCCGGCGGTGGTCCAGCGGCGCGGTCGCACCCTGCGCATCGTAGCGGGCAAACCGGCTGGCCGACTCGATCGTCTGGTGGCCCGCCCCGAGTTCATCAAGGGCAATCCGGAGGAACTGGTACACCTTGACTGGTCGCACGAGTGGCGACCGTGATCCACCTCGACACCCACGTCGTGGTTTGGCTGTACGCTGGCGACTTGCGCCGCTTCTCGCCCGCCGCCCGGCGCCGGCTAGACCGGGAGGACTTGCGCATCTCGCCCATGGTGGCGCTCGAGGTGCAATACCTTCACGAGGTAGGCCGCATTTCGGAAAAGGCCGACGTGGTCCTTTCGGATCTTGGGCGCAAGCTGGGACTCGCCCAGGCGGAAGGGGACTTCTCGGCGGTGGCGGCGGCCGCCATCGACTTGGGCTGGACGCGCGATCCGTTCGACCGGTTGATCGTGGCGCACGCGGCGCTTTCTGGGGCCACGCTGCTGACCAAGGACCGAACCATACGGCGTCATTTCCGTCAGGCGCTCTGGGACTAGGCCAACAACTCCGCCAACAGCGCGTCGACGTCGCCCTGACTGCCCAAATGGTACGGCGCCAGGCTGCGCGCCTTTCGTCCCACGCGCACGGCGAGCAAGGGCAGGCGTCGGCTGAGCGCGAACACGTCCTCATCGGTCTTGTCGTCGCCCAAATACAAGGCTGACCGACAGACTGAAATCCGGGTCAAAGACGATGGTGGTTCTTGTCATCGACACGTGCGCCGATTCGGATTGCAGCGGCTGCTGCACGCAGAACAAGGGAAGCGCGAGCGAACTCATTGACATCGAGAGCTTCACCGCCGCCAGATTCGGCGTGCCCGACGGTCCGATCCAATGGGCGGACCTGGGCCCCACCAAAGGCGAAGACTGCCCTCCGTAGCGGCGCGAAATCTATATTTCATTCATTCGCGCCCTTGTCTTCGCTAGAGTACCTACTCGATGTCTGAAACACCGAACCCCTTCCGCTTCGCCCAACTGCGCAACGCCTTTCTTTCCGGCTTCATGCTGCTGGCGCCGTTCTTGGTGACCTGCTGGGTGTTCTTCCTGGTGTTCAAAGTCATCGGCGGCGGCTTCCGCGATTACCTGTTCTTCTTCCTGCCCAGTTCGCTGCGTGAACAGTCGAGCCTGAGCGTCGTCTGGAACATCCTCGCCACCGCCATCGTCGTCGTGCTGATCACCGTCTTCGGCTACGTGTCGCGCTACGTGCTCGGCAGGTACTTCGGCGGACTGGCTGAGCGTTTCATCCAGACCATCCCGGGCGTGAACGGCGTGTACAACACCGTGAAGCAGATGGTCACCACCTTCGGCACGCAAAACCGAAACCTCTACACCAAGGTCGTGCTGGTGGAATTCCCCCGCAAAGGCGTCCACACGATTGGATTTCTCACCAGCAAGGCGCAGGGCGAGGCCCAGGCCAGCGTCGGCGGGGAACTATGGACGGTGTTCGTTCCCACCACGCCCAACCCCACCAGCGGCTATCTCTTGCTCATCCCGAAAGATGAGATCGTCGAGTTGGAGATGAGCGTGGGCGATGGCATGAAAGTCATAGTCTCCGGCGGCGCTGCTGGTTGCAGGACCCAAGCCGCCAAGTTGCAGTCGAACGACTCTGGACTTGGCGGTGCCGGCGGCGCCGTTGTCACTGGCGGTGCGACTGCTACTGGTGGCGCTGGACTTGGCGGTGTCGGCGGCACTGTCGTCACTGGCGGCGCGACTGCGACGGATGGCGCTGTTTCTGGCACTGGTGGAGAGCCCGCAACCGGCAATGGAGGAAGCCGGGCCGTTGGAAGCGGTGACACGGACGCGGGCGGCCTTGGTGGTGTCAGCACAACGGGTGGCGCGGGAGGATCTTTCGCCGGCGGAGCTACTTCGGCGGGAACCGCAAGCACGGGTGGGCAGTCAGGAGCGAGAGGGTGCGCGTTCGTCGGGCCTTGCACCCGCACGGTCACTTACACCTATGGCGACTCCGTCTCGGTCAACAAGACCAGCTTCTCCCAGCCGCACCTCGACCTTGACCTCTTTGGTCCCTGCGGCGGGCAAGGGGACCACGTTACCGGCGATGGCTTGGCCGTCGACGGTCAACTGCACAGTCGAGTCCTTGCCGGCGCGCTTGACCTCGATGAAATAGCGCAGGCCTCGCTAGAGACGCGTCGCCTTGAAGCCCTTCCACTTTTCAGGAATGGCCGGAGCAATCATCAAGCCGGCGTGGGTGGGCCGTATGCCGAGAATCCACTGTGTCCCGGCCACGTAGGTCCATGAAGCCGTACCGGATAGCCACGCATTGCGGGCATAGCCGTATTGTTTGTGCTCGGGAGCGGTGACGTTGCCCCAATAGACGTAGGGCTCGACCTTCATGACGTCGACATCCCGTCGCATGAAAAGCGTGATCTGCAAATAGTACTGCACGGCCCGTTCTGCCATGCCGAGCTTGGCTGCCGCCACAATGGCCCAGGTGTTGGCGTGACAGAAGATGCCGCCGTTCTCTTTGGCCCCGGGTGGATAGGTTGTGGTTCCGCGCACCCGCTCGTCGCCCTCGGTGTAGGCGGGCCACAACAGTGCCAGTCCGAACTTGCTGTTGAGCTTCTCGTGCGCCTGCTCCATCGCGCGCCGGGCGCGCTCGGCTGGGGCCGCCCCGCCGATCACCGCCCAGGTTTGCGTGTTGAGCGCGATCCGGTGAGGAGTCTCACTCTTCACGCCGATGGGCTTGCCTTCGTCATCAAAGGCGCGCGCGTACCGGTCGCCGTCCCAGGCCACCTGATTGATGATGGCCGCCATCTCGGCATGCAGGGCGCGAAAGCGCTTCGCCTCCTCGCTCTTGCGCATGTGCTCCGACAGTTCGGCCAGATCGAGCGGGGCGCGACAGAACTGGGGATCGGGCCAAGCCCTTGCGCCGACGAGCATGCGCGGCCGTCTCGTCGGTGACGATGGCAATCGTTGTGGGCACGTAGTATTGGAAGGGGATGAATCTCAGTGCCGATCGCCCATCGACCGCCGGCTTCTTCTCGAGCGCTTGCCTCGCACTCCTCGTGGGCTCCTGCGTCACCCCGCCTGCCGCCAGAGGGACCGGCAAGCCCTCGGACGCACCACGGGCGACGGCGCCAGCCGCGCCCAGTCTAGGCGATTTCACGCGCACGTCCCCTGAGCTTCTGGCGAAGCTTCGCCTGGGTTGGAGCCTTGGCAACAGTCTGGATGTGCCCAACGGCGAGACGATGTGGGGCAACCCGCGGGTGACGCCCGAGCTTTTGGCCGCCGTTGCGAAGGCGGGTTTTGCACTGGTGCGCATTCCCGTCACCTGGGCGCAGCACATGGGGCCCGCACCGAGCTATGTCATCGAGCCAAGCTGGCTCAAGCGGGTGGCAGAGGTCGTCGGATTCGCTCGTTCCGCTGGACTCTACTCGATTATCAATCTGCACCACGATGGCGCCGACGGAATGAAGGAAGCTGGGTGGCTGTCGCTCAAGGATGCCGATGGCAAGACGACCGAGGAAAACAACGCCGCCGTGCGGGCGCAGTTCGTGGCGGTGTGGACGCAAATCGCCAAGTACTTCGCCAATCAGGGTGAAGAGCTGATGTTCGAGTCGATGAACGAGGTCCACGACGGCTACGGCAAGGCCGATCCTCGTCATCTAGAGATCGTCAACGACCTCAATCAGGCTTTTGTCAACCTAGTGCGGGCAAGTGGTGGCAACAATAGCAAGCGCCACTTGATTGTCCCCGGCTACAACACGAACATCGATGAAACGCTCAAGGGCTTCAAAGTACCGATCGACTCGGCGAAGAACAGGCTGATCTTGTCGGTGCACTACTATGACCCCTACTTGTTCGCGCTCCAGGGCAAGACGCATACCTGGGGTAGTGCTTCGCCGGGAAGGGATGACTGGGGTCAGGAAGACTTCGTGGTGAGTCAGTTCGACAAGCTCAAGTCGCGCTACGTCGATCAGGGTGTCCCAGTGATTATCGGCGAGTATGGCGCCACCCACCAGCGTGGCTACGAGGACTATCAACGCTACTACATGGAGTACGTTACCAAGGCCGCGGTCGATCGCGGGCTCGTCCCAGTGTATTGGGACAACGGCGGCCGAGGCAGCGGAGGAGAAAGCTTCGCGCTCATCAACCGCAACAACAACAGTGTGTTGCACCCCAAACTGATGGAGGCGATGCTGAGAGCGGCCACGAGCTCCTACTCGCTCAAGGACGTTGCGCTGCCGGTGCCCGCGAAGTGATCACGGCTTCCAGGTCAAGCTCTTCGCGTCGAGCGCCATCTGGTAGTAGCCGTGTCGATCCCAGGGCTACGGATTTTCGAGAGCCGGTACTAGATCCTAGAGTCCCTCCGATGACACAGACTCGCCTCATGATGGTGCTGGCCCTTGGGGGCGCGTGCGCCCATCCAATTCCGGCCTCGGCTCCGGCCTCGGTCCCGGCACCGGCACCGGCACCGGCTCCGGTCCCAGCGGCCAATCCCTTGCTCGCCGAGATCGCCACGGCCGAGCGGGCGGCAGCGGATCGTCCCGACGACGCGGAAGCATGGGGCCGGCTTGCCTCGGCGCTACGGCGAGCAAACCGTCTTCAGGAGGCGGCGCGCGCGGCCTGGCGCACCGTCGAGCTGGCTTCCTCCGCGGAATCGTGGACGTCGCTCGGGAACGTGCTCATGCAGGGTGGCGCACCCAACGGCGCAATGGCCGCTTTCGAGGAGGTCAGCCGGCAGACCGACGACGGGTTCCTGGCGGCGCAGAACTTCCTCAACCTGGGCTATCGCGCCTGGCTGTGGGGCATGGACGATCTCGCCATGAGCGCCTATGCGCGGGCGGACGAGGTCGCGCCCGGGCATCCCCTGGTCCTGTACGACCGCACGCTGTTGTTTGCGGCGTCGGGCAAGGTTGCGACCGCGCAGGCAGAGGCGACCAAGCTGCGCAACGTGGTGGACCGGGTGCTGCAAGACCGGCCGCCGCTGGAGATGGTCGAGATCCTGGAACCGATGAAGGCGCTGACAGAATCGGTCAGCAACGGAGATGCCATCGCAAGGCTGCCGCCGCAGCCCGAGGCTGGACAACGCCTGCCCGACCGCTTCTGGCGGCGCGATCCCGGGCAGAGCCACGCCCTCGACCTGGCGGTAGACGAGACTTCGGAGCGCTACTACCCCATCGCGGGCTGGCAGGTGCTCGCGCTCAACCTGCCGTCGCGCTGGACCGACAGCCTCGATGTGACGAAGGGCCAGCCGGCCTCGGCCCGGATCCGTCTGGAAGCCGGTGGGCCACGCCCCGTGCTGTGGCTGCTGACTGTCATCGAGACCCGGCAACCGCCCGATCTCGATCGCCTTGTCGTCGAAGCGCAGCGCAGTCTGCCAGGCAGGCCTACCCTGGGGGAAGTGCGCTCATTCACGGGCCAAGGCGTGCAGGGCCGCACCTTTGTCGCCGACGATCCTGGGGCGCCGCCCCAGGATCGCAGTGGCTTTCCGCGCGTGTGGGTGGCCGTCTTGCAGGCCAAAGGCTTCCTGGTCACCGCCACACGTTTCCTGCGCGATCGCGACCCGGGCCAGGTGAGCATAGGCGAAAGAAGCGCCATTTTGCCTTCACCGAATCGAGGTGTCCGATATAGGGATGTTCTGTAAACTACATCAACCTACACACCCAAACTATCCCTATACCCAGTTCAAGCGCCTCTACCAGGCGGCCAGGACGACGAGGTCGGCGACAGCGCGGCCGCGATCAGCCATTACCTCATCTTCTCGCTGTTCCCGTTTCTGTTCTTCCTCGCGACTTGGTGGCTCCTGACATGAGGGTCTTGAATCCATGTCCCCGACGGGGCCGGCTTGGGGCGAGCCCGACCCGCAGATTCCCCTCGGACGAACTACTCGATCAAGGTGTACCCCTTGGCTTGACGCAGGTGCCAAGTTCCGTCCCCCGCGACTTCCAGTACCTGCTTGTGATGCTTCAGCAGGGTGGAGCGATGGCTGACACTCACGAGGCTGCTGGAAGTTGCTCTCAATTGCAGATACAGCCTCTCCTCGTTTTCCTCGTCGAGGGCGCTCGTGGCTTCGTCGAGCACCGCGTAGCTCGGCTTCGTCAAAAGCACACGAGCCACGGCGAGGCGCTGCTGTTCTCCAACAGAAAGCACTTTGGCAAAGTCTAGCTCCGCATCGAAGCCGCCACACCGCTCTACGATATCCGGCAGGTTCACTTGTTTTAGAACTTGGCTGAGCTCTTCGTTCGAGATCTCGCGGTCGATGATGGGATACAGAAGTTGGCTCCGCAGAGTCCCCAATATCATATAGGGGCGCTGCGGCAAGAACAGCATCCGATCGAGTTTCGGGCGCATGATGGTTCCGGAGCCGGAGTTCCAGAGTCCGGCAATCGCGCGCAACAACGAGCTCTTTCCGACGCCACTCGCGCCTGCGATCAAGAGACCGTCGCCTTCGTCGACAGCAAGCGACACGTTGGCAATCAAGGTTCGCTGATAGTTCGGAGTCTGCAAGGTGACGCGGTCAAGCTCCAAGCGGGGATGCTCCAGCCGCTCGATCGTATCGCCAAGCTTTGCGTGTCCGGGCGAGTGCACCCCCAAGGACTTCGAAAACGTGTGTAGACGCTCAATGCCCGCCGCGAAAGCGGTAAGGATCTCGAAGTTTTCCACGAATACAGTGAGCGAACTCAGCATCACCGCAAAAGCGCCGGCTGCCTGAACGACACGTCCGACTTCAAGCTCACCCGAAAGCACCCTGGGAGCAACGACGATGGCCGGAAAGATTAGCGTCACGAAACTGTATCCGTACTGAAATAGATTCAGACCCAGGGTGCGTTTGAGGAGCTTGTTGTAGTTGCTGAAGACCTCTGCAAAGCGCTGCTTCACGTGGGACGCTTCTCGCGCTTCGCCCTGGTAAAACGCGATGGCCTCGGCATTCTCTCGGATGCGGATCAGGCTGAAACGGAAGTCGGCCTCTCGTCGCAATTGCTGGAAATTGAGTCCGATGAGGGGCTTTCCAAAAACGCCGAAGGTGACCAGCGTGCCTAGGATGGCATAGAGCACCAGAAACATAACCAACGTCTTTGAAATTGCCCAGAGAATGCCGCTGAACGCGATCAGCTGCAGACCTGCGCCCACGATCTCCAAGAGGAAAGTCAACGACTTTTGAGTGAACGTATTGATATCGTTGGAGATACGTTGATCGGGATTATCTATGGTCTGATTGAACGTGAGTTCGTAAAACGCCCGATTGTTGAAGTATCTGCTCAAGAAGTCGTAAGTGAGCCAACGCCTCCAGGACATACCGATTCTGTCTCGAAGATAGTAGTACAAGGCGTAGATCGGCACGGCCGAGAAAAGCACGACGCCGAACACTCGCATCGAGTGCCAGAAGCGCGCCCCGTCCTTGGCCGCGAGGGCAGACGTGAACTCTCCTGATTGCTGATTGAAGAGCACGGTGAATTCAGTCCGCCCCAAGAGCAGCAGGATCAGAAGGGCGAGGAGGCCGCGGGCTGTCCACTTTTCGTCCAGGAACCAGTAAGGCTTGGCGATGTTCCAGAAGCGGCGCCACAAGCGACGGTCAAAATTCTTCGTTCGTTTCGGTTCTTGCTTCGACAAAATTCACCTGAGATGGCTAGCGTGTCTGCACTAAGCGTAAGCGGCTTTGCACCCGGGAGCACGAGTCAACCTCTTCTGGCTTGTCTTTCGTAGCAGACGTCACGACAAGATAGTCGACGTCGGTGCGGTTTTCGACGTCAAGATGGAAAAGTCCGATAACGAGGCCGAGAAGGCCGGCGTGGAGGCGATCCATCAGCTCCGCCAAGACTGCTCTGCGACACCTTGGTCTGCCGCTCGCAGATACGCGGGGACGACAAATTCGACAAGTTCGGAAGCACCGCGATGACCCAGAGCGATTCCAACGCCGCTGGCCGCGCGAAGATCCTCGCCGCGACGGTCGCCGTCGGAAACCCTGCGCGGTCGACAGACCTCATGCATGCATGGAATCTTACTGCACGGGAACCAGGAGATCCCTCGACCGTGAGCATAGGCGAAAGAAGCGCCATTTTGCCTTCACCGAATCGAAGTGTCCGATATAAGGATGTTCTGTAAACTACATCAACCTACACACCCAAACTATCCCTATACCCAGGGGGAAACAAGCCCACTTTTGTGGGAGTGCCGTCATGGGCATAGGCCTTTCCCGGGCCGCGCTTTGGGGCCGCGGTCAGTCACCACTCGGGGCTGGGCGGGTCAGCGTAGTCGACTTCGGCGAGGTCAGCCGACCCCGGAAGCTCGCCCTGCGGTGGCGGTCGCGCGGCGGCGCGGCGCGGGGCTTCGCTGGGGATTCCGAGGTGGTCCAGAATCTTGCGTATGGCGTCTGGCTTCGTGATCGCGGCTAGGATCCTCATGCGACCCTGGCACTTCGGGCATGTCAGCGCGTCTGTCAGAAACACGCGCTTAAGAAGGATGGCCCAAGGCAGTCGGCTCCCTCTTTGTATCTTGGTGATATCGATCTCGCGGGATTCGCCGGTGCCCGCCTTGTCGGCGCCTGCAGAATCGGCGCCCGCCACATCTGGCGCGGGCGGCGCTGGCGGTGTCGGCACCACCTTGGCGCGATCCTTGGCCGCAGGGCTCGCTGCTGCTTGCGTGGAAAGCACCAGATGGAGTTGTCGGCAGCGGGGCGAAACTAGTTGCCAACAAGACGCAGCATTCGCTGCAGTCTCGGGCCTGGGGTGTCTGCCCGGAGATCCCGGCTAGCCAAGCTCGCGACAAATGGGTCAACCCTGGTGACGTGCGAACGGTGCAATCCGCTGGCGGATGGCCGCTACGAATGCCTCGAAATCGGGCAGGTGTCGGTCGAGAACATCGCGCACGACGCTGACGTCAACCTCGACGTAGCCGTGGACCAGCACGTTCCGGAAACCGCCCATGTCGCGCAGCACGCCCACCAGGGAAGGCACAAGCCATCCGTGCCGTCCCAGCAAGTCGAACACTTCACGATTCGTGCGAGGTTCGCCCAGTCGGTTGTCCGACACAATGTGGGAAGCCACGTCGAGCGCCGCCTGGATGGCGATCTGCAGAGTGTGCTCCACGAACCGGATTTCGCGCACGTCTGTGGACAGGCGATCGGGCCGCGCCAGCCCGCGCAGATCGCACAGGCACGTTTCGATGAACGCCAGCTTCTTGGCGACAAGATCCTGGTCCGTCACGCGGCACGCACCCCGGGTGGTCTTCGATAGCGCCGTAGCATGGGCAAGACGTCGAAGTACTCGTTGCGCGCGTTCACTTCGAACCGGATGCGCGCGGAACGATTGTTCTCAACCACGAGCAGTCCATCGCGTAGCACGCGATGGACAAAATCTGGGGGCTGACTGTCGAGCACGACCAGATCGACCCGCCGGCCGAGGCGTTCCTCAAGATCGCCGGCCAAGGCGAGCTTGAGCCCCGCCAGGCCCGCCTCCACTGGCTTTCCGTACAGAACCGCCACGTCCACGTCGCTGTTCGGCCGGCCTTCGCCGCGCGCAATGCTGCCGAACAAGTAGACGGCAGTTGCGTTCTCGTTCCTCGCCGCGAACACGCGCGTGATTTCCTGTGCGATTCGCTCTCGATCCACGCAGCTAGTGTACCCCAAGATCTTCCGTCAGGGTTGTGGCTCGCCAGGAAGTCATCCCCCGGCATCTGTCCTGATGGCGACGACAAGCTCGCGCGCCTCGTGATACACGCGAGTCGCCGCGCGTTGCGTCAGCGCACGGCGCGGGCGTCTGATTCCACCATTCGCGTTCGGAATTTGCGAAGGGCTGCTGAATGGAGCGGATCTGTGAAGACCGCGGGTCAACGCGAGGATCTTCCGGATCTCCATGGATGATTCCCTGAATGGCCGATACGAGATGACGTCCAAGAGGCTAATCCAACTGTGTCACGGCGAGCGCCGTGGTGTATTTTGGCCCCAGATTTCGTCGACTGCGGCGAAGAAATATCCCACGCGGAGCACGAGCAGCGCACCTTGACCGAATTCGACACAACCTGCAACCAGCTCCCTGAGCCCTTGCGCGGCATCGTGCCGGCTCTGCTTGAACCGGGCGAATCCCTGAAGTTGTCGCTGGAGTTCTTTGCCACCAAGCGCACCGGGGATCTGGTGGCCCGTATCAGCAGCGACACCGATCGCATCTGCAACTTCCTTTCCGAGGCCAATGGCTCACGCTCACCTTCCCCGCGCCTGGGCCGTACCTTGGCTCGGTCGTGCGAGACGATCCCCATCTGGTAGTTTCGGCGCGCCCCACTGTGGAGGTGGCCGCGCTACGGGCACGCGCGAAGGGGTTCGCCCAGAAGAAGGCCGGCCTCAGAGAAGAGGCCGGCGCGTGCCTATTCTACAGAGCGCGAGAACGGACGCGTCCTGGCCGGAGGACGACGATGTGGCCGGAGAGGGATGCCGGATCTGCCCCGGCCCAGAAGTCACGAAACAGCCCGACTACCGCGGACGGCTTGTTGCTCACGGGCCGAAGGAGAACGATGCCTCCTGGCTTTCCGACCACTCCCACAAGGGGGAAGTCGTGGTTGCGGGTGACAATGATGCGTTCGTCTTTCACCGCGCGAGCCCAGAGCACCCGGTCGGATGACCCCACCAGCGGGGAACGCCGGACAATGAGAGTGTCATGACCGGCAGATTCCAGGATAAGGCCGATCTCGACCGGGACATTCTCATCGACGAGGAAGCGTGACAACGCGCTCCCCCTCGACGCTCTCGGCCGCGAAGGCAAGTGCGGCGCGGACGTCCCGTTGGTCGATCTCGTACGAGCGGCAGACCTCATCGACGCTGGCGCCATCGGCTAGGCCACTCACTATCACAGCGACCGAGACGCGCGTTCCCTTGATGACCGGTTTGCCACCAAGGATCTTGGGGTCGATGGCGATGTGATGATGCCAGTCGGATGCAGGAACCCGGCGGGCGGCTGATGTTCGACTCATGATGGACCTCGATTGACGCTGATCAAAACCTGACCGCGAGAGCGTCCCTATCGAAGGTACGTCTAGCCATAGGTTACGTCAACGATGGCGCGTCATCCCGATCCAGCAACCTGACCTTTGCGCTGATGCGTCGCGCAGCTTCTATAGGCATAATGGAAACCATGGCGGACGGCTATGGGAGCGGCGGGAGCCGCGTGAAAGGAGCAGCTAGGCGAAGGCCTTGTGGAGAGGTGGTCACCCTCCGTGGTT
>Ga0255357_1000024_pt1 | contig 17171 bp, 11 predicted proteins | sample GFST25metaG_2_FD_186027 | JGI IMG/M metagenome (GOLD analysis project Ga0255357, IMG submission 186027) | Peat soil microbial communities from Stordalen Mire, Sweden - G.F.S.T-25 | ecosystem: Environmental > Terrestrial > Soil > Wetlands > Peat | place: Sweden: Norrbotten County, Stordalen Mire...
TGTCTGGTCACACCGACTCGAGCGGCAAGCCCGAGCACAACAAGGAGCTGTCGGGCAAGCGTGCCGCCGTAATCGAGCGTGAATTGGTGGCGCGTGGTATCCCCAAGAGCGAGATCGTGGCCATCGGCATGGGCTCGGAGCGCCCACTGGTCACGCCCGACAACACGCCGGCCAAGAAGGCGAAGAATCGCCGCTATGAGATCCAGGTGCACTTCTAGCCTGGATTTCCCGAGGAGTACGCAGATGATTCTTCGCGATAAGGTCGCCATCGTCACCGGTTCCAGTCGAGGCATCGGTGCAGCCACGGCCAAGCTTCTGGCTACCCAGGGGGCCAAGGTCACGGTCAACTACCTTCAGAGCCGCGAGAAGGGCGAGAAGATGGTTGACGAGATCGCGCGCGCTGGTGGTGAAGCCATCCTGGTGCGGGCCGATGTGACCGTGCGCGAAGACGTGGAGGCGATGGTACGGACGACCGAATCCGCCCACGGCCCGGTGGACATCCTGGTCAACAACGCCAGCATCCACTTCCCGATCATCCCCTTCGTGCAACACAAGTGGGAAGATTTCGAGAAGAAGGTCTTGGGCGAAATGAAGGCCATCTACTATCCCTGCCAGGCGGTCGCGCCGGGCATGGTCCAGCGCCGGAGGGGCTGTATCGTGAACATCAGCAGCGGCCTTTCCCGGGTCCCCGGCGAGGGTTTCGTCGCCCATAGTACGGCCAAGTCCGCCCTCGACGGGTTCTCCAAGTCACTGGCTCTGGAGTTGGGGCCACACGGTGTTCGGGTGAACGTCGTCGCGCCCGGCGCCACCGACACCGACGCCATCGCCTTCATGCCCAAGGAGATGCGCGAAAGAACCGCTGCCCGCACACCCCTGCGACGCTTTGGCCAACCGGAGGACGTGGCAGGCGCCGTGCTCTTCTATTGTGCGGACTGGTCGCGCTTTGTCACGGGCACGTATCTACCGGTGTGCGGCGGGATCCAGATGTCGTAGCGACGGCGCCGGCGTCAAGCCGTCTTGATGCCGGCCGCGCTCTGCAGCTTCAGCTCTTCCACCGCCATCTCGCGCATCTTGTACTTCTGGATCTTGCCGGTCACCGTCATGGGGAAAGCATCCACGAACTTCCAGTAGCGCGGGATCTTGTAGGTCGCGATCTTGCCCTTGCAAAAGGCGCGCAGCTCGTCGCCACCCAGGCTCGAGCCCGGTCGCAGTTTGACCCAGGCCATCAGCTCCTCGCCATACTTGGCGTCGGGCACGCCGATGACTTGCACATCTGCGATCTCAGGCTTGGTGTACAGGAACTCCTCCACCTCGCGCGGATAGATGTTCTCACCCCCGCGCATGACCATGTCCTTGATGCGGCCGACGATGTTGACGTAGCCATCGTTGTCCATGGTGGCCAGGTCGCCGGTGTGCATCCAGCGCGCACCATCGATGGCCTGACGAGTTGAGTGCAGATCATTCCAGTAGCCCAGCATGACTGAATAGCCGCGCGTGCACAGCTCGCCCACCGTGCCGCGGGGAACCACCCGGCCCGTGGCTGGGTCAACGATCTTGACCTCCAGGTTCGGATGCACGCAACCTACGGTGGCCACGCGCTTGTCCAGCGGATCGTCCACCTTGCTCTGGGTGGACACCGGCGAGGTCTCGGTCATGCCGTAGCAGATGGTGATCTCCGGCATGTGCATGTCCTTCTGCACGCGCTTCATCACCTCGATCGGGCAAGGCGAGCCGGCCATGATGCCGGTGCGCAGACTGGCAAAATCGGTCTTGCTGAAGTTCGGGTGCTCCAGCTCGGCGATGAACATAGTGGGCACGCCGTAGAGCGAGGTGCAGCGCTCTTTCTCGACGGTGGCTAGCACGGTGCCCGCGTCGAATGCCTCACCCGGGAAGATCATGCACGCGCCGTGGCTGGTGGCCGCCAGGTTGCCCATGACCTGGCCAAAGCAGTGATACAGCGGTACCGCAATGCAGATGCGGTCTCTCTCGCTGTACGCAAGCGTGCGGCCCACGAAGTAGCCGTTGTTCAGGAGGTTGTGGTGGGACAGCGTGGCGCCCTTGGGAAAGCCGGTGGTGCCACTGGTGTACTGGATGTCGATGGGGTCGTCGGGATCCAGCGTTTGCTCGCGGTGGGCCAGTTCCTCCTCTGAGACATGCCGGCCATCCTCCCGCAACGTGCCCCATTCATCGTCGATGACAATGGCCTTGATGTGCTCGGGCAGCCGCTCTTCCACCTCCTTGAACATCGACACGTAGTCGGTCTGGCGGAACGCGCGCGCCATGATCAGCAGGGAACAGCCCGATTGCGTGAGCACGTGCTCCAGTTCGTGGCTGCGGTAGGCCGGGTTGATGTTCACCATGATGGCGCCAATGCGAGAGGTGGCGTACTGGGTGACCACCCATTCGTAGCGGTTAGGCGACCACAGCCCGATCCGGTCGCCCTTCTTCACCCCGCGCGCCATCAACCCGCGCCCGATGATACCCGTCTCTTCCCAGAGCTGACGGTAGGTGGCGCGGTAATCTTGGTGGCGTGAGACCAGGGCCTCGCGATCCCCGAACTGCTCTACCGTCCGGCGGAGGTTCTCGCCGATGGTCTCGCCAAGCAGAGGCACAGATGCTATTCCGTGGGCGTAGGAGGGCTGCATGGACGACATGGTAGTGTGTTTGGCAGACGACTCGCAAGGGGGGCGCGCAAGCGCGGGGAGGGATCAGGCTTCGCCTTGCAGAAATGCCAGCACCTTGGCCAGAAACATCTCCGGTGCCGTGGTCATGGCGGCATGGCCCTGACCCGGCAGCAGCTCCACCCGACTGTTCTGCAAGGCCGCATGGGCCGCCATGGTCGAATCGTGCATGAGGCGCGGGCTTTCTGTGCCCAGGAGCAGCAGCGTCGGCGTCCGCACCTTGGCCAAGCGACTGGGGTCGAAGCGATAAGTCTCCGCCATCCGCACCTCGCGCGGCAGCGTGTGTGCGGCCTGCACACGCACCCGCCAGGTGGATGAGCGGCGCAAGGCCTGCAACTCCGCCTCGCTGACCCCGACCACCTCGCGTAGAAAAACCTCCACCAGAGCATCGCGCTCACCGCGCTGAAGCAAGTCCTCGAGACGCTCGGCCATATGAGGGCCGAAGATCGGGCCGGGGTGGCCAACCGGAAAGGGTGGCTCGTACAGTACCAGTTTGTCGATGGCCGAGGTGAGGCGCGAAGCCTCCATGGCGCACACGGCGCCGTACGAGTGACCCAGCAGGTGGACCGGCCCGCCGGCAGCCTCCGCAACCGCCGCCACGTCCTCGAACTCGCGTTCGATGGAATAGATGGGACCATCCCCGCTCGCCCCGCGGCCGCGCCGATCCATCATCAGCAAGGTGAATCGCCCGGCCAGCCCTGCGACGCTGCGTCCCCAGCGCGCGTGGTCGAGCGATGACCCATGCACCATGACCAGCGGCGGCCCGTGGCCCCGCCTTTCGTAGGCGATATTGGTTCCATCAGGGGATCGGACTTGGTGCATCGAGTGCATGGTTGCGTGCAAACCTCGCCAGGGGCTGGTTCGGATGGCCCGAATCTACGACACAGGGTCACGATCAGCGACGACAACCCTGTCCCATTGTTCGATCCGCTGATGACCGCGCCAGCCGGCAGGCTGATCTTGGTCAGAGTCATCACCTGATCGGGAGGGGTCCCTGACGCTCAGGCCCCCAAAGACCCCTTCGACTTGACCAGGCTCTGGGACGGAAGAGATTGAGGAGAAAACGTTGGCGCCTCGATCGTTGTTTTGCGGCCGCGCGATCACGAAGTCGCCACAGCGTGGCCCTTGGCCTTGGCCTCGATGGGCGTTTCCTCGCCTTCGTGCATGACGGTAGCATGGCCCAGGAGGCGCTCGGCAACAGCGTCGATGATGTCGTAGGCGACCGGTATTACAACCAGGGTGAGCATGGTGGAGGTGATGAGGCCGCCGATGACCGCGATGGCCATGGGTGAGCGCAACTCGCTGCCTTCGGAGAGCCCCAGGGCCACTGGCGTCATGCCGAAGATCATCGCCCCGGTGGTCATCAGGATGGGTCGTAGCCGAACTGGGCCCGCAGCCAGCAGCGCCTCGCGCCGGTTCTTGCCGTGGCGGCGAAGCGTGTTGGTGTAGTCCACCAGCAGAATCGCGTTCTTGGTCACCAGGCCCATGAGCAAGATGATGCCGATGAGGGTAATCATGCTGATGGTCGAGTGCGCCAGGGCGATGGCCCCCAGTGCGCCCACCATGGACAGGGGGAGCGACAGCATGATGGTGAAGGGGTGCAGGAAGCTCTCGAACTGCGCCGCCAGCACCAGGTACACGATGATGATGGCGAGTATGAGTGCCTCGAAGAGGTATCCAAACGACTCCCGCATGATGTCGCCCATGCCAGCCCAGTCGGTGTTCATGGTGGCGGGAACCACTTTCTTGGCCTTGGTCTCCACCTCGGTCACGCCGGTGCCCAAGGTCTTGCCGCCCGCCAGGTTGGCGTAGACAGTGATCTGGCGCTGTCGGTTCTGGCGGTCGATCTTCGCCGGCCCCGTGCCGGGCGTAATGGACACCACGCTGGACATGTTGACCAGTTGACCAGTGGTCGAGCGGATCTTGAAGGCAAGCAGATCACCGGCCTTCTGGCGGAAAACCTCGTCCAGCCTTAGGCGCACGTCCCAACGCTGGCCGTCACTGGAGATCTCGCTGACCTTGTCGCCCGCCATCATGCTGCGTACCGTGCTGGCGATGGCCGCGATGGGCACCCCCAAATCGGCGGCGCGATCGCGATCGATGTTGATGGCCACCTCGGGTTTGCCACCGCGGTACGAGACATCCACGTCCACGTAGCCCGGCTGGGTTTTCATCCAGGCGGTCAATTCGTCGGTGGCCTTGCTGATCTCGTCGTAATTGCGGCCACGCACGTTGAACTGCAGCATGGCACTACGGAAGGCCGAGCTGCCGCCGCCCACGAAGTTGTACGGCTCGACCGCGTAGTTGACGTCCTTGCGGTCGGTCCAGGTGGGGAACTGCTTGCGCACGTACTCGACCGCCTGGGCCTGGGTGAACTTGCGCTGGTGGCGCTTGACCAGGTTGACCTGGATCTCCGAACGGTTGATCTCGGACTGCGAGGTGCCACCGATGGTGACCAGGGTCTCCTTGACCCCTGGCACCGCGCGCAGCTTGCTGGCTATCGCCTCGGTGAAGGTTTCGTTGGCTGCCAGCGAGGAGCCGCTGGGCAGCTCGATCTTGACCGAGAACATGCTGCGGTCCTCGGTAGCCATGAATTCCTTGGGCACCACGAAGACCAGCATGATGCTGGCCACGAAGACCAGGAGCGCGACCAGCACGGTCAGCCCGCGATGCCTGAGAGCGCCCGCCAGCACTTGGCGGTAGGCGGCGTCGATCACGTTGAGGAAGCGCTCGATGGCCTTCCCGAGGGCGCCCTTGCCGGTGTGTGTGCGCAGAAAGCGCGAGGACAGCATGGGTGTAAGCGTGAAGGCCACGAACAGCGAGACGCTCACGGCGAAGGCCACGGTCAGGCCGAACTGCACGAAGATACGGCCAATCATGCCCTTCATGGTGGCCACCGGTACGAACACCGCCAAGATCGATGCGGTGGTGGCCATGACCGCCAGGCCGATCTCAGCCGTGGCCTCGCCCGCGGCCTTCATGGGGGACTTGCCCATCTCCAGGTGGCGGTGAATGTTCTCGATCACGACGATGGCGTCGTCGATCAGAATGCCGATGGAGAGCGACAAGCCCAGCATGGTGATCACGTTGAGGGTGAAGCCCATGGCCTTGATAAAGGCGAAGGTGGCAATGACCGAGACCGGCAAGGCGGTGGCGCTGATCAGGGTCGCGCGCCAGTCGTGCAGGAAGAACATGATGATCAAGATGGCCAGCAGGGCGCCGTAGACAAGGTCGAAGCTGACGTCATGGATCATGTTCTCGATGAACGTCGAGTTGTCGACGGGAATCGAGATGGTCACTCCCTTGGGGAGCTGGTCCCGGAGTTTTTTCACCAGGGCCTTCACCCGGTGGGCGACCTCGACAGTGTTCGAGCCAGACTGCTTGCGCACGAGCATGGTGATGGACGAGTTGCCGTTGAGGGTGGAGTAGGAACGCCGTTCTTCCGCGCCGTCCTCCACCCGTGCCACGTCCCCGATGCGCACCGGCGCGCCACCCGCCGCGGTGATGATGATGTCCTCCAACTCGCGCGCCGAGTACACCTGGCCACGCGTCTTGACCGACAGCTCGCTTGCGCCCACGTCCAGGCGGCCGCCCGGGATCTCCACGTTCTGCGCGGCCAGCGCCTGGACCACATCGCCCACCGCCAAGCCATACGATTCCAGGTGGCGTGGATCGATCCACACGTGGAATTCTCGTTCCTGGCCGCCGATTATGTCCACACCGCCCACGCCGTTGATGGCCTGCAACCTCTGCTTGATGTTGTCCTTGGCCAGCGAGGTGAGATCGCGCTTCGCCAAGGGACCAGCCAGCGCCAACGACATCACCGGCGCGGCGTTGATGTCCAGGCGCTCGACAATGGGTGGCTCCAGATCCTTGGGCAAATTCTTGAGCGCGCTGGAAACCTTGTCGCGCACGTCTTGCACCGCCTGGTCGGCTTTGCGTTCCAGCTCGAATTGGACGAAGAGAAGACCCACGCTTTCCATCGAGGTGGAGCGCAGGGTCTTGATGCCGTTCACGGTGCTGACCGCTTCCTCCAGCTTGTCGATGACCCGCGATTCAATGGTTTCCGGATCGGCGCCTGGGTACACCGCGGTCACGGTGACGATGGGGAACTCAACCTCCGGCATCATGTCCAGTGGAATCTTGGGATAGGCCCAGACGCCGAACACCGCCAGCACGCCCACCATCACGGTCGCGAAGACCGGACGGCGAATTGAGACATCAGCAAGTTTCATGGCAAGTCTCTCGGCGGGATGAGGTGTCTCCTGGCCTTGGCGGTTTCAGTCTCCGTCAGAGCGCGTGCGTTGCGGGGGCGCAGGGTGACCTCGGCGTACAGGCCGGAGCGCAGGCTGTGGTCGCGATTGGGGATCTCGACGATGGCGGAGAAGGTACGGGTATGCGGATCGGACGCGGGAACCACGCGGGTCAAGCGCAGGTCCAGCTCCTGGCCGGTGGCCGGCAGGCTCGCGTGCACGGCATCGCCCACTGCGACCTGGCCTATGTTGGTGGCCGGCACCTGGATGCGCAAGTCCATGGGGTCGATCTCCTCGATGGCGACCAGTGGCGTGGCTGGCATGACCGTCGCGTATTCACCCTCGTTGATCAGACGCTTGACGATGAGCCCATCGAAAGGCGCGCGCACCACCGAGTCGTGCAAGGCCTTCGTGGCCAGGCCCACCGCGGCTTCTGCTGCAGCCAGGCCGGCTTTTGCGCCCTTGTAGCGCGCGTCGATCGCGTCAAATTGGCTTTGCGGCACGGCGGTTTCCGCCAGCAAGGACTTGACACGATCCCAGTCCAGCTTGGCGGCGTCGAGCTGGACCTTGGCACCGTCGCGCGCGGCCTCGGCCTGCTCGGCGCGCAGCAGGAAATCGCGCGTGTCCAGGGTGACCAGCGGCTGGCCCTGCTTGACCATGTCGCCCTCGCGGACGTGCACGCGCGTGACGGCGCTCGACACCTTGGGCGTCAGCGTGCTTCTGCGGTGGGCCTCGGTCGTGCCAGATAGGAACGGGCTGGCACTTCGGGCCACAGCAGCGGGTGGATCGGCAGCGAGCGCGGTCGCGGGTGCTGGCGGCGTCGGGGTCGGCAGGGCGGCCACAGCCGGCGCCGCTTGGGCCTGCGGCAGACGCGCAACCTCGGCGCCGCGCTGGCAGGAAAGGGTGGCAAGGACGAAGAACGGGACGAACAGTGGGCGAGCCGTCATGAAGAACCTCGGTGGCACGGTGGACTGTGGGGTGCTGAAAACTTTGTGAGTCATAGGGTGCTGACTTGAAGCGGGTCTTGCTGACCCATGGCGCGGGCCAGGTTGGATTGGGCGATGAGGCTGTCGTAGGTCGCAGCCTGAAGCTGGCCGCGCGCGGTGGTGAGCTGGTTCTCGGCGTCGAGCACGTCGAACGAGGTGTTGTCCCCGCTCTCGTAGCGCTTCTGCTCGATGCGGAAGTTCTCTTCGGCTTGTGCGACGGCATCGCGGGCCACAGTCAGGGCCTGGGCCGCGGTGGTGGCGTTGACATGCGCGCTGCGGGTTTCCAGGCGGATCATGTCCTCGGCCTTGCGCCGGGCGGCCAGCGCCTGGGCTAGGCGTGCCTTCGCTTCGTCAATGCCGTAGTAGGTGCCGCCGCCTTCCCAGATGTCCCAGGACGCGGTGCCGCCGATGAACCAGATGTCCTGCTTCGGTGCAAACATCGTCGCCGGTGACGCGTGCGTGTAGTTGGCTACCGCGTTCACCTGGGGCAGCATCTTCGACTTGGCCAGGCTCTCGCTCGCCCGAGCCAGCTCGGTCTGCGCCGCGATCTCCTTCATCTCCAGTCGTTCGGCCACGGCGCGGTCCTCGGCCTGCGTGGCGGGCATCACAGGCGTGACAGCCACGTCGGTAATCGAATCCACCGGATCGATCGGGCTTTCCGGCGGCAAGCCCATGAGTCTGGCCAGTTGTCCGCGCGCCAACACCACGCCGCCGTTGGCCTGGATCAGGCGTTGCTTGGCTGCGGCCAGACCCAACTCGGCACGCAGGACGTCGTTGCGGCCCACGGTTCCCGCGCGGAAGAAGGATTGCGCGCGTTTGACCTGAGCATCGATGTTCTCGACTGAGTTCTGCGCCACCTCGGCCATGCGCATGGCCTGCAGCACCCGGTAGTAGGCCTCGGTCACCTGAAAGGCGACGTCGCGGCGGGCGACCTTGCGCTGCAGCCCGGCCAGGTCCACGCCCATCTTGCGCAGGGCATAGCCTTCATTGATGGTCCAAAGCGAGGTAATCGGCTGGGCAAGGGTGACCGACGCGGACCAAGTGGTTTGTGCGCGAAGTTCGATGGGCTGAGCGAGTGGGGCGAGTTGGCCGGTGAAATCACTCTTGGTGAGAGCGTTGTTTTGGCCGTTCTTGGCCAGGCCCGCGTTCACGACCGGAATGAGCATGTCAGCGAAGTTTGCGCTTAGCGGGCTGTCCCAGCGCTGGATTCCCGCATCGAGGTGCAGCCTTGGCCCGAAAGCGCCGCGCGCGCTCTTCCTCTGCGCGGTCGTGGCTTCCACTTCCAGGTTCGCGCTGGTGATGTCGGGATTGCCGTGCAATGCAACGTCAATGCACTTGGCCAGGGTCATGGGTTCAGCCGCCGCAGTCCTGGCTGCCAGCAGCGACATCGCCAACGTTGCGAGCGTGATCTTGGTGAACGAAGCACTCATTTTCTCTTGGCTCCAGCTTTGGGATTTCCCGACACGCCGTGGAAGAAGAAGTCGCGCACCAGGGGAGCGCGGTCGGCCAGGTTGCCCTGCTCCGACCTGGCCACCCAGCCGTGCAACAGCCCGAACACCATGCCGACCAAGAGCCGCGCCACCACCTCTGGATCGTGACCGCCAAGCTCCTCGGGCTTGGCGTTCCTTTTCATCCAGTCAGCCAGGCCGAGGATGCGCCGCTCGAAGTTTTCGTGGAAGGATTGACCGTGGCTGCCGCCCGGGCAGCGGCCGCTCTCGGCTTCCGCGGAATGAAAGGTGAGCATCAACGCCCGCCGCTTCTCGACCAGCTCAAGCTGTCGCACGAGCAGGATCTCGAAGCGCTGCGGGAAGGTCAGGTTGCCGGGCAGCGGTTGCTCGAACACACGCAGAAATTCGGCCGTGAGCAGGTCCATCACGGCCTCGACGATTTCCTGCTTGCTGCGAAAATAGGTATAGAGCGACGCCGCCGTGTAGCCAGCCTCGCGAGCGATGTCCTGCATGGTGGCGTCGTGTACGCCGATTTCCACGAAGGCCCGACTCGCCGCCTCCACAATGTCCTCGCGGGTTCGCGCGATCTCTCGTTCACGTCTTTGAGGTGCCTGCATTTTGAAACCTTGATCCCCCAGCGAAAGATGAATTCAGTGTGCCGAACGTCTATTCGGAAGTCAATACGAATAATTCGGCACACCGAAAGCGGCTTCAGACGACGGTGCAAGGGGGCGGTGGCCCTTCCTGGGCAGCCGGCCGGCCAGCGAAGCGGTAGAGTGTTTCCTGCCAGAAGCGCTGCCGTGTCATACGCCCACCGAAGAATAGGGATCATCCTGCTCGTCGCCGTCGCTGTCGTCGGCGTGGCCGGTGCGCGCCTTGCGCCGGCCAGGGGCACGAGCCAGCCCCTGCCCATGAGTCACAAGCGCCACATCGCCAAGGCCATGAAGTGCCGAGCCTGCCACCAGGGGGTGGAGGGCGAAGCCAGGGCTTCGTTTCCCACCCTGGCCGACTGCATGGACTGCCACAAGACGCCGCAGGGCCAGGAGCCCGCCGAACCGGAGGTGCGCGCCTTTGCGGCGCGCGGCCAGGAACTCGCCTGGGTGCAGCTCAACCGCCTGCCCGGGCATGTGTATTTTTCGCACGCGGCGCATGTCACGCTGGACCACATGGGGTGTGAGGAGTGTCACCGCGACATGAGCGCGGTCAATCAGGCGCTCGGCGAGGCGGACGTGCACTTGGAAATGAGTGAGTGCGTCGCCTGCCACCGCAGCGAGCAGGCCAGCCTGGACTGCCTCGCCTGTCACAAGTGATGCATGAGTCGATTCGGCCGACGTGAGCTTCTGGGTGGCGCGGCACTGGCGGGCGCCGCGGCCCTGGGCTGTCGCCGGAGCAGGGATCCCTATCGCATCGACAAGCCGCCTGTGCCGGGCGGGCGTGGGGGGCGAGCCGGCGAGGAACGCTGGGTGCTTTCCACCTGCGCCCTGTGCGACGCAGGCTGCGGGATCAAGGTGCGCGTGGTGGAGGGCAGGGCGGTCAAGATTGAAGGCAATCCAGATCACCCGGTGAACCTCGGTGGCCTCTGTAGTCGCGGACAGGCGGCGCTGCAGGCGCTGTATCACCCGGACCGCGTGCGTTCACCCTTGCGACGGATCGGCGCACGTGGCGAGGGCAAGTGGAGGCCGATCTCCTGGGATGAGGCCATCGGCGAACTGGCGGGGAAGCTGGGCAAGTTGCGCGCCGCCGGCCATCCCGAACGCCTGGTGCTGATCGATGGCGAGACAGGCACTTTCACCCACGACTTGTGGGCGCGTTTCCTAGTGGCGTTTGGCAGCCCCAACCACATCGGGCTGGAATCGGCTCGCGCTGCCGGCGTCGAGTTGGCCACCCTGTACACGCAGGGCCGCTATGGTCTGCCCGCGTGCGATCTGGCCCGGGGGCGCTTGTTGCTGGCCATGGGCACGGATCTGCTCGAATCGTCTGGCCAGGCCATGCGGTTTCTGAGTTGGGCCAGGTTGGTCCGCCCGCACGTGGTCTGCGTGTCGCCGCGCCGGCCGGGCTGCCGCTTCGACGAGTGGATCCCGATTGCGCCCGGGGGCTACGGGGCGCTGGCGCTGTCGCTGGCCCATGTGCTGGTCCGCGATGGCCTAGTCGACAGGGAATTCCTGCGCGAATCCGTCTTGGGCTTTTCGGGGTGGCGGGACCAGGCGGGTGTCGAACAGTCAGGATTCGAGACGTTGATTCGGGCGGCGTATGCGCCGGACCAGACGCAGGAAGGCACGGGCATCGCCGCAGCCACGGTCGAGCGGCTGGCCCACGCGCTTGCCAAACAGCGCCGGGTGGTCGTTGCTGCCAGCGACGGAGGCGCGACTGCAGCCAGCAATGGGCTGGCCACGGGCCTGGCCATCGCTGCGCTCAATGCGCTGCTTGGAAATCTGGAGGGAGGCGGAGCCGCAGGAGCCCAGGTGTATGCCGTTCCGCAATGGGAAGCGCCGACGGTCGACGCAATCGCGGCTGCAGGCACAGCGGCCCCACGCATCGACGGCGCCGGGACAGCGGCTTGCCCGCTCGGGCGCAGCCGCGTGCAAGCTGTTCCCGCGGCCATCGCCCAGTCCAACCCTTATCCGGTCGAGGCGTTGTTTCTGCACGGCACGGATCCCCTGACCGCGTTGCCAGGACGGCAGGAATGGGTCGCGGCCCTCCACCAGGTTCCCTTCCTGGTGAGAGCCACTTCGTGGCTCGACGAGAGCGCATGGCAGGCGGACTTGGTGCTGCCCGAGTCCCTGCCTCTCGAAGCCTTGGACGTGGTCACGTGCGCCCCGCCGGCAGGCGAGTGGGTGGTCGGTCTCAGGCAGCCAGTGGTGACGCCCCTGCAAGACACGCGACAGATGGGCGATGTCATTGTTGCGCTGGCTGCTGGGCTGGGCGGATCAGTCGGCCGCTCGCTGCCTTGGAAGAGCTATTCAGACGCCGTGGCCACGTCGTTGCCGGCAGAAACCTTGGCCGAAATGAGAGAGAAGGGCGGTCGATGGAACCAGCCCAAGACCGACGTGCCTGGGAGCATCCCGTACAAGTTCGAGATTTGCTCGCAAGCGATCGCGTCGCGCATGGCAGGAACCGCCGATGCCGCGCACGCGTCACAGGCTTGGCCGTGCAAGGGTTTGCCTCCCTGGACGCCGCCGAGGTTTTCTGGCGATCCTCTCCAGTTCCCCTTGCACCTGCTTCCCTATCGGCCGGTGCCGTTCGTCGAAAATGGCATACGCTTTCTTCCCTGGCTGAGTGAGTTGCCGCTGGTCTCGGGTGATCCCTGGCCGGTGCGAGCGGAGATCAATCCTGCCGACGCAGCCCGGTTCGGCCTGGCTGACGGTGACCAGGTGCTGGTGGAATCCCCGATCGGTTCCTGCAAGGCCGTCGCGCAATTGAGTGACGGTGTTCGGGTTGGTGTGGTGGCCATGGCGCTGGGCAGGGGTGCGGTGGTTGATCTCGTCGTGCCCGACGAAGATCACTGGTCGGGCGTGCTCGCCTGGCAAGGCACGCGCGTGCGTGTGAGCAAGGTGTCATGAAGCGGGCCGACGACGACGCGCGCGACTCGCGACGCAGCCTTCTGGCCGCACTGGCAGCCTCGGCGGCAGGCGCGATCACAGGCTGCACGCGGGCCATGGCCGCGGAGAGCGCGGAACCTTCCAATGCCCCGAGTGGACGTCGCCGCAACTGGGGCATGGTGATCGATCTCGACCGCTGCGCTCGCTGTGCTGGCTGCGTGGTGGCCTGCCAGCAGGAGAACAATGTTCCGCCCCTCGGCCCGGACGTGGCGGCCCGGACGCGCCCCATTCATTGGATGGATTTCCTGCCGCCCGCACCAGGAAGCTTCGCGGCCACACCCGTTCCCTGCATGCATTGCGAGGATCCGCCCTGCGTGAAGGTCTGCCCGGTGGGCGCGACTTACAAAAGCGAGGAGGGCATCACAGCGCAGATCTGGGAACGCTGCATCGGCTGTCGTTACTGCATGGTGGCCTGTCCCTACGGCCGCCGCTATTTCAACTGGAGCGAGCCGCGCTGGCCGGGCGGTGATCCGAGTAGCCTCAATCCTGACGTGGCCCCGCGGCCGCGCGGCGTGGTGGAAAAGTGCACCCTGTGTCACCACCGCATTCGCGCCGTGGTCGAGCGGGCGCGCGTCGACGAGGAACCGCTGACCGACGAAGCCTTGCGCCGGCTGCCAGCCTGTGCCCAGTCCTGTCCGGTCCAGGCCATCACCTTCGGCGACCTCGCCGATTCCGAGTCCGAGGTCGCGCGGCTGGCGGCGAGCCCGCGCGCCATGCGACTGCTTCCCGAAGCTGGCACGCGGCCAAAGGTCATCTACCTGCGGGAGACGAAGTGAAACGCGCGGGCGGAGCCATCGTGATTCTCTTGGCGCTGGTCGCTGTCGGTGCCTACGCCTGGGTTGTGCAATGGGCCCAGGGTGAAATGGTCACCGACCTACGCACAATTGGCGCAGGCGGCGCCGTGTGGGGCCTCTATGTCGTGGGCGATGGGTTCTTCGCCAGCGCGGCCCTGGCCAGCCTGGCCGTGGCGTGCGTGATGCGCGTGCTGCGATTGCGGGGAATGGAAGGGGTGGCCCGGATCGCGCTGCCGCTTGGAGTGGCGGGCCTTCTGGCCTCGCTCGGCTGCGTGCTGGCCGATCTGGGCCGTCCGATGGCGGCCCTGGTGAATCTGCCGCTTGTGGGACGTCCGCGCTCGCCGTTCTTCGGCACCTTTACCCTGGTCGCCGGCGCATCGCTCTTTGCAAGTGTGGTGCATTGGGCGCTGGCCAGCCGGCCAGGATGGGCCGAGCGCGCGCAGGCGGCAAGCCGATGGCCAGGGCTTTGGCGGTTCTTGGCCTGCGGCTGGCAAGGGACAGCTTCGGCAATGCGGCGCCGCGAGCGCGTCGACTTCTGGATGTCGCTGGCCGTCCTGCCTTTGCTGCTGGGCGGCCTCGTCATCTTGGGCATTGTGTTCGGTGTAAGAGCAGGCCGTCCGGCGTGGCAGGGTCGATTCGAAGTGGTCACCTTTGTCGTTTCGGGGGGCGCGGCCGGCTGCAGCCTCTTGCTGCTGGCGCCGGCGGCGAGAGCGCCCAAGCGGGCGGGCGTCCTTGTGGCGCGCGTTATGGTCGCGTTGACAGGCCTCACGGTCCTTCTCGTGGTGTCGGGAGAGATCCTGGTGCTGCGCACGCCGTATCCGTCCGTGCGACGCTACGCGCGCGCCTTGCTCGAAGGGCCGTGGAGCGGGCTTTTCTGGACCGAACTGGCTCTGCTCTTCTTGGCCGGGATCGTCTGTGTGGCGATGTTGTGGCGGAAAACTATCTCCCTAGCTTGGGCTGTGGCCACGGCCTTGCTCGTGTGCGCTGCCGTGTTCCTTCAGCGCTTTCTGGTATTGGTGGCATGGCAGACCCATGGCCTGGGGCTGCCCTGGCCAGCCGGTGTGTACCAACCGACGCGGGTTGAGTGGTCAGTTCTGGCAGGGGTCGCGGCCGCGGCCGTGCTGGTTTTTCTGTTTCTGGCCAATACCTGCCCGAAGGACGCATCGCCCATTCACGAGCCGGCGGGCCCCGCGGTTCGTGACGAACGGCGCCGTTCGCTCGTCACCGCCGCATGCCTGGTTCTGGGTCTCGCGCTCGCCTGTGTCGGACTAGCCTTGTCCGCCGGGCTCGCCAGCGCACCCTTCCTCGATCCGATCTTGCCGGGCAGTCCCCTGGTTTTCCTCGCAGGCCTGCTGGTCATGGTGTCGGCGGCAGTGGCCTACGAGTTGATTCCGGAGCGGCCGCAGTCGCAGTGACCGTCGCGGACAAGCCCTGATCCCTGAGCGCGAGACGGGGCTCGGACCCGCGACCCTCGGCTTGGGAAGCCGATGCTCTACCAACTGAGCTACTCGCGCGAATTGACCCCTGCTAGATACCATTTGCGCGGCCAGGATGGGAAGGTCCCCGTTCGGCCGTCATGGCGCGGAAAGTCAACCGCTGATGAGAGTTGGTCACCGAGCCTGGAGAAGCGGTTGTAGTTCGCACTTGCCCGACGCTCGCCCAACGGACAATGCGGTGGGACATTCCTGTTCGGTTCTTGCCAGCTCGCATTTGGAACAGTGGTCTTCCCGCGCGAAGGGGTGCCCGCCCCTGACGTCCCCGCGCGCAAGCCGAGCGGCCTTGACCGCGATCTGGGTGTACGATAGCGTCCACGAATGACCGGACGCGGCAGCAAGAAGCGGCTAACGGGCCGTAACCATTCTGGCAGCCTGCGCGCTTCCTGCTGTCCCGGCTCTGGTCTCGCTGGGACGTCGTCTCGCCGCGGCATCCAGAATCCCTGAGCCTTTTTCACAGAACAGGTCACTGCCCTCACTGTTGCCGCCAGGACCATCCTGGTGCTCTCCGCGCTCCAAGGAGGAACGTTATGATTCAATTCGTTCAGAAATCACGGATTGGTGTTTTTTCGCTGGTCTTCATGTTGGCGATGGCGATACCCCGCTTGGCGTCTGCCCAGACCGCCGCAGTCTTGGTGAAAACCTTCGACATCAGCGCCGCCGGTCCAGGCCCCAGGATGCGGATTGGCGATATGAATGGTGATGGCAGGCTTGACTTTCTGCTGTGTGACGCCACCGACGAAACTCCCAGCCAGGTTGCCATGCTCACAGCTTATGATGGTGTTACCGGCACGAAGATGTGGCAGGTCGGCAGCGGTGGCTCCGCGGGGACCGACCGCGATGAACCCTGTCAGATCTACGATATCGACAATGATGGCAACAACGAAGTCGTGGCTGTCATCGGCGGACAAATGGGCTTCTACAATGGTGCTGATGGCAAGTTGAAGACGTCATTTCCTATTCCTGCCGCCAGTGCACACGACGCCATCATGTTTGCCAATTTCTCTGGGAACCCAGTTCCGCAGGATATTGTGGTCAAAGACCGATACACGCAGGCCTGGGCGATGGACGTAACCGGCAAGCTGCTTTGGACCTACCAGGGCATTACCGGCCACTATAACGTGCCCTTTGACGTCGACGGTGACGGTCGGGACGAGTTTTTCACCGGCTACAGTCAATTGGACTACCAGGGGAAGCCGAAGTACACAGCACCCATCAACTACGATCACCCGGACAACATCTGGATCGGCGACATAGACGGCGACCCGACCAATGGCTACGAGGTCGCCTATGGTCTTGCCCAGCAGCCGTCCTGTCAGATGGTGAGCACAAGAACTGGCAAGGTCATGTGGACCAATTCCGACATGACCGAAACGCAGCAGCTACTCCTCGCCGACTACCTCCCAGATTCGAAGGGGTTGGAACTCTTTGGGCTGGACCGGACCGTCCGATCGAGCCTGGATTCTCTGTTCCTCATTGATTCCACCGGCAAGACGCTCTGGAAGGAGACCGGTACTAATGGAAGCGGCGGAACAGCCGTCAAGCCCATCCTCAACTGGGACGGCACCAACAAGCCGATGGTCCTGGTCTTCAAACGTGGCACCGCGACAGTATGGGATGGCGGCACTCACACCATGCAGTACAAGCTGGGGATGGACGGGAACGCGGTGATGGGTGATCTTGCGGGTGACAGCAAGACGGAAATCCTCATGTACAGCAAGACGACTGCCAACGTCTATGCCATTGCCCAGCTTGACTGGAACACGCCAGCAGCGAACCCAGGCCATCCCCAGAAACAGACCAGGCAACAGTACAACTGGTCGAGGTATGGCTCGAGCGATATCTTCGCCCTCACGGCTGTCGCTGACGGGCCCACTGGACCACCAGGCGGGGGTACGGGAGCGGGCGGGGCTACTG
>Ga0255357_1000026_pt1 | contig 17058 bp, 20 predicted proteins | sample GFST25metaG_2_FD_186027 | JGI IMG/M metagenome (GOLD analysis project Ga0255357, IMG submission 186027) | Peat soil microbial communities from Stordalen Mire, Sweden - G.F.S.T-25 | ecosystem: Environmental > Terrestrial > Soil > Wetlands > Peat | place: Sweden: Norrbotten County, Stordalen Mire...
GGACATGGTGGCCGCGAACTTGTAGCCCTTGGCGTTCGACAGCATGGCCAGACCCATGCCGGTGTTGCCCGAGGTCGGCTCGACCAGGTGCTCGAGCTTCTCGCCCCGCTCCTCGGCGTCGCGCACCAGATTCGCAGCCACCCGGTCCTTGACGGCGCCGAACGGGTTGTACCATTCGAGCTTGGCGAAAACCTGCGTGTGTTTGTACGGCGTGATGTGCAGCAGGCGGACAATTGGGGTTGGGTTCTCAACGCTGGAGAGCATGTCCAGGATTGAGTCGTAGGCGCGTAGAGCGTGGTCGGACATCGAGAACTCCTCTGAATTCGGCCGGTGAAGGCTATTGGTAGGCTACCAAATCAGCCACCCGAAGTGGGCTTCTGGCAACCGGCATGCTACGCGTTGACTGTGCCCAGTGGCGATTCCTCCGCTCACTCCTACAAGTGTCAAATATAGCGGAGGAAAACGCAGGTGATCGGCGATGCGACCTTGCCCATGCCTGAGGCTAGATGTAGGGATCGGCTCACTTTTTGGAAACCGCTCGATTTTCTCGGAGGGAGCCCCAATGCCGAATGCCGTTGATGCCAGCACTCTTTTGAACGACGCAGCCGCCAGGCAACTTGCGAACACCACCAAGACGCCCCCGCAGTGGGTGGGTGCGACGCCGCGTTGGTTTGTGCAGCTTCTGCCGTGGACGCCGGTCGAAGCTGGCGTGTACCGGGTCAATCGGGTGATTGACAACAAGTTCGCGGTGCAATGCTCGCCTGAACTGGGAGGCCAGTTGCCGACGGCCTTCATCGACTACGAACCCAAGCCGCGCGAGTATCTGCTGAACACGGTGTCCACTACCATTCAAGTGTCCACGCGGATCTCGGACCTGTACCGCAGCCCGATGGACCAGGTGAAGGAACAGCTTCGTATCGCGGTGGAGCAGCTGAAGGAAAAGCAGGAGGAAGAGCTCATCAACAACGGCGCCTACGGGTTGATCAACAACGTGCACGAATCGATGAGGGTGAAGCCGCGCAATGGACGACCGATGCCTGACGATCTGGATGAATTGTTGGCACGGGTATGGAAAGAGCCGGCGTTCTTCCTGGCCCATCCCAGGGCCATCGCGGCGTTCGGTCGTGAATGCACCCGGCGTGGTGTGCCTCCGGCTACCGTCACCATGTTCGGCTCTCCCTTCATCACCTGGCGTGGCGTGCCTCTGATCCCCTGCGACAAGTTGCACCTGGCTGGCAACAAGACCGACATCCTCCTGCTTCGCACCGGCGAACAGCGTCGTGGTGTGATTGGTCTGTTTCAACCCGGGTTACCCGGCGAGGTTAGCCCAAGTTTGTCGGTGCGTTTGATGGGCATCGATCAACGGGGCGTGGCTTCGTACTTGGTGTCGCTGTATTGCTCGGCTGCCGTATTGACCGAGGACGCGCTCGGCGCCCTCGAAAGTGTCGAGGTCGACCTCTACTATGACTACAAGTGATTCTGCTGGGAGCCCGTCGGAAACGGCGCCGGCCGTGTCGGGCCTAGCATCGGCTCCGGTCGGCAGCGTGCCCGCGCCTGTGTCGCCGCTGGCATCAATGGCTGGCGTGGCCCCGGCGCAGGCGCCGTCGTTGGCAGGGTGGGATCTGTCCATTCTGGCGCAGGCCATGATGGACGTGGTCAGGGATCCGAACGCGCAAGTCTTTCCCGCGGCCAAGGCAGGGGTGACGCCCACGCTTTCGCCGTCGTCGGGTTCCGAGCCAGCTATCGTGGCTGGCACACCGGGCGTATCCCCATCCGCTGCGCCCACCAAAAGCGACGTACCCACGCAGGTGCCCGGTGTGCCTGCCACGCCGGCAGCCGCGCCCAGCGCGGGCGCCATCGACGCGCTTGCCTTGGCCGAACCCAGCGCAGACTTCTTTCGCATTCCCCTGCTGGGCGAAGCCGTTCCGGTGGCGACGTCCTATTTCCTGGTCCAGACCGGCGCACCAAATCCCGATTCACCCTCCGACATCTCGCTAGTGGAGACCAAGGAACTCACGCCTGTGTCCCCGGCGTTGAACAGGCCGCTGCGGCAGGCGGGCTTTGACCCCTACGCGGTTCGCCGCGAGTTCCCGATCTTGAATGAACGGGTTCATGGCCGTCGCCTGGTATGGCTGGACAACGCCGCCACCACCCAGAAACCGCAGACCGTCATCGACCGGGTGTCCTATTTCTACGCCCACGAGAACTCCAACATTCACCGGGCGGCCCACACCCTGGCGGCGCGCGCGACGGATGCCTATGAAAATGCACGCGCAACCGTGGCCCGCTTTCTGGGCGCGTCCAGTGCACGAAACATCGTGTTCGTGCGCGGGGCCACCGAGGCCATCAATCTGGTGGCGCAGGCCTGGGGCGCACAATTCGTGTCTGCTGGCGACGAGATCGTCATCACCCATCTCGAACACCACGCCAACATCGTGCCCTGGCAGCAACTTTGCGCCAAGACGGGTGCGCGGTTGTTGGTCGCGCCGGTCAACGATCGGGGCGAGGTAATCCTCGAGGCGTACGGGAAGCTGCTCTGTCCCCGCACCAAGATGGTGGCCTTGACCCAGGTGTCGAACGCCCTGGGCACGATCACGCCCGCGCAGCAGATGGTGGCCATGGCTCATGCCGTGGGGGCATGCACGCTGGTTGACGGCGCGCAGGCTGTTGCCCATTTCCCCGTGAATGTCAGGGCGCTCGACAGCGATTTCTACGTGTTCTCCGGACACAAAATATACGCGCCAACCGGCATCGGGGCGTTGTATGGCAAACCCGAGATGCTGGACTCAATGCCGCCGTGGCAAGGCGGCGGCAACATGATCAAGGACGTTACCTTCGAGCGGACCACGTACCATCCCGCGCCGGCGCGGTTCGAGGCCGGGACCGGCAACATTGCAGACGCGGTCGGGCTGGGCGCCGCGCTCGACTGGCTGGATAACCTGGGCCACGAGCGGGCGGCGGCATACGAGCATGAGCTTCTGAACTACGCGACCGCCGAGTTGTCCAAGATCCCCGGCCTGACCATCATCGGCACCTCGCCCAACAAGGCGGGAGTGATTTCCTTCGTGCTGGCAGGGCACAAGACCGAGGAGCTGGGATCTGCCCTTGATCGCGAGGGGATCGCGGTGCGTTCGGGCCACCACTGCGCCCAGCCCATCCTGCGCCGATTTGGCCTTGAGGCCACGGTGCGCGCCTCGCTGGCGCCCTACAATGTTTGCGAGGACATCGATACCTTGGTGGCGGCCCTGAAACGACTAGGCTCGCACGGCTGACCCGGTCACGCCTCTTCGTGACGCGGGCTGCGTTGCCGCAGAAAAATGATCTTGCGCTCCGGATGTGTGTCTCCTATCCTAGACACATGGTCCAGACACTGACTCCGCAAGAGATGAAAGCCTTGCTGGCCGACGGCGAGGTTGACGTGGTGGACATTCGCGACACGCAGGAATGGGCGGATGGCCATATTCCCGGCGCCCGGGTGGTTCCCTTGGATGATCTGCGGGCCGACCCGGCGAGAACGCTGCCCAGGTCGAATATTGTTTTCGTCTGTGGTCAGGGCCTGCGCAGCTTGACCGCGGCCAAGCTGGCTGACCGTCTGGGTATCGGCAAGGTCTACAGCCTGGACGGGGGGATCTCCAACTGGACCCGCGCGGGTCTGGAACTGGTGCACGGTTAGTCGAGACGCGGTGTCTACGATAGGAAACAGCCATGCCGTTAGCAAGCAGCAGAGGGTGCACGAAGCCAGAGCCACAGTACCTGGCCATCACGGAACTGGTGACGTCGCTGGTGGAAAGCTATCAGCGCGAGCAACGCATTACCCACGTCAGCACAGCGCCCCTTCCTAGTCGCGATGCGGTGATCGCGATTCTGAAGCTGCTGCGTGAGATTCTGTTCCCTGGCTACTTCGGCCGGCAGGGACTCAAGCTGGAAACTCTTGCGTACCACGTGGGCGAGAACGTCACGACTCTGCACGAAAGGTTGTCGGAACAGGTCGACAATGCCTTTCGGCACCAGGCCGTTCGTGGGGGCCAGGACGTCGATGGCATCAGCGAACGCGCTGAGACGGCGACCAATGGATTCCTGATGAGCCTGCCCCACGTGCGCGGCCTGTTGGCCACAGATGTGCAGGCCACCTTTGAGGGCGATCCCGCGGCCACGAGTCTGGACGAGATCATCTTCTCCTATCCGGGCTTGTGGGGCGTGATGATCTACCGGCTAGCACACGAGCTGCACATTCGCGAGGTGCCGCTTATTCCGCGCATCATGGGCGAGTTCGCACACAGTCGGACCGGCATCGATATCCACCCCGGTGCCACGGTCGGCGAGGCGTTCTTCATCGATCACGGGACCGGAGTCGTGATTGGCGAGACCAGCATCATCGGTGACCACGTCAAGATTTACCAAGGCGTCACCCTGGGCGCGCTTTCTACGCGCGGCGGCCAGGCGCTGCGTGGGGTGAAACGCCATCCCACCATTCAAGATTACGTGACCATCTATTCTGGCGCATCGGTGCTGGGGGGCGAGACCGTGATTGGCGAGGGTGCGGTGATCAACAGCAACGTCTTCGTCACGCAGTCGGTTCCACCTCACACTCGGGTGAGCACCAAGAATCCCGAGTTGCAGTACCGGGACAGGAAGCCGGCTGAGTTCAGACAAGAGCAGGCCTGGGACTACAGCATCTGAGCCTGGATGGGCCGGTTTCTCGGACGGCAGGCACGCGAGACCTCCTGATGATGGCTAGTAGACGAGTGGTTGAATCGCTCCCACGCAAGCCGCCTCTCTTGGTTGCGACGCCAAGCCCGACCAAGCGTGCAGCGGGCGAGGACGAGGCATTCTTGCCAGCCGTCGGAGCCAATCTGCGCCGTCTGCGCACGCGCCGCGGGCTGTCCTTGGAGCGGTTGGCTCGGCAATCCGGTGTCAGCCGCGCCATGCTGTCCCAGGTTGAACTGGGACACAGCGCCCCGACCATCAACGTGCTGTGGAAGATTGCGCGCGCCCTCGGGGTGACGTTTTCTGCGCTGGTCAGCCTGACTCCGGAGGCGGGGCCGTTGCTGTTGCGGGAATCCGCTGCCAAGCGACTGGCCAGCCAGGACGGATCATTCATTTCGCGGGCGCTGTTCCCGTTCGACAAGCCCCGCCGGGTTGAGTTCTACGAGCTGCGCCTCAAACCCCACGCCCTGGAGGAAGCGGAACCCCATCCGCCAGGTACGGCCGAGAACATTGTGGTGAGCTCGGGAGCGGTCACGATCACGGTTGGAACTGCGGTGCATGAACTCAGCCAGGGAGACGCGATCCTGTTCGTGGCCGATGTGGCGCACGCCTACCACAACCGCAGCGACCGCGATGTCCTGATGTACTTGGTGATGACCTACCCGGAAACGCTTGGATGAGATCGTGCGGGCGAGCCTGGCGGCGATGGGAGCGTCCGTGAGTTCCGCGGAGGCTTTGGGGGAAATCGAGGCGCCGATCTTTCAGACGGCGGCCTTTGGCTACGCCAGCGCCGAGGAGATGGCTGATGTATTTGCGGGGCGTGCGCCAGGCCATGTCTACACGCGCCTGTCCAACCCAACCACCCTGGCGCTGGAACGCCGCCTGACCGCAGCCGAAGATGGGATCGGGGCGCTGGCCACGGCGAGCGGCATGGCTGCGATCGCGGCGACAACCTTGGGCTTGCTCAGGCCGGGGGATGAGATCGTCGCTGCCAAGGGCATCTTCGGCGGAGCGGTTTCATTCTTTCGCAACGTCTTGGGCCGGCTGAACATTCGCGCGGTCTTCGTTGATGGCGCGGACACGGCCCTGGTGGAGGCGTCCGTAACAGTTAGGACGCGCGCCATATTTGTCGAGACCATCGGCAATCCGGGTATGGACGTGCCCGACTTGCCCGCTTTGGGAAGGCTGGCGCGCGCCCGCAACATTCCCCTCATCGTCGACAGCACGCTCACCACGCCAGAATTGGTCAGGCCAGGCGAGCATGGCGCGGCCCTGGTGGTCCATTCGACCAGCAAGTTCATCAACGGGCACGGCACAGCCATCGGGGGCGCCGTGATCGACACGGGACGGTTCGATTGGTCTCGTGGTCCGTTCGAGGATGTGGCGGCAATCGCGCGCAGGGCGGGAGCCCATGCCTTTCTGGCCCATCTGCGCTTGGTGATCGCCCGTGATCTGGGCGGTTGCCCGGCGCCGCAATCGTCCTTCCTGATGTTGCAGGGCCTCGACACCTTGTCCCTGCGTCTGAAGGTTCATTGCGAGAACGCGCTGGCGCTGGCGCGGGCGCTTACGGATGACCCGCGCGTGGCCGCCGTGGGGTACCCGGGTTTGGCCAGTTCGCCCCATTTCGAACGGGCACAGCGCTTGTTTGGCGGGCGAGCCGGTGCGGTTTTGACTCTGCGACTGGGAAGCCTTGCCAGGGCGTTCGCCTTCATCAACGCGCTCAGGAGCGCCCGCCGCGTGGCCAATCTGGGCGAGACCCACACCCTGGTGATTCACCCGGCCTCGACGATCTTTCGCGAATACCAACCCGAGGACCGCCTGTCGCTGGGAGTTTCTGACGATCTGGTTCGCGTGTCAGTGGGACTGGAACCATTTCCCGTCATCCTGGCAGATTTTCAACAGGCCCTGGCGTCCGCCGAAAAGGAGTGAGAATGAAACTGGTTGTGAACGGAGCGGACGTCCAGGTCAGTGATGGTATCAATGTCAGTCAGCTTCTGGTCGAGCGCAAGGTCCGCCTGCCGGACATGGTTTCAGTGGAATTGAACGAAACCGTGTTGCGGCGGGCAGAATTCGAGACCACGCTGCTACACGAAGGCGATCGTGTCGAGTTGCTCTATTTCATGGGAGGCGGCCGTGGAACTCACGCTGTCTGATGAACAGATCGAACGGTACAGCCGCCACATCGTCCTGGAGAACGTGGGGGTCAATGGTCAGGAGAAACTGCTCGCATCCAAGGTGCTGATTATCGGTGCTGGCGGCCTGGGCGCGCCCGCCTCGCTGTATCTGGCCGCTGCGGGCGTCGGAACCTTGGGCCTGGTGGACGCCGATCAGGTGGACATCAGCAATCTGCAACGTCAGGTGATCCACCACACCGACGACGTTGGGCGCGACAAGGTGACGTCTGCCGCCAACAAGTTGCGCGCCATCAATCCCGACGTGACGGTGAAGGAATTCCACCTGCGGGCCGAGGCCAGCAATGTTCTGGATCTAATCAAGGACTACGACTTTGTGGTCGACGGCACCGATAACTTTGCGGCGAAGTTCCTCATCAACGACGCCTGCGTCCTGGGAAGGAAACCCTTCTCCCATGCCGGCATCTTGCGCTTCGATGGCCAGCTGATGACTGTGCGGCCTGGCGCCAGCGCATGCTATCGGTGTGTTTTCAACGAGCCTCCGCCGCCTCGGGCTGTGCCCTCTTGTTCGCAGGCGGGGGTCTTGGGCGCCGTGGCAGGGGTGGTGGGGTGTTTGCAAGCGACGGAAGCCCTGAAATCGCTCTTGGGTCTGGACGGCCTGTTGACCGACACCCTGCTGGTGTGGAACGCCTTGCGCATGGATTTTCGCAAGGTGAAGGTCACGCGCAACCCACGTTGCGCGGTCTGCGGTGAACATCCGACCATCACCACGTTGCGTGACGAAGCGGCTGCAGTTTGCGACATCACAGGAAAGCCGCGATGAGTGCGCTGGTGATCCCCGGTTCGATCTACCGGGAACTGTTGAACCAGGCCCGCAGGCAGGCGCCCATCGAAGCGTGCGGCATCCTGGGGGGACGAGGCGATCGGGTCGAGGTGTTTCACCCGATGACCAACACGGACCACAGCGCTGATCATTTTCTGATGGAGCCCGCCGAGCAGTTCAAGGTGATCAAGAGCTTGCGTGCGGCAGGTCAGCGCGTGCTGGCGATTCATCACAGCCATCCTGCTTCCCCCTCGCGGCCATCGGCTGAGGACATTCGACTCGCGCTGACACCCGATGTGCTGTACACGATTCTGTCGTTGCAAGGACCAGCAAACCCGGTGTTGAAGGCGTTCGCGATTTGTGAGGGCGTCGTGACCGAGCACCCACTGGCTATCGAAGCGTAGGCCATGCGCATCGCGGAGAGCCTGGTTGATCTGGTCGGCGACACACCCTTGCTGCGGCTTGCGCGTCTGTTCCAGGGTGCGCCCGCGCGGGTGCTGGGAAAGCTGGAATTCTCTCTCGCCGTCTCCGACGACGAAGCCTTGGATTGGATGAAGGCGCTGGCAGCCAAGGAGGGTCTGCTCGCCGGGATCTCCTCGGGCGCCGCTGTCGCTGCTGTGGACAAGCTGATCAGGCGCCCGGAATACACGGGCAAGACCATCGTCGTGCTGCTGCCCGATACGGCGGAACGATACCTCGGCACCTACGATCTGTAGGCGCGGAGGGAGTCAGCGAGAGTAGATGATGATGTCGTGACAGCGGATCTCTGAGCTGCCCGGATTCTCGTAGGAATGCGGCTGGTCCGCCAGGAAAGAGATGGAGTCTCCCGCAGCCAAGTCGTGGACAGCGGCGCCCACATGCACCCGCAGCTGGCCATTGAGCGCGATGACCACCTCTCGCGTTCCGGCCGCATGAGGATCCGACGCGTGGCTGGCGCGAGCGGCCAGTCGCAACTCGTACGCCTCGACCCATGGACACGAACCGGCGGGAGTCAACGGCCGGCTTTCCATGCGCCCATCGGCAGAACGCAGCACCTGCGCCTCGCCTCGGCGGAGGATCGCCGCGCCCTGGGTGTTGCCGCCCAGCAGCTCAGAAAAGGGGATGCCCAGTCCGACTGCGATCTTCCACATCACGCCCAGCGACGGGTTGCTCTTCTGAGTCTCGATCTGCGACAGGGCAGCCCGGCTCACCCCCGATGCCACCGCAAGCTGATCGAGCGACATGTTGCGGGCCTTGCGCCTTTCGCGCAGGTTGACAGCCACGCGGCGGCCCATCTCGGCCGCCCCAATGTCGTCTCCGGGGGGCAATGGGGTCTGGCGGAGGGCTGAAGTGGTACGAGGACGCCCGCCGTCGTCCGGTGTGGATCGCTTGTCTTTCTTAGCAACCATTTGGTCGGAATAATAGCAGAAGACTGCGCCCGGGGACAAGTAGTGCCGTCCGCCAGAAAACCGGCCAGCAGATGTCAGTTGGTGCAAGTCGACTAGAGCGGTCCGACCCACTTGCTGGTGAGCTCCTCGGCCAACGCCAGGCCGCCGCGGTAGCCGGCGTAGGTTCGGTCGAGAACCAACCGATCATAGGACGGAAAGGCGATGCTGTGGTGCATGGCCCCGTACTCTTCGCCGGCCGTGATCTTTTCCAGCGAACTCGCGAGCAGGAAGAGGAAGTTCCTATTCTTGAGCTTCTGCCGAATCTTGTGCGAGTCGGCCTCGAACACGATCTCGGGTTTGTTGGCGACGTCGATCCCGTCGGTCAGCTCATGCACAATCGCCGGGCGGGCCGCCTCGGGCGGATTGTCCGCCAGGATCACGATGTCCGGGATGTACGCGATCTCGTTGGTTAGGTACTGCGTTACGCCGATGGCCGTAGGCGTGTCGGCTACCACGGCGAAATAGGCGTGGGGAAGCCCCAGGATCAGCCCGTCGCCAAAGTACTCGGCGAAGCGGTAGGCGTGGTGCTCCTCGTGGGCGATCACGCGGTCAACCAGCGCCTGGTCCAAAGACAGGCGCTTCGCCACCTCGCGGACGAGCCGGGTGGTCTGTTTGGGCCCGACCGGCACGGCCGGGTACGCATACCAAGGTGTGCCGAATTTCTCCTCGAGCTTGCCGGCCGCCCGGTGGCCGTTCCAAGGCGAAAGGACCAGGTTCAGCTCCGCCGAGGGCAGGCGTCGCAGATTCTCGACCCCGCCGAACTCGGTGAACAGGATGTTGGCATCCACGCCGAGCTTGGCAAATGTCGCCTTCAACACTGGCAGGGTCCCCTTCCAGAATAGGTGTTGGAAGGGAACCACGCCGAGAATGTTGATCGTCTTCTTCTCCACCGGCCGGGCCTGCAGGAACTGATCGGTGACCGCTTCGAAAAACAGCTCGTAACCGTCGTACGAGGTCCCTGCGAAACCCGGGGCCTTGATGTGGATCACGGACGCCTTCCCGTCGAACTCGCGCACGATGGCGTTGGTGTCATCACCGATGAGCGACGGCACGCAGCCCGAGACGACGGCGAAGAGGTCCCCCTTGACCAACTCAATGGTCGACTTGATGAGGTTGCGCAACTTGCTCTCGCCGCCGAAGATGACGTGCTCCTCGACCAGGCAGGAGCAGGGGGTTCCAGTCCCGCCCAGCGCCCCACCGGCATTTTCACCACTGGCGTAGGTCATGCCGAACTGATGCCCGAGCCCGCACCCCGCGCCCGAGTGCAGGATGGGCACGACCCCATAGATGCCCAGTCCGGTCGTAAGCGCGCCGCCGAGGGAGCATGACCAACGCGGTGCCTCGAGCACCGGTTGCTGGACCTCGCGCGGGGTTTCCGTCGCCGACGCAAGCCTGCTCATGGCGTCCCTCCTGATACATTCCGCACGGGCTCCTCGGGAACGTAGTGGTGGGGATTGGGTTGCTGGTACCACCACGGGTGGTACGGGTCGTCGGTCTTCTCGGCCATGGTCTGCTGGAAGGATTTGGCCTTCCAGGAGCGCAGGAGGAATTCGCCGCAGGCGATGGCCCCTGCGTAACCCGACTGCATGCTCGTGGGCAGGGCATCCCCACGCAAGGCATGAATCCGGGTCATCCCCTTCTTTCGCTTGTACGCAGTGCCCTGGAACGGGCAGGTCAGGGTGAGGTCCGGATCGAGGGTGTGCGTGAGGTGGGCTTGCTCGGCCGCCTGGAAGGTATTGATGAGGATGGGAAAGTCGCCATGTTCGCGCACGAGCTGCTCGGTCTCTTCCAAGACCAGGTTGTCGAAGTCCTGGGCGATGGCCGCGACCGGCTTGAGCCCCAGCTCGTGGAAATACGGCGTCTGAGCCAGCAGGCGCCCCTGGCCCAGCGCCCCGAGCACGCTGAGCGGCGTCCCGTCGCCCTTGAGCGATAGGAACTCGTCCCGGACCTTCTTCATCTTGGGCACCCAGACCGCGTGCTCCTCGCGAATCAGATCCTCCACCTCCTTCTCCTTGCCGGTGCGCTTGGCAATCTCGCGCAGCCAGCCGTCGGTATTTTCGATCCCCATCGGAGACGGATAGAGAAAGAAGGGAACGCCGTAGCCTTGCTGCAAGCCGCGCGACAGATAGTCCGTGTAGGTCGGGCACAGCGGTGCGGTCACTGCCGCCTCGGACAGCTGCTCCAGGTCTTCCACGCTGGCGAATTCCGGAACGAAGTTGACCCGCAGCCCGAGCTTGCCCAGCAGACGCTTGATCTCGAGGCGATCTTGCCAAGTGTAGGACAGCATGCTCGCCACGTTGACCAGGTCGTGCTGCTTCTTGGTCGGCTTGCGTACGAGATACTTCAGGACGCCGTGCCAGAAGGCATCGTAGCCGGTCTGGACGAGGCGCGAGCGCACACCTTCGCAATGCACCGGCACGACCCTGGCCTTCACCTCGGGCTGGACCTCGGCCACCGTGCCTTCGAGGTCCTCGCCGATGATCCCCGCTGTGCACGAAGTCAGCAGGAAGATCGCCTTCGGATGGTATCGCTGCTCGGCCTCCTTGATCGCCGTCGCCAACTTTCCGGAGGCGCCATGGACGACATCGGTTTCACTGAGGTTGGTGGTGATCCATTGCAGATCGAACTTCTCGGGTCTGCCCAGCGCCGGGGGAATTCCGCGGTAAAGCTCGCGATAGCCAAGCGCTGACGACGAGCACCCCACCGGAGCGTGGAAGACGACCGCGGCGTCGCGAATCGTCGGTATACGCACCGTCAAGTAGAAGTTCAGCACGCAACCGGATGACTGCTGAAACTGACGCTCGCGATTGCAGAGGGTGCCGTTGCGAGCCTTGGCGACCAACTCGCTGGCCTTGCCGAAGAACACGTTCACGCCATTGGCCCGCTGCTCTCGGTTAGGGCATGTCTTGGTGCTCAAATCGATAGGAGGACACTCTTTCTCACTGCTCATCTGGTCGTTCCTTTCTGTTGGGCATGTGAATGTTGAACCTCGAGCCCCGACGGGATGTGCGAAGCCGCTCGTGGATCAGCCATGGGAGAACGTCTGCATCGGTTCGGCGAAGGTCTCGAACAGCTCGCCCTCCAACGAGGTCCTGCCCGGGATGCCGCAGGCGTCCGCTCGGCAGCGCTGGCAATGGCGAAAGACCGGAAGAAAGGCTTCCGCCGTCCGACGAGCACGTTCCAATTCGCTGCACGTGGGCGGCCGATGTCCGGCAAACCCCGCCTGCGGCAGGAGCGGAATGATGTTGATCCGTCGGGCACCGAGTGCGCGGGCGGTTCGGGCCACTTCGGCGACGCGGTCGACGTTGATGCCCGGTACCAGCACGAGATTGATCTTGACGAAGATGCCCAGTGCGACCGCCCTGGCAATACCCGCCCGTTGGCGCGAAATCAACAGCTCGGCCGCGTCCTGCCCGACCAACCCACAACCCGAGAGCACGACGCGCGAAACAATCTGAGCGAGGATCGCCGGGTCGGTCGCGTTCATCGTGACGGTCAGAGAGCGCAAGCCGAGCGCCCACATCGCGTCCACCCTCTCGGCCAGCTCCAGCCCATTGGTGCTGAGACACAGCAGGAGCTCGGGATGGCGGGCACGAACCAGCGCCAAAGTCAGCTCGGCATGCGCGCTGGCCAGCGGGTCGCCTGGGCCGGCGACCCCGACCACTGCAATGTCCGGACACCGCGCCACGGCGAGGTCCACACGCCGGGCCGCCTCGACCGGCGTCAGAATCCGGCGCGACACCCCGGGGCCCGGTGCCGTAGCGTGAAGCCTGCGCGGGCAAAAGCGACAATGGATATTGCAATGCGGGCTGACGGGAAGATGGATTCGACCACTCCGCCCCATGGCATCCGCGCTGATGCACGGATGCCGGCGAAGAGCGCCGTCGACCCCTGGGGCAACGCCAGCCAGCACTACACCGCTACCGCGACTGGGGAATCGACCCGGGCAGCGGCGAGCAGCTCGTGCGACCACCCTGCCGCCCAATCTCGCAACGCCCGCTCGTCGAGGGGCTCGGGGACCTTGCCCTCGGCGATCGAGACCACTCGTTCGGCGAGGTCGCGATAAATCCTGGCCTGCACCGAATCGGGTGCGGCCTCGATGGTCGTCTTGCCGGACAGCTCGGCCTGGGTCACGGTGACTGAACGCGGGACGTACTGGATGACCTGGGTGTGGGTACGCTCGGCGAAGTCGTCGATGATGGCTCGCGCATGCCCCTCGTTGATCGAGTTGGCGATGATTCCACCAAGAAGAGCGCCGCCCGAGTTCGAGTACTTACGGATGCCTTTGAACAAGTTGTTCGCGGCATAGATAGCCATGAAGTCGGCTGACGACACCGTGAAGACATGCTCGGCGATGCCTTCGCGAATGGGAACCGAGAAGCCGCCACAGACCACATCCCCGAGCACGTCGAAGATGACGACGTCCAACTTGAGCTCCTCGAAAACGTGTTTCTGTCTGAGCAGCTCGACCGCGGTGATGATTCCCCGTCCCGCGCAGCCCACGCCAGGCGCAGGACCGCCAGCCTCTACACAATAGACACCTGCGAAGCCCTTGTGGACGATGTCTGCCAAGTTGATGTTGGCCCGCTCCCTCATCGTGTCCAGGACGGTCGGGATGTAGACACCTCCCCGGAGGGTGTTGGTCGAGTCGCTCTTGGGATCGCAGCCCACCTGGAGGACCTTGTAACCACCCGTGGCCAGCGCAGCACTGATGTTGGATGTCGTCGTCGATTTGCCGATGCCGCCCTTGCCGTAGATGGCGATCTTTCGAAGCCTCTTACTCATTGATGGGTCCTCCGGAATTGTTGATTTGCCCGCAGATCAGTTCGTAAGACCGCCTTCTGCAGCGCTCGCAGAGCATCGGGGATGAAGTCTTGTACGACGTAAGCACGGATGCCTCGGGCGAACAGAGCGGCCTCAGCCGCGGGACCGATGGCCGCCACCAGCACGACGTTCGCGTCGCTGACGAGATCGACCACGCGCTCAAGCTGACGGTCATCGTGGCCATCACGCTGGCACGCGGGCTCGGCCAGGCGAGTCTCGACAAAGCGAAGCATATCGCCATTCAGGTCGAAGATCTGGAAGCGCGTGGCTCGACCGAAGTGCTCGTGAACGAACTTCCCGTCCGCGCTACCGATGGCCACGCGCAGCGTAGACGTTCGCGGCGACTCCGCACATTGCCTGGGCTGAAGCGCCGAATCCTGCCGCGATTCCGCTTGCGGAGATCGCGTGCCGATGGAGGGCGAGGTGGCGGATGTCATGCAACCAAGTATATCGACCCCGCATAGCGTATTCAACTAAAAAAGACATGCCTCTTGCTAACAAGACTGCGTCACGAAACCAGCCGCCGCCACGAGAGGGGAGAATTGGGGTCACTGAATCACGGCATCGCCGTGTTTCAGCAACAAGGACGGTGGCGGCAGGCGGCACGAATTTTCCGCCTGCGCGTCCCGTATGACGGACGTGTGTCTTGACATTGCGACATTGCCCTGGCCCCACAGGCGCACGGAATGCCATACAACAGCCACCTTGAGAGCCGCCGCGGATAGATACTGGAACCTGCGTATGGGGTGGCTGAGGGTCGTCGCGCGAGTCAACCCGCTGACCTATCAAGTCGATGCACTTCGGGCTCTCATGATCGTGGGTGGTGAGAGCCAGTTCGGCCTGACCACGGACATCGCCGTCTTGACCCTGGCGGTTGCCATACTCACGATGATCTGCGCCCGTCTCTATCCCAACCTCGTACGTTGAGCGGCCAAGGCTGACTCGGCATTGTCGCGAGAGGCCGCGGAGCGGCTGCGCACTTGAACCCTCGACGTTCACCTTGGCAAGGCTGACGCCGGCCACGTGATTTCACTGAGTTAGCGGACTTAGACCGGACTTTGACGGCGTGAAACGGCTTGAAAAGCACTGAAACGACCTGAGAAAAGCCTCCGGATTACCTCATTCCTACCTCATGCTGGAGGCGACTACCTCATGCTGCCGGGATGGCCCCCGGCTCCGGGACGGGTATGATGGAGCGGACATGCGGCAGGAGCAGACCGACACAGACGATGCCATCGAGGCGAGGCGCATTGACGGATTTCGCCATATGACGCCAGCCCAGAAATTCGCGCTGACCGGCGCATTGACCCGGAACGTTCGCCAGCTCGCCCTCGCCGGGATTCGGTTGCGACATCCCGGCATCGACGCTCGTGAAGCCCAGCTGAGACTGGCGGCGATGACCATAGACAAGGCGACAATGGTGCGGGCGTTCGGCTGGGATCCGGAACGCGGCGAACCCAACGTCTTCCTGATTGGCCAGGCGGGCGTGGGCAAGACCTCCCTTGGCAAGATCGTGGCTGAGCGCTTGAAGAGGCATTTCTTCGACTTGGACGAAGAGGTTGAACGCTTCCACCACAAGAACCTCGACGAACTGAGACGTGATTTCCTCGGCGTTCACAGCTATCGAGCAGCCAAGATCGACGTGCTGCTGTCGTTCTCGAAGGATGCGAGGAACGCGGTGATCGCGGTCTCTTCGGACTGCGCCAGAGAACGACGCGTCTGGAAGCTCATGCGCGAGAAGGGCGTGACCATTCACCTGTACGCCGACCCGATCGAGGTCAACGAGCGCTGCCCCATCTACGTGGGTGGGCGCGAGCTGTCGGCCGAAGAAAAGAAGGGGATGCACAAGCGTCTCGCCAGAGAAGCCAAGTCTCTGTTCAACTACCACCGTCCATTCTACGAGCGCGCCAACCACACCCTGGACATAACCGGTCTCGGTATCGAGGCCGCAGCCCAGCGTCTGTGCGACCTCATCTCACGGGTGGCAAGAGAGCGACGAGAAGAGCAGGATGCTGCGCAAGTTCCTTGAGAGGGCGCTCGAGCTGGGCGCCGAGGGGCTGGAGATTCGCTGCAAAGACCGCCAGGAGAAGATCTCCGCCGTGCGCGATCTAATCAGCGTCGGCATAGGAGCGGTGCCCTGCAACTCGAAGGAGAGCAGGCAGATCTTCGCTTAGGGCGCACAGGCCTGTCGCCAGCGGGCTCCGAGGGTACCATTTCCACCGGAATCACCGGGTACCAGGAGCCCACCCGGTGGCGCGGGGACGGATCTTCGCGGTGCCCGTTGGCGCGTGATCGGCGTAGGGCATCTGCCGCCTGGGTGGCGGCAGCGCGGGGCTGAGTCGTTCCTTCCCGGACAGGCTGGTGGTGCTCAGAGACTGCTCGGCTTGTAGCCTTTCCCGTCGAGGACGAAGGACTCTGCGCGCTCGGTGAGGCGTTTGGCAATGACCTCGGCGTTGAGCGGGTCAGGGAAGACCTTGGTCCAATCCTTGAACGGTCGATTTGTGGTTATGAGGGTTGCGCGCCTGTAGTCGTAGCGCTCGGCAATGACCTGGAAGGCCAGCTTGGCCTGGGCGGGGTCCATGGCGAGCACGGCGAAGTCGTCAATGGCGAGGAGGTCGGCGCGCACGTAGCGGCGCAGGGCGCGGTCGAGGGAGCCGTGTATGTCGGCGCCATGCAGGTCGGTCAGCATGCGCGGGGCAGAGGTGAAGACGACGCGCTTCTGCGCCTGGCAGGCTTTGTAGGCCAGGGCTCGGGCGAGGAAGGTCTTGCCGGTGCCGGGGTTGCCGATAAAGAGGGGATTGGTGCCCTTGGCGATGAAATCGAGGTCGTGCAGGGCGAGGTAGCGGGCGCGTAGGCGCTTGCGGGCCGGGTCGAAATCGAAGTCGAAGGCGTCGACGGTGTTGACCTCGGGGAAGCGGGCGTCCTTGATCCTGCGCTCGACAGAGCTGCGGATGCGGCTGTGCTTTTCGCCATCGCAGAGGCGGTCAATGATTGCGACCGGCGTGAGGTTGTCCTTGGCGGCGCATTCGAGCAGATCCTTGACGGTCGCGGCCATGCCGGGAAGGCGCAGCCAGCGGAGCTTCTCGATGAGGACCTCGACCTGACTGAAATCGTCTTGGCTCTTCATTCAGGGTCTCCTGGGGCG
>Ga0255357_1000034_pt1 | contig 16558 bp, 16 predicted proteins | sample GFST25metaG_2_FD_186027 | JGI IMG/M metagenome (GOLD analysis project Ga0255357, IMG submission 186027) | Peat soil microbial communities from Stordalen Mire, Sweden - G.F.S.T-25 | ecosystem: Environmental > Terrestrial > Soil > Wetlands > Peat | place: Sweden: Norrbotten County, Stordalen Mire...
GATCTCTCGGTGCGCGTGGCCCCCAAGGGCAAAGACGAGCTCGACGAGCTGGGACGCGCCTTTGATCGCATGGTGGCCGAGCTGGCACAGGCACGCTCGCGCCTCGAATACCTGCAGAAGGTGTCGGCCTGGCAAGAGGTAGCGCGTCGCCTGGCGCATGAGATCAAGAACCCGCTTACGCCCATCCAGCTCGCGGTGCAGGAGATCGCCTCCAAATACTCCGGCGACGATCCCGCGTACCGGCGCCTGCTGGACACGGCTACCGAGATCTTGCGCGAGGAGATCACCGGTCTGCGCCGTCTGGTCGAGGATTTCTCTGCCTTTGCCAAGCTGCCCAAGGTGGAACCCGCGCCGCTCGATCTGGTGCCGCTGGTCGAAGAGATCGTGCGTCTGCAGCCCGAATGGCAGTCCTTCGTCACGGTGCAAGCCGGCGGATCGGTATCTGCGCCCTGTGACAAGATGCTCTTCCGTCGCGTGATCGCCAACCTGGTTGAGAACGCGCTGCAAGCTGCCAGGGCGGCTGGCCGCGAGCCCCAGGTGGTCATTCGCGTCGAGCAGCGGCCGGACCGCGAGCGCGCCGCAGTCTTGGTCGATGACAACGGCCCCGGTGTTCCCGAGGCAGATCGGCAGCGAGTGTTCGATCCCTACGTCACCTTCCGACCGGGCGGCACCGGCCTAGGCCTAGCCATTGTACGCAAGATCGTGATCGACCACGGTGGTGACGTGTCCGCGGGCGAGGCGCCGGCGCCTTTGGGCGGCGCCCGTTTTGTCGTCGAGCTACCCTGCTGATGGTAGGAGCCGGCTACGCGGCGGGTGGTCGGGGGAGCAAGAGCTGGATGCGATCCTTGACCGCCAGCTTCTCCTTCTTCAGCCGAGCGCGCTCAGCCTGTTCCTGGGCGGTCAGGGACAGGTGGCGGTCCAGGGCCGCCAGCTTGGCTTCCAGGTCCTTGTGTTGATTCCGCAGTGCCTCCAGACACTCGACTGAGCCCATGTCGTCCCTGCGGATAGCGTTCTCCTGCATGCGACCCCCTTGCCGGTTTTTGCCAGCCTAGAATCTGTAGCTTAAGTCCAAGTGCCGCTGCGGTCAAAGCCTGAAGAGGCGGCAACGGATTCGGAGCGGTGGCTGGCCTTGCGTCGTCAGGCGGGACTGGCTCGAACTTGAACTCGCCATGCCCTAGCACGAAGGGAATCCTGAGTATGGGGCTAGTTGACGCACCGGCTGCATGGCCGAGATTGCGGCGCGCGCTATGGTTCCTCATATGCAACGACGTAAACTGGGACGACAGGGGCTGGAGGTATCCGCTCTCGGACTCGGGTGCATGCACGTTCTCGACGGTTAGAAACCGTGCAAGCCAAGCTAGTCTGGAAGGAGAATCTGCAATTCACAGCCGAGGCTGATGGCCACACCGGCCCAGCCTTGGCGCGCGCTTTGCTCGCCTGGTACGGTCGAAAGAAGCGAGACTTGCCCTGGCGCCGAAAGCCCGACGCCTATCGCACGCTGGTCTCCGAGCTGATGCTGCAGCAGACCGGTGTGGCCACGGTGGTGCCGTACTTCGAACGCTTCCTAGCACGCTTTCCAACCGTGCAGGCCCTGGCGGCTGCCCGCGAGGAAGAGGTGCTGGTGCTCTGGTCCGGGCTTGGGTACTACAGCCGGGCGCGCCATCTGCACCGCGCGGCACGGCTTGTGGTCCACGAGCTGGGTGGAACGCTGCCGTCAAACGAAGAAGAACTGCGGCAACTGCCCGGGGTGGGCGCGTACACGGCCGCAGCGGTGGCAGCCATCGTATTCTCGCGGCGCACGCTCCCAGTCGACGGCAATGTGGCCCGCGTGCTGGCACGGATCTTGGGCGAGCGCAAACCCATCGACCGTCCAGCGGTGCGCGCGGGGCTGCGCCTGCAGGGACAACCGCTGGTGCCCGGACGGAGGCCTGGGGATTTCGCGCAGGCCATGATGGAGTTGGGTGCGCTTTGCTGCCTGCCACGCGAGCCGCTCTGCGCGGAATGCCCGGTGGCTCGTTCCTGTCGAGCGCGAGCCGAGGGAGCGACGGACAGCATTCCGGTGCGGGCGCTGCGGCCGGCGAAGCGCCGAATACACCTGGCCTGTGTGGCGGTGGAACGCCGGGGCCGGCTGCTGCTGGTGTGTCGGCCGGCCGGGACCTTGCTGGCCGGAACCTGGGTGCTGCCGCTGCTCGAAATGCGTGCGGGCGAGGCGGCAGCCCGAGCGGCGCGACGGGCGCTCGCCGGTCTCGGCTTGCGCGTGGAGGGATCGCCCACGCCAGTCGGCGCCGTCCGCCACATTTTCACCCACCGCGATGCTACGGCGTCGGTGTTTCGCGCCGGCGCCCGCGGGCGAGTCAACCACCCCGACGCGCGCTGGGTGCGCGATGAGGAGCTGGCGTTCCTGCCGCTGTCTACCTTCGGCCGCAAGATGATCGCCTGCTCCCGGGTTAATTGACCAGGAATCCGGATCGGGATCAGGTTGGCTGTTGCGATCGTGTGACGGAGCGCACACCGATCTTCAGGGGGGAGGTGCTAACATCAAGGCTCGGGGCGTGGTCACGAGAACGTTCCCCCTGAACTAGAAATCGGAGGTCCCCAATGCGGCTTACCTTGGTTGGCGCTGACGTCGAAGAGAACCTGGGTATGGGTATGATTGCGGCAGCCGCGACAGGCGCCGGTCACCGGGTGGAGGTGCTGGGCTTCAATGAGAGCGCCCAGATTTTGGACCTGGCCGGCCGGATCGCGTCGAGCGGCCCGGAGGTGGTCGGCCTGGCGGCCCAATTTCAGCACCGCGGATTGGACTTCCTCAGTCTGGCAACGGCCCTGCGCAAAAGCGGATTCCGCGGACACATCACGGCCGGGGGCCACTTCGCCACCATGGGCTACGCCAGCGTTTTGGCCGGTCGCTACGGAGTGGACAGCGTCGTCCTCTACGATGGAGAGGACACGATCATTGATCTGTTGGCGGCGCTTGCGGCCGAACGGAGCCTGACTGACGTGGCGGGCATCGCATTCCGCAACGCAGGTGGCGCTGTGGTGCGGACCGCGCCGCGCTGCCTGCCGCAGGACCTTGATACCTTGCCCATTGCCCAGCGCTATCGGCCGCACACGCGCCACATGCGCATCCCTTTTGTTCCGGTCAGCGGTAGCCGCGGCTGCTGGGCGTCTTGCAGCTTCTGCTCGATCACCACGGTCCTGCGCGACGCCCGCGCCCACGGCGCGCACGGCAAGCTATTGCGGCTGCGTTCACCGCAGGACGTTGCGGCCGAGATGGCCGTGCTGGGCCGAGCTGTGGGTGGCAGCGCGATCTTCTGCTTCCACGACGAGAACTTCCTTCTGCCCCGCCCAGCCGACAGCCTGGCGCGCGTCGAGGCAATCAAACGCTATCTCGATGACGCGGGAGTGGAGAGGGCGGCCTTCGTAGGCAAGTGCCGGCCCGATACGCTCACGCCCGATCTCGCGCGCGGCTTGGCCGAGCTGGGCGTGATTCGCCTGTACGTCGGCGTGGAGAATGCCTCGCAGCGCGGGGCCGATCACCTGAATCGGCGGGTTGCGGTCGCCTCCATGGGACAGGCCCTCGACGCTTGCAGTGAGGCAGGCATTGTCCCTTGCTACAACCTGCTGCTCTTCGAGCCTGAAACCAGCCTCTGCGATGTGGCCGAGAACATCGCTTTCATGCGCCGCCACGCGGAGATCCCGGTGAATTTCTGCCGGGCCGAGCCCTACTTGGGAACGCCGCTGCACCACAAGCTGGCACAGGCGGGAAAGCTGTCGGGCAGCTTCCTGGGCTGGGACTACCGGCTGGCCGACGACCGCGCCGAGCTTCTGTTCCGCATTTCTTCAGCGGCGTTCCGCGAACGCAATTTCGCCAACGACGGCGTGGCCAATCGCTATATGGGGCTCAACTACTCCTGCGGCGTTCTCGACTGGTTCTACCGGGTCGGCGACATCCGCAAGGAACGGCTGCGCGAGCGCGCCCACGACCTGACCAAGAACATCTCGCTCGACACCGCTGAGCTTCTCGAACAAGCGCTGGACCTGGCCGCCCAGTTGGATCCGCACGACGATGACCGTGTCGCGCGCGAGACCGCTCGGCTCGGTCTGCGCGTGGCAGCCTCGGACCGCATCTGGCACGCGGCCCTCGATGCCCTGATGTCCGACCTGCGCGCCTTCGCGGCCACCGGACGCCGGCGCGAGGGTGCCCCGCGGCGGCCGGCCGGGCAGATTGTCCGCGCGGCGCAGGGAGCGGCCTTTGCTGGCTGGCTGGCCCTCTGGGCTCCTGGCTGCAACGGCTGCAACGGCAGTGCCCTGGGTCTTCCGCCCGACGGCGGCCGAAACGACGCCACCCCGGACTACCTCGTCAACGACCCACTACCGCCTGACGCTGGCCGGCCCGACCAAGGCCGAGACTCGATGGTCGTCGATCCGGTCCCGCCACCGGACGCTGGCCGGCCTGACGCCAGGCCGGACTACATGATTGCGGATATGCTTCCGCCCGACGCTAGCCGGGCCGACACCGGGCCAGACTACATGATTGCGGACATGCTGCCGCCCGACGCTGCCCGGCGCGATGCCGCCCCGGAATCTATCGTCAACGACCCGTTGCCGCCTGACGCCGGCCGGCCCGATACAACGATCTACTACGATGGGCTCCCACCGGACGCCGGGCGGCTCGACGCCCGCCCGGACTTCATGATGGTGGATCCGCCCCCACCGGATGCTGGCCGGCCCGATGCCAGGCCGGACTACATGATTGCGGACATGCTTCCGTACGACAGCGGCCCACGCGATGCTGGCGCAAGCAAAGACGCTTTTTCGCCGGTCTCCGATCCGCCGCCTCCTGCTGGCGGAGCACTCTCTTCAGCGCGCGGCGAGCTCTCGCCTGCCGCCGCTGAGGGTGGGGCCTCCTGGGCCGACACGACACCCCGCCGGTCCCCGCGTGCACGCGACCTGCCCCTGTGCCTGCCGCCTGAAATTCGTGTGGAGGGCGAGTGGATGGGCAGCGTCGTGCACGTGTGCCTAGCTGGCGCGGACGAGCCGATCACCATTCGCTGGCAGAGTGAGGGCGATGTGACGGGCACGGACCGCCACGTGATCTGGACACCATCATCGGACGAGGATCAGCTCAACGTGGCGGTGCGCAGCCGGGAGGGCGTTGCGGTGGCCGAATTGCGCCTTGGCCAGGTCCGCGGCCGGCGCGGGTAGGCCGATGAAGCTTCAGCCCTTGTCTGCGGAATCGCGTTTTCGTCCCGCGATCTACGGGGTCATCCACGCGCTGGTGGATGCCGCTTGTGTGGCGGCTGTGGTGCGCGCGTCGCGCGGCTCGAACGTTGGAGACCTGGGTGCCTTCTGGACAGTGGCCAGCTACGACCTGCTCGCGTTTGGTCTGCAGTTTCCCCTGGGCCTGGTGGTTGATCGGCTGCGCCTGGCGCGACTCTCGATGATCGTCGGCGCGGCCATGGCCGCCGCGGTATTGGCCCCAGGGCCGATCCCCCCTCTGGCCACCATGATCGCGGCGGGTGTGGGCAATGCCCTCTTTCACTTGGGAGCCGGCGGGTTGGTTCTGCGTTCTGCCGGTGGGCGGGCCGCACCGGCCGGCGTGTTCGTGGCGCCGGGAGCGCTGGGTCTTGGCCTCGGCTTGTGGATGGGACGCACGGGCCGGGGCTCGACCTTCCCCATCTACATCGCGCTGGCCTTTGCCGTTGTCGCGCTTATCACGCTCGACAAGCCGGCTGTCGCGGGAGAGGGCACGTCGAGCCAGGCAGGAACACAGCCAGCAGTCCTACTGATCCTCTTGATGCTTTTGCTCGTGTCAGTCGCGGTCCGCTCCTTTGTTGGGTTCGGAGCCTGCTTCCAGTGCCCCGGGGGATTGGCGGTCGCGATCGGGTTGCCGGTGGCTGCCTTCCTGGGAAAGCTCGTGGGTGGCATGGTGGCTGACCGCCTGGGTTGGCTGCGCGCGAGCATTGGGGCGCTCTTGTTGTCCCTGCCGCTCATCGCCTTTTCAGGCGGCTCGCTTGTTCTGGCGCTGCCTGGGGTGCTGCTTTTCCAAAGCACAATGGCGGTCACTCTGGTTGCCATATATGCGCTCATGCCCCGCTGGCCAGCGGCCGCCTTCGGCCTCCCCAGCCTGGCGTTGATTGCGGGCGCGTTCCCGACCTTCTTTCCAGCGGGAAAGCAGCTCTTCGGCCGCTGGGCATTCGTGCTGCTCATCGCTCTTTCGGCCGTGGTTCTCACTCTCGCTTTGCGCCGACTCACACGCCACGGTTTGGCCAGGGATTAGACTGCTACGGAACGCCGAACAAGCGGCGCGAGAGCATCCCGAGGCTGAAGCTGGCGCCATTGGCGCATAACGACCACAACCACGCGCGCTTGCGTTTGAAGGCAAAGCGAAAATATGCAGCTTCAGCCAACCAGGCGAACAGCTCGGCTGCGACTATCTTGGCCGCGTAGCTGCCGGGAAACGCAGGATGGAAGAACCCAAACCACACGATCGGGTGGGTGATGGCGCTCGCGCCGAACGCCGCCCACGCAGAGCAGCGCATGGACCGCATGTAGATGGGAACCTCGACGATCTGGGTGAAGAGAAAGGCCTGTAGCCAGGCACCCATCTCGTCGGATTCTCGCGGAGAAATCCCACTAGCGGCGGGGCTTGCGCCGCGCCAGCATCATGGCCGCGCCGAACAAACCTGCCGCCAACCAGGGGCCGACCGTGCGCACAAGGCGGCCGCCGACCGCGCAACCGCAGCCATCACCGCCCAAATCCGTCCCGATGCTAACCGGAACACAGGCCACACAGGCATAGGTGTTCGTGGGAGGGGTCGCACTAGCATCACGATCCCAGTTCGCAATTCCCGTCCTCGTACAGGTCGTGTTCTGACAAGTGCCCAGACCGTTGTTGATGCACGGGCTGCCAATGGGCAGAATGCCACCGGCGTTGGCGTGACAAGCCGTCACCTCAGGGGGAGGCACGTCGGCGCGGGCCACTCCTACAAGACAAACGCTGAAGAGAAGGGCCAAGGACAGACACTTCCTGGTCATGTGTCACCTCGCTACACTGGCCTAAAGATGGGTCCATGCTGGCAGAAGGATTGGGAGGTGTCTATCTGCATTTGGCAAGAACTTGCGGCAGACGTGACTACCGTCACTTTCGCGGCGCTGGGGCTGCCCATGTCGTTTTGGTTCGTCGCTTGCATGCCCCGAGGCGGGGGGTGTCTTCATGCGTGCGCCCGATGACAAGACCGCGCCCGATCTATCGCTCGGCATTCCGGGCGCTGACTTGGGTGAAGGGAAGCCGCTTCTCGGCGACGTGGCGGGCGATCCCGTCGTGCTGGTACGCGACAATGGTCGGGTGTATGCCGTTGGCGCCTCATGCACGCACTACGGCGGTGCACTCGCCCAAGGCATCGTGGCCAACGGGCAGATCTGCTGTCCTTTGCACCACGCCCGCTTCGCTCTCGCCACGGGCGAGGTTGAGCGCTCACCGGCCTTGAGCCCCCTTACTTGCTGGAACGTCGAGCAGGTCGAGGGAAAAGTCTACGTACGAGCGCAACGACCGGCAGCGGCGCCGCGGCAGACGCACGCGGACGGCCCAGCCTCGGTCGTGATCGTGGGCGGTGGAGCCGCTGGCCACGCCGCCGCGGAGACTCTACGCCAGGAGGGCTATGCGGGGCCGGTAACCCTGGTCAGCGCCGATCGTTCGGAGCCGTACGATCGCCCCAATCTTTCCAAGGACTATCTGGCCGGCACAGCGCCGGAGGAGTGGATTCCGCTTCGGCCGGCCGACCACTACAAGAACCTGGACATCACCCTCCTCGTCGGCAGTCCCGTGGCAAAGGTCCACGTCGCGTCGCACCTTGTGGAATTGGGCGATGGCCGCTCGCTGCCTTTTGGAGCACTTCTTCTGGCAACCGGAGCGCAGCCCATCAACCTGGACGTGCCTGGTGTCGACCGTCCCTTCGTGTTTGCTTTGCGAACGTGGGCCGACAGCAAGAGGATCCAAGAGGCCGCGCGTGTCGCACGTGATGCCGTCGTGGTGGGTGCCAGTTTCATCGGCTTGGAAGCCGCGGCCGCGCTTCGCGCGCGAGGGATCCGGGTGACTGTGGTGACGCCCGAGGCTCGTCCCATGGAGCGCCTCTTTGGTCCGGCCGTGGCCGATTTCCTGCGACGCCAGCACGAACAACATGGGGTTGCGTTCCGTTTTGGTAGCCGCCCGGCGGCCATCGGTCACCGAACTGTAACGTTGAGCACCGGCGAAGATCTCCCGGCGGACTTGGTCGTGGTGGGGATAGGCGTGCGGCCGGCCACCGATTTGGCGGAGCAAGCGGGGCTTCAGGTGGACCGTGGAATTCTGGTTGACGCCCAGCTCGAAACCAGCGCGCCCGGGATCTTTGCGGCCGGCGACGTCGCGCGATTCCCCGATCCCGTGTCAGGTGAACGCATCCGAATCGAGCACTGGGTAGTGGCACAGCGGCAGGGGGCGCTGGCAGCCCAGAACATGCTCGGTCGGAAGAGGCGCCTTTCGATTGTTCCCTTCTTCTGGAGCCAACACTACGACGTTGCGCTGAGGTACGTGGGCCACGCCGAGCGCTGGGACGAGGTACGCATCGACGGAGATCTTGATCGTCTCGACGCCCGCATCGAGTACCTTGCCGCGGGAAGATGCCTGGCGGTGGCCACCATCAACCGCGACCACGAGAGCCTTGCAGCGGAACTGGCCTTCGAGCGCCAGGGAGTGCCTGGGACATCACAATAGAGCAAATACATCGGAGAGTGGAGACGATCGCGCTGACCGCGATCGCCTCTCTCGATATCGGATCGGGATCCAAGCAGTTGAAGCATCTCGGGGCCGCGTTCCCCACGATCGTCACCGCGCGCTTCGACGTGATCGTCTCCAATCACTTGGACGTGTCAGGCAGGGCTTGCCCTTTGATCGCCTTTCCATTTGGCTTCGTCGCCGGCGCGACCTCCACACGCTTCGTGCGGAGCTGCAACTGCCCGTCGGGCCCCACGGACTCTTCCTCGCAGGTGACGAGCCAATCACCGATCCAGCGAGGTTTGCGGCAATGTGGAACTTCTGCAAGCTTCCTTCTTTCAGAGTCGAAAATCAAAACGCTGTGCAACAGTTGGTCTCCGGCCTGCTCGCGCGCACATTGGAGGGCCAATGGTCGCCCCCGCACAACTGCCGCACCGGCGCTTGGGCAGTCATCTTCCAAGACCTTCCTCCGATCCGGACTTTCGGCCAGGATCACCCTCTCTCGCCTACCCTCAAGAGGATCGTTGGGGATGTTGGCGAAATACCGCACCACGACAAGCGTCCGCCCGTCGGGCAGAGGGAGCGCTGACGAGATTCGATCCTCATCTCCCCAGTTCACTGCGCTCTCGGGGACGTTCGCGATCGACGGATCCAAGACTGGGAAACGAAGTGCCAGCAGGGTCTGTGGCCTGACGTCACAACGTTTGACATACGCATCTTTCACAGTGGCGCGCACCGTCGCTAGCTGTTCTTGGGCGTGTTCGGCACAAGGGGAGGGTTCGGTGGCCCAGCCGAATACGTTCTTCTTGTCTCCGCAGTCGCGAGTCTGAATGGAGAACGCGTTCAGCCCACCCGCGATCGCACCACCTAGGGCTTTCCCTTTGTGTGCGATTCCAGCTGGTGTCGGGTCGCTTGCGACGATCACCAGCCAGACCCTCTCAGTTCTTATCTCGGGACTGGCGGCGATCAAGAACGCCCCCAGCAAAACGGAGTGAATCACAGACCGCTTTCCTCTTTGACCCTGCCTAGCTGTGAATTCTCGACAAGCTGAACATGAGCCCAGTCGTGGAAACCCGCCCAGTCGCCGCCCCAGACCAGGTTCTGCGTTCTCGCCTCCTCGCCCAAAGCCTTCCAAAAACCGGAAGACGCGGCCTGGTCGCTCCAGCCGTAACGCACCTCTATGATGTCAGCTCCCAGTCCATTGGATTTCGATAACACGGCCAAGAAGACGCCTCAAGGTGAAAGATGGAGACTCTATCCGGAAATCTGTGCGAAGTCTGTGCCAGAGGAATCGTAAAATGCCGGAAATCTGTGCCAGAGGAATCGTAAGATGCAGCCCTCCGCGTAGTTCCGCCCGGAAATCTGTGCCAGAGGAATCGTAAGATGCGTCCCAGCTTGACCACGCCCTCCTGCAGCGCCGAGGACATCACGGTTTCTCCTGGGAACTAGCTTTCGGCCTGGGCCGAGAGCACCGGCTCACTACGACCATGAGGCTGAGAAGGCTGATAGGACTCCAGAAGAGCGAACCGGTGGATAGCAGCTACCTGCGCGCCTTGGTCTCGTGCTTCTCGCCCAGTTGCGCCGATGAAACGATGAAGTCGAGCATGACGCGGTATGCGGTGGGATTGTACTCGTTGGAAGCGATCAAGCTCGTCATGAGAGCGTTCAAGAACACGTAGTCTGCGGCTCGCATGAGTCCAAGCACGGTGGGATGGGCCTTTTCCCCGGGACCTGGCAGCGGACAGGCGGCCACGAGCGTCTTTGCAGTCGCAAGTGGGTCAGCCACGGAGCAGTTTTCTTTCAGGACAGCGGCGGCACCGTTCACTAACACCTGCGCCTTGGTCTTGTCAGACCGAGCCTTCCCATAACTGGCGGCGGCTGTTTGCAGTACTTCAGGGACGCCGGCGCAGGAGTGGGCGACGGCAAGGACGATCACGTCCCGCTGGCGCAGCGTTGGGAATGATTCAGCGGACTTGAGCGTGCGCGCCAGCCATTGTTCGCATCCCCGCGATCGAGATTCTTGACTGTGGCCGGCGACGGCCTGGGTTTGAATCGTGGCCAAGACCATGCAAGCAGCTAGCCGGGCACTCCCTGATCGCGACCGTCCCATCTTCAGATCCAGTTTGCCGGGATGACTTGCGCCTTCAGATCACGGAGTCCGTCCGTGAGGAGCTGGAGACAGCGCCTGGCCGCTGCGGGCGGGTTGTTGCCAGCTTTTGCCTGGTATTCCCGGATCGCCGCGAGCCCCTGCTTCCGATCGAAGACAGCGAAGTTCGGGACATCAAGCTTGAGGGCGGCGAATCCCGCTGTGATGTCGTCTCGGTAGGTCTGTTGGAATCTGCCGCGGACTTCCTTGTGGTAGAAGATCAGTCGAATGGCCGTGTCGCGTTTCTTCTCGAGCGCAGGGCGTTCTGCCTCTGTAAGATCCATGTGCTGGAGCAGCGCTTGCACGTCATTGTAGTAGTCTCGCAGAGGCCCGAAATCTGTATCGGTGACGAGTTGGTCGCCGTCAAAGAATTCTTGGAAGATGCGCTGATTGGCCACCTCGCGCGCACGGATCGCCTCGATGGGCTCAACCACTTCTTCCTCGACGCCGTACGCCCGCGACCAGACTGTCACGTTTGCGCCCTTGCGGGTGTTCTTGGCTCGGGTGCGATGGAGTCGGATACCGTCACCGCGTGTTGCGCGCTCCCAAATGCGTAGGTGCACGCCGGCGCCACTGGCGCTCCCAGGGGCGGATCCGCTGTACGCCCACATCGTCATCAGGCTCGGAAATGCGCTGGGCCAAATCATCATATTGAGAGCGCTGTAGCACGCAGAAAAGTGCAGGTGCTGAATGGCGGCAGCTGCGTGCGGAAAAGCTGAAGCCAAACTCTTGATTTCGTTGAAGCTGATGATGCCGTTGTGGTGACCCCAGAACTCGCGGGTTCCGGCGTGGTGGGCCGAGATCACCATACGATTCGGCAAGACGTGTCCGCGCTCGGCCCGTGCCCACATGAGTGCCAGCTGTCCCAGTTCGTCTCGGCTGTTGTTGCCGCCACTGGCGAGGGTAGCGCCGACGACGCGCCGTTGGGATTCCGAAAGCTTCAGCTTTGCAAGCAAGTCAGTGCGTCCTTTGGCTGTCGCCAGATTAAAGGACTCATGACCGATTTGGACATGATCCGCAGATCTCGCGTTGCCGATGAATACGACTGGGCTCCCAGACCGGCGCAGCTCCTGCGCTTCGCGAGGCGCTTCTGGGTTGAGGCCGACGAAGAGAATAGCACCCTGTCTCCTTGACACTGTCATGTGTCTCACCTTACCTGTGCCCGCGGAATCTGGCCACAGGATTTGCGCCCGCGTGTGGGTCGGCGGGTGGGTCGCGCCCGGAATCTGTGCCGGAAATCTGTGCCAGAGGAATCGTAGAATGCAGCCGTCTGCGTGATTCGGCGGCTCCGGAAATCTGTGCCAGAGGAATCGTAAAATGCAGCCGTCCGCGTGATTCGGCGGCGGAGGGCAGGAAGCTGAGGGGCGAAGCGTAGCGTGTGGGCCACACCGGACGCGCTGAACCTGATTCTTGCGGCCTTGATCACGGGTTCTGGGCGCTCGATGCCGAGCAGCTCGCAGAACGCGGACAGGGCTTTCGCTATAGCCGCGGTCCGAGATCTTGCTGCTGGCGCGGTCAGGCCGCCGCTGGGGCTGACACCGCTGCCGCGGGCGTCTTGAAAGGCAGCGCTGGCGGAAACGCCCAGTCTGGAAACAACCTGGTGATCTCTTTGGCGTGTGCAATCAGACCGGCGACGCCTTTGCGGAAGTCGGCGGCGAAGGCGCGGTAGGCTGCGCGATACTCGTCCCCCTTCTGCTTGTCGCGGGCGTGCACCAAAGGCGCGGGGCTGCGGTCGGGGCCGGCAGGGCGGTGGTGCGGGTGCTGGGCGAGGATCGCGGCCACGCCCATAGGTGCTCGACCCTGGGCCTGGTTGGCGGCGTGTGCCGCGACCTCGATCTCCGCGACTACGCGACGAAGGTGGGCCTGGCGCTGATCGGGATTCAAGTGGGCGAGGCACGGCAGCGGGGTCAGTGTGATATCGAAGCTGGTCGCGAACTGCGACGGCAGAACATTGTCGCCGCGCTGCCGGGCGCTGTATTCGGCGCTGCGGTCGAACCATGTGCCGCGCAGAATCTCGCCGCGCGTAAGGGCAGCAATGCAGTTGGGGCCCGGCCAGGCTCCCGGGGTGGAAACCAAATCCTCTTTTGCCCCGTGGCCGAGCAAGTACCGCAGACGAGCGTGCGCGGCCTGCTCGTCGACAATGGGGATACAGCGGTAGCGTCGGGACCAGACGCGCTCGGGCCACTGGTGGAGGCGCCCGACTTCCTTGGCGATGTTGGCGTTCACGAACTGCATGAACCTGGCGAGCTGGTCGGCGCTGGACGGGGAGCACAGGAAATGAGCGTGGGTGGACACGACGACAAAGGCGTGGATGGACATCCGGTACAGGTTCTGGGCCTTGCCAATGACGCCGAGGATGATGTCGGTCAGCTCGGGCGACGGCTTAAGCAGCAGCCTGCCCTGCAAGGTCCGGGTGGTGACTTCGACGAGGGCATTCGCCGGCACGAAACGGAGCGGTCTGGCCATGCCTGGTCTTCGGCAAGGGAAAGAAACAGTTGCTCAAGAAGTCTCAGGCACGCGCGCTCGCGCTCAGGCACGCGCGCTCAGGCACGCGCTCAGTGCTCAAGAAGTCTCTGGCACGCACCACGCGCACCACGCACGCTCAAGAAGTCTCTGGCACGCACCCGGGGGGCACGCACCCGGGGGGCACGCACCCGGGGGCGCACGCACCACGGGGGCTCAAAAAGTCGGGTGTGTCCCACATGACCCGTCAATGGGAGCCGCTCAGCCGAGCGCGCCAGTGACAACGGGATAGGGCATCGGTCGTCGCGAGCGCGCTCGACTGAGCGGCTCCCGGCTTTGGACGGGACGCCGCGCGCGCACGCCGCGCGCTCAAGAAGTCTCTGATGGGGTAAAGCGGCCGGCCCCTCAAGCGACATATAGTCGCTGATTCAAACCATCACGAGGTGACCGGCCATGAACTACTGTGGAATCGATCTTGGTAAGAAGTCCAGCTACTTTCACATCGTCGACGGAGAACGGAAGACCGTGACCGCTGGCAAATTCGCAAACAACGTGGGCGCGATCCGGAAGGTGTTCGCGAATCGTGAACGATTGAAGATCGTCGTCGAGGCGAGCTGCGAGGCCTTCTGGATGGCAGACAGGTTGAAGGAACTCGGCCACGAGGTCGTCGTCGTCGATCCCGGACGAACCAAGGCCATCGGCGCGGCAAGGATCAAGCACGACAAGTTGGACGCTCGCATTCTGGCCGAGCTGTGCCAGACGGGCCTGCTGGCCGCGGTCGACATCCCGACGCTGGAACAACGCATGGCCCGGTTACCCTTCACGTCGCGCGACACGCTGGTACGCTCACGCACCCTGATGACCAACAGCGTGCAGAGCATCCTCGATGGAGAAGGCGTTGATTTGCCGACCAGGTGGATCGGCGGATTCAGTAAGGTGATTCGTGACGCCATCCCGAGAATGCCACGCGCCATGGTGCCTATCGTCGAACACCTGCTACGCGGGATTGAGGAACTGTCGAAGCTCATCGACGAATGCGACGAGAAGATCGAACAGATCGCCGAGAACGATCCCGAGATCAATCTGCTTCGCACCGTTCCCGGTGTTGGTCCGCTGTGCGCCGCTGCATTCGTGCATGTGATCCGTGACCCTGGGCGCTTCAAGTCGAGCCGTCTCGTTGCCGCCTACCTGGGACTGGTTCCGTCGCTGTACGAGTCGGGCCAGACCTCGATCAAGGGCGGCATCACCAAGCATGGGAACTGCCAGCTGCGCTCTTTGCTCCATATCTGCGCGACCGCGCTCATGCGGACCAAGAGGGACACCGCGCTCAAACGCTGGGCAGTAGCTCTGTCCACACGTATCGGGCGCAAGAAAGCCAAGAGCGCCATCGCGAGAAAGCTGGCCACCATCCTATGGGCCATCTGGCCTCGGCGAACGCCCTTCGAGGCCAGGCTGCCCGTTACCCAATCCGCTGCAAAGGCCGCATGAGCCACGTCGACTGAATTCCAGTACCTATGCCCAGCTTCGCCCTTTCAACCGCGACGATTTCGGAGACGATTTTGAGCGTCATCCGCACGGGTGAGTGCGTGTGGTGCCTTGACCAGCACCGGCCTAGCCGGCTGCCCAGCGTCGGGTCTCTGGTAGCACCCCCGTTCGGACCTTTTCATGTGCCCGGGGCTATGGTCCCCGACCGAGAGCACGGATCGATGGCTGAGGTGACCTCTTCTTCCTATCCGATATCCGCCGCGCCAACCCAAACCCCGTCCCGACTACCCGGACCCGGAGGCCAATAAGGGAAAGACCACACGAAGCAAATTCCACTTGACCCGGCGGGCCGCTTTATCGATGGCACGCACCACGGGGGCTCAAGAAGTCTCTGGCACGCACCACGGGGCGCACGCACCACGGGGGCTTGGTTCCCGGCCAGGTCCGCCAACGAGCATGCGGCCATCGTAACTCGGCTCGAGGCGCGGAGCCACGGCATGGGGACTTCGTCAAGCCGCATCGGCTGCGAGACGCGCTGCACGCCGCCCGGCAAGAGTTGGGGTTTCCGGGCTTGACCTGGTATCAGTCGGCGCGGCATACATTCGCCTCCCACTGGGTGAGGGACGGTCGCCCAATCGAGAAGCTCCGTGACATTCTTGGCCACAGCACAGTTCAGGTCGCCGAACGCTACGCGCACCTGTCTCCCGATGCCTCGGGCGGGCAGACTACGCAGCAGTGTTCGTGGACCTCACGGCCGTGCTGGTACCTGGCGGAACCGATTGAAACGGGAGCGGTCAGCAGGCAGAGAAAGGAGTGATCGGGCACAATAGGGGCATGATGACGAAAACGAGGCCGCCGGACGCCTCGCAACTAGCTGAAATTATTGCCGGAGAGATGGCCGAGTGGTCGAAGGCGCCTGATTCGAAATCAGGTGTACCGAAAGGTACCGTGGGTTCGACTCCCACTCTCTCCTCTGAAAAACGAATATATGCCGCTCCCCCGGAGAGATGACCGAGTGGCCGAAGGTGCATGATTGGAAATCATGTGTACCGCAAGGTACCGAGGGTTCGAATCCCTCTCTCTCCTCCGCAGTGAATCCGCCCGCTGTCCCTTCTCTTGCCCGTGAGATCCGCACTCTGGGCGGGCTGGCAGCGCCGTTTGTTGCCGCGCAGGTGGGCATGATGACCCTGGGTGTGGTCGAGGTAGTCATCGCCGGCCGCGCCGGCACGGGCGTGCTGGCGGCGGTTTCGCTGGGCAACGCCTGGACGCACGGCACCGGGCTTGCGGCCATGGGCGTGGTGCTGGGTGCCGACCCCATCATCAGCCAGGGCTACGGCGCGGGGGACACACGAGGCGTGGCGCTGACCTTTCAACGCGGCCTTGTGCTCTCGCTGCTGCTCGGCGCTCTTCTAGCAGTCGCGTGGCTGTTCACTGCGCCGGTGCTCCGGCTGGCCGGACAGGACCCGAAGCTGGTGGCAGACGGGGCCCGCTTCGTAGCGGTGCAGGCGCCCGCGGCGTTCGGGCTGCTGCTCTTCACGGTTAACCGGCAGTACCTGGCCGGCCGCGGGCTGGTGGCGCCGGCCTTCTGGGTCACGGCTGTCGTGAATCTGATCAATCTGGTTGTGACCTGGTGGCTGGTTTTCGGGGGCGCGGGATTGCCGGCGCTGGGCGTGCTGGGCGCTGGGCTGGGCGGTGGGATTACGCGCTTCCTG
>Ga0255357_1000044_pt1 | contig 15024 bp, 14 predicted proteins | sample GFST25metaG_2_FD_186027 | JGI IMG/M metagenome (GOLD analysis project Ga0255357, IMG submission 186027) | Peat soil microbial communities from Stordalen Mire, Sweden - G.F.S.T-25 | ecosystem: Environmental > Terrestrial > Soil > Wetlands > Peat | place: Sweden: Norrbotten County, Stordalen Mire...
TTTCTTTCTCGGTGTGGGCGGTGGAGCGGGTAACGCTTCCCATGCGGTCAACGACTTCCGGAAAATCGCCGGCATAGAGTCCTATTCGCCCACCGATAATGTCTCCGAACTGACGGCCCGGATTAACGATGACGGCTGGGAAACCTCCTTTGCGGCCTGGCTGAAAGGCAGTAATCTCAATGAAAATGACTGTGTTTTTGTGTTATCGGTCGGCGGCGGCAACCGGGAAAAGAATGTCAGTGTCAATCTGGTCAAAGCGCTGGAATATGCCCGGCAAGTCGGCACCCGGATACTGGGCATTGTCGGCAGGGACGGCGGTTATACGGCGGAGGTCGCGGACGTTTGCATCATCATTCCCGTGGTCGACAGCGGCAATATTACACCTCACACCGAGGCTTTTCAGAGTGTCATCTGGCACCTTATCGTCTCCGCCCCCCTGATGCGCCGGTTAGAAATGAAGTGGGAATCTACAAAATGAGACTGAGCAACAGAACAAAAGCCGTCTTCCTGGACCGCGACGGGGTGGTGAACGAACTGGTGTATTTCCCGGAACACGGCATCATCGATTCCCCTTTTATTGCCAGCCAGTTCCGGCTATGCCGCGGCGTGCCTGAGGCCATTAAAAAATTCCAGAGCGCCGGTTATAAGGTGATTATCGCTTCCAACCAGCCGGGAATTGCGAAAGGGCACATCTTGCCGCAAGACTTTCAGCAGATTAGAAAAACAATGAAAATCCAATTGTCGCAGCAGGACGTCTTCCTCGACGGAGAATATTACTGCTTGCATCATCCGGAGGCAAAAGTCGAACGCTACCGCACAGACTGCACCTGCCGTAAGCCAAAACCCGGTCTGATTTATAATGCAGTCCTGGATATGGATATCGATGTTGCCGAATCCTGGTTTATCGGGGATAATCTGACAGACATGCAGGCCGGAAGGAGCGCCGGCTGCCACACACTGCTTATCGGGAAAATGCATTGCCAACTCTGCGCTTTGATGTATAATGAGGGCGTCAAACCCGAAACCGTCAAACCTGACCTGCTGGAAGCGGCTGATTTTATCTTGAAAGGAGAATAAGATGAAAATCTTTCTTGATTCTGCCAATGTCAAAGAAATTGAAAAGTGGCTCTGCTATGGTATCGTTGACGGGGTTACTACAAATCCCTCAATCATGTTGAAAGACGGGATTTACAATATCGAGGAAGGGGTCATCAAACTAGCCAAATTAATTACACCCCTGCCGCTCAGCGCGGAAGTTACCACCAACGATTTGAAAGAAATGATGGAACAAGCCAAATGGCTGGCTTCTTTAGCGCATAATGTCGTCATCAAAATTCCGGTGGAAAATGAATTCGGCGCGCCCTGTTTCGGGGTCATCAGCCAGCTCGAGAAATCCGGCATCAAGGTAAATGCCACTGCTATCCTGTCATTTGGACAATTGATGTTCGCGGCCAAAGCCGGGGCGACCTATGTCAGCCTCTTCGCCGGCCGCATCAGTGATGAAGGCGGCAACGCTGCCGAAGTCATCGCCAACTCCGTCGCATGGCTGGACGACTGGGATTTCAAGAGCGAGCTGATTGTCGGCAGCATTCGCTCCGCGGGCGATGTCATCAGCGCGGCGCTGGCCGGCGCGCACATCATTACCGTGCCGCCGCAATATCTGGATAAAATCGCCGACCATAAATATACACGGGTCACTGTCAAGGAATTTATTGCTGACGCCCAAAGCGCCCTGAAAATGATGGATAAACCAAAGAGTTAGTTATGGATGACCCAGCTTTGTACTAAGCTGTTTTAGAACCGGGAACTGCCACCTTTTTCCAATGTGTCCTGTAGGGTCGGGTTTGTAACCTTGAACTTTAAGTGAAATACTTACGCTCGCAAGCGTAATGTACGACCACCTAAACCAAGCATTACAGAACGGAGGCGCTTTTCTGACATTGGCCAATGCATAAACGGGAACCGCCGCCATTTCTCATCCCGTACTGTCCCCGCATTGTCGTTCCCGCGAAAGCGGGAATCCATCAAACTAATCTTGCCGCAGTAAGGTCCATGAAATACAGTTAAGAACCAAATTTGCGGTCGGGTTTGTAACCCGATCGCCTAAACCAATCATTACAGAACAAAGCCGCTTTTCTGACATTGGCCCACAGTCCGATAGGGACGCAAGGAAATAATTAACGTGCGCCCGAACCCCATTCGGAATTGCCCTGTAGGGTCGGCCCGACCGCCCCCGTAATCCGTAGATAATGGTCAAAGGTACTTCACGAAGTGAATGTATAATAGGGAAGAAATAAGAGAGGTGGGGCGATGGGAAAGCATTAACGCTGGATAAACCTTAAAAAGCAATGATTGAGTATTAGTATCACAACCTCAATCTGGATTATTTAGTCAGATTATCGCCCCACACATTAACTCCGAATTCTTTCAAAGCATTGGTCAATGCATTTAACGGCAGTCCCATCACGTTGTAATAATCACCCTCGATTTTTTCCACAATCACCGCGCCCAGCCCCTGAATCCCATAAGCCCCCGCCTTATCCAGCGGCTCACCGGTCCGCACGTAAGCAGCGATCTCCTGCCCGGTTAGTTTTTTAATGTAAACTTTAGTGTTTACAGTGCCGGAAAAAACCTTATTCGACGCAGTGTCTAAAACAGTAAAACCGGTGATGACTTCGTGGGATTTCCCGCTGATTTGCGCCAGCATTTTGCGGGCTTCATCGGCCGTGTGCGGTTTCCCGAGCAGTTTTTTGCCGATTACCCCGATCGTGTCTGCAGCGATGATAATGGTATCTTTATGTCTGGAGGTGACCGATTTGGCTTTAGCTAGCGATATCCGGTGCACCAGTTCGTCGGGTTCCAGCGCCGGGTCTATCTCTTCTGCGCAGTCGCTGGCATCGACCTCAAACTTGAGACCGATTTTTTCGAGCAATTCTTTGCGCCGCGGCGATGACGATGCCAGTATGATTCTTTTCATATCAGAACTTATGGTCGAACTGAGTATTTTTTAACCAAATGCGGTTGTTTTACCGGCTATTGTACAGGGTTTATCGCCTCCAGCTTAATTACGAAGGTCAAATCCTGAACCGGTAACGGATTACTGGTGCCTGGGATATCGCCGGAAGCTTGGGCGGCCGGGATTGTCACCGTTTTAGTCTCGCCCACGTTCATACCGGTGACAGCATCATCAAAACCGGCAATAACCTGACCCTGACCGAGCGTAAACACAAAAGGCTTGTTGGTATCGACGGTTGTTTGATACACTGTGCCGTCGGCCAACTTTAGGGTGTAATCTACCTGTACCGTAAACCCGGATCGGGCTAAGGGAGATTGTATCTCAAGCAGTGTTATTACAAATGTCAAATTCTGACCGGCTAGCTGATTACTGGCGCTCTTCTGTGTGCCGTAGGCATCCTTGGCCGCGATTTTCACTGTTTTGGTTTGCCCGATTGTCATACCTTTAACCGCAGCGTCAAAACCGGCAATCACCTGGCCCACTCCCAGTTCAAACTGGAATGGTGAACCGGTACCCACCGTTGTCTGATAGACAGTGCCGTTCGATAGTTTTAAGGTGTAATCCACATTGACGGTATCGCCTGCTTGTGCTGTCGCCGTTCCCGGAGGCAGGGCCGTGGTTGTGGTGGTGGTTGTAGCTGCTTTGGAACAACCGGCCGCCAGCAATAAAGTGCTTGCCAGTAAGGAAATTACTAAAATAAAACACAGTTTCTTTACCATGTTTTTCTCCTGATTATTGAATTTTCATTAAGCTAATCGCTGAGTTCAACCTGAGTCGCCCCGGCGCCGCCGTGCTGCGGGTCAGCCGGTCTTTGCGCCCTGACCAGCGGGTGCTTCGATAAATAACGCCGCATTTCCTGACGTAAAACACCGGTACCTTTGCCGTGAACCACCCATACCCGGTAATGTCCCGCCTGAAATGCCCGGTAAATAAATTCTTCCAGCTTGGGAATAGCTTCGTCGACGGTCAGCCCGTGGAGGTCAATCTCATCCCCCACACGCTCGGTTTTGGCTTTACTCATATTTTTGTTCGTTATCATTTAATAAATTATACCATGACTTCGCGTTAAAACAGGACAAAGCGGCTTTTTTAAGTTCTGCGGCAATCGCAAATACCGGATTTTCCGGAATCTGTAAACTGTAATGAATTCGTCATATTCTGCGTCAATTATTTATGACTTTGTTATCATTCGGCCGATATAATTAGGAAGCTATCAATAAGAACAGAATGGTAAAAGGGGTGGAATATGGGACTGATATTAGGCATCGGCATCGTTCTCTTGATTTTATGGGCGCTGGGTCTCTTCGTTTTCAGTTGGGGAGCGATAATCTATGTCGCACTGGTCGTAGCCGTAATTTTAATCGTTATCTGGTTGATTCGTGCTGTATTCAGAAGGGCGTAGTCGTCCTTTAACAGAGGAGGCATGGTATGAACGTATTATGGAAAAAGCTGATATTTAAGGTTCATTGGTTGACTATGTCCGACCGGCAAAAGTATGGATATCTTTGGTTGCGGACGGCTGAACACATGAAATGAACCAGAACTTATTGAGATAACAATAAGTTCCTGCCAAATAGCAGGCTTGTTTCACAACCGCCCGGTGTCGGGAATGCCTGTGTTACTGCTTCTTCACCTGGATATAGACGAAGACGAATGTCGCGATACCGCCGATGGTGGCGAATATATCGCAAAAATACCAGGGCAGAAAAGTCCATCCGCTGTTCAGTCTGAAAACCACCGATTCGAAGATCATGGATAGCATTGCCCAGAATATGACGATGGCAATACCGATTGCAATCAGGCTCCAGATTTTTGCTTTGGCAGTCATTTTTATACCCTCTCAACCGCATAAATTAATGACACTATGTTCATTTCCGTCGCGCATATTAATTATATCGCGGTTGGGTCTAACATTCAGTATCATCCGGCAGCAGCGACTGGTCATCTCCCGTTCATATTAATTTCATGTTCCGTTCATCTATTTTCTGTATAATGTAGGTAAAGTGAAACCTTGAATAGGAGGCAACGATGCGTGTACTGGTTGTGGAAGATGAAAGGCGGCTCGCCAGTATCATCAAGCGGGGCCTGATTGAAGAGGGATATGCCGTTGATACCGTTTATGACGGCGAAGAAGCGCAATACATGGGAGAAACTACCTCCTATGATATTATTATTCTCGATATCATGCTTCCCAAAAAAGATGGTATCTCAGTCTGTAAGGAATTGCGTGCTAAGAAAATTAATACTCCCATCCTGATGTTAACCGCCAGGGATAGCGTCGAAGACCGCGTCAAGGGACTGGATTCCGGCGCCGACGATTATATGATTAAACCCTTTGCTTTCAGCGAACTTTTGGCGCGCATCCGCGCTTTACTGCGCCGGGAAACAATATCCAAAACCCCTAAAATGCAGGTCGGTGAACTTATCCTGGACACGCTCACCAGGGAAGCATGGCGCGGCGACCGCAAGATTGAATTAACTACCAAAGAATACGCGATATTGGAATATTTTATGTCCCATCCGAACATGGTCATTACCAGGACAATGCTGGAAGAGAACGCCTGGGATTATGAATACGACAGCATGTCCAACATAATCGACGTTTATATCCGCAGGCTCCGCCGTAAAATCGATGGAGACGTAGACGACAGTCAGATTCAGACCGTACGCGGCGCGGGCTACCGTCTTAAAACAGCATGAAATTTTTTAAAAGTATCCGGACGCGGCTGACACTCTGGTATCTGGCAGTCATTGTTGTTTTACTGCTGATATTCAGTTCCGTCGCCTATTTTATGCTGGATTACACACTTTATAACAACCTTGATAATACGTTACAAAACCGGGCAAATTCCCTCAATACCCCGACTTATGTTGTTCCAAAGTCAAACGAACTGCTGATGTCTTTTGATGCCAATGGCAACGAGACCCAGTCAGTCGGAGGCGTAACTGTTGACACCCCTAAACTGAGCGGCCTGATAAAAAAAGCGATCGCCGGTCAAAATGCTTACCTGAGCGCCACCGGCACCGAAAATCAGAATATCCGGTTATATGCGACTTCTTTTTTAAATCCCTTTAACGGGCAGCCGGTTGTCATTGTCGTCGGTCAAACAACTACGGAAATCACTGATGTTCTGCATACCTTCGTTTATGTTATCGTCATTGCGATGGTGGCGATAATTATTCTGGCCGGCATCGGCGGATTATTCCTGGCGGAACGGGCTCTGAAACCAGTGCAGCAGATTACCAAAACAGCGCAAAATATCGAAGGCAGCGACCTGAGTCAGCGGATTAATGTGAAAACCGACGATGAACTGGGCATGTTAGCTTCGACACTGAATGAAATGATCGGCCGTTTGGAAGAGTCCTTTAACCGCCAGCGGCAATTTACTGCGGACGCCTCTCACGAGTTGCGCACCCCTTTGGCGATAATGCAGGCGGAGGCAACTTTAGCCCTAAGCAAAGAAAGAGCCCCGGATGACTACCGGAAATCGTTGGAAACCATTTCGCAGGAATCGGACTATATGTCATCGGTAATCGGTAAACTGCTTTTCCTGGCACGCAGCGATGCCGGTAAAGAGCAGCTCACTTTTGAAGATGTCGAGTTGAAAGGACTGATTACCGGTTTGGCCTCTAATATCGAAGCTCTGGCACAGGATAAAGGGATCAAATTCGCGGTAGATGCCCATGAAGAACTGATGGTTAGCGGCGACAAAGTCAAGTTACGCCAGCTTTTCATCAACATTCTGGAAAATGCGGTCCGCTACACGCCCACCGCCGGTCATATTTCCGTCTCCCTGGTAAAACAAGAATCAAATGCGGTAGTTTCAATCAGTGACACCGGCATCGGCATCCCTCCCGAACATCTGCCGCATATCTTCGAGCGTTTCTACCGTGTCGATAAAGCCCGCGCCAGGGCTGACGGTGGGGTTGGTCTGGGATTGGCAATCGCCAAAATTATCACTGAATCTCACAAAGGCAAGATTGAAGTCGAAAGTGAACTTGGTAAAGGCACCACATTTAGAATCTCAATTCCGGTGAAAAGCCCTGAGACAACCCCTGCTTAGATACTAGTTCTTTTTGAAAAAATCTCGCTTTTGTCTTTCCCGCGAAAGCGGGAATCCATCTTATATCACACCCGTCTTGACCAGGGTCTGCTACCATGAGTAGTACCGCAGGGAGGGGTGGCACAACTCATTGCTGATTGCTGTCAGTTGAAAGCTACTTCCCCTTGTATTTTTCCCTCAGCTTCGGCTTTTCAATCTTCCCCGTCGGGTTGCGCGGGACCCTATCGAAGAAAATATGGCGGGGCCGTTTGAAATGGGCCAGGTTTTGTGCGCAAAAATCAATCACTTCCGCTTCGGTTAAACTTACCCCGGGTTTGATATCCACCACTGCTGCGGCAATCTCTCCCAGTCTCTCATCGGGGATGCCGATTATCGCGACATCATAAATCCCGGGATGGTTGTGCAGTATTTCTTCAATTTCTACCGGGTAAATATTTTCTCCGCCGGTGATAATCACGTCTTTTTTACGGTCTGTAATCCAGAAAAATCCGTCCTCATCGATGCGCCCGATGTCGCCGGTAAATAACCAGCCGTCTTTCAGTGTCTCCGCAGTTTTCTGCGGATTCTTGTAGTATTCGCGCATCACGCCGGCGCCTTTGACGATAATTTCGCCGTTTTTCCCCTGCGGCACATCTCGCCCTTTGTCGTCGACAATCCGCGCCTGCCAGCTGTAGCCCGGCTTGCCGATTGCCCCGACCTTGTGCTCGTTCTCGATGCCGAGATGGATGCAGCCGGGTCCGGTCGATTCACTCAGCCCGTAATTGGTATCGTATTGCATTTTGGGGAAATACCGTTTCCAGTGTTTTATCAGGCCGGGCGGCACCGGCTGCGCGCCGATATGCATCAGCCGCCAGCAGGACAGGTCATAATCCGTCAGTTTCAATTCGCCTTTGTCGAGCGCCACCAGGATATCCTGCGCCCACGGCACCAAAAGCCAGACAATCGTCCCTCTTTCTTTATTTACCGTCTCCAGGATGTATTTCGAACTGATTTCCGTCAGAATCGTGGCGCGGCTCCCCGCCAGCAGGCTCCCCAGCCAGTGCATCTTGGCGCCTGTATGATAGAGCGGGGGTATCAGGATGAAGTTATCTTCATGCGTCTGGTAATGGTGTTTCTGCTCCAGCACGGCGGCAAACTCCATGTTGGCGTGGGTCAAAACAATCGGCTTGGGGTCCCCGGTAGTGCCGGAGGTAAAATACAGCCCGCAGGTATCTTCCGCCGTGATTTTTACTTTCGGCGGTTTCGGGGATGCTTCCCGTATCACGTCCTCCAAAAGCTCCATGCCCTCAGGCACGTTCGCCCCGGCAAAGATGTAATTTTTAATCGTCGGCAGCTGATTGCGCAGCGGCACGACTCTTTCCGTAAACTCTTCGCTGAAAATCATCATCCGCGCTTCCGCGATGTCCGCGCAGTATTTTATTTCATTGCCGGTAAACCTGAAATTCAGCGGCACCGCCCAGGCCCCGGTTCTGATAATGCCGAAATATACCGCCAGCCAGTCGATGGAATTCATCATCAGATGAAGGACTTTATCGTCTTTTTTAATGCCGCGCGCCGTCAAAGCATTCGCCACCCGGTTCGCCTGTTCATTGAACTCGCGCCAGGTGACGGTCTTGCGGATGTTTTTCCCCGGATGGAGTTCAATCAGCGCAATTTCATCCGGATAGAGCCGGGCATTTTGCTTTAATAAATCGGCTATCAGCATTTGACAATTATCCTCGGAGCGAAGTTCAATATCTTTTTGTTGGGGTTATTATAGCAGTTTTGCCGTTTTTCATCATCCCCATTGCGAGCCGCCTGCGCGGCAATCTCACACCCCGGTTATTTCACCGGTTTCCATCTCTGTGATTGACTGATATTAGCGTTTTTTCGTTGGACAGGCGTCGCTGTCTGTTTTCCTATTACGATTTTTCATTTCATCATTTATCATGCCGTCATCTCTTCTTCCGCCTCCCCTGTTGTCCGCTTTGCCCCTCTCGTGATACTATTCAGATGTATGGAAAATATCAGAAACTTTTGTATCATCGCGCATATCGACCACGGCAAATCCACTCTCGCCGACCGCATGCTGGAAATGACCGGCATGATTCACACTACTGAAAACGCCCAGGTGCTCGACAGCATGGACCTGGAACGCGAGCGCGGCATTACCATTAAGGCCAAATCCGTCCGTATGCCCTTCAAATCGCTGGACGGCAAGGACTATATTCTGAACCTCATCGACACGCCCGGCCATGTTGATTTCAATTATGAAGTTTCACGCAGTCTCAAGGCTTGTGAGGGCGCCGTCCTCCTTGTGGATGCCTCGCAGGGTGTCGAAGCCCAGACCATTGCCAACGCCTATCTCGCCATCGATGCCGGGCTGGAAATCATCCCGGTCATCAATAAAATCGACTTGCCCAACGCCATGGTCGAAGATTGCCGTCAGCAACTGCAGGATTCGCTGGGCATCCCCGGCAAATCGGCGCTGCTGGTTTCCGCCAAAGACGGCACCGGCGTCAGCGAATTGTTCGAAGCCATCGTGACCCTCGTCCCGCCGCCCAAAGGCAGCGCGTCCGAACCGCTCAAGTGCCTGATTTTCGACTCATTTTACGATACCTACCGCGGCGTCATTCCGCACATCCGCATCTTTTCCGGCAGTCTCAAGCACGGCGATAAAATCATGATTAAATCCACCGGCCAGATTCACGACGTGGACGAAGTCGGTTATTTCACACCCCAGCTCACCCCCACCGAAATCATCACCGCCGGCGATGTCGGTTATGTCGGCGCCATCATTAAAAAAGTCGGCAGTATCCACGTCGGCGATACGATTATTTCCCCCGAACATCCGGAAACCGAAGGCATTCCCGGCTTCCGCCACACGCAGCCGATGGTGTTCTGCGGTATTTATCCCATCAACACCAACGATTACATCAAACTGACCGCCGCGCTGGAAAAATTCCAGCTCAACGATTCTTCTATTATCTTCGAAAAGGAAAGTTCCGCCGCCCTCGGCTGGGGTTACCGCCTCGGCTTCATGGGCATGCTGCACATGGAAATCACCCTCGAACGGCTGAAACGCGAATACGGCCAGGAGCTGATTGCCACCATGCCGTCCGTTATTTACAAAGTCGTCATGACCGACGGCACCTTCCAGATGATCGATAATCCTTCCAAATTCCCCGACCCCACACATATCGACCACATTGAAGAGCCGATTATCACGCTGCGGGTTTTTGTTCCCACTGCGTTCGTCGGCCCGATTATGGCCCTGTCCGATGAAAAACGCGCCAAACTCGTCGCCATGGAACACCCGGATAAAAAGCGCGCCATGTTGACCTATGAATTCCCGCTGGCGGAAATGATTACCGGCTATTACGATAAACTCAAAAGCGTCAGCCGCGGTTACGCCAGCATGGACTACGATTTTCTCGGTTACAAAGCCGGCGATTTCGCCAAAGTAGACATCCTGGTCAAGGAAAATCAGGTCGATGCCCTTTCTTTCATTTCCATCCGCGAAAGCGCTTCCCCCAAGTCCCGCGTCCTCATCCATCGCCTGCGTAAACTGATTCCCCGCCAGAACTTTGAAATTCCCCTGCAGGCGGCTATCGGCGGTAAAATCATCGCCCGCGAAGACATCGTCGCGCTCAGAAAAGATGTCCTGGCAAAATGCTACGGCGGCGATATCACCCGCAAGCGCAAACTGCTCGAAAAGCAGGCCGAAGGCAAGAAAAAGATGAAGATGGTCGGCTCGGTAGAAATCCCACAGGAAGCGTTTCTCCTGCTCCTTAAAATGGAGGAGTGACGTTCTGGTCATCCCGAAGGTAGTAGAAGGATCTGGTCGCACGGGAGGAGTAGATTGAAAGGTCTCTACATCCATATCCCTTTCTGCGTTCGGAAATGCAGCTACTGCGACTTCTATTCCCTCCCCAACCGCCAATCCGCCATCGCCGACTACGTCCAGGCTGTCCTGCAGGAAGCAGGTAGTTTCCCACTTTCGCAAAGGGGGATTAAGGGGGATTTGCAACCACTTAAAAATCCATCCTTCCAAACCCTCTATCTCGGCGGCGGCACCCCCAGTCTCCTCGGCCCCCAAAACCTCCAAACCCTCATCTCCGGCCTCATGGTCAGTTCTCTCGCCCCTGGTGGGAGAGAGTCAGAGAGAGGGGGCTATCAAATTATTAATCCTCATTGTTCCTCGCCCCTTGAGGGAGAGGATTCAGGTGAGGGGTTCCCCAAAACAAAGCCCCTCTCCCTCCTCGAATCCACCCTCGAAGTCAACCCCGAATCCACCTCCCCCGAATTCCTGCGAACGGCCAAAACCCTCGGCTTTAACCGACTCTCCTTCGGCGTCCAGTCCCTCTCTGACGCCGAACTCCAAAGCGTCGGGCGGATTCACACCGCCGCGCAAGCCGTCGCCGCTATCCAACTCGCCCAAAAAACCGGCTTCCAAAATATCTCCGCCGACCTCATCATCGGCCTCCCCGGCCAGACCTGGCACAGCCTCCACAATTCGCTGGAGACCATTACAGACCTCGGCCTGCCGCACCTCTCCGTCTATTGCCTCTCGCTGGAAAACGGCACCCCGCTGGCTTTAAATCCCCCGAACGACCTCCCCTCTGACGACTTCCAGGCCGAACTTTACGAAAAGACCCGCGCTTTCCTCATTAATTCCGGGTTTGTGCATTATGAAATCTCCAATTACGCCCGCCCCGGCTTTGAATGCCTGCACAACCTCAATTACTGGCGCGGCGGCGAATATCTCGGACTGGGGCCTGCCGCCGCTTCCCACCTCGACGGGAAAAGGTTTAGGAACAACAACGACCTCGACGCCTATTTACAGAATCCCACCGGCCAGGTCGAATATGTCGAAACGCTCAGTCCCAAAGAAAAAGCCGCCGAAGAAGCCATGCTACGATTGCGCCTCCTCGAAGAAGGCCTCAACACCGACGAACTGACCGCTAAATTCGGTCCGGCCAACACTTCGGACATCATCCTCCGCCTCGATAAAATGAAGCAGGAAAATCTGCTGCTCAAAACCGGCCCCACCTATCGCCTTGAACCCGCCCACATCCTCACCTCCAACTCCATTTTCTCCCGTGTTTTAGGTGGGTAATTGCAGCGGCCTCCCTCCTTCCCAAGGAGGGATTGAGGGAGATTGACAAATTTTGATAGTCCTAACGGACGAAATCTTCTCTTAATTCCCTATTTAGTAGGAGTGGGTCGTTGTGCAAATATCGCGTTGTGTGTAATAATAGGCCAAACACACTGCGGTCTCTAAACTAAAATAAGGTTATAAAAAATGCAATTCGAACGTCCCGATATTATCCGTCCCCCCTCCGAGTGGCGCGATTACTTTCTCCCGCTCACCCGCGGCTGCTCCAATAACACCTGCACCTTCTGCAATCGTTGGGGCGAAAAACTCCACCTCCGCGACCTCGAGGATGTGAAAAAGGAAATCGACGCGCTTGCCCTTTTCATGGGGCGCGGCCTCACCCTGCCCGAAATCTCCCCGATGGTTTACGCCGTCGCGCAGGAATGGGACGGCAACGACGTCTTTCTGCTCGACAGCGATGCCCTCGTTTATCCCTTCCCCAAACTCAAAGAGGCCCTGGAATATCTCAATCTCAAATTCCCATACATCCGCCGCATCGGCGCTTATGCCACCGCTCAGGACATCCTCCGCCGCACCGTCGGGGAATTAAAGGAACTGCAGGCGCTGAAACTGGGCATCCTCTATATCGGATTGGAGAGCGGCGACGATGAAGTCCTAAAAAAGGTCTGTAAAAATGTTACTGCGGCGCAGGTCGTCGAGGCGGTCAAAAAGGTCAAAGCCGCCGGCATCCTCACCTCGGTCACCGTCATTCTCGGACTGGGCGGGAAAGAGGGTTCCGCCAATCACGCCCTGGCCACGGCCAAAGCCCTCAGCGAGATGGACCCGGATTATGCCGGCGCGCTGACGATGACGCTGGTGCCCGGCACCCCGATGTATGACGACGCCGCCTCCGGCAAATTCCACCTGATTACGCCGTTCGAGTCGCTGCAGGAACTGCTGACCGTCGTCAAAAACGCCAATTTCAGCAATTGCTTCTTCAGCTCGATGCACGCCTCCAACTACTTCTCCGTCCGGGGCACCCTGCCGCAGGACAAGGAAAAAATGGTCAAGGCCCTCGAGCAAATCATCAAAAAAGGAGACCCCAACACCCTCCGGCCGGAGTTCCTGCGGGGTCTATAAGAGAAACTCTAAATACTAATTTCGAAATCCTAAATAAATTCAAAATAAGAAATCCCAATAACCAAACTCTCACTTCCATTGCGAGACCTTATCCCTTTCCCCAAATAAGGTCGCGGCAACCTAAAATCCCCCTCTATCTGGCTTTCTCCCACCGGGGGAGAAAGAACTGACATGGAGAATGAAGGCGCGTTTATCGTATCTCAGCCCTCTTTGAGTCGCAAACGAAATACTTTTGGCCTTAAACCAAAATGTACAAGACCTGATCGGAAATCCAGTCACCATACTCACCCGCTTTTTTTCTGGATTATCGGGTCGGAGCCCGACCCCATAGACATGGGGCAAGTGTAATGACAAAAGGGAAGGGTTCTAATCAAAGCGGCCGCAAACGCCGTTTCGCCGAAGAAGCTATATCCTTTCTTCGATTATTGAATAGTTTTAATTATTATGAGTCAAGTAATTTAGCCAAATGTTTCGGATCACTGGTTTTTTCCATGGCCGCCTCTCTAGTAACCTGGTACGATTGCACTAAGTTAGCTAAGGCATCATCAAGACTCTGCGATCCAGCCTCCGCGTGAAGTCTTATATACGTAAGGATTTCATAAGTACGTCCTTCACGAATAAGGTTTCGAATTGATGTGTCAGCTAAGACAATCTCAAAAGCGGCTATCATCCCTTTACCATTGGCACGCGGTAACAAAGTCTGTGATAATATTGCCAATAAAGCCTGAGATATTTGTAGCCTAATTTGAGATTGCTGATTCGGCGGGAATACATCTATCATGCGGTCAATGGTTTGGGCAGCATCAGTAGTATGCAACGTACTTATCACTAGATGGCCGGTTTCCGCTGCGGTAATTGTCGCGGAAATAGTATCTAAATCGCGCATTTCACCGACGACGATAACATCAGGATCATGGCGGAGAGCGTGTGTTAACGCAGTATGAAATGAATTGGTGTCTTTTCCTAATCCCCTTTGTGCAATAATCGACTTTATGTTTTGATGATTATACTCGATAGGGTCCTCAATGATGATAATATTGCGTTCTCTATTCTCATTGAGATGATGAATCATCGATGCCATCGTCGTGGATTTTCCGACACCGGTTGGTCCGGTTAATAATATAAGTCCAGTTGGGTGCAGAATCAAATCTTTGCAAATTTGAGGAAGTTCTAATTCATCAATTGATGGTATTGCAAAAGGCAATAAACGACATGCCATACTGAGTGTTTCCCTCTGTACCATGACATTTATTCTGAATCGAGCTTTAAGATCGAGAGCATAGGCAAAATCCAGCTCTTTCTCCTGTGATAAACGATCCCTTTGTTCTTGTGAAGTGATTTGGTCAAGCATTTGCACAATATCATTATTTGTCAGCACAGAGTAATCTCCCTGCTGCCTGAGATGTCCATTAATACGCAAAATTGGTGGAAGGCCTACCCTTAAGTGTAAGTCTGATGCTGCAGTTTCTAACGCCCGCTCAAAAAGTGTATCAATTTTCATATATTTATTTCATCAAAAAATATTAATGACTGTGTTGTTTTGTGAGTATTATTAGGATTTTTCAGCATTTTTGTGTGATCGGTAAATATATCTTGTCAGGCATTCCTTTATAGTAAAGATTAGTTAATATAATGTCAATGTTTTTGTTATCCAAGCCACATGCACTGATGTTCGGAAAGAAATAATTATGGCCGGATGGTGTTTACTCATGCACTCAGTATAATAA
>Ga0255357_1000052_pt1 | contig 14490 bp, 12 predicted proteins | sample GFST25metaG_2_FD_186027 | JGI IMG/M metagenome (GOLD analysis project Ga0255357, IMG submission 186027) | Peat soil microbial communities from Stordalen Mire, Sweden - G.F.S.T-25 | ecosystem: Environmental > Terrestrial > Soil > Wetlands > Peat | place: Sweden: Norrbotten County, Stordalen Mire...
GCCTAGGAATGAGGACAGCAATTGTCTTCTGGGATGGCCATCACTCCGACTTGAATGCTGCAGGACTTTGCTCTTGGGCCTGCTTTTGCGGGAAATTCCGCTTTGATAACGCGGAATTACCATTTAGCCCTTGACGCGCCATACGGACGAGGCAGATTAGCACCATGACTGTACGCACGATCAAACGGTATTCGAACAGGAAGCTGTACGACACCCACGACAGCCACTATGTCACTTTGCAACAGATTGCCGGTCTGATTCGCAACGGTGACGAGATCCGGGTCATTGACAAGACGACCCAGCAGGATCTGACGGCTGCCACAATGGCGCAGATCATCTTCGAAGAAGAGAAGCGGGGACCCCGCCTCCCGGTCGAGGGGCTGCGTCGTATTATTCGCAGTGGCCTAACGGCTCACTAGCGACTACGCATCGCTGGCAGCGGGCCAGCCGTTCGCCGTTCCGCGTGGGTGGCTGCCAACTGGTGACGCGGGGGGGCTCCCCGCGAAGGTCAAAAGTCTAGGCCTGTGCTAAGCGATAGGGCGTTTTGTGTGCCGCTTTGATCCTTGGCGCTGAATGCGCTGCCGTCTCGGCTTGAGCCGGCGAAGAAGACCTCGTATTGCGCCGCAAGGAAGGTGATTGCGAACCGGAGCTTGAATCCGGCGAACACTCGATAGCGAGTGATGGCGTTCTGATCCGGAAAGGCGAAGTTGGCGTTGAAGTCGTTCTTCGTGCCGGCCTGAGACGAGGCGCAGTACTGGCTTCCCGGATCGCTGCCCGGGGGCAAGGCCGCGAGCTGGGTGGCGTCGCATGAAGGGGTTGCGTCCAGACGTCCGCTGTGGGCAAAGATCGAAATCCAGCTCCAGCCGACAAAAGGCTCGATCCGCGCTGTCTTGAGCAGGCCGAATCCCTTCGATACCAGAAGGTCGAGGCTGGTGGTCGTCATCGTGACCTGATCGGTGCCGGTCAGGTACGAAACTGCCCCGCGCACGGCGAATGAGGGAACAGGCCAGTCGTCAAACCCCTCATGGATCGCCACCTTGGCGTACCCCTGCCACGCCAGGAGGTGCGAGTCGAGGAGGTGCACAGCCCCGAAGCCCAGCTCCATGGTGGGCACTGGCAGCCAGATCCCCTTGCGCACAAAGCCCCCCACGGTCGTCAGCATGGGATCCGGCCGCGTCCCTCCCATCGTGTTGTTCGCTGACACGCCTTGCACGCCGTTCCAGAATCTCTGGTTGTTGCTGATTTCGGTTAGGCCGAGCTCAGCAGAAAGTTGGAACCCCGCGATCCCCGCCGTGTCAGCCACCACGGGAATGCGGGGCGCGAGCACGACACCCAACTCGGACATCAGGCTCCGGAAATCCTGCCTGCCCTGGAGTCCCTGGAGTCCCTGAAGGTAGGTCCCGACCGGGCCGGCTATCGCCCCGTCGGCTCCGCGCTGCACCCATGAGCACTCCGGGACCTTGCTTGGCAAACTGGACGGACCCATGGGACACAGGTTGAGCAGATCCAGGTCATTCTTCCCAGCCCACGCAGCAGAGGAGGATGTAGCCAGGGCGAGCGCTAACGCGACGAGGTAAGAACGAACCGAGCCCATCGAGGTGCAACGGTAAGTTTTGCTGGTCAGCCCTGTCAAGGAAGGTCTCGGGCACCTGCCGCGGGATCTCGTGGGCTCACCATCGCGGTCACCTGCCGCGCGCTCGGGTTTGACCACGCAGTCTTCGTCCCGTAGCTTGCGGGGCACATGTCCGCTGCTGCCCCGGTGAACAGGTTGTTCGGCGAATCGGCTCTGCTTGGCCCCATTGGGGTCGGGCTCGCCATCCTGGCTGCGATCATCTTCCTCTTTTTCGCGTATCGATTCGAGCGCTTCGTGGCCGTGCGCTACCTGCAACGTACGGCCCCCTCGCGCGCCATCCGAGTTGGGCTGTCCATGACGGTGGCCGGGGTCGCAGCCGGCCTCGTCGTGCTGGCGGCGTCCCACGGCCATTCGCGCGGCCTGGAAACCGCGGGCGTGGTCCTCACGCTGGTGGCTGCCCTGGCCATGCTTCTGTTTGTCTTGCTGCGGGTGTTTTCGGTTTTCACCACGGTTTCGACGATGGGCGTTGTTTTGGGGGTTGCGTCGTTGGTGGTGGTGCTGGCCGTGACCAGCGGCTTCGAGCACGAGTTTCAGGACAAGGTCCTGGCGGTGAACGCACATCTCATCGTGACCTCCTACGGCCTGGAACGAGACATGGCAGAAGCAGAGCGCGACGCGGAGGTAATCAAGAAAAGCCTGGCCGGCCTGCCGGGGCTGAAACGCATGTCCACCTTCAGCTTCACAGCCGGGGAAGTCATGATTGGCAAGGTGGGCGCCAATCTCAAGGGCGTCGACCTGTCCGACGGCGCGCCCGAGCTGCGACGGATCATGGTGGCCGGCTCTGTCGCTGACCTGGGACGCCCGGCCCACTGCGCGGAGGCGCAGCCTGCTGCCGAACCGACCGACGCTGAACCAGTGGGTCGCATCATTCTGGGCAGTGAGCTGGCCCGCCGGCTGCACAGCCGGGTGGGCGATTGCCTGCAGGTGTTGGTGCCTTTTTCCGGGGGTATCGACTCGGCGCCCAGCGCCTACACCTTCCGGGTGGTCGGCATCTCGTCGCTGGGCTTTCACGAGTACGACGCGCGCCTCGCCTACATCAACCTGGAGGATGCGCGCCGCATGGGCAATGCGCGCCAGTCCATCTTTGGCGTGGAGCTGCGTTTTGCCGATCCGATGCAGGCTGTCCGCATCGAGCCCGAAGTCGAACGCCGGTTGGGTCCAGAGGCGCGCGTGATCGACTGGAAGACGCTCAATCGCAACCTATTCGCGGCACTGTCCATGCAGAAGCTGGTGATTGCCGTTCTGCTCTTCTTCATCATCGTGGTGGCCGCATTCAACATCATCGCCTCGCTCATGCTCATCGTGCTGTCCAAGGTGCGCGAGATTGCGATTCTCGCCTCCATGGGTGCGCGCGCCGCCACCCTGCTGCGGGTTTTTCTGGCTGCGGGAACCTTCGTGGGCTTTGCCGGAACCGGCCTCGGCATCCTGTACGGCCTGGCCATCTGCGGCTTGGCCGCGCTTTACGGCTATCCGCTCGACCCCAAGGTGTACCTGATCGCACGCCTGCCGGTGCAGATCTCCGTGCGCGAGATCCTGCTGGTGGCGGCCGCCACCCAGCTCATCTGCTTCGTGGCCACCCTCTACCCGGCGGTGCGGGCCGCCCGCCTGCGCGTGGTCGATGGATTGCGGTACTTGTGATGGACCGCGAGGGTGGGGTTTGTTGCGCCAAGGTTCCGGCGCAACTCGCCGCGCGCGCGGCGACCGTCCGGTTGGCGAGGGCCGCTCGCACACCGGACGAGGGTTCGGGAGGCGGCTAGAGCGTCGCGAGGCAGATGAGCAGAGGGCCGCTTCTCTTCACGACCCGCTCCGGTAAGTTACTTCGCCTCGTACTTTGAGGGACACTTGGTCTCAATCTTGTCGGCCAAGAGGCGTCCGTCGGACGCAAGCACGCCAGCCGCGATGACTTCGGCGCCCGCCTTGAAGGTGTCGGGTGGAATGCCGTTGAACTCGGCGCTGATCACGGCCGCTGAGCGCGGGGCTCGGCTGGCAATCTTGAAGCGATAGCGCAACGACGCCTTGTCCGATTCGAGCGAGCCTTCCACCACGTCACCGTGGACGCGCAGGCGTTTGCCTTGGTAGCGGGCGGCATCCGCCAGGACCTCGTCGACGTATTTGTAGTATTCGGCGCCTTCCCGCGTCGATGCCCACAGAAGCCCGCCCAAGGCCACAGTCACGACGCCCACGGAGATGACGATCTTCCAGGCGCCACGCCCGTGCGCGGCCGCGGGATGCGGCTTTGCGCGATCGCCGTCGGTGAGTTGATCGTCGGGTGAAGGCATCATCAAAGGATAGCGCCGGAAACGGGTCTCGCCAGCCGGCCCGTCGCGCAGTTGCGACGGGGCGATTGGTGGCTAGCGCAGTCGACTCATTGGTCAAGGGAGTTCGCGTACAGCGACTTCGGGGTCGGCGGCAGCTTGCCGTTTGACGAAGACATCACGGCCGACAAGGTCGCGGCGTCCTTTTCGGGCTACTACTACTTCTACTTGAATCTCCACGGCGACATGACCCTCACGGTGACGATCTCCGAAATGCCGTAGGATCGAGCGCGCGGGCAGCCCGCAGTCAAGAACGTCGAGGGAGATCTGCCAGCTTGTGGAAGTAGCGGCAGAACATCTCCATGCCCCGGCCCGCCTGACCCCAGTCGAAGTTCTCGTTGATGGCGTGGTAGCCGTGCTCGGGCAGGGACAAGCCAAGCAACACCACCGGCGCGCGCAGCACGCGATCCATGGTGACCACCGCGCCGATGGAACCACCCTCACGGGTAAGCGCCGGCCGTCGGCCGAATGCCTCGAACATGGCCTGCTGGGCGGCCTCCAGGTGCGGGCCCGACGGATCGACCAGATAGGGCGACAGCGAGGCTTCGTGAATGACCTCGGCGTCGCGGCAGTGCTGCCGCACGAAATGCCTAATCAGGCGAAACACGCGCGCGGGCGTCTGGTCAGGCACCAGCCGGCAGGACAGCTTGGCCTCGGCCAAGTGGGGCACGATGGTCTTGATGCCCGCCCCGCTGTACCCGCCAGTCATGCCATGGACCTCGAAGGTGGGCGCGGTCATGATGGCCTGGCGCAGGCTAGTGTCGTCGAAGAAGCGCACGCTGGAAAGGCCGTGTGCGAGTTCAAAGCGTCGACGAGTAAACCCGGCGTTCGCCAGCCGACGGCGCTCGGCTACGCTGGGGCGACGAACGCCGTGGTAGAAACCAGGAATCTTTACCCGCCCGGTTCGGGCGTCGTAGCAGGAGGTGATGAGCGCGCACAGTTCGCCCAGCGGGTTGCGAGCCGCACCGCCGGTGGTGCCCGAATGCACGTCCCTGTCGCCGGTCTGCAGGCGCACGCAGAAACCCAGAAGGCCGCGCAGGCCGTAGGGAATCGCCGGCCGGCCCGACTGCGGCCACTGCGTGTCGGACACCAGAATGGAATCGGTGCGAAGCGGGGCCCGTTGCTTCTCGCCCTTGGCCAGTTCGCGGAGGGCGGTTTGAAAGCTAGGGCTGCCAATCTCCTCCTCAGTCTCCCAAAGGAACTGGAAGTTGAGGCGCACGCCATCCTGCAAGGCCAGTCGGGCTCCGAAAAGCGCAGCCAAGGCGGGCCCTTTGTCGTCGGTGGTGCCGCGGCCGCGCCACGTGTCGCCGTCGCGGACAAGTTTGAAAGGCGGGGTCCGCCAGCCGTCGGCTTCTGCGGGCTGCACGTCGAGGTGATTGTAGATGGTTACCGTCGGAAAGGTGGGGTCCTGCACGAGACGGCCAAGCACCAGGGGAAGCCCCGCGGTCTTGATGCATTCGGCCTGGGCGCCCAGCTCGCGCAGAAGCGCACACGCTTCCAGCGCGACCCGCTCAACATCGGCCCGGCGCGTTGGATCCATGCTCACCGAGGGCATTTCCACCAGGGCGGCCAGTTTCTCTTCAAACTCGCGGCGCAAGCTGGTGCTGCGGCTGCGCAGGTTTGATCCTGAAAGGGACGTTCGCTTGCTCATGTTCTGGCGGGCATACCACGGGCCGCGCGATGTCGCAGCACCTGTCCAATTTGCGGGGGTCAATGCCTGAACGCCAGCAGCCACGCACCCGCAACGATGGCCACGGTTGCGATCAAACAGATGGCCTGTGCAGGCGGTCTCACCGGGCGTCGCAGGAAATGTCCGACAAGGAGACCCAAGCCCAGGCCGAAGCCGAGGCCCGTGGCATGGGCCAGCATGTCGGCTCGCTCGCCTGTGCCCAGCATGGCGAAAAGGCCAAAGCTTGCTGCCACGCCCAGAAAGGCGCGCTTGAAGCGGCCTACGGTTCGCGCGCTGTAGCGCCGCAGGAACTGCAGGCCGCCCAGCAGCCCCAGAGCCGCGAAGGTTGCGGTGGACGCGCCGACCACGTTGTGGGGGTTCCCGTAGACAAACGCGGTTACCAGATTTCCCGTGGCACCCGCCAGCAGGGTCGCGAAGAGCGCCAGGCCTCCGCCCAGCCAGCGCCCCAGCGCCGAAAGAAACACGAGGAACGCCACGGCGTTGCCCGTGACATGCATGAAATCCGAGTGCAGGGTGAGCGCCGTGACGACCCGCCACCACTGTCCGTGCACGATCGAGCCTGCGACCCCGCTGCCCACGCGAAACCAGCCGCCGGCGTCGGCACCGTTGCGTGGCCCGGAAACCCAGAAGAAGGCCGCGATGGTCACGGCCGCGGCCAGCCCGACAAAGGATCGCCCGTGGTCGGGCGCCTGCGGCTCGCGCGCCGGCCCCTCGCTGGCTTCCCGGTCATGGGCATCGAGCGCAGCCAGCGCCGCAGCCACCAGTGGGGGCGGAACCAGCACGGCCCAGCCCTCCTCGGTCAGGCCCACCCTGTGTGCAATTCCGACCGCTTCGAGCACGAAATCCCACGCCTCCGCCTGAGCGCGATTGGGCGACAGGCGCACGGCAGCTTCGGCAGGGACCTCAGCGGTCACCTCCCTATTCTAGACATCGAACCGCATCATGTCGTCTTTGACTCGCGGGTCATCTGGAATGCTACAGCACCTTCCTCAGGAACTGCCCGGTGAAGCTGGCTGGCACCTTGGCCACATCCTCGGGGATGCCCTCGGCGATAACTTGGCCGCCGCCCGGGCCACCGCCCGGGCCCAGGTCGATGACCCAGTCGGCGTTCTTCACCACGTCCAGATTGTGCTCGATCACGATCACGGTGTTGCCCGCATCCACCAGCCGCGCCAGCACGCGCAGCAGTTGATCAATGTCCGCGAAGTGCAAACCCGTGGTCGGCTCATCAAGAATGTACAGGGTGCGACCGGTGGTTTTCTTGGCCAGCTCGCGCGACAGCTTCACCCGCTGCGCCTCGCCGCCGGACAGGGTGGTGGCCGACTGGCCCAGGGCCACGTAGCCCAGGCCCACCTCGCGCAAGGTTTCTAGCTTGGGCCGCAGCTTGGGGATGTTCTCCAGGAACGTGCAGGCCTGGCTCACGGTCATGTCGAGCACGTCGGCGATGCTGGCCTGCCGGTACTTCACCTCCAGGGTCTCGCGGCTGTAGCGTCGCCCGCCACAGGCCTCGCACTGGACATACACGTCGGGCAGAAAATGCATCTCCATGCGAACGATCCCGTCGCCCTGGCAGGCCTCGCAGCGCCCGCCCTTGATGTTGAACGAGTAGCGGCCGGCGCGGTAGCCGCGCGCCTTGGACTCGGGCAGATTGGCGAAGAGATCGCGAATGTGGGTGAACACGCCGGTGAAGGTTGCGGGGTTGGATCGCGGCGTGCGGCCGATGGGCGACTGGTCGACGTCGATGACCTTGTCCAGGTGCTGCAGGCCGTCGATGCCGTCGAACTCGGCGCCGGGCGGCCGCACCCCATGCAGACGGTGCTTCAGCGCGGGCAGCAGGGTGTCGACGATCAGGCTCGACTTGCCCGAGCCCGACACGCCAGTCACGCAGGTGAGCGCCCCCAGGGGGAAGCTGACCGTGAGGTTGCGCAGGTTGTGCGTGCGCGCCCCCCGCAGCACGAGCGCACGCTTGTTCGACCCGCGTCGGTGCTTGGGCCGGTCGATGGACTTCGCGCCCGATAGGTACGCGCCGGTCAGCGATTGCGGGTTCGCCTCGATCTCTTGCGGCGTGCCCACCGCCACCACGCGGCCACCCAATTCGCCCGCGAGTGGGCCCATGTCGATGATGTAGTCGGCGGCGCGGATGGTGTCGGCATCGTGCTCGACCACCAGCACGGTGTTGCCCAGATCGCGAAGCTTCACCAGGGTCTCCAGCAGGCGCGCGTTGTCCCGCTGGTGGAGGCCGATGGAGGGTTCGTCGAGAATGTAGAGCACGCCCTGCAGGCCGCTGCCGATCTGGGTGGCCAGGCGGATGCGTTGGGCCTCGCCCCCTGAAAGCGTAGCGGCCGGTCGGTCGAGCGACAGGTAGTCGATGCCCACGCTGATGAGAAAGCCCAGGCGCGCGGTCACTTCCCGAATAATACGCAGACACACCTGCCAGTCGCGTTTGGACAGGGCCAGACCCTTAATGAAGTCGTAGGCTTCTCGGATGGTCAGCGCGGTCATCTCGGCGATGGTCTTTCCGCCCACGCGGATGTGGCGCGCCTCCTTGCGCAGGCGCGTGCTGCCGCACTCGCTACAGGGCGACTGCGACATGTAGCGGTGAAACTCGTCGTAGATGGCCTCGAAATCCTCGTCGGTGGTGCGGCCCTGCTCGCGCCGCCGACGCTGATACTCGTCGTAGCGCCGCTGCAGGTTGGCCACCACACCTTCAAAGCTCTTCTTGAAGGTCTGCGAGCGGCCGTTCTTCTCGAAGGTCAGGTTGATTTCCTCGCCCTGCGATCCTTCGAGCATCAGTTTGCGGAACTCGGGCGTCAGCTTGTGCCAGGGTTTGTAGAGATCGATGCCGTAGTGGGCGGCCAGCGAGTCGAGGAGTTGCTGGAAGAAAGCGCTGTTGCGGCGTTCCCAGGGCTCGATGGCGCCTTCCCGCAGCGACAGGTCGGGATCGCTGACGATGAGATCGGGGTCAAAGTACATCTTGGCCCCAATGCCGTCGCAGGCCGGGCAGGCGCCCGCCGGGCTGTTGAACGAGAACAGGCTCGGGGTCACCTCGGGGAAGCTGACGCCGCAGTCAGGGCAGGAGAACTTCTCAGAAAACAGCAAATCGTCGCCTTCCAAGGGTGAGATCTTGACCAGTCCGCCCGACAGCTTGGCCGCCAGTTCCACGGACTCAGCCAGGCGCTGTTCGACGCCGGGCTTTCTCACCAGCCGGTCGACGAAGACCTCAATGCTATGTCTCTTGGCCTTGTCGAGCTTGGGCGGGTTGGACAGATCGCAGAGATCGCCATCGATGTTGGCGCGCACGTAGCCGTCCTGGCGCAGACGATTGAGATCCTCGTGGAAATCGCCCTTCTTGTCGCGCACCACCGGCGCCAGCACGGAAAAGCGCGTGCCTTCGCCCAGAGCCAGGACTTGGTCCACCATCTGAGGGATGGTTTGCGCGGCGATACGCTGGCCGCACTGCCAGCAAAAGACCTCGCCCACCCGCGCCCACAGCAGGCGCAGGTAGTCGTAGATCTCCGTGATGGTGCCCACGCTGGAGCGCGGATTGCGGGAAGCGGACCTCTGCCCGATGGCGATGGCCGGCGACAACCCGTCGATGGAATCCACATCAGGCTTGCCCCACTGCTCGAGAAACTGGCGGGCATAGGCTGACAGCGACTCGACGTAGCGACGCTGGCCTTCGGCGTAGATGGTATCGAAGGCCAGCGAGGACTTACCCGAGCCCGACAGACCGGTGATGACCACCAGCTTGTCGCGCGGGATCTCCACGTCGACGTTCTTCAGGTTGTGCTCGCGTGCACCCTTGACGACAATCGTGTTCATCGCTGCAAGCGGGCCGCCGGAGTTGTGGACCCGGAAAGTAGGACCCACACCTACGGTGCCCAACCTACAATCTTAGCAGGGACGGCGGAGCAAGAATAGCCCCCCTGCGGTCAACGATAGTTGATAGCCGTCACCGTCAGCTCGCGCACACCCGCGTGCCAGCGCACGACGACCGTGTCGCCCACAGACTTGCCAAGCAGTGCCTTGCCCACCGGCGATTTCCAGGAAATGACCCCCTCCGAGCCCTCGACTTCGTCCTGGCCGACGATGCGATAGACCAGCGTCTCTTCGTCCCCGTCCTCGACCGTGACCGTGGCCCCGAAGAACACTCGGTCGCGCCGCTTCTGTTCCCTCGGGTCCACGATGGCGACATGGTCCAGCCGTTTGGAAAGGAAACGCATGCGCGCGTCAATCTGTCGCAACTGGCGCTTGCGGTAGATGTACTCAGCGTTCTCGGAACGGTCGCCCTCGGCCGCCGCATCGGCCAAGGCACTCACCACCTCGGGTCGCTTGCTGGTGTGCAGGAATTCCAGCTCGTCGACCAGCTTCCGGTAACCCTCTGGTGTGATGTAGTTCTTCTCATACGGCGAGCTCACCTCTTCCTCGGGCAGATCGTCGGGGTCGTGCACCATGCGGTACCAGGAACGGCGAAGATGGCCGGGCTCGCCGCGACGGAGCGTCGCGGTCGGTCCCGGCCGCGGGCCTATTCGCCGCGTTTGCCGATGCGGTGGTCCAGCATCACCAGGCTTGAGCCTTTGTCACCCACCATCTTGAGTTGGTCCAGGATGAGGCTGGCGTTCTTTTCTTCCTCGACCTGCTCCTTGATGAACCACTGGAGCATTTCCGTGGAGGCGTAGTCGTTTTCCTTGGCAGCCAGAGCGTAGAGATTGTGGATGAGGCTGGTCACCTTCCGCTCGTGGGCCAGCGTGCGCTCGAACACGTCGGTGGCGGACTTGAAGTCTGCGAAGGGCTTCTCGATAGCGGACAGGGTCACCGTCTCGCCGCGATCGACCACGTAGTCGAGCATCTTCAACGCATGGGCCTGCTCTTCGGCGAACTGGACGCGCATCCACTTGGCGAAGCCGGGCAGGCTTTGCCGCTCAAAGTAGAGCGCCATCGAAAGATAGAGATAGGCGGACGAGAACTCGTTCCTGATTTGTTCGCTGAATGCGTCCTGCATGGTCTTGCTAAGCATCGCGTCGAACTCCCCCTTGTCGTACTTGGATGCACCAAGAGTCGCCGAGTTTCAGACAGGATTCAACGAGGAACAGCATCCCTCCGGGCTGCAAAAGTCGCGACCGGTACGAGGCATCCTACCGGACGAAGGTAACGTCATCGATCCAGAGGTCGAAGCGATATCCGGGCGTGATCTGGAAGCGCACAGCGTAGAGCGTCGCCGGATCGAAGGCCGCCGCTTGGTGACCCCATGGGTTTTGCGCAAGCTCGGAAAAGGGAATGGTGTATCTTCCCCACGCCGACGGCGTCGAGGGGAACGGAATCGACTTGCCGAAATCGACCCAGCAGAGATCGGCGCTCGAGGTCGTGGAGCAGATCCCCCAGTCGGGCGTGGTGTCCTTGTCGGGGAAAACCACACGCAGCGGAATGGTCTCGCTCGCGGCGTTCTTGAGCGAGAAGCTCACTCCGGTGTAGGCCGAGGCGTCGTAGAAGCCACCCAGAGTGAAGCCGAAATCTGCGCTCGTCACGAATTGCCCGCCGTAGACGTGAACCGCATAGCCGTGACACGGGTCGCCCGTAGCAGCCATCTGGAAAGGCCCGTTCGGGTCCGGCCACATGGTCGCGTTGGGCGTCGTGTCGTGCGAGTCTTTCCAGATCCCGGCGCGCCCGGACACCTGCAAGATGTACTGGTCGCCATCGTTCATGTCGTCGATGAGATCTTCGTTGGAACCGAAGGCGGGTGCGCAACCGCCGGTGGCCGTACCTCCGGCCGCAGTGCCTCCGGTGGCGGTGCCTCCCGTGGCGCCATAACCTCCGGTGCCCCCGCTGCCAGTTGCCATACCGCCGTAGCCGGTGCCTCCAGCAGGCGTCCTGCCGCCAGAGCCGGCACCTGCGCTCACCGAGCCGCCGGTTGCCCTGCCGCCAGAGCCGGCACCTGCGCTCACCGAGCCGCCGGTTGCCCTGCCGCCAGAGCCGGCACCTGCGCTCACCGAGCCGCCGGTTGCCCTGCCACCAGGGCCGGCACCTGCGCTCACCGAGCCGCCGGTTGCCAAGGTGGTACCGCCCGAGCCGCCCTTCGCGACAATCGTGTCGGTGGTGCCGCCCGCCCCACTCGTGCCGCCACCCTGGGACGCGGCGCCACCGGTACCTGTGCTGCCCGATTGGCTGTAAGCGGCCTGGTCGAGCGGAGTTCGTATCCCGCAGGCTATCGGGAAAAGAAGGGAAAGCATCAGCCATGGATTCAAGCAAACTCTTCCCATATGAGTCCTCGCAGAAGTGCGCACAACGCGCCGCGCGGAACGGATGATAGCACTTCTCCTCGCAAGCGGTGCCATGGCAGAAGTCCTATTCACCCCAGCCCGCGACGATTGCCTGCGCCGCAGCCAGGTCCTGGGGCGTATCGATTTCACGCCAGTGGCCGTCGATGAAGACTGGCTCCAGTCGAATGCCCTGGTCGGCCAGGGCGTTCAGGGCATCGGTCAAGTAGGCCTGTCGCAAGGTCGGAGCGCGGCCAAAAGGAGCCTCCAGCCCGCCTGTCGCAAGAGCCCCGTCCCAGACCGCGCGCAGTGCCGCAACTCCCGCAGCGGAGAAATACGCCAGGCCGATGAACTCACCCGCGGCCTTTTCGCGCGCCACCGCACCCTTGCCCACGCGCACGACCCGCAGGCCCTGTCCGTCGGTTAGGGTCAGCTCGGCCTCGGACACCGGGTGTAGCGTGCGGCCCTGATAGGCGTCCGCCCAGCGCCGGTCGATGACCAGCAACACAGGCGTCCCGTCGGCTGTGCGCGCGCGCGCGGCAAGGCGCGCGACCACCTCCGGCGTGTACACGATGTCACAATAGGAGAAAAAGAAGCCATCCGGCAGATGATCAGCCGCGCAGAACAGCGACGCCAGGATGTTGTTGTGGACCCAGTCGGGGTTGTCGACGAAGCGAAGCGCGGCGCGACCCCCGCGAATGCGATCGCCGAGATAGCCGCGCACCACCACGATGTCGGAGATGCCCGCCGCCGCAAAGGCGCGCAGTTGCCAATGCAGGATGGGCTGGCCGGCCACGCGCACCATGCACTTGGGAATGTCCTCGGTCTCCGGGCCGAGGCGCCGGCCGCGGCCCGCGGCCACGATAATGGCTTTGCTGCTGCTCACCCGGTTGATCTACCTAGCTTGCGCAGGACCGCAAGAATCGTGCGGGCGGCATAGGCGGCGTTGATGGCCAGGTACACGTGCAGAAAGAGATCCAGGCGATTGGCGGCGGCCACAAACACCAGGTAGCTCGGATAGTGGATGAGAAAACGGCCCAGGGATTCCACGGCTGCCAGCGCCTTGGCAAGAACCGACCGCGGCAGGGCGGGAGCCGGCACGCCTCCATCCAAGCCATCGCCGTAGTCGCCAGCGGCCTGCGGCCGGGGCGCACCGGTGGCGCGCAGGTACTCGGGCCGGCGTACGAACGTGGTCAGGCTGATGGCCGAGGCCACCGCCACGAGTCCGGCCAGCGCCTCGACCAACCACTGCGTGCGGCTATCGCCACGCCACAGGCGCACGCCCGTGGCGGCCACTAGCAGAAAAGCCTTCAGCTCGTCCATCAGGAAATCCAGGTGCGCACCCACTGGCGACGAGGTTCCTCGCAGCCGAGCGAGCTGCCCGTCCACACAGTCGAGCACATAGGACAGCTCAAGCACGGCGACCGCGATGAGGAGGCCACCCCATCCAGGCAAGGTGAGCAGCAAGGCCGCGGCCGCCACAAAGACCGCCAGCGAGGCGAAGGTGACCTGGTTGGGGGTGGCGCGACCCCTTGCAAGGGGGACCACCAAGACCGCAGCCAGTGGCCGCGCCACCAGACGATTCCACAGGATGTCCCTAGGCTTCCTCGTGCGCCGGTATGAATCGGCGATTTGTGAGAATAGGCTCACGGTCAAGGGCCCAGTAAAGCGCTCCGGCGTCTGAGCGCCAAGCTGAATCTAGGGCAACGGCAGGCCGTAGTAGCTGGAGTAGGCCACCACGATGGCCACACCCAGCACGACACCCAGGACCACGTGAACCAGCAAAGGCCAGTCGCCCACCCCGCGTCGGGCGCGTGGCTTGCCCGAGCCAGATCGCGGGTCTTCGCGATCGACCGCACGTGATTCGCGCTGGTCGGCAGCGAAGGCCACAAGCCGCACGGTCGGCGGGTCCACCCGCCGCGTAGGCGGCGGGAGCAGCTTCGGAGTGGGTTGCGCCAGGTTCGCCGCGACGACAGGCTCAGGTGGCGGAGTGTCCACGAACGCGGCCGGATCCTGCATGTCCTCTGACAGCTCGACAAGAGAGGGCCGTGCCTCGCTTCCGCGTGGTGGCGTCGAGGGCTGCACAATCTCGCCGGAAGTGCGATTGAGCGCTGACGGGGCGCTATGCGCTGCCGTGGCCAAGGCTCCGCGAATCGCATCAGCCGATGGCGATGCAGGCGGCGCCGAGGGGCGCGGGTGAGGAGCCGCGTAGGGCTCCGGTTCAAGGGCCGTGGATGCCGTTGGGGTTGGAGGCAGCGCGGCTGGTGAAGGCGTTGTGCGCTCGACCGGCGCGGTAGGCACGCCGGAAGGCGCGGAGGTTGGCGGGGCAAACTGAGGCGGAGCTGCCGCCGAGCCGTCCAAAAGGTTCGGAGACGTGGCAGCCGGCTCTGGCACCAGAGGGGACATTGGCCGCGCAGGTTGCTGCGCGTCGGAGGGCTTCGCCACGAGCGAGGGGACTGGAGCATTCGACGAGGCAGTGACTTCTCGCGCATCGTCGGCGGTGGGGGCGGCGACGGGAGGCGCAGAGAGAGGCGCTTGTGCGGCGCGGACCGTGGTGGTGCCGACGGAAGGCGCGGATAGAGGTGCTTGAGCGGCGTG
>Ga0255357_1000055_pt1 | contig 14200 bp, 9 predicted proteins | sample GFST25metaG_2_FD_186027 | JGI IMG/M metagenome (GOLD analysis project Ga0255357, IMG submission 186027) | Peat soil microbial communities from Stordalen Mire, Sweden - G.F.S.T-25 | ecosystem: Environmental > Terrestrial > Soil > Wetlands > Peat | place: Sweden: Norrbotten County, Stordalen Mire...
GTTCCGGCCGACCGAACAGCTGAGGGTAGTGCCTCGACTCGGTTGGCGATCAGACCAGATGACGGCGTTGAAGCTGTGCTCCGGCGGGCGTTGCGATGGCCCTGGCACAGCGTGCGCTTCTGTGTCATCGCTGGGTTGTCAGGTACGGGGACATCCACGACCTTGGTGGACGTGGACGTGTCCTGAGGGAAGGCGGGCCCTACGGCACCGAGCTGAATGCAGTGATGGGCTCCGAATGGGCTTCGGCAGGCACTTTGCCGTATGAACCGACGTTCCCGAACCGGAGGATGGTCCCGTCTGCCGATGCGAGCCAATAGCCGTTCCCCGAGGAGCTCGCGGCTATGCCGACGACCGGCGACCAGAGATGCCTGTTGGATGCCGAGCCGTGGAACGCTGCTCCGTAGGAGTAGACACGACCGTTGCTTGCGGCGAGCCAGTAACCGGACCCGTGGGGCGCAGCCGCCATGGCGACGATCGGTGACGGCAGGTGGTGCGTGGCCGGCGAGCCATAGTCCGGAGCATCTTCGGCGTAGACGGCACCTCGGGAGGTAACGACCCAGTAGCCGCCGGTCGTGGGATCGACCGCGATCCCGACGACGGCTCCATCGATCCAGAGGCCACCTCGAGAACCGCTGTACTTCGCGTCACCGAACGCGTACACCGAGCCATTGGCAGCCACGACGAAGTAGCCCTTTCCGTCTGGGGTTGCGGCGATGCCGACCACCGGGGATCCAGGTGGCACTGGTCCGCCGCGCCAGGCACCGCCGCGAAGGTCCCCGTACCACTTGGCGTCACCGAACGCGTACACCGAGCCATCTGCGATGAGGAGCCAGTAGCCGTCCCCGCTCGGGGTGGTGGTCATCGAGACTACGTCCGAAGGCAGCACGGTGGTGTTCAAGCCACCGCAGTAGGAGAGGTTGCCAAGATCGAATACTGAGCCGTCACTGGTCGCGAGGCGGTACCCGACGTCCTTGTGACTGGATCGAGCGCACCGTGTCCGCTTGACCGAGAGCGGGTCGGCGATCCCCGTGCGGTCCGCGTTCGCCCTCCATTCGGGCCACGCTGGCGGGTTGGACGCAGCCGGCGCCATCGGCAGTGGGTACGCGACCAGAGTTGCCGGTATGGTCGGTCCCCCGCAGGCGAAGTACATCATCCAGCCGCTCTCCGGAGCGCCGGGCACATAGGCGACGGCCGCGCTGCCAGGGGTGTCGCAGCCCGGTTCGAGGGCGGGCTGCCTCCCTCCGGAGACGGAGAGGACCTTCCCGTTGTTGCCTGCGAGTACGTACAGCCCCCGAGCGGCACCCACCAGCACGTCGTCGCCGTCGTTCTCGCCGCCGGTGAGGTCGACCAGCACCGGGGAGGATGTGGCTTCGTTATGGGCATCGAAGACCCGGGACCAGATCCGGCGGCCTGAGCCGCTCCAAGCGCTCACGACCGCAGGGCCCTTCACGCACTGGGCGCAAGATGTCGAAACGACAGCGAGCTGGCCGTCGATCCGACCGATCGCCGGCGAGCCGAACGTCGGCCCCCTCGCTTTGACCGGCCAACCTGGCACCTCATGACCGTCGTTGGCATACAACGCAATGATCTCGTCGGTGGAGGTGCTGTGATACTTCGAGTAGAAGCTGGTCCCGACCACAACAGCGGGCCGTTCGGTGCTGTTGAGGATCCCGACCGTAGGGCTTGACCAGATCGTCTGGCCGGTGCACCGCTGCCATACGAGCTCTGGGTCGTGACCGCTGTAGCGGTAGTCGACGATCCAGCCCCCGCGGCATCCGTCGAGGCCGCTCGAGTCCCCGCCCATGATGATGTCGTCGCGGCCCGTGTGGCTCGTGTCCGCCAGGGTCGGCGACGACCAGATCGTGTCGGCGCGCTGGATCGGGAAGCCAGCCACGAGCTGTCCGTCCGGCTGCAGCGCGTAGATGTTGTGGTCGTACGAGCCGAAGACGATGTCGAGTTGGCCTGTTCCGGTGATGTCGCCCACCGCTGGCGTCGCAAAGACGGGGTCGGAGTAATCGTCCGGACCGGCCCTCCAAGGGTAGAACGTGCGCCGCGTCTGGAAGACGAAACGTACTTTTCCACTGGCGTAGAAGGCTTCAAGCCCGCCCTGTTGGTTGGCCCTCCAGAGGGAACCAGCACCCACGATGATCGAGGGCGGCCTGTCCGGACCGTCGAGATACGCGACCGCCGGGCTCGAGTCGACGGCCGTCGGCGTTCGGCTGTTGATGTGCACCCACCGGGGCCAACCTGGCAGCTCACGACCGGACTTTGCGTTGACGACGTAGATCTCGCCCGAAAGCGTTGCGAGAACCACGGCCTTGACGCCGTCGATCGTCGCGACGACCGGTGAGCTCATCCATGTGGAGCCGAGTCTCTTGAGGGTCCACAGCGGACTTTCGAAATGGGGGATGTGTGTCACGCGCGTCCCGTTGGGTACGCCGGATGGAGTGGAGGTTCGCACGCCGGCCGAAGCCGCCGAGAAGGTAGGGACGGTGAAAGCAGCGATCAAGCAGGCGGCAGCTACGAACGGCAGCAGGCCCCGGTGTGCCATCACCCGTCTTGGACCCATGTCACAATGGCGAACGTGGCGGAAGTCCATGGGGCAAGACTACCAGAATCTCACTGATAGTGATGCGCTCAACACTTAACGTGGCTTTTCGCCAGAAAGGCAAGGCACGCCTCGCCTTTGTCGCACCGCGTTATGGGGACACCGTGGTCGGCGGCTCGGAGGCCGTCGTGCGTGAGGCGGCGCAGGGCCTCGCCGAGCGCGGTTACGAAGTCGAGGTACTGACGACCTGTGCGCAGGATCACTTCACGTGGGCGAACGAGTTCCCGCCAGGCGTCAGCACAGATGGGAGCGTGACTGTCCGACGGTTCCCGACCATCCAGGACCGGGACCACGGCCGGTGGAACCGGATCCAGGAGCGCCTCCTGTCGGGAGACCAGCTGGACGAGTCCGAGGAGCTGGCCTGGTGCAACGGGCGCTTCCGTGTCCCGGACCTATACCTCTACCTCGCCGGCCACGCCGAGGAGTACACGGCGATCGTGTTCTCGCCTTACCTGTTCTGGTCGACCCTCTATTGCACTGGGATCGCGCCCGAACGGACAGTCCTCATGCCCTGCCTGCACGACGAGCCATACGCCTACCTTCGATCCGTGGCCGCTGCACTGGCGTCGTCTGCGGCTGTCTGGTTCCTCTCCGAGCCGGAGCACCAGTTGGGCCATCGGCTCGCGCCGGTAGCTGCTCACCATTCGGTGATCGGCGCGGCCGTCAAGATACCTGAGGCCTACGACCGAGAAGGCTTTCGCGAACGGCACGACCTCCGTCGCCCGTACGTGCTGTACGCGGGCAGACGTGAGGGTGGCAAGGGCTGGCAGGAACTGATGGCCGGTTTTGGGATCGCAGCTCGCCGCCACCGCTTGCCGTTCGATCTCGTGACCATCGGGGTGGGCCACGTTCAGGCGCCGTCGTCGCTCGAGCATCGGATCGTCGATCTCGGCCATCTGGCGCCCATCGAGGTGCCGGACGCCTTTGCCGCCGCGGACGCCTTCTTGCAGCCCAGCGCGAACGAGAGCTTCTCGCGCACGATCATGGAGGCCTGGCTCGCCGAGACAGTCGTCATCGCGAGCAGCGCGAGCGATGTCGTCACCTGGCATTGTGAGCGGTCCGGAGGAGGCCTCGTCTACGCCGACGAGCTTGAGCTCGGCCAGTGCTTGCGGTTTGTCGCAGAAGCGCCGGAACAAGCCGCGCAGCTTGCCCGCAAGGGGCGCGACTACGTGCTCGCCAATTACAGGTGGCCGTTGGTGCTCGACGCCATGGAGCGCTCGCTGGAGGTCTTCCTGTGAGATCGAGCGAGCGGCCGAGGCGCGGGCCTAACGGGGACAGGCCCATGAGAGTCCTGGTCGTCGGTTCGCTTCCCCCGCCGGAGCGTGCACGCGCCGAGGCCTTGCGGACGGAGGTCGTCAGTCTGCTTGCCGAAGGGCACATGGTCGAGATCGTCGCGCCGGATCCGGTTGCAACTGCCCATCGTTATATGACCACGCCTGGGATACCGGGATGCGTTCGGCTCGCGACGATGCTTTCAGGCTTCGACTCGGTTGTCGTGCAGTTGCAGCCGGGCCTACCGGTGCGGGCGCGAGCCGGACGGTGCGAGCGAGCGCTGTCTCTGGTCGCGTTCTCGTTCGCTTTGCGCTGTGGGCGTCAGGTCGTGATTCGCCTTGAGCGACTGGACGACCTCCCTGGCGGTCCCAGCGGGCGTGCGGCTCTTCTTCTCTGGCGCAGCGCGGAGCGGATCGTGGTCGGAGGCGAGGATCAGCGAGCTGCTTTTGTTACTGCCGTGGGGAGACCGGGAGAGCGCTTGGTCGTCTGCTCCCACGATGCGCGTGAGGTCGATGCCGACGACGGCGGATGGGGCGAGGGGACCGACGCTTCAACCGAGAACGTGCTCGAGCTCGTGCGCATGAGGGCGGCTCGGGAAAGGCGAGAGCTCACGGCGACCGAGCCGGCACACTTTGCCGGTTGGGACAGGCTTGCGACACCAGGAATCGCAATGACCGAGCTGGACTCGCCCGTGCTGGGGCTCCCCGAGGCACAGAGCAAGCTCGGCGACCTCGCTCGCTCTGTTCTGGCAGCCGCCGACCGGCGACCGTTGCTACAGCCGGCGGCAATGGCTGCTCGCGTTGCTTATCGGAGCATTTCCTCCGTGCTTGGACGAGACCGGTCCGACTAGGGACGCCCGGGCTCGCGGGGCTCGACCACAGTGGTCGTCATCCGGCCACGGCCGAGGTCTCGTCGAGGATGTCGAGAAGCGCACGCGCGGCGGCCTCGAATGTATGGGCACCGGCGTAGCTACGTGCCCCCTTGCTGAGCGCTCCTCGCGCCGCCGGGTCGTCGAGGAGCCCCCTGCAAGCCTCCGCGAGATCGGTAGCGGTGACGTCCACCGGGACCTTGAAGGCGACATCATCAGGCAGCTCGCCCATCCAGCCGATGTCGGTCACGATCATGGGCACCCCGCAAGCGAGGCAGTCGCCGACTGCGGCGGACGCCTCGCCTGAGAAGGAAGCCCGCAGTTGCACCGTGAGCTCGGCCCGCTCCAACCAGTCCAGGTAGACCTCGGCCTCGACTCGGCCGGTGATGAACAGCCGTCCGTCCAGGCCGAGGGCCTCACCGAGCCCTCCGAGATCGCGGGCCAACTCGTCGCTGACGGGCCCGACGAGGGCAAGCACGAGGTCTGGGTGGTTCGCCGCCAATGCTGCGAAGCAGCGTAAGAGCTTGTGGGGCTGCTTGATCGGGTCGACGATCCCGAAGCTGGCAAGGACCCGAGCCCCTGGCTCGATGCAGGCAACCTCAGAGGCTGCAGTGCCTCCGGTTCGGAGGATCTCAGTGGCGAACCCGACGACGCCGACGCGTGTCGCGAGGCCCGGTCCCGCTTCGACGCGCGCCAGGCGGGCGGCGGCCTCCGAGGTGACGAGGAAGCGGTCGGCGAGACCGATGACCTCGCGCGCCATGAGCAGGCCGTAGCGTTCTGCCTCGGTCGCGGTGACCTCGCCCGACGAGGCCAGTCCCTCGGGTAGGAGCGGCCCATAGATCCGCCGGAGCGTGCCGGCAACCCCTTCCGGCACGGCTGCTCTCGAGCCTGCTGCGAAACGATGCAGGCCACTCAGCCTCACGTCGTGGGCCAGGACCATCCCGCTTCGGCGGCGGAGCGATGCCAACGCCGCCGTGTGGAACTCGCTGTTGCCGAGGACATAGACGACCTCGTCGTACCCCGCGGTGGCGGCTTCCATGCTGAGAAAGCGGCGCGCGTCGTAGATCGCGAGTCCCGACGGCGCGCGGGGGGGCCCGAGCCAGAAGTCGAAGCCGTCGGCGAAGCAGTCGATGTCGAGATCACCGAGAGCGGACAGTTCTTCGACCAGGCGGAAGCTGTAGTTCGCGATCCCGGAGGCCACGGGCGGGAACGGCGAGACTATCGCGATCCGACGACGGCGCCGCCATGGCCGGCCGGGCCGGGCCAGCAGTGCCTCGTAGACCGCGGCGGTCCGATTCGCAACGTCTGCCCACGTCATTCGCGTAGCGGAGGCGTGCTGACGCGACGCTTCGCGGAACGCCTCGTCGCACAGCGCTTGTTCGATCGCAACGCTGATCGCCGCCGGACTGGATGGATCGAAACGAGCTTGGGGCGCGACGAGATCTCGCAGGGGACCCACATCCGACACGATCGCGACAGCGCCGCACGCCATTGCCTGTGCGACCGGGAGGTCGCAGCCCTCCAAGAGCGAAGGGAAGCACAGCAGCTCGGTCGCCTGGTAGAGGCGAAGCATTGCCTCCTCCGACACATCTCCCGTGCACAGGACCCGGCCGCCGATGCCCTCGGCGGCCGCCAAGTGACGGAAATGGCGTGCCGTCAGTTCGGGGAACTGACCGGAAACGACGAGTTGGCGCGTGTTGCGCAATGCCTCAGGCAAGCGGGCGAAGGCAACGATGAGCGCCTCGACGTTGTCGCCGCCGTCGCTTCGGGTGGGGTACAGGACGAAGGAGGGCTCGAGGTCGGGCACGCATGCCTGAGCCAGCGAGCGGGCGTTCTCCGACGACGGCGCGGGCGCGAATCGCCGCGCCGTGACCGCGCCGACCATGTGCAGCCTCTCCGGGTCGACACCGAGGTTCCTCACCAGCGACCGACTCGTCTCCGGTGAGATCGTGAGCAGTGCGTCGGCGGCACGCAGTACCTCCAGACGGCCCGAGTACCCAGTGCGCTGCCGGAGGTCGTCCAGGGATGAGCGATTGTGCTCGAGAGGGAAGAGGTCGTGCACCGTCGCGCAGAACCGCAGCCCCCGCTCGTGGGCCCATAGAGGCCATACACGGCCGATCGGAACCGCGAGATCGAAGGGCGAGAGCACATGGAGCACGCGAGCTTCTGGAACCACCGCGTCAGGCGCCCCCGCGTAGTCGACCTTTCCCGAACCCAGGAGGGGTCCAAGATCGCCGGGCGGAGGCAGGTCAGGATTCAGCAGGTACCGACCGACCAGCCGAGGGTGCCCTCGCTCGAGGGCGACCGCGAGCTCGTAGGCATACCGGGCGACCCCCCGGTCCCGCAAGCCCGGGCTCTGGAGTGCCTGAAGGTCGACTACGACGGGGCCGGGGGTCACGCTGGAAAGGCCGGGCCTCAGTGCTGCGACGGGTTCCCGGAAGCAGAAGGCGCTCCTGTGACCTCGTCGCGAGGGTGCTTCTTCGAGCTCTCGCTGGATCCGAGCGCTGTCGCCCCGGCCGTGCTGAGCTGGCGGAGCGAGTCTTCGACCTCGTCGAGACGGCTCGAGGAAGTAGCGAGAAGACGCCCGAGGAGCTCGGTGGTCTGGTTCCCCATTTCGACCTGCCCTCTGACGACGTCGGTCAGTTCTGCAACCTGGTCCTGCAGCCGGGTGACGCGTTCGAGCACTTCGGCGAGCGGCAGCGTGACACGTCCGTCGAACTTCTTCGTCAAGCTGGTCTTCGCTTGGCGCCAACCTCGGTGGCCGATGGACGCCACGGTCAATCGCCTCCTTCGGTGCGCTCGTCTCGCAGTGGAGCTTACCGGGTTGTGCCCAAGCGAGGTGATGAGGCTGGCCGGGGCGGACCTCGCCGCGTAGGCCGGGAACAGCCTTTCTTGACTAGGGTGCGGGGGATGAAAGTTGCACCGATGGCTCCGCTGCTCGCTGCGCGTGCTGGCGACGAGCGGCAGCTCCCCTCGCGCGTGGTCTCCGCGAAGGTAAGCCTCCGTAATCGGTTCATCGAGATCTGGCAGGCGCGCGAACTGATCGTGTTTCTCGTCCGCAAGGAACTGAAGGTTCGCTACAAGAACAGCGTCCTCGGCTTCCTGTGGTCGTTCCTGAACCCCGCGCTGATCCTTTGCGTCTACTACGTGGTGTTCAAGTACTTTCTGAACAACCACATCTTGTTGTTCGCGATCTACCTGTTCGCGGGGCTCCTGCCCTGGAACCTGTTCAACAACTCGCTGCTCGGCTCGGCAGGGGTGCTCGTCGCCCAGGCAGGGATCGTGAAGAAGGTCTCGTTCCCCCGCGAGATCCTGGCCCTTGCCCAGGTGGGCACCGCGATCTGCTACTTCTTCTTCCAAGCCTGCATCATGCTGGCCTTCCTCATCGGGTTCCGGGTCATGCCGGACTGGAAGTTCCTGCCCGTGATGCTCCTCGCTCTGGTCTGTGATGTCGTGTTCTCGGCGGCGCTCGCTGTCTTCCTCTCGGCGGTCACCGTCTACTTGCGCGACGTCCAGCACCTCATCGAGGTTGCACTCGTGGCGCTGTTCTTCAGCGCGCCGATCGTCTACATGTTCACCACTGTCGGTCAAAAATTGGCGCACCACGGCGTCTTGTGGGTCTACTTCCTGAACCCCTTGGTCACAATCGTGCTCTCCTTTCAGCGGTTCATCTATGGAACGGTGGCGCCGCGCGACAACCCCATTCCGATCCCGAGCTACGGGGAGCACTGGTATCTGGCCGCGCTCGCGATCATCTTGGTCGTCTCCGTATTGCTCTTCCTGCTTGCGATGCTTGTCTTCGGCAGGATCGAGGGCAACTTCGCCGAGGAGCTCTGAGTACTTCTGCAAACAGCAATCGACGTTCAGCACCTCTCGAAGCGATTTCGCCTCTACAAGGAGAAGTACACCTCTTTGAAGGAGCGGATACTTCACGCCGGGCACGTGCCTTTCGAGGACTTCTGGGCGCTCAGGGATCTTGAATTCGAGATCCCCACCGGCGAGACGCTCGGGATTATCGGCCGGAACGGCTCCGGCAAGTCGACCTTGCTCAAATGCATCGCCGGCATCTTGCAGCCCACTTCGGGCCAGATCGTCGTCCGCGGGCACGTCGCCGCGATGCTCGAGCTCGGCGCCGGCTTTCAGCCCGAGCTGTCAGGAAGGGACAACATCTTCCTGAACGCCTCACTGCTGGGCCTCTCGCGCCGCGAGATCGAGCGTCGCTTCGACGACATCGTCGCGTTCGCGGAGCTCGAGGAGTTCATCGACAACCAGGTTCGTTTCTACTCTTCGGGCATGTATGTGCGCCTCGGCTTCGCGGTCGCGGTGAACGTCGAGCCTGACGTGTTGCTCATCGACGAGGTACTCGCCGTCGGGGACGAACGATTCCAGCAGAAGTGCATGGAACGCGTGCATCAGTTCCAGACCGAGGGCCGGACGATCGTGGTCGTGTCGCACTCCGCGGACGTCATGCGCCAGGTCTGCGATCGCGTCGTGGTGCTCGAAAATGGCAAGGTCTTGACTGTTGCTCCGCCGGGCGAAGCGATCAGGGCGTTCCGCGACTGCCTGCTTGCCGGGGACGTGCCCGTCGCGTTGCCGGCAGAGGAACCTGACCCTGCCGAAACCGTCGAAGCCGTCGTCCAACCGGAGAGGCGTGTCGTGATCACCGATGCGGCCGCCCGCCATTCCGGTCCACCCGGCCGTGGCTTTCTCGTCCCCGGGGACTCTTTTCGCCTCGAGCTCCGGTTCCAGGTGAACGAGCCGCTCACCAACGTGGCGTTCGGCTGCGAGATGATCAACTCAAGCGGCGCCCCCGTGTTCAACTGCGACAGCGCGATGCCCGAGATCAGCCAGGTTCATGATCTCGAGCCGGGTCGCTACCGCGTGGAATTCGATTTCGACCGGCTTCCGCTGCTCGACGGGTCTTTCACGGTCAATGCTCGGATTCAAGATGCCGGTGGCGGTGTCGTTCACGCCCGCCTCGAGCCCGCCGCCACCTTCGAGGTCGTGAACCCCGGAGGGGCGACCGGGTCTGTGGCGTTGCCGCTTCGGATCGAGCTCTCTTCTTCGCTCGAACCCGGTTCGGCGACAGCGGTTGCCGGATGACTTCCGGAGTCGTCGCGGAGATCGAAGCAGAGGTGAGGCAACTGCGTGCAAGCGGGCGGGTCCCGCCCGGGCTCGAGGACGAGCTCGATAGGTGCTTCGAGGAGGCCGCGGAGGCGAGCTTGGCTGCACGGATACCGGTGACGGCCAGCGACTCCTGGTTCACCAGCGGCCACTCCATCGCCGGCCTGGCGAGTCCCGTGAGCCTGGCGCAGCTTGGCAAGCAGGCGACGATGATGGCTCGCCGGCGGTTGGGTCCGTCGTTTCGCCGTCTCGAGCGCCGAACCTCGCTCGGCGTGGCCTGGGCCGGCGAGGCGGCATCGATTCAAGCGCACGTCACCGCGGACCACTTGGAAAGGCTCGCCGCACGCTCGCCACTGGCTTCCCGTGTCCTCTCGGCAGCTCGACCCGGTGAGTCGATTGCGTCAGGTGCCGGGATCGTGCATCCGTCGATCGAAGGCCCGCTCTTGGCCTGGGTGCTCGAGCGCTTGAGCGCCGCGGTGCTCGAGCGATCTCGGGAAGCCCCCGGTCTCGTGCTGCACACCGAGTGCGGTGACGGGCGGCTCGTGGAGGCGCTTGTTGCCCGAGGTCTCGACGCGCGAGGTGCTGATCCCCGCTGGCCGGCTCGAGCCGACGGCGGCACGAGAATCCTCGCGGCTGGCGCCTTGGAGTACCTTGGCGCGACCGTGAGCGGCACGCTCGACGGGCTGTTGTTGACCGGCGTGGTAGATCGCCTTCGGCCAGGCGCGGCTCGCGTGTTGGTACAGCTCGCTGCGCGCAGTCTCGCCCCAGGAGGCATCGTCGTGCTCGTGAGCGCACGGCCCGAAGCTGCCGTCGCGACAGACCCGGTCGCCGCCGACCTCGCGGCCGGCCGACCGCTACACCCGGTTACGTGGTGCCACCTCCTCGCACGCAGCGGGCTCTGCGAGCTGGCCGTGTTCGAGCATGATGAGAGCGACCCGGACGTCTTCGCCGTCTCGGCACGGCGTGCGGTTCCGGCCCTGCTTGCTGAGGACGGCCATCCATGAGGACGCGACCGGTCCGAATCGACCAGGTCATTCCTTCCATCGTCGAACGTGACGCTGTCAGTCATCACACGCTCGAGGCCCAGCGGGTGCTGCACTCGCTGGGGTTTGTTTCGGAGATCTACGCCTGCAACATGGGGCTGGGGCTCGCGGGTCGAGTCCACCCCCTCAAGGACCTGCCTCGCGAGCGGGGCGAGCACCAATGGGTCTGCTACCAGGCCTCGATCGGCTCGCCAGCTGCTGACGCGATCGCCTCGCACCCAGGCTTGAAGCTCGTCGACTATCACAACATCAGTCCTTCCGAGCTGGTCGAGCGATGGATGCCCCACCTTGGTGAAGAGGTCCGGCTCGGGCGCAGGCAACTGGCTGAGCTGGCGCCAATTGTTGAGCTCGGCTTTGCCGACTCGGAGTTCAACCGTGCGGAGCTCGAGGACGCTGGCTATCGTCGCACCGCGGTCGCCCCGCTCATGGTCGACACCTCCAACTTGTACTGTCCACCCGATCGGCGGGTGGTCGACCGCCTCGAGTCCGCACGCGCACTCGGTGGGCACGACTGGCTCTTCGTCGGACAGATGTTGCCGCACAAGGCTCATCACGACGTCATCAAGGCGCTCGCGTGCACCCGGAGGATGTTCGATCCGGACGCCCGCTTGCACTTGGTCGGCCGGGAGAGCTGTCCGGCGTACGCGGACGCGCTGCACAGGTACGTGTCCGCGCTCGGCCTGACAGCAGCGGTTGAATTCGCAGGCTCGATCAGTCCCGGTGAGCTCGCCGCCTACTACTCGAGCGCGGACGTGCTCGTGTGCTGCTCGGACCACGAGGGATTCTGTGCGCCGTTGCTGGAGGCCATGCACCACCGGCTACCGGTGGTCGCTTATGGCGTCGCTGCAGTTCCCGAGACGGTGCTCGACGCCGGGATCGTCCTGCCCTCGAAGTCGCCCGTGCTCGTCGCAACCGCTGTCCAGCGCGTGCTCACCGACCACCAGCTACGCGACGCGTTGGTGCGCGCGGGACTGGAGCGCACTCGAGCAAACAGTGTCGACGGCGCCAGGCGCGCCTTCGCGCAGGCGATCGAGCAGGTGCTGCAGGCCGCTTGAGTGCGCCGCGAGAGCGACGTGACTTGGTACCGGAAGGTACTTGTCGTAGGTGAGGGTCCCGGCGGTGAGGATGGTCCCCGAGCGCGAAGTGAGCGGGATCAACGGCCACAGCACTAACATTGCTCACATCCGCAACATCAAGCGGTGTTCCGCTGTACTCGTATGTGTGTCGCTCGGAGTCCCGGCCGGGCCGCTCCTCCTCACCGGGAGTGCTGCTGCGACGGCGCGTTCTTCGCTCGCGCCGTTCCCCGCGCCGAACGTCGATTTCGTTGGCCTCGGCAACGGTTCCGGGCTCGGCATGGGTCAGTGGGGAGCCTTCGGATACGCAGCTCTCGGTCACGCGCCCTACCGATGGATCCTCGCCCACTACTACGGCGGAACGACCCTGTCACCCGGTGACAACCTGGTGTCGAAGGACCCGAGGATCTCCGTGGATCTCAACGAGAACGACGGAGATCCCGTTGTCGTCACCAGTGGGTCCGCGTTCTCCTTCGGTGGGCATTCGTTCCTTGGTGGCCAAGCTGTCCGGGCAGTGCTGTCGTCGGGCCGGTGGACCCTCTCAGACGCCGCGGGGTGCTCGTCGACGAAATGGGCGCGTGTCGCGTCAAACCTGGTGAACCCGGTCGCCGTGCCGTCTTCGGTGCAGCCTTCCGCAACCTTGAACGAGGTGCTGACGGTCTGCGAGGGCAACGGCGTCGATCTTGCCGTTCGCGGGACGGTCGAGGCGTACGGCTCGCCCCGTGGCGCGGTCACGCTCAGCATCCTCCCGGTCGAGGAATACGTCCGCAGCGTCATCTCCGCTGAGGTGTCGTGGTCGTGGGGCCTCTTCGGAGGCAGTGACGGCTCTCCTCAGGGCCGTCCGTGGGGTTTTCAGGCACTCGAGGCGCAGGCCGTCGCGACGCGGTCCTACGTCGCGGCCGAGCTCGCTTCGGGGGGCTGGGCACCGTATGCGACTGCGTGCGACTCCTACTGCCAGTCGTACCCGGGCATGGCGAATGAGAGCCCCATCTTGAACGCGGCAGCCACCGACACTGCGGGCCAGATCCTCGAGCAGCCCGGCACGCCCGGAGCACCCGGAGCGCCCGTGACGCCCGGAGCGCCCGGGACGCCGGTGTTTGCCGAGTACTTCGCGTCCTCTGGCGGCTACACCGTCAGCGGCCGGTTTCCCAGCGTGGTGGACCGCGGCGACGTGGTTTGCATCAAGAGCGGTTATTACACATGCAATCCGTGCCACAAGTGGTGGGCGTCGGTGCCGGTGCGCTCTGTCGAGAAGACGTTCCCATCGGTGGGCAGGCTCGCCGCAGTGGAGGTGACGCAGCGCAATGGTCTCGGGTCCCTCGGCGGCCGGGTGGAGAGTGTCGAGATCGTCGGTACGACAGGCGCCAAGGTCTCGGTATCCTCGTACGCGTTGGGATCATTGCTTGCGGGGAACAACCCGCATTACTGCGTTTCTGACTGGTACGGGGTCACCAACGGTCCTTGAGATCCCCGGGGTGGGCTCGCACTGGTTTCACGGGGAGGCGGCATGGAGGTCCGGGACAGGCTCTATATCGACGGCGCGTGGGTCGCTCCGGCGCGCACCGACACAATCGACGTTCTCGACTCGACCACCGAGGAGGTCATCGGCACGATCCCCAGTGGTACCGCCGCCGATGTCGACCGCGCGATCCGGGCGGCGCGTGCCGCATTCGAGGGATGGGCCCGGATCTCGGCGCCCGAGCGGGCGAAGTACACATCGCGTATAGCTGAAGGCCTCGGCGTCCGCATGACCGAGATCAGTCAGCTGATCGCCCGCGAGGTGGGCACGCCCGTCAACCTCTCGGCGATCATCCAGGTCGGCCTGCCGATCGCGACCTTCGCTTCGATGGCCGAGATCGTCGACCAGGTCCCGTGGGAGGAAACGGTCGGAAACTCGCTGGTTGTACGTGAGCCGGTCGGGGTTGTCGGTGCCGTCACGCCGTGGAACTATCCTCTCCACCAGATCGCCGCCAAGGTGGCTCCGGCGCTGGCAGCCGGCTGCACCGTCGTGCTCAAGCCGAGCCAAGTGGCACCGCTGAACGCATTCGTTCTTGCCGAGCTCATGCACGAGATCGGCTTGCCACCTGGCGTCTTCAACCTGGTCTCGGGAACCGGCCCAGAGGTTGGCGAGGCCATCACCTGCCATCGGGAAGTCGACATGGTGTCGTTCACCGGGTCGACTCGTGCCGGGAAGCGGGTCGCGGAGCTGGCC
>Ga0255357_1000069_pt1 | contig 13618 bp, 18 predicted proteins | sample GFST25metaG_2_FD_186027 | JGI IMG/M metagenome (GOLD analysis project Ga0255357, IMG submission 186027) | Peat soil microbial communities from Stordalen Mire, Sweden - G.F.S.T-25 | ecosystem: Environmental > Terrestrial > Soil > Wetlands > Peat | place: Sweden: Norrbotten County, Stordalen Mire...
ACTGGTTACCTTTACCAGCAAGCTACGGACGTGACGACTGCGCGAACTTGGGAACGTCAGCTTATGGCAACCCAATGGCAACCGTGGCTTGAAATTTCCAAAATCGGCGGCAATTCGGCCGCCCTGACAGTAGGTAATGGCGGGACCGGCGTAACAAGCCTGCCGGTTCCATTTACGCGTCTGCGAGATTCGCAGGCATTGACTTACACTGAAGCGGCGGCTGAACGCATCCGCATGAAGACGTTTGAGCCTATCAACTTCATCACTGATATGGACGACACTAGCTCCGCACAGGTTCGCGGTTGCGGGTATGTTACAACCACAACGACCGGCACTCGGCCGGGTAATGGTCAGTATACCTATGGGATACTAACTACTACCCTGATTACTGGCGATACTCTGTGTCAGACATTCGACCCACTTACAGGCACACCAGGCATCACGTATCCGCAGTATCGCCGTCAAGGTTATGGGAGCGCGACCGGCAAGTGGGGTCCGTGGCTTATGGTAATGGACCAGAACTCGGCTACTTTGGACCCTAGCGCATCACCGGGTGGTGTCAACTCTAGAGCAATTGTTAGCGGCGTTGTAGTAAACAAGTTTATAAGCGGGTTAATGGTTTTAAATGGTGGTTTCGGCACAACCCCATCATGCCCCGCAAACACCGTAAGCACCGTAAGCATTACGCTGCCAGCTACCACTGGGCCGGACCCGTCTTATGCTTCGGTAGCAATAACTGCTATCCCCGCAGGTGCTAACGACTTCACGTTAATGCTGGCTTACATGTCTACACCGACGCAACTGACGCTAGTTATCAAGAACGGCGCAACAGCGCAAACCTTTGGTGTTAAAGGAATTATTACAGGACATTGGAAATGAAAATCACACTCTTCCCTTCGCTGGATGTGGAGCCTATTGCGGCTTCGGTTAAAGGTGACGTAATCACCATCAACGGGGAGGTCGTAGACCTCTCTGGAGTCCCAGAGGGATACTCTCTGCCGGGTAGCGCGGTGGGTAACAAGTATTTTGTAACTCACTTCCCGGTTGTGCGCATGGGCGGCGAACTTTCGTTCTCGCTAATCCTGCCGGTGTATGAAGAGACAGACGAGAAGTGGAGAAATCCAGTAGAGTCAAACGTTTTGCATGTGACGTCAGGCGTGGTGCCATTCCCAGATACCATGCCGCCTATTCCAGAAGCATCTGAACCAAACCCATTGCCGGAGGAACCAGAAGATGGTGGACTTGAGCCAGCTTGAAAAGGTAAAAACGCAAGCTGACATCCAGCTTGAGAACGACGCGGCTACAGCGAAAACGTATCTGCGCGACACCGACTGGTATGTGATGCGATTCGTCGAGACGCAGAAGGCTGTTCCGGAAGACATCACTGCGAAACGCGCCGATGCACGCGCCAAGATCAGTTTGGTGCAAAACTAAACAACCGAACGAAGGTCAACAAACATGCGGGGCTTCGGCCCCGCTTGTCGTATCCGAGGAATGATGGCATTCCAATTACACACCCAATGGGCTATCGTGCGCGCTAACCCATCCTGCAAGCGAGCGTAGGTGAAGAAATGGCAAATCCGAACGGGACACCGACCATGCCTGACAAATCTGTGTTTGAAGAACGGATGAACGAGGTCCGAGAGGATATTCGTGAAGTTCGTTCTGCAATGGGTAAGATCGCTGAAGCGATCACCCGAATGGCAGTTCTTGAAGAACGACACCGGGGGACTGATGATCGAGTGGGGAAGGTGGAAGAGCGACTTCGCGACGTCGAGAAGAAGTCCAGCGAAAACGAGAAATCCCACCTGAAGCTGATCGCAACCATCAGTGGCATCACTGGCACCAGTCGAGTATTGTGGCTCGTGGGCGGCACTGTAATCGGTGGGCTCGCAATCAAGCTCTTCTCTTCCTACTTGCATCTGTGAGGCAAACGACACATGAAAGCAATCCTGCGTTCGATGCGCGATAGCCGCATCTTCATTCTGATCTTCCCCGCGACCTTCATTCTCTGGCTCCTGGACCCGATCCTGACCGAGACTTGGTGTCAGTGGGGCTTGGTGATCTTCGCGGTGGCCGGTCTGACCCTGCTTCTGCGCAAAATCCTGTTCAACACCTTCGACATGTCGGCGGCTATCGCCAAGGCAGTTGAGACCTCCGGCGGCGCTGGTCAAGTGGTGATGGCAGTAGCAATCGTGATGGCCTCCATCATGCTGTCGGTGACGTTGTGGCTTTCCCGGTAGACCTGCCGCCGGGTGCCTATCTCCACCTGCCCGTTCTGATCGAAGAGATTCGCCAGAACTGGGCGGGGGTGCCTTACCCTTCGGTCTTGGCCGCACAAGTCGAACAGGAAAGTCGCTGGAAAGAGAAGGCAACGCTGAACATGCCAGCGAACCATGAGCTTGGGGTCGGCCTGGGCCAGTTCACCAAGACCAACAAGTTCGACGCGATCACCGAAATGAAGGACAAATACCCGAAGGCTCTGGCCGGCTGGGGCTGGAAGAACCCATATGACGTTCAGTATCAGGCTCGCGCCCTGGTGCTGAAGAACCGTGATAACTACACGGCGATCAAATGGACCACCAAGGATGAATACCAGAAGATGGCGATGGTGGATGCCAGCTACAACGGCGGCTCTGGTGGGCTACAGAAGCGCCGCACCATCTGCATGAAGACGAAGGGTTGCGACCCCGGCATCTGGTTCGGGCACCTGGAGTTCACCTCGGCGCAAAACCGCAAACCGTCCAACGGCTACAAGCGATCTTTCGCCGACATCACCAACGAGCACGTCTACAACGTGATGGTTCTGCGACGGGCTAAATACCTGTTCATGGACTCGAAGGAGAGCAAGTGATGTTGAGAACACTTGGAACCTACCTGGGCATTCTTGTCGGCGGCATCATCATGGGGGTGCTCATCGCCCTTCTGATGATGAGCAAGCAAGAAGCCCGACAAGTCGCGGCCGAAGCGCGCACGGTGGTCTCTACGACCGCTGATAGCGTAGTAGAAGCCGTCAAAGAGAATTCCCGCATCGAGACAACCCTTGACGCGGGAAAAGCCTCTACCGAAGCCGTGAAGGCTTCTGTGGGCAACCAGATCAAGCCGCCGAAGGAGGTGGTGTATGTCGAAGTCAGAGTCCCGGGTAAAACCGAAGTCCAAGTTTGTCCGGCTATCAACGGCGATAGCGCTATGCCTTTGTCTAATCATAGCGTCAGGTTGCTCAACGACTTGCGTGCCTACCGAACTGTTGATCTTGCCGCAATCAACCCTTCAGAAGTCCAAGCCACTTCCGGCGTTACAGTTGCAGAGTTCGTCAGCAACGACACCGACGTCGTCGGTCTCTACAACGAACTCGCAACCCGGCACGACGCATTAGTCGACGCTGTTATCGCATACATGAACCGCCAGAAAGAAAACGCCAAGGACGGCAAATAGCTTCATGATCCAGTTGTGTGGGTAGGAGTCTTCGCTTAGGATGAAGGCTCCCAACCCATCTGCGGGACACACCCTCATGACTTACCCTTCCAGCAAAAACGGCAACAAAAAACCTCAATCGCGTCAAAAAGGCCGCACCGAACGTCGCAGCAAGGACAGCAATGCCCGTCTGCACGATCAAGCGAGCCTTGATATTGCCGCGCATGAAGCAGCGTTGCAGTGCAAGGGCCGGGACACATCGGCGATTGAAGGCCGGAATCCAAATCAGAAACGCTACATTGCTGGTATCAAAAGCTCGCCGATCACCATTGGCGACGGCCCTGCTGGCGTTGGTAAGACCTGGCTGGTAGCCGCCCTGGCTGCTGAAATGCTGGAAGCCAAGGAAATCGACAAGATTCTGCTGACCCGCCCAGCCCAGGAAGCTGGCGAGAAGTTGGGCTTTCTGCCCGGCGAGAAAGAAGAAAAATACGAACCCTACCTGCAACCGTTCCGTGAAGCCCTGGAAGAACGCCTGGGCAAGAGCACGCTGGAATACTACCTGAAGGTCGGCAAGATCGAAGGCGCCCCGCTCGCTTACATGCGCGGCCGCACCTTCAAGAACTGCCTGATGATCCTCGACGAAGCGCAGAACACTTCGGCCGTTCAGATGAAGATGTTTCTCACCCGTGCCGGTGAAGGCTCTCGCATCGTCGTCAATGGCGACTTGGCGCAACAAGACACCTTCGGCGAGTCGGGCTTGAAAGTCGCCAAGCGCAAAGTCGGCTACCTGCCGTCGGTGAAGCTGGTAGAGTTCAGCACCGCCGATGTGGTGCGCTCCGGGCTGGTGCAAGAGGTGCTTGAAGCCTGGGAAGCCCCAGAGCTGCCGCCGAACGAGCTGACCAGCAACGTGAAGGAAGTCTGATGCACGACGAGCGACCTGACATCTGAACCAGCGGCCCACCCGGGCCGCTTTTCATTTCCCTCGGCACTTGGGGCTTGCCACGATCTTCTGTAAGTTATTTCATATACCATTCAACCCTGTATTTAAGTCTTTCTCTTTTTCGTCGGGAGTTCCGATGCCAACCACAAATCACTTCGGCCCATTTTATGGGCAAGACCTATCGCCGGAAGAGGCTGATGTGCTCGCTATCGCTCACATCCCGGGCCCGGTGCTGAAACGTGAAGCTGACCTGATGCAGACCAAGTGGTTCGACTACCGCATGCTTCACCCCACGGTAGCGACCTATCTGTTCGCCCAGTGCTACAGCAAGGCGTATCAGCGGTATATCGCCGTCACGCAAGACTTTGAACGGGCGCCGTTCACCAAGGGCTTCAAGGGCCAAGACTTTTTCATGAGCCGCGAGAAAGCGACCTTTTGGAAGATGCGTCAGAAGGCCGATGAGGTCTGCATGCGCTACGACTTCTTCATGAGCAACGCCATCAACTACTGCATCGCGAAGGGCTGGCAACAACCGCCCCGCCCGGCGCATATCTACACCAACCACGACATGATCGTTGACATCATGGACAGTTGGCACCACGAGACCCGCGCACGCATTCAATACCCGAAAGACCCTACCTTCAGGGTTGAGAACTTCACCGGCACCCGCGAGCAGTTGGCCTTTGAAGCCTGGCTGCTGGATCAGGTGGCAACCCGGGTTCACCGCAAATACAGCCTACACTCGGCGATCTACGTTGAAGGTATGCTGCGAATCGAACCAGCAATCGAACGCTTCGGCGCCGAGGCAGTTGAAAGCGCCTCGGACTATGCACTTCACGACTTTGAAAACGCACAGGTAACCCTTCCATGAATGATCAAGACCAAATCCGCCGCGACCAGATCGAACAGGGTCGCAAAATGGGCCGCTTAGGAGTCCCTGAGCGCATCGAAGTGCTGAACCCGGACTACAATCGCCCTCGTTGCAAGCCTAGCCCGCCCAAGCAACTCACAGGGCACGAGGCGTATATCGAGAACCTTCGGACCTCGGCTGCTGAAGTGAAGCTGTATCTGGTGGGCAACATTTCGTCGGTCGGCGTGGTGCGCGCTGCTGACAAATACACAATCAGCATTGCGACAGCCGACGGCACGGTGGAAGTCGTCTTCAAGAGCGGCATCGTGAAGTTGGTTCCAACAAAACGAGGGGTCAAGAAAAATGACTGAAGTTGCTGAAAAATCTGTAGCTGAAGCGACCGCGTCGATGGCTGCAATTCTCGGGGCATCATTCTCGGGCGGGGCGGTCCCGACTGGCCCGGCAACGCCGCCAGAAGAAGAGGTCGAGCGCTTTGAATTTGACACCGACTTTCAGAGCAAGATCGCCGCCCACGTTCTTGGCGACTATGGCTTCATGCGTCGGGTCGGCCAGCTCATTCGCCCCGAATACTTCGAAGGTATCGGCGATGCAGCTATCGTCAACATGGCGCTGAAATACTGGAACCGATACGGTCAAATCGCGCCGAAGTCGAGCCACGGCGTGCTGCTGAAGGCTGAAATCGACGGTGGGGCTATCCGTGGAGACGCAAAGGGTGAAGCGATCACCGCGATCAAGCGACTTTGGCAAGAAGACCTGGCCGGCGGTCTGCACGCTGCCGAGCAAGTGGCCGACTTCTGCAAACACCAAGCGATGACCCAGGCGATTCTTTCGTCGGTCGATCACCTGGGCAAGAAGAAGTTCGACAAGATCGAAATGGCCGTGAAAGAAGCGCTGGCCGTGGGCATCAACGAGGACGGTGACGCATACGACTACTTCGAGCGCATTCAAGAGCGAACCGAAGAGCGCATGGACAAAGCCGCCGGTAAGGTGCCTCCGCAGGGCGTGACGACCGGGTTCCCGAAGATGGACGACGTGCTGTATCACCGGGGCTGGGGCAAGAAAGAGCTGTCGGTGCTCATGGGCGGCGCCAAATCTGGTAAGACCACAGCAATGATCGGCTTCGCCAAGTCTGCATCGCTGGCCGGTAAGAACGTGCTGTATGTCACCCTTGAAGTATCGGCCAAGATCATTTCGGAACGTCTCGACGCAAGCATGTCGGACAACATGATGAAAGAGCTTGGCAAGAACATTGTCGATATTGACACCAAGATTCGGGACATTCACAAGCGCGCCGGGTGCCTGAAAATCCACGAATATCCGCCAGGATCGTTCACCCCGTCGCAGCTCACCCGCCTGATCGACTCCTACGAAGCGAAGGGCATCTTCTTCGAGCTGGTGGTAGTCGACTACGCAGACATCATGGCGCCCGATCACCGCATCAACGACCCAATCGAGAACTCGAAGAACGTCTACATCGGCTTGCGTGCCGTTGCGTTCGAGAAGAACGTTGCTGTTTTGAGCGCGACCCAGTCGAACCGGGAAGGCTTCAAGGCGACAGTGGCAAAAGCCGAGCACATCGCAGACGACTTCAACAAGGTGCGTATTGTCGACTTGCTCATTTCGATCAACATTACCGAAGAGGAACGAGCCAACGGCGAAGCGCGTCTGTTCTTCGCAGCGAGTCGTAACCAAGAGTCAAACTTCACGATCTTCATCAAGACGGACATCGCCCGGATGAAGTTCATCGTTTCCATCCTTAAAATCGAGTAGGTGACAGATATGAACTTTTTAGTGTTCTGGTTGGTTGTCGGATTTTGCACTGGGCACTTCGACAGCGCGTTTGTCATTGCCCTGTTCGCAGTTGTCATGTTCGATTAGCGCCAGGCGCAAACACCCTCGGGGCACTTCGGTGTCCTGAGTCGTTTCTGTAACATCGGGGAATCACCTGAGAGGTTATAAATTATGGAATTCTGGCGAGACATCCCGGGCTATGCCGGGTATTACCAAGCGTCGAGTCTGGGCAGGGTCAAAAGCCTCGACAGAGTGACGACCAGTAAAAAAGGCACGACGCGAACCTTTAAAGGCCAATTTCTGAAACCAGTGAGCACAGAAAGTAGTCATGGTTATTTGATCGTGAATTTGTGGCGTGACGGTGTGAAAGTGACGCGAACGATTCACTCGCTGATAGCAGAGACTTTTATCGGCCCGCGCCCAGAAGGGATGGAAGTTTTGCACGGTGACGGCAAAAAGAAAAACAACAAGCTCTACAACCTCAGATACGGCACGTCTTCTGAAAACAAAGAAGACTCTGTGAAGCATGGGACATGCAACATAGCCTCGCAGACTGGACCCGGTGAGAGAAACCCAAACTCCAAATTGAAAGAGGCTGACGTCCTTGATATTCGCAAAAGACATGCCGATGGTGAGGCGACGAAAGACATAAGGGCTAGTTACCCAATTGTGTCTGGTAGCCTTATTAAGCGAATCATTCGCGGGGAGCTTTGGGAGCATTTGAAGGTGAAATATGACGACTGGTGTGAGGCGTGAGCGTGCATGTTAGTCGTCGCGGTGACGGCGATAATGAGCTTGAAGAAGCGTTGGCGCAGATCGACATGGAGGGCTGGTTAGACGCCGAAGGCATCGACTATAAAATTGGTCGCGGCCATTCTGGCGTTCAGGTGAATTTGAAGGAGTGCCCCCTCTGCGGTCACGACAAGTGGAAGGTATACCTGAACGCAGAAAGCGGTCTGGGTAAATGCTTCGTCTGTGAGCAGGGCTTGAACAAGTGGAAGATCATCAACGGGTTCACCCCTGGTATGGGCGGGCGCGAGACAGTCGACCACATCAAGAGCTACGCCCGCACCCAGGGCTGGGTAGCCAAGAAGACAACCACGGTCGCTGTGAACCTTGAAAGCGACCTGATCATTCCGCAGTCGGTTGCCTTGCCGGTGGGCGGGCGCAACCTGGGCTACCTGGACAATCGGAACATAACTGGGGCATACAGCGAGTATTTCGGCTTCAGGTTCTGCGTGCGCGGCGGCTTCAAATACATCGACCACAACGGCCGGCCAAAGGTGCAGAACTACGACAGCCGCGTGATCATCCCGGTATTCGACATGCAAGGGGAGCTGGTCAGCTTCCAGGGTCGGGACATCACCGGCAAAGCAGATTTGAAGTATCTCTTCCCGCCTGGATTCGCGTCGACCGGCGCCCACCTATACAACGGCCAGAACGCAATCGGAGCCAAGCGTATCGCCATCGGAGAGGGTGCATTCGACGTCGCGGCAATCAAGATCGCAATCGACAAAGACATGTCACTGCGCGACATCGTGCCGGTCGGCACCTTCGGTAAAAGCCTTTCGTTCGGCGACGAAGATAGCCAAATGGCGAAGCTGATGTATCTGCGCGACAAAGGACTGCAAGAGGTGATCTTTCTATGGGACGGCGAGGCCAAAACAATCCTTGCCGCGATTGAAGCGGCGTTGCGGGTTCGAGGTATGGGATTGACAGCCCGGGTCGCCGTGTTACCGCTAGACAAAGACCCGAACGAAGTTCCAGAGACTGTCGTTCAATCTGCCATCTGGAAAAGCACGGTGATCACACAGACGTCTGCTGTGGCGATGAAGTTGAAATACAGCATTCTCGCCAGCAGTAAGTCCAGCCGCTCATTGCTACGATGAATCATGAAAGTTGTGGAGGTGTGAATGATCAGAGTTACGCATAAATACCGCGAGCACGCTGGCGGTAGCAAGTTCTACGAAACGGTTCTGTTTGAAGACCTGGGCGGCGGACCGTCGGTGCTTGTGAAACGATTCGGTAAGGTCGCCCAGCGTTGCGGCGGCGGGCAATACAAAATCGAGAACTACAACAACAGGGCTGAAGCTGTAGAAGCTGATTCGAAAATCTGGAAAGAGAAGGGCAAGCCGAAAGAATACAGCGGCCCAGCCGCTCTCACTCATGGCTTCGGCTTGTTCAGCGGTGGCGTGAGCAGCGAATACTCAAACAAGTCCGCGCTATTCAGGGATACGGCGGGTCACTACGCTGACGACGAAGGCGCGGCAAACACGATCATCGACTTTCTCAATTTGGCCGCAACGTCGAACGATCCACAACCCAAGCCGATTGTGGCGTGGAAACCAACCGAAACAGAAGACTTTGGGAGCTGGTGATGTTCACCATTAATTCAGGAATCAAACCATGAAGCGCGCACACCAGTTCCAAGACGATGAGGTCTACCCGGCCGCAATGTCAGCCAGCGGCACCAACGCCCACCACGTCAACGGGTGCCCCATAGTTGGGCAGTCCCAGCCGTATGCCGCATGTCTGAAGCGCATCAGCGACTACGAGGCAGGCGGTGCCCTTGAATCCATGACCGAGTGCCGCCGCGCAATCGGCGGGCCCGCCTGCACCGCCTGGAAGATGCGCGAAGACGAAACCAAGGCTGGGAAAGCCCTGTTCTACGTCAACCGCTCGAAGCTGCAAGCGTTCAACGGCACAGTGATCGTCACCGACCGGCCCGAGAAGGCCGCTGCAAGCCCGGCCACGATCAACGACGGCCCGACGAGCACCTACGCCGTCAAGAATGAACCGAACCACCCTACAGCGTATCTGGGCGGCTCATACGCAGATGCGATCAATGCCACGATGCAGACACTGTCTACTCCAGCGCCCGCACAGCAGAATACCGACAACAAACCAGCGATGAACCCGGGCGAAACCGCTATCGAATACGTTCGCCGCCTCAAATCCATGTCCGTTTAGGAGATACACCTTGAACAGCACCAAAATTCTTGAAGCCCTCGACCTGATTGCGGCAGCGAAACCGAAAGAAAAGCTGGTTATTCTCGCCAAGCATGCTGAAGACCCCGAGTTCAAGCGCGTCCTGAACGCTGCCTACAACCCTTTCATCACCTTCGGCATCAAGCCACAGCGCGTGTCCGGTCATGGCAAAGAAGACTTCACCGATGAAACGTGGTCAACCCTGAGCGCCCTGGCGAATCGCAAGCTGGTCGGCAACGACGCCAAAGGCACCTGCGACAGAACCATGGACCGACTGAACGGCGCTTCTGCCGAATTGTTCTGGCGGATCAGCAACAAAGACCTGAAGGCCGGGTTCGGCGAGTCCACCATCAACAAGGTGCTCAAAAACTTCATCCCCGAATTCCCATACATGCGCTGTTCGTTGCCGAAGGCTGTCGACCTGGGCTCGTGGGACTGGGAAGGCGGCATCATCAGCCAGGTAAAACTGGACGGTCGCTTCACCAACGTCAACGTCGAGCCTACCGGCGAGGTCGCACTGACCTCTCGCCAGGGCAAGGCGATGCCAATCGAGAAGTTCCCGCAGATCGCCCACGACCTGCGAGTTCGCGCTCCACGCGGCACCCAGAGCCACGGTGAAATGCTGGTGATGAAAGACGGCAAGGTTCTGCCGCGTCAGGTCGGCAACGGCATGATCGAAAAAGTGTGCGAGGGCGGCGAGTTCGAAGAGGGCTGCACCCCGGCACTCCAACTCTGGGACAACATCCCACTGTCGTGCGTGGTCAAGAAGGGCAAGTGTGTAACGCCTTACGCGCTTCGCCTGGGCTCGCTGCTGAAGGCGTTCAAAGATTGCGAGACGGTCAGCGTTGCAGAGACCCGCATCGTCAAATCCATCGGCGAAGCTGTCGAGCACTTCCTTGAAGTGTTGAAGCGCGGCGGTGAAGGCACCGTGGTCAAGCGCAAGGACGGCGTCTGGGAAGACACCGGCGGAAGCGGCAGTATCTATCAGGTCAAGATGAAAATCGCAGCCGAAGTGGAGCTGAAAATTGTCGGCTACCGTGAAGGCAAAGAAGGCTCGAAGCGCGAAGAGACCATCGGCGCCCTGCTGTTACACTCTGGCGACGATCTTCTCGAAGTGGGCGCCGGTTCCGGCCTAAAGCAAGCCGACCTTGATCGCTATGCGGCAGACCGCGAAGGCAATCTTGGCGGAATCGTGACCATCCAGTTCAACGACATCATGGAGCCGAGCGAATCGAACGAGCTGCATTCGTTGTTCCTGCCGGTGTTCATCGAGCACCGCTTCGACAAGTCGACAGCCGATAATCTTCAAACGATCAAGGCTGTGCTGGCCGAAGCGAAGACCGGTAAGGAACTGCTGACCGCGAGCAAGAAGAAATGAGTGCATATCCCGGCGGTGGTGCGCTGGGCAACTTCTTCGACAGCGTGATCATTAATGGCCCAGCGACTCCGCATGGCACATGTGCCATGTCTTTGGGTCAGCATGTGGGAGGGAGCAACTACACGGTAGGGTTCACTTACGACGAGATAGACCCTGGTATTTCAGGCTCTAAGCTGTGGCATGCAATGCGCACCGAAGAGCTGCAAATCATGATGGATGCGCTCTGGTCGGCCGGTGTAAGGCCGAAAGTTCTCAATCCTACAGAAACGACTGGGTCAGAAGGGTTCAACGCTGGTAAAGTGGCTGCAATGCAAGATCATCTGGCAGATATGCGCCGCCTAGTTTTCGGTCAACCGCAAGTTGAGGAAATTAGCAGCCCAGATATACCACTGACCCGGAGTATCGAATGACTGAAGAAGAGTGGCGAAAGGCCAAAGAAACATTCCCATGGACGCATGAAATCGAGGTGAGCGGCCTGGGCGGCATCATTCGCCTAAAGGACAAAAGCGGTAAAGAAGTGCCATTGCAGACAATGGTGATGGTTATGGAACGGCTCACCCTTCATATTTCGAAGAAGTGAGAAAAGACGATGGCGGCACTTTAGCCGCCATGCGTTTTTAATGTCTTTGCCTACGGGCGCGCAATAAAATGAACCCACTTTCAACAAACGCTGAGAATCCCTCATGAAGCCAAAAAGAATGAAACACGACAGGATTTTTGTCCTTCGTGAGTCAATTGTGAAGATTGCGCAAATGCTGTCCGGCAACAGCATCAAAGTCACCCAGCGCGGCGTGTCTGCATATGTTGAACCAGATGCGTCTGGCAAGCCGGTGCTGATCAACCTACCCTTCATCCCTGACAATGCGACTGAAGAGCTTTGCGAAGCGATCCAGGGCTTTCTTGACCATGAAGTGGCTCACTGCTTGTTCACCGACTTCAAAGCCTTCAACGCGATTGCAGCGAACAAGCCACTACACGGGATGGCTAACCTTCTCGAAGACGCCCGCATTGAAAAAGCGATGGCGGACAAGTTCACCGGGTGCGGCGGCAACCTGAGCAACACTGGTGAGTTCTTCCTGAACAAATACACCATCCCGAAAATGCAAGAGGCTGACTTGGCCGGTGACAAAGAAGCGATGGTCGGCGTGCTGTCGGTCCCGCTGATCAGGTCTATGGCTGGGCAGCGCGTGTTCAGCGAGTTCATGCGCGGCAAAGAACACCACGTCGAGGACTTCTACGACAAGATCAAAGACCTCAAGCCAGACATCGAAGCGATGAAGTCGACCGCTGACGCAATCACGTTGGCCCGCGAAATTCGCAAGCGTATGGGCGCTGAAGAGGAAGAGGAAGAAGGCGGCGGTGGCCTGCCAAGCCCGAAGGCGGGCAAAGGCAAGGGTGGCGGCAAAGGCAAGGGTGGCTTACCAACTCCCGGCGAGGGTGCTGGTGAAGAAGAGGAAGAGGCTGGTGCCGGTGAAGAAGAGGAAGAGGGTGAAGAAGGTGGCCCTGGAACCGGCGAGGGAGAAGAAAACTGGGATGACGACGAAGACGTCAAAGGCATGGCCGAGACTGACCCGCTCGCATCATTGCGCGCAATCGACAAAGAAAACGCCAACGGCTTTGACGAAGAAATGTCCCGTCAAATCGGCGTAGACGCCGCAAAAGCAGCGAAGCATGCCGAATACTTGGTCTACTCGACCGAAGAGGACGTGATAGAGCCGCTGGTTATCGGTTCTGGCTACGAAGACAGCATGTTCACCAAGTTGGAAGACAAGGTTCAGCACATGGTCGGCCCGCTGCAAAAAGACCTTGAGCGGGCAATCGTTGCCCGGTCGCGAGCAACCTTCAGCGGCGGTCACCGTTCCGGCCGACTGCACGGCGCCGGGCTGTCGAAGCTGCTGGTCGGCGATGATCGTGTTTTTCGTCACAAGGAAGAGAACACCTCCAAAGACGTAGCCGGTTCGCTTGTGATCGACGTTTCTGGGTCAATGGGCGGCGCCAAGATTCACCTGGCATCCCAAGCTGCATACGCGGTGAGCCAGGTTCTCGACCGACTGAAGATCAGCCACGAGGTGATCGCATTCACCACCGGGCCGAAGATTTGCGGCAGCGCAACGCTTATGGCTGACGAAGAGAAGCGCATGGGCCGGAGCTTCACCCGCACCGAGTCTATCTACATGCCGATCCTCAAGGGCTACAACGAGCGCATCGGCACTGAGACCAAAAAGCGCTTTGGTTG
>Ga0255357_1000071_pt1 | contig 13462 bp, 10 predicted proteins | sample GFST25metaG_2_FD_186027 | JGI IMG/M metagenome (GOLD analysis project Ga0255357, IMG submission 186027) | Peat soil microbial communities from Stordalen Mire, Sweden - G.F.S.T-25 | ecosystem: Environmental > Terrestrial > Soil > Wetlands > Peat | place: Sweden: Norrbotten County, Stordalen Mire...
AATCATTCCCGTCCCATAGGGCGGCCGTAGTACCGCCTCTCGCGGGAGCCGGAGGCCGCAGCCGACGGCCGGCGGCGGTCCCGGATTCGGAACCGGATCCGGCTACCGGTCCCGGCTCCGGAACCGGCAACCTGAACCAGCTACGGATTTCCCCAAAGGCGTACTTGGTCGCCGCTACTCCGGCCCTTCGCCCTTGGCCCGCTTCTCACTCACCCGCGCGAGCGCCTGGCGTGCAGGGCCCGCGCGGCGATCACCGGCCGCAGCCCAGCGCTGGAGCAGTTCTTCACAGGCGGTGCGCACCTCCGCGCTGGCGTCGTAGACCGCGAAGTGTTGCACGATGGCCACAGCTTCGGGATCACCGACGGCATCGAGAGCCCTGATCAGGTTGCTCTTGCCTCGCGGCGAGGCCGTGTGCAGGGCAATCTCAATCTGGGGCAGGGTGCGGCGGCCCATGCGGGCCAACTGGGCGATGGCGTCCGCCACGGGACCCCCGCCGGGCTTGGTGAGGGCGTTGATCTGCGCACCGATCTCGCGATACGAGCGATCTTCGCAGCCTGCAGGCGACAGGAGCACCAGCAGGCAGACGAGCCAGGTGGCAGCCGCGATGATCAGCCTGCGCAAATCTTATCTCCCGTCTCGCCCCGCCGGCGCAGGTGTCGGGCCAGGCAACGGGCCCCCACGTCCGCGACCGGCACCTCGCTGGTGTCGGCGCGGGCGCGCTCACGCGCCTCCAGGGTGGCAAAAAAGCCCTCGCCAAGATCGATGACGTTCTGAGGTTGGGCCTCGGAGAAGACCCGACCGCGCAAGGTAGCCCCGCCGTACAGGCCACGCGAATACCAGGCCAGGGTTTTGCGCAACTCGTGCAGACACATCTGGTCGCTGGCGTATTCCACGACCAGATCGGCGTGGCGACGCCACACGGCCCGCTGCTCGGCGATCGCGGGCAGGCTCGGCAGCGCAGCGCCGGTCTCGATCGCATGGATGGCCCGGAACAGCCAGGGATTGCCGCGGGCAGCGCGGCCGACCATCACGGCGTCGCAGCCTGTCTCGCTTTTCATGCGGCGGTAGTCGTCCACGGTCTTCACGTCGCCGTTGCCCACGACCGGAATCTCCTTGGGCAACGCCGCGCGCACCGCTGCGATCGGGCCCAGGCGCACCTGACCGGAGAACCCCTGCTCGCGCGTGCGTCCATGCACGCTCACCATGGCCGCTCCTGCTTCGACCATGCGCAAAGCGAATTCGGGCGCGTTGATGCAGAGGTCCGACCAGCCCAACCGGTGCTTGACCGTGACGGGGATGGACGCGGGCAAGGCGGCGCGCACGGCGCCCACGATCGCGGCCGCCAGCGCCGGCTCGCGCATGAGCGCCGCGCCGCACGTGCCCGCGGTAACCTTGCGTGCTGGACAGCCCATGTTGATGTCCACCACGCAAGCGCCGGCATCGGCCGCCACCGCTGCCGCGCGCGCCAGCACGTCGGGCTCACGACCAAAAACCTGCACGCCGAAACGCCGGCCACCCAAGCTGGGCCACATGCGCCGTACCACCCGTTCTGCTCCGCGTGTGAGGCCCTCGGCCGACAGGAATTCTGTAAAGGTCAAGACCGCACCATGCTCCTCGCAGATGGTGCGGAAAGGCAGGTCAGTCACCGCCTCCATGGGCGCGAGCAGGGCGCCCGGGCCGATTTCGACGGGGCCGATACGCATGGGGGACCCGAAACCATAGCACGGGGCGACGCTGGCGCTCCTATGGTAAGAGGGGCGTCAACAGCACCATGCGGACCATCGCGCTTCTCACGGCTAGCAATATCTTCATGACCGCGACAGGATTTGCGTTCCTCCCGCATCATACGTGATGCCGGCGTCCGATCTTTATCTGGAATTCTCACAGATTCGGCTTTACGCTCTCGCCCGCGCAGCGTTACCCCTCGGGGACCAGCGCTCGTCGTCAAGAAAACCCAATATACGTGGGGCGTCATGGGGTTAGGTCAGTCATCAAATGAAAAAGCGGCAATCCGTGCCTTGGGGGCCCTGGGGCTCTCTGACGCCACGGCCTTCCTCAAGATTGGTCGCGACGGGCTGGCCAGATTCACCCAGCACCAGCTCTTCGAGTGCAGCAAGCGGCTGGGACAAAAGGGAACCTCCAAGCTCAGCAAGAGCGCGTTGGCGGAACGCGTCTGGGAAGAGCTGACGAGCCTGCTTGAGCCCGCCCGGGCCGAGAGAGGCGCCAGCAGTCCGGCCGACAAGTCCGCGGAGAGAAACGGCAGACCCAGCGCAGGCACGGCCGGGAAAACCACCGATCCTTTGCTCGAGCTACCCGAACCGGCTCCCATTTCTCACAAGTTTGAGCTGGGGTCGCACGGCAAGGCCGAGGAACCGCGCAACATTCCGTGGGCCTATGACTACGATCGGGTAACCGGTATGGCGGTGGATCCGGATCTCCTGTTTGTGTACTGGGAGGTTACCGACCAGTCCTTGGAACGGGCGCGAGCCGGCCTGGGCACAGGCGGGAAGGACTCTTGGTTGAACCTGCGCGTCTACGACAGCACGGGACGCATTTTCGACGGAACCAATGCCCACTCGTATTTTGACCACGGGCTCGATCGCGCCGATCGCCAGTGGTTCTTCCACATTGGCAACCCCGGCTCGTCAGCGTTTGTCGACGTGGGTCTGAAATCCCGCGAAGGCTACTTCATCAAGATCGTGCGTTCGGGCCGCATCGACTTCCCTCGGCGCGAGAGCGCGCCTTTCTCCGAGCCCGAGTGGCTGAGTGTGCGCTCCACGTGGGGCCCGGTAGAGCACGCAGGCCGTGGGCTTCATAGTCGTGGCGCGACGCCAGCATCTGGCCCGGGCAGCGCGCCAGGGGGACCGCCGCCGGCCCCACGCCGCCACGTGGCGCTTCTGCCCTGGGAAGAATCCATCATCCTCGGCGAGGGAGGCCGCGCCGAGGTGTTCAACTGGGAGGAGCACTTCAGCGACGGTCACAGCGAGTTCCATCGCCAGACGTCGTGGGAAAGCCCGGTGACGATCTCGTCCTGGGAGGCGGGCCCGTTCACCCATCCGGTGGAAGCACCCGAAGCGATCCACCAGGCCTTTGTGGGCCCGACGCGGGTGTATCGTGTGGGCGGCCGCACTCATGTCGTGCACGGTCCTTGGCAGGTGGTCATCCGCGGACTGAGCGCCCACCATGGCCACGCGGTGGTGGCGCGCTGGGAGATCTACAAGTCGTGGATCGCCGATGAAGTGAGAGAAACCCATGTGCGGGACATCCATCCCGTGCTTCCGCCCGGTGCTTCAGAGCAGCTCAGGCCCGGCGCCAGCGAACGGCGCTGGCGCTACGCCAGTGAGGCGCGGCTCGGCGGCGCGTCGGAGATATTCTACCTAGGCGCCAGCGAGGTGAAGGCGCGCGGGGCCAGCGAGCGAATGTACGTAGGTGCTAGCCAATACATAATGCGCGGGGCAAGCGAACGCCGGCTGGGCGGCGCCAGTGAGGTGCGGCTAGCCGGGGCCAGTGAGGTGCGGCTAGCCGGGGCCAGTGAGGTCCGTCTGGCCGGAGGAAGTGAAAGACGTCTGGGGGGGGCGAGCGAGGCGCGCCTGGGCGGGGCCAGCGAGGCCCATTTCCTGGAGGCCAGCGAAGCGCGGCTGGCGGATGCCAAGCTCACGGGTGACGGGTCCTATCCGTCGCCCGACTCGATTGGTTCCAAGCCCCCGGTCAAGGAGTAGGCCTCATGCCAACCGGATACTTTGCGCTGGTCCTGCACGCCCATCTGCCCTTCGTCCGTCACCCCGAAGACCCCACGGTGATGGAAGAACAGTGGCTGTACGAAGCGATCAGCGGGACCTATCTTCCCCTCATCCAGATCTTCGAGGGTCTGCAGGCCGACGGCGTGCCCTACCGCTGCACAGTTTCACTGTCCGCGCCGCTCATCAGCATGCTGACCGACGACCTGCTCAAGACCAGGTACGCCGACCACTTGGACGATCTGATTCTGCTGGCCGAAAAAGAGTTGGAGCGAACCAAGCCCGAGCCGCAGTACCACCGCCTGGCCGAGATGTACCACAATCGGTTTCTCAGCCTGCGCCACACCTGGCGCTGCCATGAAGGAAACTTGGTGACCGCCTTCCGTCGCCTGCAGGATGCGGGCGGACTCGAGGTCATCACCTCGACGGCCACGCATGCCTTTTTCCCGCTCATGGACCGCAACTGGGCCGCGCTGCGCGCGCAGGTGCACACAGCGGCCGATCTATACGAAAGACACTTCGGCCGACGCACCGCCGGCATGTGGCTGGGCGAATGCGGCTACGTGCCGGGCGTCGACGAGCTTCTGCGCGAGGTGGCCATTCGCTACTTCTTCGTCGACAGCCATGCCATCTTGTACGCGGACCGGCGACCGGTCTACGGCGTGTACGCGCCCATCTACTGCGCCACCGGCGTGGCGGCCTTCGGCCGCGACACGGAATCATCCGAACAGGTTTGGAGCGCGAAGCACGGCTACCCCGGTGACCCGCACTACCGCGATTTCTACCGCGACATTGGCTTCGACCTACCACTCGACTACATCGGCCCGCACATCCACCCGGAAGGGCACCGGATGTACACCGGCTTCAAGTACCACGCCATCACGCACGACAAGCTGCACGACAAATGGGTGTACGACCCGGACGCCGCCCGGGGCAAGGCGGGGCTGCACGCCTCCCATTTCCGCGGCAATATGGAGAAACAGGCGCAGCGTCTGGCCGCGGGCATGGACCGGCCGCCCATCATCGTCAGCCCCTACGACGCCGAGCTGTACGGGCATTGGTGGTACGAGGGTCCGATCTTCCTGTCCGATGTTTATCGCCAGCTTCACTTCGACCAAAGTGTCATCCAGCCCATCACGCCCAGCGAGTACCTGGACCGGCATCCGACCAACCAGCTTGCCACTCCGGGTGCCTCGTCGTGGGGCCTCAAGGGCTACGGCGAGCAGTGGGTGAATGAAAGCAACGCGTGGACCTGGCGCCACATCCACGCCGCAGGCGAGCGAATGGTGGAACTGGCGCGCCGGAACTGGGGCGCGACCAACCCGCTCACTGTGCGGGCGCTTAAGCAGGCCGCGCGCGAGCTGATGCTGGCCCAGGCCAGCGACTGGACTTTCATCATGGCCACCGGCACCACCGTGCCGTACGCCACACGAAGATTCAACGAGCACATCGTCCGGTTCACCCGGCTTTACGAAGACTTGATTAAGGGCGCGGTGGACGAGCCCTACTTGGCCAGCATTGAAGCACAAGACAACATCTTCCCGGACGTCGACTACCGCATCTACGCCACCTAGGCGTGGCGGAAGCCGACCGTCGAGCGTCCACCGTTCGCAGCCCGGAATCGAAAGGAACCCGCGGTACGCTGGGGTGGAGCCTGCGGATCGAACCGCGGCAAGCGAGGCGCCATCCTCGTCTGCCCAAGAGCCCAGCAAGGCCTGGGCTCCGGATGATGCGGCGGGGACGCCGGCGACCGGCGCTGCCGACAACCGCGCTCGGCGCCGGTCGGCGGGCGACTTTTCGATTGTGCCTCCGCCGCCCGCCAAGGCACCGCTCAGGGTTCTCTTCGTCGCCTCAGAGGTCGCCCCGTTTCGCAAAACCGGGGGTCTGGCCGATGTGGCAGGCGCTCTGCCGCGAGCGCTTGCGCGCCGGGGCATCGATGTGCGCGTGGTCATGCCACTGTACCGGGGCATTCGCTGGAACGAGCTGGAACGCTTGGAAGGCGCCGTGCCCATTCCAATGTACACCGGCTTGACCTGGGCGGGCGTTCGCATGGGCCGGCTGCCCGGCACTGACGTGCCGGTGTATTTCCTAGAATACAACCGGTTCTTCGATCGGCCCGATCTCTACGGGCCCCCCGGGCAAGCGTACCCGGACAACCTGGAGCGCTTTTCGCTGTTCTCGCGAGGAGCACTCGAGCTGTGCAAGGTCCTGGGTTGGATTCCTGATGTCGTCCATGCCAACGACTGGCAGACCGCGCTGGTGCCGGTCTACGTGGACACGGTCGAGTGGGCCAAGCCGCTGCACCGCTGTGCCACCCTGTACACCATCCACAATCTGGCCTACCAGGGGAATTGGGAGAGCGGCGCATTGTTCATTACCGGCTTGGGCTGGAACCATTTCAACCCGGGTGAGTTCGAACACTTCGGCGACATGAATTTGATGAAGGCTGCCATCCGGCGTTCCACCCTTCTCTCCACCGTCAGCCCGACCTACGCGCGCGAGATCCAGACTTCGGAGTACGGCTTCGGCCTCGACGGCGAGTTGGCCGCGCGTGGGGGCGACCTGCGCGGGGTGCTCAACGGCATCGACATCGAGACGTGGAATTCAGCTACGGATCCGTACCTGCCCGCGCGCTTCGATGGGAACGATCTGGCCGGCAAGGCGGTGTGCAAAGCGGCCCTGCAGCGGGAGATGGGATTGCCTGAGCGCCCGGATGTCCCCCTCTTCGGCGTGGTCGGGCGTCTCACCCCACAGAAGGGCTTTGATGTGCTGGCGCACGCCCTTGACCACATCTTGGACTGGAATCTTCAGATAGTCCTGTTGGGTTCAGGCGATGGGGAGGCGGAGAGCTTTTTCTCGTCGGTGTGTGCGCGACGGGGCGACAAGTTCCGCGCGTACATCGGTTTTCAGGACGGCCTGGCCCACCGCATCGAGGCGGGCTGTGACTTCTTGCTCATGCCCTCGCGCTACGAGCCGTGTGGGCTGAGCCAGATGTACAGCCAGCGCTACGGCACCCTGCCCATCGTGCGCGCCACCGGCGGCTTGGTGGACACGGTCCAGAACTACGATGAGCGCACCGGCGCGGGGACCGGTTTCATGTTCCACGACCTCTACCCCTCCGCGATCGCCAACACCATGGGCTGGGCGCTCTCAACCTACTTCAATCGACCGGCCCATATCACAGCCATGCGGAGGCTGGCCATGCAGCAGGACTTCTCGTGGGATCGGGCGGCGGAAGCCTATGAGCGGCTCTATCTAGAGGCGTTTCAGCGCCGGCGCGGGCATCCCTTCGGAGCATAGTCGGAGCATATCCGCCCACGACCGTCGGAAGACCCTCCACGAACTGTGGAAGGAAGTCGCCGAAATGCCCGACAATGCGCCCGCCTCCGCGACGATCATGGCCTTCATCCGTCGCCAGCTACCCGCAGGCAGTCCCGACGCCTTCGCCAAAGAGGAACTCGACGCCTTCCGCGCCGAAGGCGGCCCGGTTTCGATCCGTACCGTCCTTGAGGTGACTCAATTTCTAGTCAATTTGACGGAAGATCTCGTATCAGATCGTCTCCAGCCTCACGGCTCGGTGGGTAGCCACTAAGGGGGGCTCTCGCGCCTCTTCCCAACGGCGCACAAGCGCCAGGGGTTCATCGCAGTGCCACGCCGCCGAGTCTTCGCCGGTTCAGGAGAGTCTGCGTCTGAGCAATCTCCTTGCGAGGGCGAGGCCCAATGGCGATTGCACCAAGTCCAAAGCGAGAGGGGCCACCCATCGTGCACGAGCAGCCAGCAGAAGACGGCGAGTCGCCACCCGTTCCGTTCGCGGCCCGTCCTTCCGGTAGCGCCGCCAGAGCCTCCGGTCGATGGGCCGCCACCCGCGCCACCTCCGCCTTGGGGATCCCCACTGCCAGCGCCGGACGCACACTTGCACGTGTCCGGGTACGCCGCCACGAGATCAAGCGCGCCCACGAAGGTGTGTTCCCTGGCACGGCCTGGCGGGCCGTGGGGGCCGTTGCAGAAGCGCCGAGAGTCTCAAGAAAGAAGCCGACAAAGCCGATAGGCAAAATGGACGGCCGGCACCCGGGAGGGGGCGAGATCATGAGCATGCACGATGGACGATTCTTGAGGTTGCTTTCTGTCCTGACATTCCCCCTGCTGTCGACCGCCTGTGATGGTGGAACGGATGGTGGAACGAAGGTGGTTGACTGGCCGATTGCTGCGGATGTCTACACCACAGCCCAGCAGCAGATCCTCCCCGTCGCGCTCTCGGCCGACACACCCCCGATCAACCCGAACGAGGTGACGCTGTACGAACAGGATGGCTACAGCGCCTGGCAGGTCGGGGTTGCGCTGCCTCATGAAAAGCGGACCGAGCTTGCGCCCGGTTACGCGGGCGCGCCGAATGCCGCGCGCCTTCTGTCGTTCTTTTCCGTGAGCGACGCTCACATCAGCGACAAGGAATCCCCGGCTCAGCCAATCTACGTCGGATGGAGTGCGCTGTACGGCCCAAGCTCCTCTGGACTGTCAGCGGCATACTCTCCGACCATGCTCTCGACGACGCAAGTCCTCGACGCTGCCGTGCAGACGATCAATGCCCTGCACCGGGAATCGCCATTTGATTTCGGACTTGTTCTCGGGGACGACATCAACAACTCTCAGTACAACGAGCTGAGATGGTTCATTGATATCATGGATGGCCAGGTCATCACTCCAAGCTCCGGGGCTCATGCCGGAGCCGAGACCATCGACTATCAGAAGCCGTTCAAGGCCGTCGGGCTCGACAAGACGATCCCCTGGTATCAGGTGCTCGGCAATCACGATCAGTTCTGGATGGGATCGGCACTGGAAGACACGAAGACCACGCAGGCCCATGTGGCGGGGACGATCATCGACATGGCCGACGATCCGAATCCGGCGTCGGGCGGCGTCGACCAGACTGGCTTCTACATGGGCGTGGTCGACGGGACGACTGTCTATGGAGATATCGTCGGGGCAGGACCGGAGGCGAGCTTTTCGACCCCCCCGACGGTCGTCGCCGACGTGAACCGCCACACCCTCGCGACGAGTGAGTCGTCGAGCAAGAACTGGATGACCGAGTTCTTCACCACCACATCGAATCCGGCCGGCCACGGCTTCAGCCAGACCAACCTCGACAATGACTTTGCCTCCTACACCTTCGAGCCGAAGTCGAGCATCCCGATTCGGGTAATCGTGCTCGACGACACCTGCAAGGGATCTGGCCAGCTCAGCTACGCGCTCGGCTGCCTCGACCAGCCCCGGCTCGACTGGCTCACAGGCGAGCTGCAAAAGGGCCAGGACGACGGCAAGCTCCTGATCATCGCGGCGCACATCCCGATCAAGCCGCAATCGGACGTCTCCACCGCGACGCCGTTTCCCCTCTTCCGCACGCCTGGCTTCACAGACGATTCGTTGCTCGCCGTCCTTCACAACTACCCGAACCTCATCCTGTGGATTTCGGGACACATGCACCAGAACACCGTGACCGCGCAGCCGTCGTCGGACGACGCCCATCCCGAACGAGGCTTCTGGGAGGTCGAGACCGCGTCGCTCCGCGACTTTCCCCAGCAGTTCCGCACGGTCGACATCCGCCGCAACGGCGACAATACGATTTCAATGGTGATCACCAGCGTCGATCCTGCGGTGGCGGCAGGGTCGCCGGCGGCAAAGTCGCGGGGGTACGCGATCGCCGCCCGACGGATATTCGGCGCGACCCCCGCCATCATCGCGGATACGACCTCCCACGCTTGCAATGTCGAGCTTGTGAAACAACTGACTCCCGAGATGCAGGCGACGATCGCCGGTTCGGGGACACCGATACCGTAGTTCGGGATCCTTGGGCGCGCGCGAACCGGGGGCCAGGGGTGCTCGTTGGCGCAAGAGGCGGGCCTATTCGGACCTACACCCCACATCCGCGCGTCGGAAGTCTAGCGTTTCAACGGACTGAATTGGCGGCTCACATCATGCAAAGATCACTATGTGCGGGACTTGTGTCGGCTTTTCTTGTCACTGCTTCTCCTTTTCTCCATGGGTGCGCGGGAAACGGGGAGACAGGCCATGGGGAGATAGGGACCGGCACCGACCTGCTCACAGTGGTTGCGATCAGCCGGCACGGGATTCGTTCCCAGACCCCCGCCCTGCAGCCTGGGCATCTCCGTCAGCACTAGAGGCAGAAACTAGCGGCCGCAAGACTGCGCTAACGGGTGAGCGCCCGCGCCCGGGCGCGGGCCCGATCGCCGAGGGGTGAGCCAGCGGCGAGCGCGGCGATGCGCGACCAGGCTTGCGCGGCTTCGCCGGGCCGTGCCAGCGCCTCGAGCGCGAGCGCACGGCTGGTCAGTACCGCGGTGTCGTCAGGCGCGATGGCCAAGCTCCGATCGAAGAGCGCCAGCGCCTGCGCGTTCTGGCCGGCGGCCCGATCGATCGCGCCCAGCCAGGCGCAGGCTGCTGCCTCGCGCTCGGGCGCAAGGCAACCCGGCGGTCCAGCCAGCGCCTCGCGGGTGGCGGCCACCGCCCGCTGGTCGTGGCCGTGATCCAGATCGAAGAAGAGATCGCCCAGGCGGAGCTGCCATTCGCAAAGCGAAACCGGCGAGCCAGCGGGAGGCGTGTCGAGCGGTATGGTCGCGTTGCCCTCCTCGGCCGTGAAGGTGAAGGTGGCAGGGATTTCGTAGAGGGCAATGAGATCGCGCCTGGATGAGAGTCGGCGAACGAACACGCGGGTGTCTTGCCCACGAAAGACCAACGCCCAGTCTGCGGGATCCCACCACGCCACACGCCGATTGATGCCAGCATAGTCGAGAAGCGCAGAGGTGACCCCGAAGTGGTCCATGGCGCGGGTCCATTCGTCGCCGGTCATCTCGCTGCGGCCAAGCAGCTGGTGGAACTCGCGCGGGTAGGCGGGCAGGCGTGGATCAACGAACACGCGATAGCGCGGGTAACCCTGCCAGATGAGAAAGGCGCCGGTCTCGAAGTCGTTGTACATCCGCTCGCGCAGGCCATGCTGGTCGACGAAACCCAGCGCTGCCAGGGGAAGATTCGTGCGGTCCAGCTCGATATCCAGGAAGCGGCTGTGCCGCTCGACATCCGCCACCCGAGGTACAAGCGCAAGCAAGGCGAGGAGGGCGCCCGCGGCGCGCTCAAACTGAGCGCCCTGGGCCGGCGCGAGCCGCAAGGGCCACCCCGCACAGACTGCCGTCAGGAGTGGCGCGGCCAAGATGGCGGCCACCAACGCAAAGTCGGCACCGAACCGCACATGGCGGCCGGCCAGAACAGCCAAACCGAGCACGGGTAAGAGATCACGCAAGCGGGGACGCACGCGCAGGACTGCGCACAGGCCGAGGACGAGCGCCAGGGCGGCGGCGTAGATCACCAGGGGCGCGTCGGAATGCCAAGCCAGAGGCCGGAACTCGTCGACGGGATGGACGGCAAAAATGTCAGAGTGGAAGGCGAGGTAGCGGAAGATGCCCGGTCCAGCCGGCGTGGCCATCATCGCGGCCACGCAGAGTACGGCGGCGAGGGCATGGTTGCAAAGGGCCCGTGCAGAGGCGAGCGACCGGGTGACAATTCCTTCGAGAACCACACCCAATCCAGCCAGAGCGATGAGCAGGGGGCCGACAAAGGCGCCTGCGTGCAGATTGGCCCACAGGCCGACGATCGGCACGAGCAGCCATGCCCCGCGACGGCCGTCTTGTAGGGCGGGCAGCAAGGCCAACACCGCGACCTCGCCCAGCAGAGACAACACGTGGGGACGTTCCACCAAACGCTCGCGCATGCATAGAGCGGCAGCTGCGAGCACCAGAGCTGCGATCACGCGGCCGGAGCCGCGCCGGCGAAGCAAGAGATAGGCTGCGACGAAAGTCGCCCCGACGATGGCCGTCTTGCCCACCACGACCGCGGGAAAGCCGCCCACGCGATAGAGTCCGGCCGCCGCCAGGTCGAACAACCAAGCGCTGTCTAGATAGGGCTGGTCAGGGAAGGTGAACGAAAACAGATTCCGGCCCGGAACACGGCCGGTGCGCAGAATCTCCTCGCCATTCGCCAGGCGAAAGAAGAGATCCGTTTCCTGCAGCGGGACCAGGCAGAGGCCGACGACGAAGAGAACGAGCCCCAGCAACGCCATGGATCGGCCACCCCTAGTCCCGCGATGGCCCCCTGTTCTCCAACAAGCTACTTGATGGACTTGGAGAGTTGGATGGCCTGGTTCTTGGTGCAAACCTTGGTAGAGGCCGCCACGCTGACGAAATACCCGCGCCCCGCCATGTACAGGCCGGTGCTGCCCGCTACCTGCGTCTGGGCCTTGGGCGACTTCGCCTTGTCGGTGACCCAGACCTTGCCCACCTTCTTGAAGCTCATGAAGGGATCGGTGGGCTTCTCCAGCACTTCCTTCGCGATCGGGGCGTAGACCTGTACGTAGGTGCTGTCTTCGCTTTCACCCGCGACCTTGAACACATACTTGCAGGTGTCTTTCGAGCCAACTTCGCCCAAGAACGTCGCGTCGGACTGGCCACAAGCCGCGTAGACGTCCGCTTTGGCCAGGTGAAGCGTGACGTCCGGGCTGCAGCACTTGCCGCCGCCGTACGCCGTACAATTGCCAGCCGGCGCAGGGGGAGGTGCCGGTGGTGGCGCGGGTGGGGCCGCCTGGGGCCGCGACGGATTGGCCAGCATCAAGACCGCAAGAACCGCGGCCCAACGAAGAACAAGGGTACGTGTGAGCATCATGGGAGCAAATCCTACCACCGTCCGCACAGCCAAGGTTACGGTTTGATGTCCCGGTCGACTGAGAAGCCGCCGGCTTCTCGCAGCCTGGTACACTAGACTTGGTGATAGCGCAAGCCGGAGGAGGCTGATGGATTCAGATCTCAAGGACACGCTGGCAGCCAAGGCCATGGCTGTGGTGCCGGGGTGTGCCTACAACGACTACCGGCGCAAAGCGGCGGAGCGGGTGGCCGAGGGGCACGCCGAAGAGTCTATCTACTTCGAATCCGTGCTCTCAGTGGAGGCGCCGGCGAGGGCCTTGGCCGAGCAGGTGATACCGTCCTTCATGCGCTATCTCCAGGCCAAGAAGATCAGCTTCGACGGCGCCCACAGCGTGGTGGTCGCGCTCTTTCTCGGTGCGGAGTGCTACCTTTTGCGCGGCGAGGTGGTCATCGACGTCTTCTGCGCCCTCGAAGGCCTGGCCCGCGACACATTCCGCGGCCGGGTGACGGGTTGGCTTTCCTGACTGGAACGCTTCAACCGGTCCGCTGCGGCGCCGGCCAAGCCACGCCCAAGAAAATGGGCTCCGGCTGGAGGGTGATTGCGAAACGCAGCGCCACCGCGTCGCGCACGTGAACCGCCAGGCGTAGGAGATCGGCCGTGGAGCCACCGCCGTGATGGACCAAGACCAGGGCGTGCCGGCTGGACACGCCGACCGGGCCCATGCGCAAGCCGCGCACTATCCCCGCCCGTTCCACCAGCCAGCCGGCGGCCAACTTCACGCGCCCGCCGGGCAGCGGATACTGCGGGACTTCTTCGGGTGCGTGCGCGAGATTCTCGCGTAGTGCCTGGGCCACGACCTCGGCCGCCTGGGCTGCGCCTACGACGGGATTGGTGAAAAACGACCCAGCGCTGCGCCGGTTGAGATCGTGGGCGTCGTACACCATGGATTTCTTGCGCCGCAGATCGAGCACGGCTTCACGCACCTCTGACAGCGATGGTCGTGTCTTGCCCGCCAGTGCGTCCGC
>Ga0255357_1000076_pt1 | contig 13215 bp, 13 predicted proteins | sample GFST25metaG_2_FD_186027 | JGI IMG/M metagenome (GOLD analysis project Ga0255357, IMG submission 186027) | Peat soil microbial communities from Stordalen Mire, Sweden - G.F.S.T-25 | ecosystem: Environmental > Terrestrial > Soil > Wetlands > Peat | place: Sweden: Norrbotten County, Stordalen Mire...
GATCCACACCGGCAGGAAGCGGTCGAGGAACGACAGCCGGGCGATGACGGGCGCGTCCAAGGACACCCCGGGCACCGGACACTCGGACACGACGGCGCTCACCGCCCGGCGTCGTCGATGTCGCTGAGGTTCAGGGCGAGCTGGACTCTGGACACGACGCACCTCCCATAACATCAACGAGTGTCGATGCATCGAGTATGATTAATGCATTGAAGACTGTCAATAGGAGGGACCATGGCGAAGCGGGTCGCAACAGTTGAGCCGACGGACCAGTGCTGCCCTTCGTTGCTGGCCTCACCACTGGACTCCACCCAGGCTGCCGAATTGGCCGGTGGTTTCATGGCCTTGGCTGACCCGGTCCGGCTCCGAGTGTTGAGCATCCTCGCGGCCGCGCCAGACGGCGAGGTCTGCGTGTGCGAGTTCGTCGGGCCACTGTGCAAGAGCCAACCCACGATCTCCCATCACCTCAAGATCCTGAGCGAGGCGGGCCTCGTGGTCGGAGACAGGCGCGGCAAGTGGGTGTGGTACTCGCTCAACCGCGAACGGCTCGCCGACCTTCAGGGGGCCCTCCAACCCGTCGGGTAGGCGGCGCGCGGCCCTTTGCTTCGACGACCGGCGACATCGAAAGGAGCAAGACATGACCACAAGCGATTCTGAGCACATCTACGCAGCAGTACGCGATCGCTATGCCAAGGCGGCCCGAGCGACGTCGAACAGCACGTGCTGCAGGCCGAGCGGCACCGCAACAGGACTAGTCGGCCCCACGCTCTACGAAGAAGACGACACCGATGCCCTGCCAACCGACGCGTTGGCGGCGTCGCTCGGCTGCGGGAATCCCACCGTGCTCGCGGACTTGCGATCTGGGGAGGTCGTTCTCGACCTCGGCTCAGGCGGAGGGATCGACGTGTTGTTGTCGGCACGCCGGGTCGGCCCGACCGGCATGGCATATGGGCTGGACATGACGCCGGAGATGCTGGAGCTCGCCCGAAAGAATCAGGTCGAGGCCGGACTGACCAATATCGAGTTCCTCCAGGGCACCATCGAAGACATCCCTATGCCTGATGAGACCGTCGACGTCGTGATCTCCAACTGTGTCGTCAATCTGTCCCCGGACAAGGACGCCGTGGTGCGAGAGGCGTTTCGAGTGCTCAAGCCCGGTGGACGGCTGGCAATTTCCGACATCGTGCTCCGCCGGGCGCTGTCCGAGCCAACAAGAGCGCTGATCGGATTGTGGACCGGCTGCGTGGCCGGTGCCCTCGTCGTCAACGACTACCAGGCGAAGCTGCGGGCTGCTGGGTTCGAGGATGTGTCCATCGAACCCACGCGGATCTTCCAGGACGACGACATCGTCGCCATGGCGGCCGAACTATCACTCGATGCCGAAGTTCTCGAGGACATCGATCGCGACGAGATCTTGGCTGAGCTGGGGGGCTCGGTCATGAGCGCCTTCGTCCGGGGCCGAAAGCACCCCTAACTCGGCCGGCACCATCTGGGGGCTGGTGTGAGGACGGATCATGCGGATTATGGTGGGCGGGTGCTCACGGCCTGGGTGAAGTCGCGCACAGGACCAGATCCGTGGCGGAGGGTTCCTGGCGTCCTTGGCCTCCTCATCGTCTGGCTTGTCCTGATGCTGGCGGCGTGGCCTGGAGTCAGTGCAGTCGGGAGGCGAGTCTCTGCTCCGACAACACCGATGGCGAAAGCAACTCCAATCGAATGTGTCGCCAACTTCATCGCGTCCGCCACCTCCCCCGGGGAGTCCGTGCGATTCTCCACGCAGTCTGGGACCTTCGCGCTTCCGGGCAACCTGGTCATCGCTGAACAAGTGGAGGCACTCATCTAACCACGCGTGAACCTTGTGACAGACCCGCTTGCACCGACTGTCACCGTCCTAGTGGTGTCGCCGCACGACAAAGCCGCAGAATGCTACGGATACGTGGTCCGGGTGCAGGGTCCCGGGAATTCGCGTTGAATCTCGCAGTCGCGCTCCTCATCGTCTGCGCCGCAGAGATGCCGCCCGCATGGGCGTTGACCGGATCGGCGAAGTGCGGGGCGGCGGTCGCAGCACCAACAGCGATCTTGATCGGTGCTCTGGGCGCGATCCTCGGAGTCGGCCTCGGTGTCTCAGTCACCATTCCGACACTCGTGATCGCACTGGTCGCCGACGGGATCTCCGCGGTCGCCCTCGTACGGAAGTACCGGGTCCCATTCGATCCCCCTCCACTGCGTGAGATGGCGACGCGCTTGGGTCCGTTTGTACTGCTCACGGCGATCGCGCTCACGCTTCTTGTCGGCTTCGGTCCCTCTGCAGGGTGGGACCCCCGCACCATGTGGTGGTTCCACGCCAGGTGGCTTCTCGCCGGAGGTGGCGTGACCCAGCAGGCGATGAGCAACATCTACTTCTCCTGGGCTCACATCGACTATCCCGAAGGGGTACCCTCCCTCGTCGCGCTGGCCTGGTGGATCAAGGGGACGCATGATCCCGGGCTGGCGCAGGCGCTCACGTCAGTGCTAACGGCACTCTCCCTTGCTGGTCTCTCAGTTGTGCTGCTGAGCCGCCGGGTGACCGCACTGGGCATTGCTGCGGCGGCACTCATGATCGCGGGGCATGCGGTATCGGAGGGCAGTTCGGCTTGGCCGCTTACGGGTACCTCGACGTCCTCATGGCAGGGTGCGTTGTCATGGTTCTCGCCGCGCCCGTGTGTCTTCGAAGTCCTCGGGTCGCTCTTGCCGTGAGCGTCTTGGGCTTTGCAGGCGCGATCCAAGTGAAGAGCGAGGCCCTCGTGTTCGGCATCGTGGCCACCGTGATCGCCCTCATCGCATGCACGGACGATCGATTGCGGCGACTCCGGTGGTACCTCGTCGCGCTCCTTCCCGCCATTGCGTGGCTGGCTGTCCCCTGTGTGTCAGGCTGAACTGAGACACCCGCAGCAATAGTCCAACCCTGCAGGGCGAGATCGGATCTCTTACGAAGTGACCCTCACCACCTTGACGATGAGTCGCGCCCATGATGAAGCAATGGGCGACGAACCCTCGATGCCAGATCGACCCAGGCGGCGAAGCTTCACCGCCGATTACAAGCTGGCGATCCTCGACGAGTATGACCGTTGCACCGGCGACGGCGACAAAGGCGCGCTGTTGCGCCAAGAAGGCCTGTACACGAGCCACATAGTCGAGTGGCGACGCGCCCGGGACTTCGGTGGGCTCGCCGGCCTCGGCAAGAAAGAGCGGCCAGCGAAGAACAACCCGCTCGCCGCCGAGCTCGCCCGGACGAAAAAGAGAGCCGAGCGAGCTGAGGCTGAGCTCGCTAAGACGAGACTGGTGGTGGAAATCCAGGGAAAAGCATCGGAGCTCTTGGGGCGGCTGCTCGCCGAGAGCGACGAGGAGAACAGGCAGCAGCGGTGATCGACCAGACATTTTCTGAGGTGAGGACCCTCGCAGGGACAAGAGCAGCCTGCGCGGCCGTGGGTCGTTCACGGGCCACGCACTACCAGGCATTGCATCCGCGAAGACTCGGACCACCAAGGCCGCGCCCAACCCCTGCCAACGCGTTGGCGGCCAGCGAGCAACAAAGCGTGCTCGAGGTGCTCCGGGGCCGCTTCGTCGACTCCGCACCAGCACAGGCCTGGGCCACCTTGTTGGACGAGGGGACCTATTTGGCCTCGCAGTCCACCATGTACCGGCTCTTGCGGGCCAACGGCGAGGTCTCTGAGCGCCGCCGCCAGGCGACCCATCCCCCGCGCACGATCCCAGAGCTCGTCGCGACCAGGCCGAATGAAGTCTGGTCTTATGACGTGACAAAGCTCAAGGGCCCGGCCCGCGGCGTCCACTACGACCTGTTCGTCATGCTCGACATCTACAGCCGTTACTGCCCGGGCTGGATGGTCGTCGACCAAGAGGACGGCCAGGTCGCCAAGGCCTGGCTGAAAGAAGTGACCGCGTCGCAGAACATCACCCCTTCGACCCTCACCATCCACGCCGACCGGGGCAGCTCGATGACCTCCAAGCCGGTGGCGGTGCTGCTGGCGAACCTCAGGATCGGAAGGACTCACTCTCGTCCCCACGTGAGCAATGACAACCCGTACTCAGAAGCAGGGTTCAAAACCTTGAAGTACTGCCCAGCGTTTCCCGAGCGATTCGGATCGCGTGAGGACGCCATCGAGTTCTGCACAGCGTTCTTCGAGCACTACAACCATTTCCACCGCCACTCGGGCATCGGCCTGCACACCCCGGCATCGGTGCACTACGGCACCGCCACTCAGATCCGACAAGCTCGGGCTCGCGTCCTCGAGGCTGCTTATGCGGCACACCCCGAGCGTTTCGTCAACAGACCACCCTCCCCACCGCTTCTTCCCGAAGCGGCGTGGATCAACGAGCCGGTGCCAAAGGAGCCCGCGCAGATCTCATGAAATGAACGTGTCTCAGCCGGCTTGACAGGTTCCGGTCGCACATGCATACGGAACTCACTTCACCGCAGACATCGCTCCTAACGATCTGCTTCATGCCTTCAGCGCGCGCAGCGTGCACCGATTGGGCGTTGCGACTCCCGCGCTCCTGCGCAAGATCGGTGTCATCACCGGGGTCTCCGCGCTCGCACTTGTCGCGCTGTGGGTCGGCACGAGAGCACGGCCACGAGATCAGCAACTCGACCTACGGCAAATGATTCGACCGGCAGCGCTCCTTCTGCTTGCCTCGCTCCTCGCCGACATCGCCGCCCTCGCCTTCTACTCGATCGGAACACGGGCGCTCAATTATTCGATTCCAGCCTCGCTCTCTCGCGAGGTGACAACGCCGATCATCTTCGCGTTGAGCGCGCTGGTTGCACTCGTTCCGGTGGCGACACAGTTGATCTCGCCTGCCAGTAGAGAGGAAGCCCACGGCTCCATCCCGGTGAGCACCCCTTTCTCCAGGGACCAGGACGAGAAAGCCATGGCCACGAGGAGTACCACCTAGGGGCCGCTAGGTGGTCACGACCTCGCTCAATCAAAGGCGTGCCTCGACCGCCCAGGTTGTCACCCGGCCGCCCCCCTTCCAGACGAGGATCCTCACAGCGTTCCACGTCGACACCTCCACCTGGCCCTCACGCACCGCCTGAGCAATACCCGAGTCGCGAGTTGTGTGGGCAGAACTGCCCTGGAGCGACCTCGTGAACAGGGCCTTCAAGACTGAACCGCCGAAGTCAAGGACAGACGACTCCCACTGTTGCTCAGGCGAACCTTTCTCCTGCCAGACACCGGACTCCGCCCCATGTCCCCCTTTTCGCCGCGATGTAGTCGCTCTCCCTGCTCATTCGCGGACTTGTCCGCGGCTGATCCGTGACTTGTCAGCGATCTGCCGCCTCTTCAGGTTCAGGAGTCTGCGCGCCTGCGTGCGCGCCGTTTCCTTGACCATGTCGGACCACACCACGATCTCTGTCCCGCCTCTCACCTTCGGCGCGAACGGGCGCGTGGCCTTTACGAGCCCGGCCTCTTCCAATACAGCGAGCATCTTCGGAACCGTGCTGCGGCCGACGCGGGGCTCTTCGTGCAGTTCGCGGATCGTCGTGCCGACGACGCCAGTGCGGCGGTCCGCGCACATGCCAAATGTCACCAGAAGCCACAGAGCTCTATCCTCCACTGGTCAGCCGTCACGAATGGTTGCATATATTCGATGCCTCATTGAAATGGAGCTTCTAAAGGCGGACATCTCAGACTCCCTTCCGGATCCGTCACTGAGCTCTGACCACGAGATCGGCCTGCCTCTTGAGATAGATCAGAACTAGGAAGAGGAACACCTCCACAGGTCGCGCCGATAGCGTCGGGTCACTAAGCCCGGATCCACCGAAAGACATCGGTCGCTCGCCGCTACGGCGCTGAACGGGCTCGGGTGAGCCGAAGCAGCCCTCAAGGGCTTCGGATGTGTTCTTCCGCACCACAGCGGGCGCACCGGACCAGGACCCACTTAGAGGTGGAGGTCGATGGTCGTCTCCTGGCACCGGGCGAGGTTGCGGGGCGCCGACCACTGCTCGAGGCTCAGGCCCGGAGCACGGTGGTGAGCGGTCCGATCGCGCGGAGGTTCTCGAGGCAGGTGTTGAACTGGTCCTCCCACGGCCATTCGACCGGTAGGTGAAGGAGCTTGCGCCTTCCTGAGCTCGTCATCCGACCCGGCACGGTCAAATAGCGCGTGCGGAGCGTCTTTGTCGTCATCGGGGGCGACTCTGGACCGAGCCCGAGGCGCCGCACCCATCTGCCGAGGTTGTGGGCGAGAGCGTTCAGCACGAGCCAGGCGGCATTGGCCGAGAAGCGCCCAGAGGGCAAGTGGTTCAAGCCGACGCCGTACTTGAGGTCACGGATCACGTCCTCGACGACGGCATGGCGTCGGTGGTCGGCCTCGAGGTAGAGGGTCGTGCCTTCCCTGTCGGTGACAAAGGCGTGGTAGTCGTAGATGGCAACGAGGGCGAGCTGGCTGCCGGGGGTCGGGCGCACCCGGCGGACGATGAGGCGCACCTCACGGCGCTGGCCGAAGGGTCGGTAGGTCGTCTCGGCGACGTCTGCTCCGCCTTCGATGAAGTAGGGGATCTCCTCCCAGTTCTCCTCGGGGATCTCCAAGATCGCGTTGTGCATCCCCGTCGACATCTTGGCAGTGATCGAGAAAGCGACATCGGCCTTGCGACAGGCGTCGGTGACCTTGTGGTTGTAGAACCCGGAGTCGGCCCGCAGCACGGCCGGGCCGCTGGCTCCTGCGCGGCGCACCCGGTTGAAAACTTGGGTGAGGAAGCTGGAGGCCCCACGGGTGGTGTGGGAGTTTCCACCGCGAAGCCGCACCCCGAGCACCTCCTCTGTGCCTGCGAGGCTGGCGAGAAGCGGGTGGTAGCCGCGTACCTTGGTGTGGCCGAAGCGGGCGCCTTGCTTGGCGGGCCCGTAGACCTCACATATCGAGGAGTCCACGTCGATGGTGATGGGGCCATCTCCCGGTCCTGCGCCGGCCGCCCATGCCCGCCGCAGCGCCTCGTCGAAGACCTTGTCGAGCTGGGAGACATGTCCGAAGGTGAAGCTGCGAAGGAAGGTCCCGAGCGTCGAGGGTGCTCTCACGCCATGGCCGAGCACCTCGGCGGTCGAGGCACAGCGCATCGCGTTGGCGTCGTCGATGCAGTCGCCGCCGGCGAGGAGGGACTGCACGAGGGTCATCGCCTTCAGCCCGACGTTGGCATGTCCCGGAGCCGAGCCCAGCTCGACATAGGCGTCGAACATCTCGCGAAGCCCCAGGTGCTCGGCGAGAGTCGCCGGCTGGATGAGCCCGGCGTTGGCGACCGCGTGGTCGTCATCGAAGTCCACCTGGATCCGGTCGAGGATGTGAGAAGATTCGCGCATCGAAAAGGTGCCTTCCGCTCGGGGGCTTGGCTTGGTTTCGTAACCGCCATTCTCCCTGATCGGAAGGCACTTTTCGCGGATGCTTGGGCGTGGCTAAGCCCCGAACGCCTTATTTTTCGGTGGATCCGGGCTTAGGTTCCCGGTCACTATCGCGGGCAATGCGTGACGGTGAAGCGGCAGCTGCCGTCGTTGTGAAACCCGTCGGGCCTAGTGCTTGGCTACGAGGTCTGTGCTGCCTTGACAGGGTGCACCACTGCAAAGCAATGGTTATGCTTGTCGGTTCAATGAGCCCGAGCTCCCGCACACCAAGGGCCGATGACGCCGTCGGTACTACCCACCTGGCTACCAACCCCTACGGTTACTACGACCGCGGTGCCCGGGAGTACGTGATCACCCGCCCGGACACGCCTGCGCCCTGGATCAACTACCTGGGACAGGGGAGCTACGGAGGCATAATCTCCAACACCGCCGGCGGCTTCTCCTTTGACCGCGACCCCCGTAACCGCAGGGTGAGCCGTTACCGCTACAACTCGCTCCCGCCGGACCAGCCCGGCCGCTACGTCTACCTCCGCCGGAAGGACACCGGGGAGTACTGGGGCGCGACCTGGCAGCCGGTGCGGGCCCCTATGGACAGCTACGAGTGCCGTCACGGAGCGGGCTACACCAAGATCACCACCGAGCGAGAGGGCACCTGGGCCGAGATCTTGTACTTCGTGCCCCCCGCGCCACCTGATGACCCGTGCCCTGCAGAGCTGTGGGTGCTCCGGCTGGCCAACCGGTCCCTGACGAGCCAGGTGATCCAGGTCTTCAGCTACGTGGAGCTCAGCTTCGCAGACGCCTCCAGTGACATGCACAACCTCGACTGGAGCCAGCATGTGCTGAGCTCTCGCTACGACGAGGCCCGCCATGCCATCGTGACGGGAACCAGGTTCTCCCCCACCACCCAGTTCTTCGCCTCGGACCGTGCCCCACTCGGCTACGACTGCGATCGAGAGGCCTTCGTGGGACCGTACCGGGGACTGGAAAGCCCGGCAGTTGTGGTCGCGGGCAGTCCGAACGGGAGCGAGGCTGCCCGCGGAAACAACATCGGGTCGCTCTTTCACGAGGTCAGCTTGGAGCCCGGGGCAGAAGCCAGGATTGTCTATGTGCTGGGGATCACTGACACTCCCGATGCCATCAGCGCGGTCACTGGGCGATACCGTGACCCAGCCGAGGTGGGGCTCGCCCTCGAGGCTCTCCGCTCTGACTGGGAGGCCTACTTCGGGGCCTTCAGCGTGCAGACCCCGGATGCTGACACCACTGCCATGCTCAACTGTTGGAACCCACTGCAATGCCGCACCTCCCTGCACTGGTCACGTTTCGTGTCGGGGTACGAGACCGGCCTTGGGCGAGGGATCGGCACCCGCGACACAGCCCAGGACACCTTGGGAGTGGTACACGCTGCCCCGGGCGAAGTCGCATCCCGCACGGAGCGGCTGTGGGGAGTGCAATTCGAAGACGGGCACTGCTGGCACCAGTTCTTCCCTCTCACCGGCAAAGGTGGCCCAGGTCTGGCCGCGGAACGGCCCGCTTGGCCCCAGTGGTTCTGCGACGACCACCTCTGGCTGGTCATAGCCACCTGCGCCTACCTGAAGGAGACGGGCGACGACGCGTACCTTGGTCGGCGGGTTCCCTACGCACAAGAGGAGGCGACCGGCCCGCAGCACACGGGGCGAGGCGGCAGCGAACCGGGCCACGCTGCAGCGGATGACACGATCTGGGGCCACATGATGGCCGCTTTGGGCTTCACCCTTGCTAATCGCGGCCCGCACGGTCTTCCGAGATCTGGCTTCGCCGACTGGGACGACACCTTGAACGTGGACCACGGCTCGGGCCTGGCCGAGAGCGTCTGGTGTGCCATGCAGTTCTGCCGGGCGGTGCTGGACCTGGCGGAACTGGCGGACCACCTGGGACGTCCAGAGGAGGCGGCGCGCTTCAAGAGCATGCACGACGAGATGGCTCGTGCGATCAACGCCTGTGCCTGGGATGGGTCCTGGTACGCGCGCTCCTTCGACGACGACGGCAAGCCCATCGGGGTGTCCTCGGAGGCTCGCCACCGCATCAACCTGATCCCACAGAGCTGGTGCGTGATCGGCGAGGTTGCCCCGCTCGAGCGAGCCAAGCTCGCCATGGCCTCGTCTCACGAGCTCCTGGACACTCCATATGGCCCCTGCTTGATGTGGCCGCCCTACGATGGCGGCGACCCGCGGGTGAACGGGACGAGCACCTTCCCGCCAGGTGCCAAGGAGAACGGCGGGATCTTCTGCCACGCCGCTGCCTGGTCGGTCGTCGCGGCCGCCCAGCTGGGCGACGGTGACCGGGCGTATGAGTACTACCGCCAGCTTCTCCCTTTGTCCCGGCCCGACGTCGAGAGGTCGGCGGTGGAGCCCTACGTCTATTGCCAGAACATCTGCGGGCCCGCCCACCCCCAGTACGGCTTGGGGCGCAACGCCTGGCTTACCGGAGCGGCGGCGTGGATGTACCTCGCCGCCACCCAGTGGATCCTGGGTATCAGGCCAACCCACTTCGGGCTTCGAATAGCCCCGGCCATTCCCTCTGCCTGGCCCGGGTTCTCCGCCAGGCGCCTGTTCCGGGGTACCTGGTACGACATCACTGTGACGCGGCAAGGCCCCGGCAGCGGGGTTTCCCTCACAGTGGACGGCAGACCGGTCCCGGGAGACGTGGTGGCGCTGGCGGCACCGGGAACCTCGCACGTTGAGGTGCAGGCAACCCTGGGTGGATAGCCGCGGCCGGCGGCACCGGGAACCTCGCACGTTGAGGTGCAGGCAACCCTGGGTGGATAGCCGCGGCCGGCGGCACCGGTCCAGCTGCCACGCGGCTACCGCGGGAGCCCGCCGCTCGCCTCGGCAGAGATCGTGAAGCGGGTTGACGCCGACCACGCTGTCAACAGCGTGCCCGCCACCAACAACCCCCGCTCCTCCACCGGCCCCAGCCATTTCCCGACGCAGAGACGGGTCCGCTGTCAACGGCCAGTACGCTTCACACCGCCGATCAAGGCGCAGCCGGCCATCCGCCGACATCGCCGGCACAAGAGCCCTCCTGGGCGTGACGAGGCTCGTCGGAGTCTGGACAGAGTGGACTCTGCGGCATCTGGAAGAGCGCCCTTGACTCTCACCTTGGGGGAGGCCGCACAGTGAATGGCACCGGGCGACCGCCCGGAACGAGGAAGTCGACCGTGGACCTGATGAGCATTGGCAAGTTTGCCCGGCAATCCCGGTTGTCGCAGAAGGCGCTTCGCATCTACGACGAGCTCGGCCTTCTGCCACCGGCTCGCGTTGATCCAGACTCGGGCTATCGCTTCTACGAGACAGATCAGCTGGAGCAGGCCCGTCTCGTCGCGACTCTTCGCCAGATCGGGCTTCCACTCGCCGAGATCAAGGTGATCATCGGCCTGGAGCCGCAAGTCGCTGCCCGGCAAATCGCCGGATACTGGTCCGACCTCGAGCGGGACCATGCGGCTCGCAGGGATCTGGCCGGCTACCTCGTCGATCTTCTCAAGGGAAAGAGGTCTGTGATGTACGAGGTTGCTACTCGGAGGATCCCTGCGCGGAGTGTGCTGTGTCTCAAGCGGAACGTGGATCAACAGGGAGCCTGGGCATTCGGCAAGGAGTTCGTGGGCATCCTCAAGGACCGCCCATTGCCGCGCATCGAGGGCGTCGCCGGGGAGGCCTTCTGCATCTACCACGGAGAGGTCAGCGAGGACAGCGACGGCCCGGTCGAATGGTGCCGGCCTGTCCCCGACGACCAGGCGAAAGAGCTGGCCGCGAAGTTCCCTGAACTCAGCCTGCGCACCGAGCCCTGGCATGAAGAGGCACTTGTTCACCTCGGACCGGGGACTCAGATCAGCCCCCCGCAGTGGCAGTTCGTCTCAGAAGCCCTCCACTCCTGGGGTGTCGAGCAAGACCGACAGCCGAGCGAGCTGGGTGTCCGGGTGACCTTCCTCACCACGCCCCCACTGACCCCTGACAGTGTGCCGGACTGCAACTTTGCCGTCCCATTGCGCTGAAGATGGCCCAGAGAGCCAGCATCGATCACGACCGAACACCACACCGGCTCGGCGGCAGCCGTGCAGGAATGGCAGTCTCATCTGCTCCCTGAGCGTCGCACTGGGCCAACTTGACCTCTCCCACATAGTCTCGCGAGAGTGATCGCATGAGCGTGTCGCGTCTTGTCACCCTCGGCCTGCTCGACGAGCACGGCCCCTTGTATGGCCATCAGCTCCGCCGGCAAGCCGAGGCCAAGCACGTCGAGTCCTGGGGCGGGGTGAGCCCTGGGGCCCTCTACCGTGAGCTGCACCAGCTGGAAGCAGAGGGGCTGATCGAGGTCCTCCGCAGCGAACAGGTTGGCAGACGCCCTCCTCGCACGGTCTACCGAGTCAGCGAAGCCGGACACGCGGCGCTCCGAGTCCTTCGCGAGGAAACGCTCTCAAGCTTCGTGCGGCCGCCGGACGTAGTCGGCGTCGGGTTGCTCTTCGGCGCGCTCGAGGACCCCGAGGAGCTGCTCGCGCTGCTGGAGCACCGGCGCAAGGCGGCGACGGACGCTCTCGAGACCCTGAGGGCCAAGCGGGCTCGCCTCGAGGAGCACGGACCGCTCAGCCCTTCTGTGTATGCCGTGTTCCGCCGCAGCGAGCTGTACATCCAAGCCGAGCTCACCTGGCACGAGGAATACGCGGCCTTGGCCGTCACAAAGGCGCGCAAGAGCGTTGGGGCCGGCACGCCCCGAGCACGCGCTCAAGGCATCGCAAGGAGCCGGCGCCGCCCAGAAGACCATCCGGGCGCCGCGCCGACGCCCGTTGCCGACGAGCAAGGGGCCTGACGATGACTGGCAGACCGACCACGGCGCGCCAAGGCGCCAAAGGACAGGCGGGGATCACCTCCCACACGGGTCTCGCCATGGTCGTGGTCATGACCGGGGTCCTCATCACCGCCGTCGACACGACAATCGTGGTCCTGGCCCTCCCGGAGATCGAGCGGGGGCTGCACGTGGCGCTCTCAACTGTCATCTGGGTTGTCATCGGCTACCTGCTCGTCATCACCCTGCTTGCCACCCAGGTCGGACGGCTGGGAGACATGTTCGGCCGGGTGCGCATGTACGAGGCGGGCTTCCTTGTCTTCGTGCTGGGCTCGCTCGCCTGCGCGCTCGCCTGGAACGACGCCGCCATCATCGGCTTCCGGATCGTCCAGGGCATCGGTGGAGCGTTCGTCACCGCCAACAGCGGGGCGGTGATCGCCGACCTGTACCCTCCCGAGCGGCGCGGCCGTGCCTACGGCTACAACTCGGTCGGCTGGAGCCTCGGGGCGGTCCTCGGCATCGTGGTCGGTGGCCTCATCGTCACCTACATCTCGTGGCGCTGGATCTTCTGGATCAACGTGCCGATCGGAGCCGCGGCGCTGATCCTGGCGACGAACGTGCTGCACGAGCACGGTGAACGGGCCCACCGCCGCCTCGACCTTGCCGGCATGGTCACCCTCGGCCTCGGGCTGTTCGGCGTGCTCTGGGCCATGACCACGCTCGCCACGTCCTCTTTCGACGCTTCGGTAGCCGGCTACCTGATCGGCGGGGTGGTGCTCATCTGCGCCTTCGTCCTCGTCGAGCTGCACCAGGCCGAGCCGATGCTCGACCTCTCGCTGTTCAAGGTCCCGACGCTCGCGCCGTCACTGCTCGCTTCGCTGTTCCAGGGGCTCGCCAACTTCGCAGTGCTGTTCCTCGTCATCATGTACCTCCAAGGCCCGCGAGGGCTCTCCCCCATCCACGCCTCGCTGCTTCTCGTACCCGGCTACGTGGTGGGCTCGGGTGTAGGCCCCTACGC
>Ga0255357_1000080_pt1 | contig 12836 bp, 9 predicted proteins | sample GFST25metaG_2_FD_186027 | JGI IMG/M metagenome (GOLD analysis project Ga0255357, IMG submission 186027) | Peat soil microbial communities from Stordalen Mire, Sweden - G.F.S.T-25 | ecosystem: Environmental > Terrestrial > Soil > Wetlands > Peat | place: Sweden: Norrbotten County, Stordalen Mire...
GCCGGTGACCGTGAATGTCCCGGCCGTTGGGTCGTAAAGCTCCGCGCTCGCGAGAAACGTATTATTGATACCGTTGTCATTGTATCCACCGGCGACGAGCACCTTCCCGTTGGGCAACAACGTCGCCGTGTGGCCGTCCCTTGCCACGGACATGCTGCCGGAAACCGTGAATGTTCCGGTCGCCGGGTCGTAGAGCTCTGCGCTTGCGAGAGACCCGCCGCGGTTCACGCCACCGGCGATGAGCACCTTCCCGTTGGGCAACGACGTCGCCGTGCACACCTCCCTCAACATGGTAATGCTGCCGGTGGCCGTGAATGTTCCGGTCGCCGGGTCGTAAAGCTCCGCGCTCGCGAGAAGCCGGTCGTAATCGAGTCCCCCGGCGATGAGCACCTTCCCGTTGGGCAACAGCGTCGCCGTGTGACCCTCCCTTGCTACGGTCATGTTGCCCGCCGGTATGAAGACTCCTTGCGGCACCGTGGTGCCGGTCGTCCCCGTGGTACCGGTCGTCTTCCCGGAGCTGGTCGCGCCTCCCGTCGGGCCGGTCGTGGCTGCAGCGGCACCTGTACCCGTGCCCCCCGTGGCGAACATTGTGGCGCCGCCTATGCCCCCAGAGTCATGAGTGGTCAGCGTCCGCAGCCCGTTCCCTTCGCACGAACACACGAACAGACCGCACGAGAGCACGACACGCAGTCCGGCCAGCATGTGGAACATTGTGGCCCCTTGCGGGCTTCGCCGCAAACAGTGCCGAGGCCGCGCTACCCCGTGCGGCTGCCTAACGTCGCCGCTTTCGCGCGCGCGAGGGACATGGCCGCCCGATGCGGGGATCTGGGCGGCTCGGAGCCATGCATACGGTGGGGGATCGCTGGATCAACCAGCCACTTTCTCAACGGTGCTTAGGTCATGTTCGTCAACTGGTAGGGTCGCCAGCAGAGTTCGGGCCAGACTGCGAAAGGCGGCCGTTTCCTCGGTGTCCGGGTCAAGCACCAGTGGCCGTCGGCTGTTGACGGATTCATGAATGGCGGCCGAAGAACGCAGCCAACCGAGCACAGGGACCTTCAGGCCGAGGAAATCGTGCATGGTATTTGCCACTGCGCCGAAGACGCCGGCATGCGCGTCCTTGAACACCTGGTTACCAACCATGCACGCGCCAAAGCGTTCGATCTCTGTGAAAACCTTGTCGGCCAGTGCTGGGCGTATCTCGCGCAAGCGGGCCAAGATCTCCACCACCTTTTCGGTACTCGTGCTCAGCGTGGCCGGCTCTAACATGGCCGCATCGATGGCCTCTTCCACGCTGTGGCGCAAGAGGCGCAGCACGGCGCTCTTGAGAAACGCGTAGGCATCGTGAAGGGCGGTGACCTGGGGTGTGGTAACGATCAGCTTGCGTACGCCGAGATCGAAGAAATCGAGCGCGTTGTATCCCACGCCGGCACCAACGTCGACGACAATAATGTCCGCCTCCAGGGCACGCAGCTTGCGCAGAAGGAGAGCCTTCTGCGCATGGCTGATATTGGCGGCGCCCAGCACGCCACTCGTGCCGGCCAGCAGCCGGAGGTTGGGCACTTGTGTATCGGTCAGGCAGTTCTTGGCCTCTCCCACCGACTTGTCGAGCATGGCCTGAAGCCCCATAGCCGGGTTGGGCAGACCGAGGAGGAGATGCTGATTCGCGGCTCCCAGATCCATATCGGCGATCACCACTCGATGACCATCTTGCGCCAGTAGGGCCGCGAGGTTGAGTGCGACGATGCTCTTGCCCACCCCGCCCTTGCCGCCACCGACGGTAATAATGCACGATCGGGCTGCCCGTTGCGGCGCGATACTCATAGCAGTTTTCTGACCTATCTATCGGCCGCTGACGGAATTTGCTTGAGAACCGCGCGCGGCTCGGGTGGTGTTGGTGTCCGGTCTTCCGGTGGCCCACTTCCTGGCACCGAGGCAAATCATAAAGACGAGCACGTCGCGTATCCCAGCGGATCGAGTTTCAGGTCTCGGCAAGCGCGCGCCAGGAGTTCAACTGTGCCGGTATCGACCGCGCGGCCGCGCCGGAAGGCTCGATAGAAACCACGGCGGACGCCGCGAGTCTGGCGTTGCTTGAACAGGGTGGTGAAGAAACGGTTGGGCTTGCGGTCAATCAGCCAGCGGATGTTGTTGCGCACCTCGGGGAACTCCACGGCGTAGCTGAACAGCCGTTGCAAGTTGGTCACGCGATCGCGTTCGCGCTGGCTGGGGAAGCGAAAAGGCGACTCGTCGAAGTAGGAATACCCGAGACGGTCGTAGTTGCCGTCGAACAAGCCCTTCGCCTCGGCCCATTCTGCGATGGCCGTGCCGGGGTAGGGTTGCAGGATGGTCGCCGCGGCCAGGTCGACCCCGCACGCCACATTGAGGGCCAGGGTTCGCAATTCGTCTTCCATGCTCGCGCCGGGAATGCCAAGCATGCTGAAGGCCATGATCCGGATGCCGGCGGCCTTAAGTTGGCGGCAGCCAGCCAAGATGTCGGCATCGGAGGCGGGCCGGCACAGGATTTCCCGGCGAACGCGCTCTGAACCGGATTCGAGGCCAATGCCCACAGCGGTGCAACCGGCATCTACAAGCAGGCGCACGATACGCGGCGTGGCCCGTTCGGGTCGCAGCTTGCAGAAGAGCGGCAATCCAACCCTTCGTCGGTAGACCGCGGTGAAGGCTTCCAGCCAGGGCACGTTGGCGACGAAATTGGCGTCGAGAAACCACACCAGTTTCACGCCCCAGCGGTCGCGCACCGCCAGGATGTCGTCGCACACACGTTCGGGATCGTGGGCGCGCAGAAGGGATCCGAATGCCCGATACCGTTCGCTGAGCTGACGATTGAAGCAGTAGGAACAACGGTAGGGACAGCCACGCGTGGCCAGAAAAGACTTATTGGGCTCTTTCCGGTAGCGGGGAGCCACATCGTAAAACAGGTCGAAGGCAGGAGGAGGGAGCGAATCCAGATTCGGCACGGGGCCGCGCGTGGCACCGCGCTCCACCGGCCCCTGGCCATGGTCGCGGCGGATCCACCAGCCGTCGGGAATCCGAGGAAAGCCAAGTTGGGCCAGCTCCAGGAATTCCGGAAAGGATTCTTCGCCTTCACCAATGCACACCCCGTCGAGGGACGCTTGTTCGAGAACCCGAGGGTAGAAGGTGGGATGGGGACCACCCATGACCAACAGCTTGTCGGGAAACCGGGTGCGCAAGACCCGCGCCCAGGCCAGGTACACGCGATGAAGGCCGGTCGTCGCCGAAAAGGCCAACACATCGGCCGATCGGGTGGTCGGGTTCTCAGCGACCGCCGCAACGGTGCCACCCTGGGCCAGCGCTGCTTGGTGACCATGCCGGCGCAGCGAAGCGGCCAGGGACATCAGGCCGTAGGCCAGCGGCTCAGATGCTTGCAGGGAGAGAAACGCGACCTTCACGGCGCGCCATCCCGGCTCACTCGCAGATGGTGTCCCACAGGTCGGTCTTGCCGCCATCTGTGGGCTGAGCTTGGTCGGCGTCGATGGCCTGGAGGTGCAACACCGGTGCATCACTGCCGGCATCAGGAGCGGCTGCCGCATCTTTCTTCGGTACCGCTGGGGCCGGTCCATCGGCCGCCAAATTCTGTTCCTCGCGCCATTGTCCGCCGCCGCACGCATCGATCAACATCGCCCCAGCGCCCAGGCCAACCCAGAACCCCAATCGGGCAAATCTGCGGAGCGCCGAAAGGACCGCCATGACACAAAAGAGACTATCACAGTTGACGAAGGATAAGGCTGAATGGGCGTACCCGAGCAGCCCTATCCTCGCGCACAAGGGAAACTCATCTGTCGCTCGCCCGGCTTGCCGTCGACCAGCACGAAGGGCGCGGCCACCCTCCAGGACGCGCCGGCCGCGCGCAAGGATGTGATGTCGCGCAGCCGATGTTGCCGGCGCATCCGTTCCAAGCGCTCGACCGCGCGCGGCCCGATGCCGGGCACGCGCAGCAGCTCGCCCCGGGCCGCGGTGTTGATCTCGACCGGGAACCGCTCGGGATGACGGCGCGCCCAGGCGGTCTTGGGATCCACGTCGAGAGGCAATGCACCGCCCGCATCGAATTCGATCTCGTCCACGGAAAAGCCGTAACTCCGTAGCAGGAAATCCACCTGGTACAGGCGGTGTTCGCGGCCAAAGGCAACCGGCGGCCGATCCGCGACCGGCGTCCCCGGCACTGGTTGCAGCGCCGAATAGTAAACCCGCGCCAGGCTCAGCTCGCGATACGCCCAGGCAGCGGCACGCGCCACTTCACGATCCGCCTCGCCGGCCGCGCCCACCACCAGCTGCGTGGTCTGCCCCGCGCGCGCAAAGCGGCCATCGGCGATGGCTCGGCTGACCTGCCGCATGGGCGCCAGGATCTCCGTGTCGAAGTTCTTGCCGGGCGCGATGCGAGCCAGATGCGCAGCCGTGGGTGCCTCCATGTTCACCGACAGGCGCGTGGCCAGCTGCATGGCGCGGTCGATCTGATCGGTTTGACAGCCCGGAATCATCTTCAGGTGGATGTAGCCACGAAATCGGTGCCGTCGGCGCAGAAGCTCGACCGTGCCCAGCATGCGGTCCATAGTCGCAACCGCGGTTCCGTGAATCGCGGAGGAAAGGAACAGCCCGAAGACGCGGCCCTGATTGTGCAGATCCACGAACGCGCTGGCCAGTTGCTCGGGCCGCAGCGCGAGGGATCGCCCCTGGCCCCCGCAACGTTCCACGCAATAGATGCACGAGCGTTCGCAGCCCGAGGCCTGCAGCACTTTCAGCATGGGCACGCGCTGGCCCGAGGGCAGCGCTGCCGGGTAGATCCACAGCCCGTCGCGTCCTCGCTGCCGCGGCTGCGACGGGCCGCAGGCGCAGGAAAGATCGTGGCGAGCAGCCTGGGTAAGGGCGTCGAGCGCGGTCTGCACAGAAGGGGCGACCCGAGAGAGGGGCACCCCCGCAGTCTACTGAACATCCGACCAGGAGTGCAAGGATTCGAGAGGACAGAATTCTAGCGTGGAAGACTCTGCCGCTTCTGCGCCGCCATGTCAGCGGCAAAGACCGTGTAGCCCTGTTCCCGGATGAGGGTAATGCAAGCCGCCCGGTTGGAACGGAAAATCAGCCCGAACGCCCGGGCTATCCAGTTGTTGTACTTCTTGCAGTCCTTCACGTTGGCAAACTCGGCGCAGTCGGCGCAGCTCTTGTAGCCGTGCTGCACGCAGCAACTTCTGACCCCACACCACTTGGCTTTCTCGTTGGCGGAACAGCCTGGGCAGCGGCCGCGCAGGTAGCTGCGACACGCGCCGCAGTACAGGCCGCAAGCAGCTATCAGATTCTGGTCAGCAACAATCTCACGCATGGAACACCGACCACAACATAGCCGCTTGGCCTTTCAAGGTGAAGATCGCAACGTGGGATCTTGCAGCATTGGGTGGACGGCGCAGCCCGAAGATCCTATAGGTACATGCATGGCAGGATATCGCAGTCGCACCACGACTCACGGACGCAACATGGCAGGCGCGCGCGCCCTCTGGCGCGCCAACGGCATGAGCGAAGCGGACTTCGACAAGCCCATCATCGCCATCGTCAATAGCTTCACCCAGTTCGTGCCTGGGCACGTCCATCTGCACGAAATTGGCCAACGGGTGAAGAAAGTGGTCGACGCCGCCGGTGGCTGGGGCGCCGAGTTCAACACCATCGCCATCGACGACGGGATCGCGATGGGCCACACCGGCATGCTCTATTCGCTGCCCAGCCGTGACCTCATCGCTGACAGCGTGGAGTACATGGTGAACGCCCACTGTGTCGACGCCATGGTGTGCATCAGCAACTGCGACAAGATCACACCGGGCATGATGATGGCCGCCATGCGCACGAACATCCCGGCCATTTTCGTTTCGGGTGGGCCCATGGAGGCAGGCACGGTGGCCGGGCCGCAGGATCGGGACGGCAAGCCGACCGTACGCAAGCTGGACCTTATCGACACCATGACCGCCGCCAGCGACGACAAGGTCAGCGACGCCGAAGTGGCCCTGCTTGAACGTTCGGCCTGTCCGACCTGCGGCTCGTGCTCGGGTATGTTCACCGCCAACAGCATGAATTGCCTGGCCGAGGCGCTCGGACTGGCGCTGCCGGGGAACGGCACCCTGCTGGCCACCCACGCGCGGCGCTGGGATCTGTTCGAAACCGCTGGCCGCCGCATCGTCGAGATGGCGAAGCAGCACTACCAGCAAGGCAACCGCGATGTGCTCCCGCGCAGCATCGCGACCTTGCAGGCCTTTGAGAACGCCATGGCGCTCGACATCGCCATGGGCGGCTCGACCAACACGGTGTTGCACATCCTGGCGTTGGCGCAAGAAGCGGGCGTGAACTTCACCATGGCCGACATCGATCACCTGTCGCGCAGAGTACCCAACATCTGCAAGGTGGCGCCGTCGTCCCACCACCACGTCGAAGACGTGCATCGCGCGGGCGGCATCTTCACAATCTTGGGCGAGCTAGACCGCGCCGGACTTATCCACCGCGAGGCTAAGACCGTGCATGCAGCGACCATGGGTCAGGCCATTGCCGAAAACGACATCCATCGCAAGACGGCCAGCGAAGCGGCCAGAAAGCGCGCTCTGGCGGCTCCTGCCGGCGTGCCCACGCAAACCGCCTTCTCGCAGGAAAGATACTTCGCAGCAGCCGACACCGACGTGGAGAACGGCTGCATCCGCGACGTGGCCCACGCCTACAGCAAGGATGGTGGATTGGCGGTCCTTTACGGCAACTTGGCCCAGGACGGTTGCATCGTGAAGACCGCGGGGGTGGACGCGTCCATCCTGAGCTTCGAAGGCCCGGCGCGAGTCTTTCATTCGCAGGAGATCGCCTGCGAGGCCATTCTGGCCAGCCGGATCAAGCCCGGCGACGTGGTGGTGATCGTGTACGAAGGCCCCAAGGGCGGGCCGGGCATGCAGGAAATGCTGTATCCCACGTCGTTCCTCAAAGGCAAGGGTCTGGGTAAGGCCTGCGCTCTGCTCACCGACGGCCGCTTCTCGGGCGGAACCTCGGGCCTCAGCATCGGCCATGTCTCGCCGGAAGCAGCCGAGGGCGGAACCATTGGCCTGGTAGAAGAAGGCGACCCGATTCGCATCGACATCCCCAACCGCCAAATTGAGTTGCTGGTCGACGAGGCTACGCTGAGCAAGCGACGCCGGGCCATGGAGGCCAGGGGCGACAAGGCTTTCCAGCCCGAGCGCGACCGGACCGTGTCGCAGGCCCTGCAAGCCTATGCGCTCATGACCACCAGCGCAGCACGCGGGGCTGTCCGCGATATCTCGCAGTTGGTTCGCAAGGGGTAGCCTAACAGCACCGGCAGGGGCCGTCGCCACCGTCGTACCGATGCGCCAGCACCTCGGTCAGCGCCTCGTCGGCAGGCAGGTTGGTGCGTGCGGCTGCGGCTTCGCCCGACAGTTCCTTGGCCAACGTCCCCAAAATCACGACCGCGGCACCGAGGCGCCACCAGGGGCGCGGCACCTCGGCCGGCGCCACGGGCTGCAGCAGCCAGACCGGCTCGGTCTCGTGCAGGACCGCCGCCTTGCGCCCCGACAGGACGAGAACCCACTCGCGAATCGAAACCACCAGGATGGCGATCACCAGCACCAAGAAAATGCCTGCGGCCACGGCATCGAGGTAGTTGTTGAAAATCAGTGCCTCGGTGGCCACGCGCTTGGCCGCGGACACCTTGCCCGCGGCTAGTTCAGCCGTAAGTTTCTCTGCCATGGCCACGAACCCGACGCGCGGGCTGGGATGAAAGATCTTGGAAAACGCGGCCGCAAACGTCACGCTGCCCAGCCAGGCCAGCGGCACCAGCGTCACCCAGGCTTGGCGAGCCTTGCCCATCTTGATGACAATCGTCGTGGCCAAACATAGGGCCACGCACGCAAGCAACTGGTTTGCGATGCCCAGCAGCGGCCACAGCGAATTCACACCGCCCAAAGGGTCCTTCACGCCTGAATAGAGAAAGTAGCCCCAGGCTCCGGCAAAGAGCACGCTGGCCGCGATGTTGGCCGGATACGACTTCGTGTCGCCAAACGGTTTCCAGAAACGTCCGCCCAACTCCTGCAGCAAGAAACGGCCAATGCGCGTGGCCACGTCCAGGGTGGTCAGGATAAACAGCGCCTCGAACATGATGGCAAAGTGGTACCAAAGCTTCATCGCGGTGACTCCGCCGATGAGTTTGCCGAAAATATGCGCCATACCGATGGCCAGCGTGGGCGCGCCGCCAGTGCGCGCCAGCACCGACTTCTCGCCGATGGCGCTGGCCAAGTCCGTGATCTGGTGGGCGCTCACCGGGAAATTCCATGCCGACACCGCGGCCGCCACCGCATCGGGCGTGCTGCCCACCAGCCCGGCGGGCGCGTTCACTGCAAAGTAGAGCCCGGGGTCGAGAACGCAGGCTGCGATCATGGCCATGATGCCCACGAAGCTCTCCAGGCACATGGCGCCGTACCCGATGCTGCGCACCTGGCGTTCGCGGGTGATCATCTTGGGTGTGGTGCCGCTTGCGACCAGGGCGTGAAATCCGCTTACTGATCCGCACGCGATGGTGATGAAGCAGAAGGGAAACAAGCTGCCGGCGACCACCGGCCGCAAGCCACCGCCAAAGCGTGCCGGATCGGTCAGCCACGGCATCTGGATGGGTGGCAGCACCAGCAGGATGCCCAGCGCCAGCAGCAACACCACGCCGATCTTGAGAAAAGTCACCAAGTAGTCGCGCGGAGCGAGCAGCAGCCACACCGGCAACACGCTGGCGGAAAGCCCGTAGCCGACCAGGCAGAGCGCCAAGGTCGTCTTGCTCCAGGTGAAGACCTGCGCCGGAACCGCATGCTGGTTCACCCAGAAGCCGCCCAAGAGCGCGGCCAACAGGAACAGTGCCCCGATCACGGTCATCTCCAAAACCCTGCCCACGCGCAGGAAGCGCACGTAGACGCCCATGATCATGGCAAAGGGGATGGTCATGGCCGTGGTCACAACCCCCCACGGGCTCTCCGCCAGCGCATTGGTCACCACCAGACCCAGGCTCGCCACAATGATGATGAGGATTCCCAACACCGCCAGCATGGCGATCGTGCCGGCGAAGCCGCTGACCTCGTCGCGCACCATCTCGACCAGCGACCTGCCGTCGCGCCGAACCGAGCCGAACAGAATGACGAAGTCCTGCACCGCCCCGCCCAGTAAGACGCCGATGAGAATCCACAGGGTGCCAGGTAGGTAGCCAAATTGCGCCGCCAGCACGGGTCCCACCAGCGGCCCGGGCCCACTGATGGAGGCAAAGTGATGGCCGAACAGGACGTACTTGTTGGTGCGGACGAAGTCGCGCCCGTCGTCGTGAACCTCGGCAGGCGTTGCCCGCCGATCATCGAGCATGAGCACCTTGGCCGCGATCCACTTGGAGTAGAAACGGATCCCGATGGCGTAGGTGCACAACGCGGCCACCACCATCCACGCGGCGTTCAACGGCTCGCCGCGCCTGCTGGCCAGCACGGCATAGGCCGCCGCTCCCAGCACCGACACCAGCGTCCAGATGACAATTCTTGCGAGTCTCTTCATGGCTTGCGGACGGCGTCAGCCGACGACCACCGCCACGCTAGCACCGCCGGCCCGAGCGTCACAAGCGGTGTGGACAACCGCGCAGTGCGTGCGGCATAACTTCATATCGTGAGTGAAAATGTCGATGTCGTGGTTCTCGGGGCCGGACTCAGCGGGCTCTGCCTTGCCCATCGCGTGGCCCGGGCTGGGCGCGCCGTGCTGGTGCTCGAATCAGCGGCCCAGCCGGGTGGATGCGTCCGAACCGAACGACAACCCGCCGGGTTCTGGTTCGAGATGGGGACGCACACGCTCTACAATTCCTACGGCTCCCTGCTCGCGATCATCGACGATCTGGGACTGCGCGACAGCATGCTCACCCGAAAAAGGGCGCCCTTCCGTCTCTTGGTCGAGGGCAAGCTGCGCAGCATTCCGTCGCAACTGAGCCTGGCTGAGCTGTTTGCCTCGGCCTGGCATGCATTCAGCGAGTGCAAGCAGGGCCAAACCGTGGCCGACTACTATGGCAAGCTGGTGGGCCGCCACAACTGGAAGCGGGTCTTTGCGCCCCTGTTCGCCGCCGTGCCCTCGCAGCCGGTCGACAACTTCCCTGCGGAGATCCTGTTCAAAAAGCGCCCCCGCCGCAAAGACATCCCACGCAGCTTCACCTTTGCCGGTGGAGTCCAGACCCTGACCGACCGGATCGTTGCAGGGCCGGGCATCACTCTGCGAACCAACGCGGCGGCACGCGCCCTGGCCCGTACCGGGGGCAGTTTCGTGGTCGAGATCGCCGGCGGAGATCGGGTCTTTGCCCGCCGCCTGGCCCTGGCTGTTCCCGCGCCCGAGGCGGCAGGCTTGCTCGCCTCGCCCGCGCCCGAGGTCGCGACGGCCCTGGCCAGAATTTCAGTCGCCCACATCGATTCCCTGGGTATCGCAGCCGAAGCACGCCACCTGCGCCTGCCGCGCCTCGCCGGCATCGTGCCGGTCAACGACACGTTCTTTTCCGTGGTCACGCGCGACGTCGTTCCAGACGAGCGCCTGCGCGCCTTCACCTTTCACTTCCGCGCTGGCCTTGCCTTCGACGAACGCGTCGATCGCATCTGCGCCGTGACCGGCCTTGGCCGCGACCAGCTTCTCCACATCGCGACCCACTGTACGTCCTTGCCGTCGCTTGCCCTGGGACACGCAGAGGTCACCGCGGAGATTGACCGCCTCCTGCCCGGCAGCGGCCTCTACCTCACGGGCAACTATTTCGGCGGCCTGGCCATGGAAGACTGCTCGTTGCGCTCGGCCAAGGAGGCGGAGCGCCTTCTCGCCGAGGCGACTGCCTGACGAGTGGCAACAGCAAGCCAAGTGCCCTCTCTCGGATCCGGATCCGGGGCCGGATCCGGCCACCGTTTCGCGCGCGCTCCCCGGCCCCGCGCGGCGGTCTCAGTGCCCGTAGATCACGATCTCCCGACCACCCTCCGTCGCCGTGCGCAGCACGGCGATCTTGTTTCCCCCGGCGGACCACGGACAGGGATGCCTATCGGGAAGCGGAATCTCACCCAACGCAGTCACTTTGCCACTCGACGGCTCCAGGCTGAAAAACGCCTGCGCGAATCGCCCTGCCTCATCCATGTCGCCCTTCTCCGGGCGGTCAGCCACCAGCGAGAACACGACCCGGCTCCCCACCTGAACCTGCTGCAGCGACAGCACATCGTATTGCCCAGACGCGAAGCCCAGTGGCCGCACCTTCTCGCCCGGCCCCACCAGATCGAACCCGGATTGTCCCACGGCGAGCACGATGACGGCGTCGAGGTCGGGCTTCTCGGCCCGCTTGCGGATGTAGTCGAGGAAAGCGTCGATCTTGGGCGGCGTCTTTCCCGGGCCGGTCTTGCCGGTCATCACGTCGTACAGGGCGAACTGCGGGGGTTCGCGCGCGTCGCTGCGACGGTCGTAGGCACCCGGCTTCTGCACCATGACCTGTAGATGACTCTTCGTGAAACCAAGGAAGGTAGCGGCAGCGTCGCCCTCTATGGTCCCGCCCGGGGTCACGCGCAGCGAGCGCTCCGCGAGGGTGGCGCCATCCGGCCGAAAGGTCTGGATGCTGTAGCGATCGCCGGTTGGCAGCCGCTTCTGACTGTAGGTCACGAAGGCGTTGGGTGAGCGTGACAGCTCACAGTCGTCGAATGCGCCGGTCTGGCGCTTGATTCGTCCCGCGGGGTCGATGATAGCAGCCCGCCGTGACCCTTCGTTGGCCACCACGAACCAGTATCCTGCCAAGCCTAGAATCTTCTCGGGAGCGCCCGAGAAGTCCGCCAGATCCGTCACCCGGGTGTCGCCCCCAGGTGGTCCCACGTGCAGCTGCACCGCTCCCTTCCCGGTGAAGGTGATGTACGCCAGCTTGCTGCCCTCTTGGTCCAGCGCAAAGGCGTCGTGGATGGCGGCCTCCCCAGCCTTGACGCGGCCTACTACCTTGAGCGACGTAGGCGCAGCCACGGCGCCGCCGCTGGGCGCCGCGGTTGCCCCGAACATGAATGCCAGCACCATCGGTACGGCAAAAACCGAAACCTGGTGTCTCAGGATCGCGCGTTTCACGGTCAGGGATGATACATCCACGCACAAGGCAGGGGAACCTCCTTCATTGACGATGTGCGGCGCGCAGAATCGTCACTTTCACTGCGCAAAAAAACGTGAACGGGCTTATAATCAATCGGCGATAAGTTCGAGCAAGGAGCAGCAGCGGCGTTCGCTCCGTGGGACTCGTTGCTCGGTCGCGCGTCCGCATGACGAGGCTCGTTTCATCTAGAGCAAAGCGTGCCCCAGCCCAACTGGGCTCGGAAAGACACGCGACCCCCGTCCCTCCTCTAGAGCGCGACGCGAATACCCTTGGACCCGGACGAGCACGGCGCAGACCTACGCCTGTCACTGAAGCGCTCAGCCGCCGGGCGCAGAAGCAGGAGCTCGACTGGCTCCGCAGTTCACTCTTCCAGATCGAGACCGTGATGGACTCCATGGCGGAGGACATCTACTTCAAGGATCGCAACGGCCGCTTCACCCGCGTCAACCGCGCGATGGCCACTCACCTCGGACTTTCTGACCCGGCGCGAGCTATCGGTCGCAGTGAGATGGATTTCTTGTGCCGTGACGAGGCCGAGCACCGCTGCCGGGACGACGAGGACATCGTCCGCCAGGGGCGCATTCTCGTCGACGTGGAGGAGAAGTGGCACCTGCCGGGCCGCAGCGAGCGCTGGCTCTCCACCACCAAGATTCCCCTACGCGACTGGTCCGGCGCGATCGTC
>Ga0255357_1000092_pt1 | contig 12073 bp, 7 predicted proteins | sample GFST25metaG_2_FD_186027 | JGI IMG/M metagenome (GOLD analysis project Ga0255357, IMG submission 186027) | Peat soil microbial communities from Stordalen Mire, Sweden - G.F.S.T-25 | ecosystem: Environmental > Terrestrial > Soil > Wetlands > Peat | place: Sweden: Norrbotten County, Stordalen Mire...
ATCTACATACTATAATCATTATAGAGCTTCTCATAAATACCCACCTGATGAAATCAGAAGAGAAAAGCCCGTCCCCCGCCAATACTTTTATGAATTTTCAGGTCATTTATTATATTTGCCAATAGATTTCCATCACCGCAGGTAAATTCTCCTATTGACGTAGTGATATTGACATATATCGGCATGGTTTGAGACTATTAAATCATTTATCACAAAACGAGCATATAGCCCATTAGGGCTATTTTCCCAATTCTTTAGTACATTCCCACCTTTCAATGTTTACAGAGTTTTTCATTTATAAAAACCGCCGTTTTGAGCTCATATTCCGGTATTTTGCTTTATTTTATCGAATTAGTACCTGTTGTTACCGGTATCCGTTTTACCATGCTCTGAAAACGCCCGTTTCAGGATAACGAATGAGTTAAACCCAAACCCAAGTAACCTTTTAACTGCTGCTGGTTGCTGCTTTTTATAAGGGCTTGTTCCAGCGTAATCTTTTTCTCTTTTACCAAATTCGCCAACGCTTCATCCAGCGTCCGCATGCCTTCCGTACTACACAACTGCATGACGTTATGCAATTCAAATGTTCTTTCATCGCGGATGAGGTTTCTGACCGCGGCATTGGCGATCATAATCTCAAATGCCGCAATTCTGCCTTTACCAACGGCGAGGGGAAGGAGCGCCTGTGATAATACTGCTTCAATTGCTTGCGATACCTGCAGCCTAATTTGCTGCTGCTGGCCGGGCGGAAATACGTCAATGATACGGTCAACAGTTTGAGCGGCATCAGTGGTATGCAATGTGCTTAACACAAGATGCCCGGTCTCTGCTGCCCTGATTGCGGTACTGATGGTATCCAGGTCCCGCATTTCACCGACGACAATAACATTGGGATCGTGACGCAGCGAGTGCGTAAGGGCAGCTGCAAAACTCTTCGTATCGTCTCCCAGGTCCCGCTGGACGATGATACATTTTTCGTCATGGTGTAAAAATTCAATAGGGTCCTCAATAGTAATCACACTGCGTGCTGCATTCTTATTAAGATAATCAACCATAGCAGCCAGCGTAGTTGACTTGCCGCTGCCTGTGGGGCCGGTGACCAGTATCAATCCTCTTGGCTTCAACACCAGCTCCTTCAATATCTGGGGTAAACCCAATTCATCGATAGAGGAAATCCGGAACGGCACCAGCCGGAAGACAAACCCCATCGTCCCTCTTTGCTGCAGAATATTCACACGGAACCGGGCCAAACCGGGCACTGCATAAGCAAAATCAAGTTCGTGGTCTACCATAAAAGTCATTCTTTGCTCAGCGGTAGTAACCTGTTGAAGCACCGATTCTATATCTTTGAGATCCAATACCGGCAATTGTTCCAGTCTCAACAGCGCGCCATCGATGCGAAGCGCGGGCACACACGATACTTTCAAATGTAAATCGGAAGCTTTTTTATCCACCATTATTTTCAGAAGTTCGTCTATTTGCATAACGTCACCTCCCACGGTAACCATCTTCCGGCGCCTGCCAGCTGAGTTCGCAGGTCAAATTACTGCCGGAATCTACTGACCGATATTGAACCCATCTTCGTTAAAAAGAGCTAAACAGGCATCCACAACGACAGGATCGTAAAGAATGCCCTTCTTCTGAACTATTTCCTCCAATGCTTTATCTATCCCCAGAGAAGGACGATAAGGCCGGTGCGAGGCCATGGCTTCCACGACATCTGCCACAGCTAAAATTCTCGCTTCGAGAATGATATCCTTCCCGGTAAGACGGCCCGGATATCCGCTGCCGTTCATCCTTTCATGATGCTGCAGTACGGATAGGGCAACAGGCTATGGGAAATCGATTCCTTTTAGTATGTCGTAGCCGGTTATGGCGTGCTCTTTAATAATACTGAACTCCGCTTCAGTAATCCGTCCGGGTTTACTGAGAATCTCCGCCGGTATGGATATCTTTCCGATATCGTGAATAGTTCCTACGACGCCGATTCCCTTGATTATTTCCGGAGAAAGGCCCATTTTAGAAGCGATGGCACAGGCGAGTCCGGCAACACGATGCTGATGTCCGGCGGTATATGGGTCCCTCATTTCCACAGTCAGAGCCATGGTTTGGATGACAGCATCAAGGGTTTTATCGAGTTTATCGTAGCTCGCCTGCAGCGCTTTTGCGGTCCGTTTTTTTTCCGTGATGTCCTGATACAGCATCTGGAATCGATGTTCGCCATTCCACAGAACTTCCCCCCGACTAACCATAAGCCGACGGATTTCACCAGTTTTACGAATGATATCTATTTCATAATTTGACGGTATTTGCTCACCCATCTGTCCTTTCCTGACCCTCTCTAAATGAGCAGCATAGGTCTCAGGCGAATACAGTTTACTATAAGGAATAGAATCTATTTCTGCGGCAGAGGAATAACCATAAATGTCCAAAAGAGCCCGGTTGGCATAAGTTGTTTTACCATCCGCAGAGACGATACGAATCCCCAACGGTGAATTATCCAAAGAATTCCGGAAATTTTCCTCCGAGGCCCGAATCTCTCCTGCCTGTTCTCCAACGATCTGTTCAAGACGCTTCCGGTAATCGCTGTTCTCGGCTATAAGTTTCCTTTTAACCAAGGCATATTCAATTCTCAGCAATACTTCTTTAGTATTGAACGGTTTGAGGATATAGTCATAAGCTCCCTGTTTCATACAGGTAATGGCGATATCACTATTTGAAACTGCAGAAATCATGATCGGGGCAATATCGGGATAAGCCGCCATTATGTCATTCAATAATTCGATACCGGATTTACCGGGCATCATGATATCCAAAAGGACAACATTCACCGGATGATTTTGAAGTTGTGCCAGTGCTTCTTCGGCATTACCGGCTTCAAAACAGGTGTAGCCTTCACCGGACAGAGTAGTGACAAGCAGTCTCCGGACTAACTTTTCGTCATCCACAATCAGGATTGCTTCACTATGTCTGTTCATATACTGCTCCGGTTTGCGCTACTATTTGACGGGGGAACCGACAGCATCAAGCTGTTGATTTTTGCTTTTAGTGCGTCAATGTCAAACGGTTTGGCAAAAGAGGTCAGGTTATTTTTCATCAGGAATTCTTTAATATCAGCGCCCATAACATCACCGGTAATGAAAATAATTTTATTTTTCATCGCCGGCGATTTCTCCAGAATATGGGTGTGCAGTTCGATGCCGCTCATACCGGGCATTCGCACATCTGTGAGAATTATATCGTAGGTTGACCCCGCATCGAGCTTGTTAACAGCAGTTTCAGCATCGGCAACCGTATCCACCTGATGCCCCATCTGTGTAAATACTCGCTCAAGCAGAATCCTGACCCCGGGTTCGTCGTCCACCACCAGTATTTTACCGTGTTTCGTTTCGGCCGGTTTCGATTGAACCGGAGGCACCGGGACATCGGTCTCTAACGGCAGTGATTCAATTATCGGGAGTTCAATAATGAAATTAGCGCCACGGCCAAATTCGCTTTCAACCCTCATGCTGCCGTTGTGTTCCAGGATAATAGAGCGGGATAGGCTCAATCCCAAGCCGGTACCTTCACCGGGCGCTTTGGTAGTAAAGAAAGGCTCGAATAAACGCTTCAAATTTTCAGGTTTTATGCCGGGGCCATCGTCCCGGAAAGACATAAGGATGTTATTGCCCTCCTTTTCGGTGGTGATTGTCAATGTTCCCCGTCCGTGGGCGACTTTAATGGCTTGCTCGGCATTTACTATCAAGTTAAGAAATACCTGCTGTAATTGGCCGGGATCGGCGACAGACCAGGGTAATTCCGGGTCGAACCGGGTGACTACGTTAATATTGACCGTCTTTAAAACATATTCTCTCAATTTGAGAGTATTATCAATCAGCTCGTTAATATTGGTCAGGGTCTTGACGGGTTTCGTCTGGCGTGCGAAGGTAAGCAGCCGTTTCACAATATCGGCGACACGCTGACTGCCGTCAACGATGAGCCTGAGTTCCGCTTTGATTTCTTCCGGCACATTTTCTTTTTCCAACAGCATTTGAGAAAAACCAAGGACACCGGTAAGCGGATTATTAATTTCATGGGCGACACCGGCGGCCATCTCACCGACCACCGCCAGGCGGCTGGCCACCTGGGCTTTATCCTCAAATTTCTGGCGTTCTTCTTCCGCCTGTTTAAGCGCGGTGACATCGTTATAAATCAGCTCGGACCGCAACTGTCCATCCCAGAGTACATCTTTGTTAAAAACCTGCAGGCGGCGGCCGGAACCATCTTTTCGGATAATATCAATTTCAAACATTTCGGGGTAGGGTTCTCCCTTTTGCCGGCGTTCCAAACGTTCCAAATACCCGTTGTGTGATTCGGGAGCATAAAATTCCAGGGGTCCTTTTACTTTCACTTCATCAATATTATTGTAACCAAACATTTCTAAAAACGCCTGATTAATATACAAGACATGCCGGCTGTCCAAAACATTCCTGCTATCACCGATAAAAATACCCGTTAATGAACTATCCAGTGTGTTGCGGAAATTCTGCTCCGATAGTTTAAGCGCTTCTTCAGCCTGCTTACGCTCAGTAATATCGTTATATAGAGTCTGATGCTGTTTTTTCCCGTCCCAGAAAACATCCATCATCGAAACCTGTAAATTCCGAATTGTGCCATCCTCGCGTTGAATATCACTTTCGATTTGTTTCGGCATCGGTTCACCGCGTAGAAATTTCTCATGCCGCACCAGAAAACCGGCATAGCATTCCGGGGTGTAAAAGTTTTGAGGAGGATTGTCTTGAATTTGAGCGAAGTTTTTATAGCCAAAGATATCCAGCAGCGCCTGATTGGCATACAAATTATCATCGTTATTATTCGAGATGCGAATACCGATGGATGATTTATCCATGGAGTTGCGGAAATTCTGCTCTGATATTTTCAAGTCTGCTTCAGCCTGTACACGCTCGGTAATGTCGTTATAAAGAATCTGATATTGCTGCCGGCCGTTCCAGATTATCTGCCTACTGGAAAGCTGCAGATGCCGAAGGACGCCGTCTTTACGGATAATATCAAATTCAAATTGATCAGTCAGAGTTTCGCCATTGGCGAATTGCGCCTGACGCTGCAGAAAACCAGCATGGGATTCTGGCGTGTAATGCTGCTGCGGCGGACTCTTTCTCAATTCATCGGAATTTACGTAACCGAAAATGTCCAGCAGGGCCTGATTAGCGTAAAGGGTTTGATCGACATCACCCATAATACGAATCCCCATCGTGGAACTGTCTATTGAGTTGCGAAAATTCTGTTCCGATATTTTCAAGGCCGCTTCGGCTTGTACACGTTCGGTAATGTCATTATAGAGAATCTGCCACTCTTTTTTGCCATTCCATAATACTTCTTTGCGGAAAAGCTGCAAGTGCCGAATGGCACCGTCTTTACGGATAATATCAATTTCGTAGTATTCCGGGATTTGTTCGCCGTGCTCAATTCTCTCCCCACGACTGATATATTCGGCATAGCATTCGGGAGTGTAGTGTTGCTGCGGCGGGCTGGCTTCGACTTCCGCGGCATTTTCGTAACCGAATAAATTCAGAAAAGTCTGATTCAAATACAGGTTACGGCCGTCTTCATCAACGATACGGATACCGATTAATGAGCTATTCAGAGAGTTACGGAAGTTCTGTTCCGATAGCTTCAGGGCTTCTTCAGCCTGTAGGCGTTCTGTAACATCGATATAGAAAAGCTGATACGCAGGCAGGCTGTTCCACAAGACGTCACTGCGTGAGCTCTGGACATGACGAATGGCGCCATCTTTACGGATAATTTCCATTTCAATATCGTCCGAAACCGACTCGCCGCGCTGCCGTTTTTTATGGCGCTCCAGAAACAGTGCATACTCCCGGTCAGTATACAATTCCCTAGGATTAATGAGCCCGATTTCATCTATGGTCTTGTAGCCGAAGATATCCAGAAACACCTTATTGGCATATAAAGTATGCCAGGCGGTATCCACGATGCGGATACCGATGGTTGAATGGTCTATCGAATTGCGGAAATTCTGTTCCGATATTTTCAGAGCTTCCTCGGCCTGCTGCCGCGCGGTGACGTCATAATAAACAAGCTGCCGCTGCTTTTTACCGTCCCACAGAACTTCACTGGCAAAAACCTCAATGTTGAGAATTTTACCGTTATTCCCGATAATATCAACTTTCGGAGCGTCCGGAACCGATTCACCACGCCGTTTTCTTTCCGTACGTTCGAGAGAACGGGCATGTTCTTCCGGTGTATAACGGTTCTGTAAAGCATACTTTGCTACTTGATAAATATTTTTATAACCAAACATATCCAGAAATACCTGATTCGCGTATAACGTGTGCCATCCGGAATCGACAATACGGATGCCCATCACGGAACTATCGAGAGAGTTACGGAAATTTTGCTCGGACAATTTCAGGTCTTCTTCCAACTTGAGCTGTGCTTCTCTACGCCGGATTTTCTCGATACCGAGAGATAAATCTCCCGCCAATTCCTCCAGCAAACTGACTTCATCTTTGTTGAAGGCTTCCGCAGACGCAGAATAAATTGTCAAAACACCAATCACCTTGTCCTGAATAATTAACGGGAAAGCCGCCGACGCTTTAAAACCATGCTTTAGCGCCGATTCTTTCCACTGTCCATAACGCAGATCGTGAACCATATCTTGAATAACGTCGGGTTTACCTGTTTTGACGGCAATACCGATGGGGCCGCTACCGAAAGGTGAGTCATCCCGGGTAATGTTAACTGCAGCCAAATAATCAGCTCTTTCACCACATTGCACAAAAGGCAGGATGTCAAACGAGCCTTCTTTTTTAAAACCAATCCAGGCCAGCGGATATTGCCTGCTTTCGACGAACCGGTTACAAGCCTGCTGCAGCATTTCTTTTTCATTGTCGATTTTGACGATGAGTTCATTAATTTCTGCGACCAGCTGCATGGTCTTGTGGAGTTCATCCAGTCTCATGGTCATCACTTTGCGCTCGGTGATGTCCCGGGAAATACCGACAAAATTGATAAATTTGCCGCCGGTATCATACACGGCATTACCGGAGGCATTGTGCCAGCGCCATTCACCCGACGCATGGCGGAGACGTAATTCATTACCACCCGGAGTCTGAGAACCATCTTTGACGTTACGCCGGATTGCCTGCTGGAGTTGCAGAACTTCTTCGGGGTGCACTAACGAAATAAGACTGCGACCGATAAGGTCGGAAGGGTTATAACCGAGCGCATTCTGAATGGAGGGAGAAACATAAGTTAACTCTTGCGCGATGCTAAAAGTGAAGATAATATCATTACTTTTCTCCACAATCAGACGATATCTTTCTTCACTGGTATGCAGGGCTTCTTGCGCTTTGCGCAAATCCGTGAAATCACGAAATGACCAGACCCGTCCCGATACCTGATTGTGAAGCATTAACGGCTCAGAATACCGCTCGACAATACGTCCATCTTTTAAGTGGAGGACATCCCGGTCTATTTGAGCAGAAGCATAGAGTTTTATAACTTTAGAAAGAAATGCTTCGGGTTCAACCATTAACGAGGTAACATGCCCAAGCACAGGACTATCGTTTTTTTGAATAATCCAATCACGCGGGACATTAAACATTTCGATAAATTGATTGTTCGTGGTGATAATCGTCTGGCGATTATCGACAACCAGAATCCCGTCACCGGTAGAATCAAGTGTTGCCCGAAGATAAGTTTCACTTAGCCGCAACGCATCTTCGGCCTTTTTATGTTCGGTAATATCCTGATAAATCGTCTGGTACTGCTGTTTACCGGCCCAGAGAATTTCCTTACGCATAACCTGAAGATGGCGTATTGCGCCGTTTTTACGCACGATACTGACTTCATAATTATCCGGCAAAGTTTCGCGGCGGCGGCGTTGGTCGCGCCGCTCACGGAATTCAACGTAGCTATCCGGAGTATAGCGGTCTTTAACCGGTGTGGTATTAAATTCTTCCATGCTCTCGTAACCATATATATCCAAGAAAGCGCGGTTAGTATAGAGCGTCTCGCCGACTTCGCTGACAATCCGGATACCCAGCGGGGAATTCTCCATCGAGTTATGGAAATTCGCTTCGGACGCCCGCAAAGCGGCGGTGGCCTTTTTATTTTCCTGAATCAACGACCATTGCTTCAGATTACGGGTCAAAATACGCGATATGTCCGCGAAGGTTTCCGGGGATTTGACGATATAATCCAGCGCGCCGGCTTTCAGTGCCTCCACCGCCGCGTTTTCATTGCCGTGACTGGTGAGAATCAATATGGGAAAAGCATTGGATTCCGGCAGTGATTTTAGTAAATCGATACTGTTGCCGTCCGGCAGGACCATATCGAGCAAGGCGATATCAGGAGGATTGGCCGCGACATACTCACGGTATTTTTTTAGAGTGTCGACGACCTGCAGGTGGAAAGTACTGTCCGATGATTCCAGCCCGCGGCGGATAGCTTCGACATGGGACGCCTCATCTTCCAGCAAGAGTACCTGTATTTGTTTGAGAGTCATGTAACTGCCTCCCCGGATTAAGCATCATGCGGATACTGGTTCCAGACGACCCAGTAATAACCGAAAGTATTCATTAATTTATTAAACTGGGTAAAATCCACCGGCTTGACCAGGTAACTATTGGCATGCCACTCATAAGCTTTAACCATATCAGCCTCCGCGGATGAAGTGGTTAAAATCACTACCGGGATACTATTCAGCTTTGTGTCTGACTTAATTATCTTGAGCACTTCGAGCCCGTCAACTTTCGGCAAACGGAGGTCGAGTAAAACGAGATTGGGCATAGGGAAATTAACATCATCGTGATATTTACCTTTACGGTGGAGGTAATCCAGCGCTGCCTGGCCGTCTTCCACAGCTGTTAACCGATTGGCCAAACGCGATTCTTCAAACGTTCTTTTGATGATTTCTGTATGCGCCGGGTCATCCTCGACCAGTAAAATAACGATGGGTTCGCCCTTCATGCTGAGCCTCCTTTGTCTTTATCCGATAATGCGCCTGGCAGGGTAAAGAAGAAAGATGTCCCCTGTCCCAGCCCCTTAGATTCCACCCAAATTCTCCCCTGATACAATTCCACGATTCTTTTAACGATGGCCAAGCCAATGCCGGTGCCTTCTGTTTTAGCCTCGATTTTCTCAAATAAATTAAATATTTTCGATTGATATTGCGGATCGATGCCGATACCGTTATCACGCACGAAAAAGACAGTTTCGCTGCCATGACGTTCAACCCCGATGTCAATCTGCGGAGACGACCGGTCGCCAATGAATTTGACGGCATTTTCCAAAAGGTTCTGCCATATTTCGGTAAGGCGTGAGCGGTCACCATATAAAGTGACAGATTCACCGCCGACCTGAACTTTTACGCCGCGGTCGGCGATCGAGCCGGCCACAATACTGATCGCTTCTTTAATTAGTTCTGCAAAGGTAATTTTTACCGGCGGATTAATAATCCGTCCGATACGGGACATCTCCAGCAATTCCTGCAGCAACAATCCCATTTTATCGGCGGCATTGTTCATAAAGAGCAAATCTTTTTCGACACGTTGTTTATCGGCAGCAGTCATATCCTGAGGCAAATATCCGAGGAACGTCTTGATAGTAACCAGCGGACTCTTGAGGTCGTGAGAGACGGTGTAAGTGAAACGTTCCAGTTCAATGTTTTTCTCCGCAAGTTCTTTAGTATATTTATCCTTTTCCTGTTCCAAAAGTTTTCGCTCGGTCATATCCTGTGCAAATACAACCACGCCGATTATTCTACCTTCATCATTTCTAACCGGGTTATGACTCACAATAAAATATGACCGTTTTAAGGATTCTTCTCCCGAGTAAGCTTCATCTGAGAAATGCTCTCCGTTCAATGCACGGTCAAAATTCGCCTTAGCGATATCGCGGTCTTTTGCTACAAGCATATAATCTAAAATGCTCTTTCCGACCTCAATATCTGTTCCGTAAATGGACTTTATGACACCGGCATGAATGCTGTTAAAGCTAGTGTAACGATATTTTTCATCTACAGAAAAGATGGGAGTAAGGGGACTTTCAATGATTCCCTTGAGAATGGCAAATTGATTCTTTAGTTTTTCTTCAGCCTGCTTTCGCTCTGTTACCTCTGTTATCAAGTCATCGCGGGAGACCATAGTACTCTTCAGTTTTACAGTCATTTCACCGAATGCTCGGGACAGGTCGCCGATTTCATCTTTCGCTGCTGTTTCCAGTTTCACGTCCAGATTGCCGGCGCCGATTTCTTTGGTGTCTGCCATCAGCCGATTGAGCGGGCGGGTAATGCCCAGCACCAGGAAAACGCCAAAAATACCAGCCAGCAAGATAATCAGAACCGTATAAATTACTGCTCTTTCTGTTAAGGAAGTAAGGATTGAGAATGCAGCGCTGCTCGGGGTTTCGACCATAATGCCCCACGGCAGACCGGGCACCGCAGCAAACCCGGTTAGATCCTGTTTGCCATTACTGCCGGTAGTAGCCAGGGAGCCGCTCTTTCCGCTCAGCAATTGATTAACCGCCTGTGTATCACCGACAGGCGCAGTCAGCAAAAGAGCGGAACTATCATCGGCAATGATATTACCGCCATTGCGAGTATCAATCAATACAGCTTGAGTGTCGGCATTGTAGCCGATATTTACAAGTGCGTTACTTAATTGCGTAAGAGACATCCCGGCCGCGAGCACTGCACGGATATTACCCTGACTATCGATTATCGGCACTGCATAGGTTTCCACAGGCACATTGTTGGACTGCGCCAATGTCGGCGTGCCGAGATACGGCTGACCGGTTGCAATGACGCCCTGAAACCAATTACGATTGATGAATGACTGACCAATATTAGCGGCACCAGTGAGGCTACTGGATAACTGGGTTCCGGAGATATCATAGATGCCGACGCCGTTCAGCGCGGTCTGGACTTGAACGAACTCGGCAAGCGTCGGCTGGAGTTGCGCGGCCTGGCCGTTGAATACCGCCTGAACGATATCGGGCCTCGTGGCAAATACTTTAACATGAGCTTCAACTGCAGCAATGTAATTGGAAGCAAAGGATGCCGCTAAATTCGCCTGGTTCAGATTGTTCTGGAGGGCCTGCCGGCGCAGATAATCCCGGCTCGTCCGGACCATGACAAAACCAACTACACCACCGGACAACAGTGCGATCAGCACAACAAAACTGAAAAAACGGACACCGATGTTATAACGCAGCGCAGTTTTACCAATGGAGCGTAATCTACGGGCTGCCTGTTTGCGTTTCGAAGTTCCGTTAGTATTTGCCGCCATGACGACCTCTCCAACCCCGGTTTTGTCAGCCGATTAATGAAGTCCGGCATTATCGATATAAAAAAAGGCATCGGAAATTACTATCACCCAAACCTCACGTTAACAGTAATCCCAATGCCCTTCGTTCATTCTCACCTGCGCTAGAGTCCGAATGGCTTATTCAATTCACTCAAATATACCTAGATTATGTAAGCTCAGTTTATCCCGAACATCCCTATTTGTCAAGGCTGTTGACCTGTCACCTCTCAAGAAGGTATAATTCTCAAGAAGAGTGAACAAAAAGGGGCGGTTAGCTCAGTTGGTTAGAGCGTCTGCTTTACACGCAGTAAGTTATCCTCAATGTACCAACAGGCTCAGATATTCATCATATCACAAAACCTGAATGTACCAGTTGTAAATCATACAATTAAGTACACTCAAAGCTTAGATGAGCCTAGCGGAAAAATATTGAGGAGATGCCATGAAAAATCAATGCTACAGAATCACAGCAATCCAAGAGCCAAAAACCAACCTTGAATCAGCTATCTACAACAGTATCGACCATCCAAACCGTCCAGACTTCAACCGAATCGAAGAACTTTTAAAATACACACCCCTTGGCAGAGGTCAAAAGCTCATTCTAACCATAGAAAAAGTATCAATTCAACAATGCAAATCAGCTAAATAAATAATCTTAAATTTCATTACCCGGAAAAAAGACAGGGGACAAAAAAACAAATGCCCCCTGTTTTCTTTTCTCAAAGAATATCAATATACTTGTT
>Ga0255357_1000102_pt1 | contig 11582 bp, 8 predicted proteins | sample GFST25metaG_2_FD_186027 | JGI IMG/M metagenome (GOLD analysis project Ga0255357, IMG submission 186027) | Peat soil microbial communities from Stordalen Mire, Sweden - G.F.S.T-25 | ecosystem: Environmental > Terrestrial > Soil > Wetlands > Peat | place: Sweden: Norrbotten County, Stordalen Mire...
CTGCAATGCCATATGCTCATCCAGCGTCTGCATCAGCGGCGCATGTCTGGTTTGTGCCTCGGAAGAGACCGTTTGCGGACAGGAATGTATTAACACCGCCTCTGATCCTGACAACTGCGGGGGCTGCGGCGTTCCTTGCGCCAGCGGTTTGTGCAGCAACAATCACTGTGAGGCCAACGGCACGGGACGGATCATCGTCATTGGCCATGATTACTTGAAGAACCGGCCAGCCATGAATCGCATCCTGGGCAACGCGGTCTTCCTTTGGCCCGTCAACCCCGTCTCCTTGCTGACGTACAAGGGCGCGGCCAACCCGACCGCCATCGCGGGAGCAAACGGAGCTATCGCGCAAGTGGCCACGGCCACGGGCCGCCAGGTGCAGCAAACCGACGTGGCGGCGGCAGACGTGGCCACGCAACTCGCCGGGGCTGACGTGTTTTTGATCTACGGGCAGGAACAGGCCCGCGACGCAACCCTCAATCAGTTGGGTCAGGACTGGGCCAGCGCCATGACCACGTTTGTTAAACGGGGTGGGACGATGATTCTGCTGGACGGCTTCTACTCTGCCAACGCCGGCACGGTTCAGGTCATTTCACAAGCAGGGCTGTTCAGTATTCAGCGCAATGTCTCCGAGACCAACAGCGTGTGCACGGTGATCGCCCGGGGTGATGCGCTGGCAAGCGGGCTGCCCAGGACCTACCGTTGTGAGCAGAACAGCGTGAACTTCACCACGACCGAGGTTGGGCCTGCCGTTACCTCCGTTGTGGAATCAGGAACATCTGTGGTCATCGACAAGGTCTTCTGAGCCTTGCGTTCCAGTTGGCGGTGATCAGTCGTTCCCACTCAACGTCCCGCGTCGGGTGGAGTAGCATCGCCTCAGATGGCTCGTGCGTTCGCCCTTGCCCTCCTCTTGGTCGCGGCCAGTCCGGCGCAGGCCGATCCCTGTGGTGAGGCGAATCTCTTGGCCGGCCTTGCGCCGGTGGCTTGGGCGGCAGCGTATCGCCCGCAACTTGTGACGGATGGGGTGCTGGGCCACGAGGGCGATCCGGCGAACGCGAGTCTCTCCGCCATCTTGGGGCCCACGGGGGCTGCCCTGGTGTTCGATCTCCGAACCGACGCGAACGTACGCGCGGCTTTGCTGCAGGCCAGTGCCGAATCCAGCGTTCTGGTCGAGCTATCGGCTGATCAAGTGCGCTGGGTGCCGCTCTGGCAAACCGCACCCGTGGGCTCTGCCGAGGCAGGGCTGCGCACACGCATGGCGGCTGGACTCGAAGGGCGTGGGCGCTATCTGCGGGTGCGCCCGGCGTCCGGGCAGGGTGCGATTGCGGTGTCCGAGTTGCAGGTCTTCTGTCGCCGGCCGCCAGTCTTGGATGTGGAGGTTCGTTCTGCCGTCGTGGCCCCTGAGGCCGCACAGCTCGTGCGCTGGCAGGCATGGCGGAAACTGCTGCTTGGCCTGTTCGGCGTCGGGTGCTTCATTTTGATCTGGCCCGGGCGCTCTGCCCGAGCACAGGTCGTGGGCTGCATCCTGGGGGCCTTGGGGGGCTTACTGGCCGTGCATTTCACCTTCGGTCTTTGGGGGACAGTCCCCTTGGTGCTTCTCGGGCTGCTGGTCAGTCGCTGGGGACGGGTTTGGGCGGGTCGGCAGGCCTTGTTGCAGGGCGCGGGCCTCGGCCTGCTGGCCTTGGCGGCGCCTCTCGCCTACACCAACTTTGGCCTTTTCGGCGGCTACTGGTCGGTCCATTACCACGATGCCGCCCACTATTTTCTCGGTGCCAAGTATGCGCCCGAGTTGGGCTACACCCGGCTGTACGATTGTCTCGCAACGGCTGCGTGGCAGGAGCAACGTTGGCCTTCGGATGCGCGGCAGCCGGTTCGCGATCTGCGCAGCAACGATCTGCGTCCCCTGTCGGCCGTGCTGAAGGATGGGCTGCTGTGCACGGCTCGCTTCGCTCCCTCTCGCTGGTCGGATTTTCGCCGCGACGTGGCTTTCTTTCAGTCGCAACTCCATCCTGCGGCTTGGGGCGCTCTTCTCACTGACCATGGCTACAACGCTACGCCGGTGTGGACATGGCTCTTGCGCACATCCTTGTTGCGCGATCGTCCAGCCTCACTCCCGTGGCTGGCGACGCTGAGCCACCTGGACGACGTTGGCTACGGACTTCTTTTCCTATGCCTGCTGTGGAGTTTCGGCTTGCGTGCAGGAGTGCTGGGGGCCTTGGTCATTGGACTCGGCTTTCCCTGGATCGCGCTCTGGACTGGCGGCGGCCTTGGCCGTTCCCTGTGGCTCTTGACGGCCGTCGCTGGGCTCGGATGCTTGCGCCGGGGGCGTGTTCATGCGGCGGGGGCTTTCCTAGGCCTCAGTGCTGGGCTTCAGGTTTTTCCCACTCTTCTTCTGGCTGGGCCCGGCCTGGCCCTGGCGGTGGACGGGATTCGCCAACGTCCCATCGACGGGGCTCGCGTGCGTCTTCTGCTTTCGGCGCTCCTCAGTTTGGCGTTGCTCTCTGCTTTGTCGTGCGCCGGCCACGGTCTTGGGATATGGGTGGATTTCTTCCACAACAGCGTGAAGCACGCGGCCAGCACATCGGTGAATCGCATCGGGATGGGACAGCTGGCCGCCGTGTTCGGATGGCCTGGGGCCATCACCTGGCTCTTGCGCGTGAGTTTCGTATCACTTTGGCTATTGGCTTTGCTGTGCCAGCGTACGGACGCGGATCGCGGCACCCTTTCCGTCCTGTTGCCGCCTGTCATTTTCAATCTGTCTAGCTACTACCTCGCGATCCTGGCCTGTCTGGCACCCCGGCTGGCCAGACCCATGAGCGCAGGCCTGGCTCTGCTCGTCCTGGTCTTGCTGCCACAGCTCATCGCCTGGCTCTCATCCGACGTCCCCGGTCCGGCCAGCTACGCCGCCATCTCGTTGCTTTTTGTTCTGTCGGGTGCCGCGTTTCTGGTGAGGATCCTGCGGGCTCGGTAGTGGACCTCATTGCTTCTGGAAGACACGCACGTAGTCAATCTCGTAGCGAGCCGGGAAGGTCGTTGCGGAAGGATCGCCGCCATTCTGGCCGCCGATGGCCAGATTGACGATGATGTATTGGTTTTTCTTGAAAGGGGATGTGCCGTCGGGGTTGACGGCGGTGGCAAGCGACGTGGTGTTCATCTGGGTGTCGTCCACGGAGAGCACGATGTTCTGGTCGTCCCAGTCCATGCGCCAGACGTGGAACTTGCTCGACCATTGCGCGTCACCAAAGCTGGTGATGGCCTTGGCGACCGAATCCCACTTGGCGACCCATTCGGTGCTGGTGCCCCAGGCCACGTTCGCCAAGATGTTGCCGTTGTAGTACTCCATGATGTCGATCTCGCCGCCGCTGGGCCATTCGCCGGTGGAACCGACGGTCCAGAAGGCGGGCCACATGCCCTGGTCCGTGTCGATGCGCGCGCGCATTTCAAAGCGGCCGTAGGTCCATTGCCCCGAGGTGGTCATGCTGGACGAGGTGTACTGGGCGTACTGGCGTTGGGTCTTCCAGTCTGCGCCGGTCGCAGAGTAGTTGGGATTGGCCACTTGTTCCCGGCGCGCCTCGATGACCAGCAGGCCGCCCGCCACGGAGGCATTCTTGGCCTGATACCACTGGAGTTCCTGGTTGCGCACAAATCCGGTCTCGAAGTTCCAGTTCTTCGGGTTGGGCGCGCCGTCGACGTCGAACTCGTCGGACCAAGCCAGGACGTAGCCGGCAGGCACCGGGATGGCGTCGCTGCCCGCGTCGGCGGTGACGGAAGCTTGATCCCTGGCCGTGTCCCGGCTGATATCTATCGCGCTGTCGGCTACAGAAGCGACGTCGTTGCCCGCATCGCGTCCCGCATCTGGGGAAACGCCACCCGCGTCGCGCCCACCTGTCCCGGTTCCACCTGCGCCGCCCGAATTTCCACCGCCACCAGCTCCAGTCGCACCACCCGCGCCACTGCTTCCCGCCACGCCTCTTATGCCGCCGCTGCCCACCGTGCCGGTGGTCCCGCCCGATGCACCACCCGCGCCGATCGTCCCGCCTGCGCTGCCGGCCGCAGCGTCTTGGGGAGCGCCCGCTCCCCCCGCTCCTGCGGCGCCGGCACTGCTCGCTCCGGCCGCCCCACCGGATCCGCTTGTTCCGCCCGGGCCAACCTGACCCGAGGCTCCCCCGCTTCCGGTCGTGCCACCGCTGCCGGCCGTGCGGTTGCTGTCCCCTCCACCGTCCTTGCCGGCCAGAGGTGCGCCCGATCTGGTGGCGCTGCTACACGCAACTGCGATGAACACCAGGGCGATGCGGAGAATGTCTTGCATCTTCTCTGCGCGCCACGCCTATGGCTCTTCGGCCGGCCTCTGGATTTGATCGGGATCTATCTCGGCCTCGAAAACGATACGAGCGGGGCCGCGCATCGAGACGCCAGAATAGCTCGGCGATCCGTCGCGTGCGGGTTGGCTAGCTACGCGGATGAAGAGCGTCCCGCCGGGAAGGTGTACCGGAATCTCGTGGTCGGGTGCGGCCCGGCCTTCCAGGCAAGCGGCCACTACCGTGGCACAGGCACCCGTGCCGCAGGCCAGCGTGATGCCGCAGCCCCGCTCCCACACCACAAGATCGATCTCCGTCCCTTCTGGGCCTTGTCGCACGCGCGCGAACTCGACGTTCTCCTTCCCCGCTGACCCTTGTCGCACGCGCGCGAATTCGACGTTGGTCCGGCGGGGAAACAAGGAATCGTGCTCGATGCCGCGGCCGTAGGCTTCGGCCAGGGCGCGCAGGTCGGCCGCCGGATCGTCGACAAAGATTACCGCGTGTGGGTTGCCCATGGACACGGCGGTGAACGTGAACTGACGGTCACCCGCGCGCAGCGAGCTTCGCACCAGGCGCTTGCCACTCGGCGCCGCGACCGGGATCTGGGGTGGGTCCAACTGGGGTCGGCCCATCTCGACCGCCACTGTCTCGGCCCGACCGTCGCGCGCGTCGATCCGGCATTCCAGCAGCCCCGCATCGGTGTCGATGCGCAGCACTGGACGGCAAAGCGAGGGATCCCTCTCGTAGAGGAGCTTGGCCACGCAGCGAATGCCGTTGCCACACATCTCGGCCTCGCTGCCGTCGGCGTTGATGACCCGCATGCGGGCATCACCCTCGGCGGGCGGCAAGATAGTGAGCACACCGTCGCCGCCCACGCCAAAGTGGCGGTCGCATAGGGCGCGCACAACTGCGGGGTCAGCCGCAGACGGAATCCCTGCCGCCGGTTTCCCTGGGCGCAGGTCTACGACGAGGAAATCGTTCCCCAGCCCTTCGGCCTTGACGAAGGGTATTGACGGCATTTACGTAGTCTACGGCTGCGCCGGAGTCGGCGCTACCGGCGGCTCTTCTTGAGCGGGTGTCACCTTCTTGGCCCGGATTGGCTTCGGGGCGGGTGCAGCCTCCTCGGCCGGGGCTGGCTCCGAAACGCGCGCAGCCTTCTTGACCGGGGCTGGCCTGTCGACGGGCGCCGCCTCGTCGCTGGCCGGTGTCTTGGACTTGGTCGCAACCTTCTCAGGTGCTGCCTTCTCGCCCGCAGCCCTTTCGGGCGCGACCGGTTTCTCGTCGGTGGTCTTGCTCTCTGTCTCGGTCGCAGTGGCAGGCGCACCACCTGGGGCGCCATCGGGCATGACCGACTTGGCCTTCTCGGCCTCCTGGCGCGCTTTGTCCAACGCACTCGTCAACTTGGCCTTTGTCGCATCCTCGGCCTTCTTGTCGGCCGCCTTCTTCTGGGCGATCTTCTGCAATCGTCGCGAATCCGATTGGCTCGACATGTAGGCCAGGGTCATCGAATTGGCGAAGAAGATGAAGGCGCAGACCGCGGTCATCTTGGTCAAGAAGTTCGCGCCTCCGGACGAGCCAAATACGGACTGGCTGCCACCGCCGCCGCCAAAGGCAATGCCCATGCCCCCACCGCGTCCGGCCTGCAGGAGAACCACCAGCATCAAGAAGATGCACACGACGACATGCAGAACGGTCAAGAACGTATACACGCGGAAGCCCCTTCCTTTACGAGCTTGGCGAATGATTCCACAGTCAGCGACGCGCCGCCAACCAGTGCGCCGTCGATGTCCTTCTGGCCCATCAGGCTGGCCACGTTGTCCGGCTTGACGCTACCACCATAGAGAATCCTGATCCCTTGCGCCTTGCCCTGCAGGCGTGAAGTGAGCTGCGCGCGGATGGCCGCGTGTATTTCCTGCGCTTGATCGGGTGTGGCGTTGCGGCCCGTGCCAATGGCCCACACCGGCTCGTACGCGATCACGACCTTGACCAGATCGGAATCTGAAAGCTCACGCGTTGCGCCGTCAAGTTGGCTCGACACACGCGCGAGCGCCTGGCCCGCGTCGCGCTCGGCCAAGGTTTCGCCAATACAGATGATGGGGGTAAGATTCACACCGAGCGCCGCCTTGGCTTTGCGAGCCACGCTCGCGTCCATCTCGCCAAAAAGCTGCCGCCGCTCTGAGTGGCCAATGATCACATATCGCGCCCCCACGTCGGCGATCTGTGCCATGGCCACCTCGCCGGTGAAAGCACCTTTGACCTCCCAGTAGCCGTCTTGAGCCGCCACGCCGAGCGCGCTGGGCTTGAGCTTTTCGGCAACCGTGGCCAACGCCACGAAACCGGGCCCCACGGCCACGTCGACCGTGGTGATGCCAGCGGTGGCGTCGCGGACGCCCACGGCCAGAGCTACGGACTCGGACAGACTGCCCCACAGCTTCCAGTTTCCGCAGAAGAGCGGTCGGGGAACACGAGGTTGAGACATGAGAGGCTCCTTTCTACCCTAGGACTCCAATGCGGCAAGTCCGGGAAGCTTCCTGCCCTCGATGAACTCGAGAGTCGCACAGCCCCCGGTCGAGATGTGTGTAATGCGATCGGACACGCCTGCGCGGCCAAGCGCAGCCGCCGCGTCGGGACCGCCAACCACGGTCAGGCCGAATTTCACCGCGGCCACTGCCTTGGCCACGGCGATGGTGCCAGCAGAAAAGGGCGCCGAATCGAACATGCCCATGGGGCCATCCCAGAATACGGTGCGGGCGTGGGCCAGGCTCTCGGAAAACTGCTGCGCGGTTTCGGGCCCGATGTCCAGCGCTGCCAGATCGTCGGGCACCTTCATCGCGGGAACCACCTGGCCCTCGGGCGCATGGGGATCGGATGCCACCATCAGATCGCGCGGCAACAAGACCTCGACATCGGCATCCTTGGCCTTGGCCAGAAAGGCGCGCACCCAGGCCAACTTCTCACTTTCCACCCGGGAGGTGCCGAGGCTGCCACCTTGGGCCGTGAGGAAGGCGTGGGCCAGCGGGCCACCGAAGAGGATCGCGTCAACACGGTCCAGCAGGCTATCCAGGAGGCCCATCTTGTCGGATAGGTTGCTACCGCCGAGAACGACGACGAACGGCCGTTCGACCTCGCCCGTGAGTTGGCTCAGTAATTTCACCTCGCGCGCCATCCTCAACCCCATTCCTTTGGCCGAAACGAACCTGGTCATCCCGGCTATCGAGGCGTGCGCAAGATGCGCGGCTGCGAAAGCATCGTTGATGTAGACGTCGGTGCAACTGGCGAGGGCGCGGGCGAAAGTCTCGTCGTTGGCCTCTTCGCCCGAAGCGAAGCGCAGGTTTTCCAGCATGGCCACGCTGCCGTCGCGCAGGTCGGCCACGACCTTCTTGGCGCCGTCGCCTACCGGCTCATCGGCCAGCACCACGTCGCGGTCGAGAAGCTCGACCAGACAGGCCGCCACCGGCATGAGGGAAAACGCCGGGTTCGGCTTCCCTTTGGGCCGACCAAGATGCGCGGCCAGCACCACCCGTCCGCCGCGCTCGATGGCGTGTTGGATGGTGGGCAGGCTTTCGCGAATGCGCGTGGCATCGGACACCCCGCCGGCCGGGGTCAGCGGAACATCGAAGTTCACGCGGATGAAGACCCGCCGGCCTTGAATGTCCAGATCGGCGATGGTCTTGGCCGCCATGGGAGGGACCGCTTTTACACGGAATAGGCCCTAGTTTCCAGGCCATTGCTTTGGCAAAAAAAGAGGGGGCCGTGAGGCCCCCAAGCTACGACTTCTCTGCAACGAGGTGCGCGCTAGACGAGCTGCGCATCCTCCTTGATGTCGGACGTGACCAAGCTGATCAGCTCCGATGCCACGGCAACGATCTGCTTTGGCTCGTAGCCGTTCTGACGCAAATCCCGGTACAAGGACTTGGACAGGATCTTCAGGGCACGTTCCCTGCTAATAACTGGCGCTGCGGAATTGACGGTTGCCAGAGCTTGAGGCATGGACCCTCCTCCCAAGAAGGTTGCCGCCACACGTAGCACGGTCCGTGCCATGAGGTATGACACGGCAACATTCTGATTTCATTGTTGTCTCATCGCGGCGGCGAAGCTTTAGCGCGTAGCTGGTTTCGCACCAAGTGCGCTGGCGAATAGCAAATGGGAGGGTAATCGTGAGGAATGGTGCGCAGGTCGATTCGCAGTAGGTGTTTCGCGGTGCCAGTGCGCCTGCCACGTGCACGATGCGGAGATCGCGGTGCGACACTGTAGCAAACTGTAGGCTCGGCGCTGCTCTGACCAACCCCGCTCACGTGCAAGTAGGTCTGCGGTTTCCTCCGCCACAGCGAGGCCATGTGTCCCTGCTGAGCACCAAGAAGAAGGCGTTTGCTGTCTTGAAGTCGTTCTGCGACGACCTGGAGCAGCGAGCCGCGGGCGGCCCGTGAGGACCGCGGGCAGCACGCGCGGCGGCGGGGACCAAGACCCCAGCAGCGGACTTCTGCAAGTCAGCTTGCGTTTGGTCGGACTAAATGCAAGGATAGCGACGTGACGAATCGAGCATTCTGGTTGAACGAGCTGGAGACCGCCTTCGCGTCGAGGTCCGTGGTCTGGCTTGGTGGGGTCCGCCGTGTTGGCAAGACGACACTTGCGCGCTCACTGCCCGGGGTTCGCTACTTCGACTGCGAACTCGTCCGGATAAGGCATGCACTCGAGGATGCCGAGCTCTTCTGGCGCGACCAGCCGGCCGGATCAACTGTCGTTCTCGACGAAATCCATCGACTGACGAATCCGTCTGAGGTTCTCAAGGTCGCCGCCGACCACTTCCCCAGGGTGCGCGTTGTCGCCACTGGGTCATCGACCTTGGCGGCAAGACGAAAGTTCAAGGACAGCCTCGCCGGGCGCAAGCGTGAGGTGTGGCTGACTCCGATGATCGCAGCCGACCTCGAAGCGTTCGGCAGCACTGACCTCGACCGGCGCATGCTACAGGGCGGCCTGCCGCCGTTCTTCCTCGCCCCGCGCGTCGACGACAAGGACTACGAGGAGTGGATGAGTTCCTACTGGGCGAAGGACCTCTCGGATCTCTTCGTAGTCGACAAACGCGCGGCTTTCATGAAGTTCGCGGAGCTGATCTTCGCGCAAAGTGGCGGTCTCTTCGAAGCTCAGGCATTCGCGGCTCCATGCGAGGTGTCGCGAACGACGGTGCAGAACTATCTCTCGATCCTCGAAACGACACTGCTTGCCACGGTGCTCAGACCCTACCACGGCGGCGGCGCCGCCGAGATCCGGACCCAGCCCAAGGTCTACGGGTTCGACACCGGGTTCGTCGCCTATCACCGCGGCTGGGACTCGTTGCGCGACGAGGATCGTGGCCAGCTCCTCGAGCACCTTGTGCTCGGCGAGATCGCGGCGCGTTTCGGTGTCTCGCGTCTGCACTACTGGCGCGACAAGCAGCAGCACGAGGTCGACTTCGTCCTGGAGGTTGCTCGGCGTCGTGATGTGGTGGCGATCGAGTGCAAGAGCGCAGCCCGGAAGCTCGACCCTGCGAGCCTGATGGCGTTTCGCAGGAGACATCCCGGGGGACGGAACCTCGTTGTCACGCTACGGGATACCGACAAGTACAAGCGATCTTTCGGCGAGATCGAGGTCGAGTTCGTGCCCTACCTCAAGCTGCCGCGTCTACTTGACAAGCTACGAGGAACGGCGGTTGCCGACGCCTCCGACGTCATCTGACCTCCACAAGCGCGATGCGGAGATCGCGGTGCGATACTGTAGCAGACTGTAGGCTCGGCGCTGCTCGGACCAACCCCGCTCGCGCGCAAGTAGGTCGGCGGTTTCCTCTGCCACATCGAGGCCGTGTGTCCTGCTGAAAAGCGCGAGGGGGACGCGGCGCCGGAGCACGTCCTCCACTTCACAGGCAAGGTCGGATCGAATGGCGAACAAGAGCTCGGCGGCGATCTGAGGCAATTCGGGATCAAGCCTGCGGCCCAGCGAGGTATCGGTGGCCACGAGAGCGCTGACCTGATCGACGCGAGCTCCGTAGGTTTGGTTGAGGTGCGCGGCAATGTCGGGCGCCAGATCGAGGGAAGCGGGACTGGCCTTACCGGCGCCGGGCAGGGGACGTGCGCGCGTTTGGCAGGGTCGCAAAGCGCCTTCGAGCCCACGGTCGCGCAGCATTTCGATCGCGCGGTCTACCACCTCTTCGGCCATGGATCGCATGGTGGTCAGCTTGCCGCCGGCCACGTGGAGCCAGCCACGCGCGTCCGACCAGATCGCGTGTTCACGTGACGTGGCAGCGTGGCTTGCAAGCCCAGGGTCGATCAGAGGCCGCAGGCCCGCAAAGGTGGAGATCACGTCGCTGGGGTGCAGACCGGCAGGCGGGAAGGCGTGGTTGACGGTCTCCAGCAGGTAGTCCACGTCCCGGCGGTAGGCGCGAGTCTGGTCTTCGGGCTGCGGCGGCCGCCCGCGGGAGCCGGGCCAGTCGGTTTCGGTGGTCCCGATGATGGTACGTCGGCCAGCCGGCAAGACGAACACCAAGCGGCCATCGCGCGGGGAGTGCACCACCACCGCCCGGCCGAAGGTAGGAAGGCGATCGCCATCCACCACCAGGTGGACGCCGAGGGTCGGACGCAGCTTGGGCGGCCCGCCCGAGAAACTATCGCAGAAGGGTCCGGTGGCGTTGACGAGCAGACGGGCGCGAATCTCGAACCGGTCACCTAGGTCGCGGTCCATCGCCCGGGCCACGCGGAAGCTGCCAGAGCGTCGGTGGTCGGGCTGGACCTCGACATAGGAGACCACAACCGCTCCGGAGGTCATTGCGTCGAGCACGTTCTCCAGTACCAGGCGCGCGTCGTCGGTCTGGCAGTCGACGTATTGCTGCCCGCCCAGCAAACCGGCGCTGCGCAGCCAGGGTGCCAGCCGGTAGACCTCACGGCTGGCGAGGCGGCGGCTGTGCACTGGCGGTCGCCAGAGGGCAAGGGCGTCGTACAAACCCACGCCGAGGCGGAGCAGCGTCGGCGTGGGAAAGTGCCTGGCGTAGGCAGGATAGAGAAACTCCCTCGGGCGACAGAGGTGCGGGGCGGTCTCGAGCAAACGGCGACGCTCGGCCAGGGATTCGAAGACCAAGTGGAAGTCGCCCTGCTGCAGGTAGCGCAGGCCTCCGTGGATGAGTTTGGACGACTGGCTGGAGGTTTGGCTGGCAAAGTCGCCGCGTTCACACAGGGCCACCTGCAGCCCGCGCGTGGCCGCGTCGCGGGCGATGGCTGCCCCGGTGGCTCCCCCGCCCACCACGAGCAGATCGAACAC
>Ga0255357_1000104_pt1 | contig 11483 bp, 7 predicted proteins | sample GFST25metaG_2_FD_186027 | JGI IMG/M metagenome (GOLD analysis project Ga0255357, IMG submission 186027) | Peat soil microbial communities from Stordalen Mire, Sweden - G.F.S.T-25 | ecosystem: Environmental > Terrestrial > Soil > Wetlands > Peat | place: Sweden: Norrbotten County, Stordalen Mire...
ATGAGCGCGCCTACGCGCGCCGCCGCGCGGAAGAGGTGGCCGAGAAGATTCCGGGCGAGACCGCCCTGTCCGCGTTGCGCAGCCCACGCGCTCCGTTCGTGCGCGCACTGCTGGGGGCGCACGCCGTGGCCGTGCTGCGCGCGCGAGGAGACGAAGCCAGCGCCGTCCGGCTGGAGCAAGACATCGGCCTGGTTCGGCGCAACCTGGGTTTCGACCCGGGCCTGCACGGGACGACAACTGGTGATCCGCTTCGGCTCGGCCTCGCCGTTCCCCAGTCGGGCGCGCAAGCCCGTCTGGGCGAGGTCGTGCTGCGCGGCGCGATGTTGGTGATGGCTGAGCCCACGCCCTCGGGCGACTCGTCCTCGTATCAGCTCATGGTCCGCGATGCCGCCGCTCCCGCCGAGCGCGCCGGGACCGCGGGCGTAGGCGCGGCGGCCTGGTCGCTGGCGCGTGAGGACTCGGTCATCGGCCTTGTGGGCTCGCCCGATCCGCGCAGCATCGAACTGGCTACACGTGACGGCGTCCCTTTCCTGCTGCTCGACGAACATGCCCCGGGTGCCCGCACCACCGCGTTCCAGCTGATCCATGCGCCCGAGTCGCGTGCCATGGCGCTGGCGCAGCAGGCGCTGGCGATGGGCGCGCGCCGTTTCGTGGTGTTGGGGCCAGACAGCGCCTCAGGCAAGCGCCTGGCCGGCGCCTTCAAGAATGCCCTGACGGCCGGCGGTGGCGCATTGGTCGCACACATCACCTACGTCGCGGGCGCCACGTCTTTCTCCGCGCAGGTGAATGAGCTGCGCAGGCTTGCCTTCGACGCCCTGTTCGTGCCCGACGAGGCGGCTCGCCTGGAGCTCGTGGCACCGGCCCTGGCCGCAGCCGGCATCTGGCCCCGCCGGCCGCGCTTGCCGGTTACGCCTTCGTCGCCGACCGCGCCGATCGCCAGGCGACGTGAGGCGCTCTTGCTCTCCACCGCCTTGAGCCTTTCCGAGCGACTGCTCCGGAATGCCGAACGCTACGTCCAGGGCGCCATGCTTTGCCCCGGCTACTATCCGGCCGAGGACGCGCGCAGCGGGAACTTCGTTGCCCGCTTCCGCGAAATCTATGGCACCAGCCCGACGGCTGCCGACGCCTATGGGTACGACGGCTTGTCGATCCTGCGCGGGGCTGTCGAGCGCGGCGCGCGCACCCGCGCCGATATTCTGCGCCTGATGTCAGGCGGGCGCTTCGAGGGGACGACCGGCGACATCCGTTTCGGCCCTGACCATGGCCGCGTCGATCTGCCTCTCATCTATGTCGTCGACGGCGACAGCATCCGCCTTCTGAAATAGCTTGGATGTGGTAAATCCGTCTCGTGCCTGCGCGGGAAGAGCCCGATCTGCTGCGCGCCATCGAGCGCGGTGAGATCGCGCCCATCTACTGTCTGCACGGCCCCGAGCGCTTTCTCGTCGACCGCACGGTGGCGGCCCTGCGCCGAAGGATCTTTGGTGCGACGGCGGGAGACACTTCGGGGCTCAACTGCGAGCTCTTCGACCTGAAAGAAGTCGCCCTGGCCGAGGTCCTGGCGGCAGCCCGCACCCTGCCCATGTTCGCCAAGCAACGTCTGGTGATCGCCCGCGGCCTAGAGCAAGTGAAGGCCGACGCCCTCGAACCGCTCATTGCCTACGCCGCCCATCCCAATCCCAGCACCTGCCTGGTGCTCTTGGCCGAAAAGGTCGATGGCCGTCTGCGCGCCTTTCTGGCGCTGCGGAGGGCTGGTTTCTTGCACGAATTTGCACGGCTCAAGGATCGCGACCTCGGTCCGTTCATCGCCCGTGAGGCCAAGGCACGCGGCATGACCATTGACAGCGACGCGGCCGAGGCGCTGGCCAGCGCAGCCGGCCCCGATCTGGGCCGCCTGATGCAGGCACTGGAACAACTGGAAATCTACGTCGGCCAGGCCGGCCGGATAGGCCGAGCCCAGGTCGAAGAGCTGGTGCCAGAATCGCGCGAGCGGAGTGTGTTCGAGCTGACCAAGGCCATCGGATCGGGCGACGCCCGTCGGGCGCTCCGCCTGGTCACCAACATGCTCCGCAACCGCGAACCGCCGTTGCGCATTCAGGCCATGTTGCTGCGCCAGCTTCGTCAAACCTGGCGCGCCAAGGAGCTGGCCGCCGCGAACGTGTCCCGGGCCGAAATGGCCGCTGCGGTGGGGCTGCCGCCCTTCTTCCTCGACGACGTGCTGGTGCCCGCGCGGCGCATGTCCGTCGCTGCCCTTCGCCGCAGCTTCGAACGCCTGTACCAGGCCGATCGCGCATTCAAGTCGTCACGCGTGGATCCGGAGGTTCAGTTGACCCGCCTGGTCCGCCAGCTGGCGGAAGAAGCAGCTCCCCGGCGCTGAGGGTTTGAGTGCAGGGCACGCAGCAGTTGACGCGCGAACCGTACTGGGACATTCTCTTGGGCAAATGATGCGAGGGGAGAAAACCACCTGTTCGCACCAGGCGCCCGTGTCTTGAGAATCGCCGGACCCAGGGTTAGGCGAGACGCGGTGGCCGAAAGATAATGGCGTTCTCGAAAAGGAAGGAAATCGCATGAAAAGTCGAGCAGACAGGTTCCTAGTTAGGTCAGGTGTCCTAACCGTCGGGTTGCTGGCCGGTCTCGCCGGCGCCGCGGCCCCGCGCGCGCTGGCCGCGGAGGAAGATCCGTTGGTACAGCCCTTCGAGATTGGGCTTTTTGGTGGCCTCCATTTCTATGACAAACAAAGCGGGCTCGGCCGCCACGTGAACGACCCCGAAGGCATTTCGCCTGACACGGGCGGGGCTTTCGGTCTGCGCCTGACCTACAACTTCTGCCGCTGGGTGGGCGTCGAAGGCGAAGGCCTGATCTCGCCGACTCATACGCGCTATAGCGACGCCAACGGCGGCATGCGCGAAAATATCCTCGGCTACCGCCTCCAGGTGATTGGGAACTTCATCCACACCGGCTACGTCCGGCCCTTCGCACTTGTCGGATGGGGTGCCATGTCGTTGTTCCCAAGGTACACCAACATCATACCCCGGGACACCGATGACATGTTCCACGTTGGAGTGGGCTCCAAGTTCCCGATTGTGGACAACTTCGGGCTCCGCCTCGACGGCCGCATCCTGTTCCCACCCGCCGCGTTTGTGAACAACAGTTCGTACAACGAGTCGCACTTCCACGGCCCCGATTACGAGATCCTGCTTTCCGCATACCTGGCGTTCGGCGCGACACGGGCTGCGCCGCCTCCGCCTCCGCCTCCGCCGGCGCCCGCGCCGCCCATGGACACTGACGGGGACGGCATCCCCGACACCAGCGACGCCTGCCCGACCGAGCCAGGTCCCAAGAGCGACAACCCAATGAAGAATGGCTGTCCGCTGCCCAAGGACACCGACGGCGACGGTATCCCCGACGTCAGCGACGCCTGCCCGACCGAGCCGGGTCCCAGGAGCGATGATCCCACGAAGAACGGCTGCCCACCGCCCAAGGACACCGACGGCGACGGCATCCCTGACAACATTGACAAGTGCCCGAACGAGCCGGAAACCTTCAACGGCTACCAGGATGAGGATGGCTGTCCGGACGAGATACCCGCCGCCCTGAAGAGGTTCACCGGCGTGATCGAAGGGATCAACTTCAAGACCAATTCCGCCAACCTCACCAAGAAGTCCTACGACGTGCTCGACAGGGCCGTCCAGGTCCTCAGTGACTACCCAGACACCAGGTTCGAGATCAGCGGTCACACCGACAACGTCGGCAAGGACGAGTACAACAAGGAGCTGTCGCAGAAGCGCGCCGATGCGGTGAAGGATTACCTCATCCAGAAGGGCATCAGGGCCGAGCGGCTGACTTCGGTCGGCTACGGCTTGGAGAAGCCCATCGCAGACAACAAGACGAAGGCAGGCAAGGCCAAGAATCGCCGAACCGAGTTCCAGCTCGTGACTGGAAGGTAGCGAGAGCCTGTCTCGGGCCGGGCCGGCCGAAAGGCCGGCCCGCGGATCGCGGATCGCGGGTCGCGGGAGCGTGGGCGTGAGCGAGTTCGTGGGCGGGACGCGGAAGACGGATCGTGTGCCGCGTGCCGCTCACGCGCACGCCAGTCGCCCACGCAAGCCGCTTTCCGCTGGTCGCTCACGCTACCGCTACCGCGCACGCGCACGCCAGTCGGCCACGCAGGCCGCTTTCCGCTGGTCGCTCACGCTACCGCGCACGGTGGCCGATCTGCGCTGGCTTGGAAGGCCGGTCGCCCCTGTGGGCCAGCCGCGTGCCCCTCGGTCAAGCCCGGGGAGCGTGCCGTTTCGAAGATCCGGGCCGTCGCTGCCCGACTACTTGGCCAGCGCGTTGACGGCGACCGTCAGCCGCGATACGTGACGCGAGCTGGTCCGCTTCTTGATCACGCCCCGCCCGCCGAGCCGGCTGATGAGCGAGGTCGCTGACTTGAGCAGTGCGCCTGCCTGCTGTGCGTCCTTGGCCGCAACCGCGGCGCGCAGCCTTTTCACCGTCGTTCGCATCGCCGCCTTCTGGGCCGAATTGCGCGCCTGGCGCCGGATACGCTGTCGGTTCTTCTTCTTAGCAGACTTGATGTTGGCCATTTGGAAAGGAGCGCATTCTGCGGATCGGTCCTGCCGCTGTCAAGCAACACCGCGTTCGGGGGCTCCGATTGCCGACGCCGGACTACTTGTCTTCGACGCCACGGGAGGCAGGGGGAGCGCCAGGGGCCGGCACGGTGATGTTCTGCTGCGCGGCGCGCCGGTCGCCAGGCTTGAAGACCTCTTTTCCCGTGATGCGGTCGATCACGTTGTCGTTCTCGTCGCGATCGCTTTGCTTGCCCCCGACCACGTTATCGAGCATGTCGCCCTTGGGCCGGTTGGCTTCGGCTTCCTTGCGCAAAGCCCCCATGCGCTGCTCGATGCTGGCGTCGTACAGAACCAGGCAGAACACGTCATAGAACTCGGACCGGTCCACCAACTTAAGCCCGTCACCCGTGGTCGATCGCCAGAGCAGGTGATCGAGTTTCTTCTCCTTGACCCCGAGATAGCTCTGGTTGACGTAGACCTCTTGCGCTTTGCCGAATTTCGTCTGCATCGCGGCGCCGAAGTCCTTGAAGTTCTTGCCTTCCAGTATCTCCTTGTCAAAAGCGATGAACATCTTGAACAGGCTGTCGTTGGAAAAGAAGAAGTAGCGGGTGGATTTCGACTCTTTGATGTAGAGCATGGACAGGCCCTGTCCCTGGACGATTTCCTGATCGATGATCGACACGTCCCACGGGCCCTTCTGACCGTCGAACTTGATTGTGTTCCTCTTGGCCACAGCCTTCTCATCACGCATAGCCTTGCGCAACTTGTCGTTTCGGTTCGGGTCAGCGGCCGTCCTGGCGATCCTGTCCTTGTATGCCGCCTCGATGCGTGCGTCGATCTTGTCGATGACCTGCTGCATGGTCATCCCCCATTTGAAATCGCCCCTGATCTCAGTGATGGCGTCAGCCTTGGCCACGGGAGCGGGCCCGCGGGGCTTTTCCTCCTTGGCCTTCTTTGCTGCTTTGGCCGCCATTGCATGCTGTGCGGACGCCAACACAAAGAGCGCTGCCACCAAGGAAACACCGAGCTTCTTCATCTGCAATTCTCCTCTGCGTTCGCGCCCGTGCCGGCCCTTGATGGCCTCGAGCAAGGGCGAACATGTCTTTGTCCGTGGACGGTACTTGGTAGCCTTCTAGCACTGCCGGCCTGGTTTCGACAATCGCCAAAGGCCAGGGCAACTAGTTCGGCGCACCGGTATGTGGCTGGTCCAGACGCTGCGCTGCGGCTGCAGATTTCGAGGCGTCGCCGCCCGGCTTGGCCGAGGTTCCCCGTCCCTTCACAACCGATTCCATCAGGTCGTCTATGCTTTCGGCGCGCTCAGCCCTCGAGGAAACCCGTTCGCCGGTAGCTGGCCTGTACCAGTCGACCTTGCCCGTGCGCAGGTCCTCGTGCGGATTTCCCGAATAGGCGGCGCCCTCGCCCGGCCCAGAGTAGTCGATCCAGAAGGCGGACGGTCCTTTACGTACGTCCAGGTGAACAAAGAGTGAATTGGGGTAGTAGCCGACGCCCACATGGTCGAACGTCTGACGCAGAAAATCACGCAGAGTCGTGTTGGCCACACCCGCGACACGAAAATCGCAGGCTAGTCCCTGCTTGTGGGGACTGCGCGGGTTGCGCGCGACCTTGGGGTTGCGGTAGCCGGAGATGACTTCCAGACGATGCCCGGCAAAATGCCGTCCCGTCTGATAGAGGAGGTGCGGCAGGCGCGGGTTGATCCTGTGCTGGGTGTTGGTGTGGTGGCAGCGCAGGAAGCGCTGCAATCGCTTTTGCCACCCTTGAATGGGACGGCCGCGCTCATCAGCGAAACGCAGCATGAATGTCTCCTTGGTGTTGATCTGGAAGAGCTCGACCGGCGGGTTGCGCTGCGGCCTGATCTTCTTGACGCTGGTTGAAGACCGCTTCGGCCCGACGGTCTTTGCCAAAGCCGGCCGCTGGCCCATTCCGCCGTCAGGCGCGCGAGCCGGCGCAGCGAGAACGATGCTGGAAAGGGGAGCGAGCAGGAGCGCGAGCGCCGCGCGTATTACAACCACGACCCCTAATCATGGGCGGGTGGGACCGCCATCCGTCAACTTCTTTCGCAATTCCGCCAGTAGATCCCAGGCAGCACGAGGCGACAGGCCGTCAAGATCAGCGGCCCGCAACGCGGCCGCGACCTCCCGCTCCGTTCCGGCATTTGGCTCCGGCACAGCGCCCGACGGATCCGTCCCGGACGACAGGGACTTCTGCCCGCGCGGCTCGAACAGCCCCAGTTGAGGCGTTTCTCCCTGGCCAGGCACCGCCGGGTGTGGCTCGTCAGGCCGGCGCGGGCTTGCGGCGCCGAGCTGCAGGTGTTCGAGGATGGCGCGGGCACGCCCGACCACTGCGGGCGGCAGGCCGGCCAGCTTGGCCACCTCGATGCCGAACGACCGGCTGGTTCCGCCCGGGGTCAGCTTGCGCAGAAAGACGACTTCGCCCTTCCATTCGCGCGCAGCCACGCTGACGTTGTGCACGCGCGGGTGTGAATCGTGAAGGTCGCACAGCTCATGATAGTGGGTGGCAAACAGGGTGCGCGCGCCGACCACGTCGTGCAGGTGCTCGCCCACTGCCCAGGCGATGGACACGCCGTCGTAGGTCGATGTCCCGCGCCCGATCTCGTCGAGGATGATCAAGCTCTTGCGGGTCGCGTGGCGCAAGATGTGCGCGGTCTCGCGCATCTCCAGCAAGAAGGTGGATTCGCCGCGTGCCAGGTTGTCGCCTGCACCCACGCGGGTGAACACGCGATCGCACAGGCCGATGTGCGCCGCGCGCGCGGGCACGAAACTGCCCGCCTGGGCCAAGATCACGCACAAGGCGGCCTGGCGAATCAGCGTCGACTTGCCCGCCATGTTTGGCCCGGTCACGATCAGGATCTGCTCGTGCTCGGTGTCCAGGTGCAGATCGTTGGGCACGAAGCCGCCGGTGGCCGCCAAGCGTTCCACCACCGGATGCCGGCTGTCGTAAAGCTCCAACACCTCCGAATCATCGACCACGGGCCGGCAGAAGCCGTGGCGGTGGGCCTGCTCGGCCAGGGCCGCGACCACATCGGCCGCGGCCACCCGGCCGGCCAGCGCCAGCACGCGCGAAGCGGCCGCACCCACCTCGTCACGCAAGCTTGAGAAAAGCGTCTGCTCCAGCGCCACCCGGCGTTCGTCGGCGCCCAGGATCTTGGCTTCGTAGTCAGCCAGCTCAGCGGTGACGAAACGCTCGGCATTGGCCACGGTCTGTTTGCGCGTGTAGTCCGCGGGCACGTTGACCAGGTGCGCGCGCGTGATCTCGATGTAGTATCCGAAGACGCTGTTGTACTTGACCTTGAGCGAGGCGATTCCGGTGCGCTCGCGCTCGCGCGCCTCGATGGCCAGGATCTGGTCTCGCCCGCCCGAGGCGATGGCACGCAACTCGTCCAGCTCGGCCGAGACGCCAGGCCGGATGAAGCCGCCTTCCTTGGTCATCGCAGGCGCGTTGTCTTCCAGGGTGGCGACAACGCGGTCAGCGATGTCCTGCGCCAGGTCCTGGCCCAGATCGAGCAGGTCACTGCCGGTTCCGCGCTCGGCCAGCGTTGCCATCGGATCCATGGCCTGCTGCAAGGCCGCCGCCAGGTCGGGGACCTGCTGCAAGGAGCGGCCCAGCACCACCAGATCGCGCGGGCTGGCCACGCCCAGGCGCGCGCGGCTCACCAGCCGCTCGAGGTCACCCAATTCCGAGAGGATCTTGCGCGCGGCTTCGCGCGCCGATTGTTTCTCCACTAGGCGTTCGACGGCATCGTGGCGCCGCCGGATGCGGGCCAGGTCGAGCAGCGGGAAGAGCAACCAGCGACGCAACAGCCGGCCGCCCATGGCAGTGGCAGTGACGTCCAGGGTATCGAGCAGGGAGCCCGCTCGCTTGCGCTCGAGCATGGTCTCGATGAGTTCCAGGTGGCAGCGCGCCTGCTCGTCAATGACCAGGAATTCGTCGCGCCGAAAGAGATCGAGGCGGGTCACGGGCAGCGGGGCCGAGATCTGGGTGGCGCGCACGTAGCGCAGGACTCGACTGGCGGCCAGGCTGGCTTGCGGGGCGCGAGCGAGCGCGTCCCGTTCCAGTCCAGGTCCGAGCCCGTCGGCCAGGGTATCGAGGGGCGCGGGCTCGCCGTCGATGCTGACCGGGGTCTGCGCCAGGCGCGGGTAGGCGCGCCGGATGAGGGCCGCTAGCTCGCCTTGCCCGCGCGGCAGGAGGATCTCGCGCGGATCGACGCGGGCCAGTTCGTCCAGCAGACCTTCGCTGGTGGCGGCCTCGGTGGCACGGAAGTCGCCCGTGGTCACGTCGATGAAAGCCAGGCCGAATCCGTCGCGGCTGTCGCCAGCCACCGCCGCCACGTAGTTGGGCGCACGGGGTTCCAGCGATTCTTCGTCGAGAATCACCCCGGGCGTGATGATGCGAACCACGCCACGCTTGACCAGACCCTTGACCAGCTTCGGGTCTTCCAACTGCTCGCAAATAGCGACCCGATGGCCCAGCTCGGTCAGACGGGCGATGTACCCGCGCGCGGCGTGGTGCGGCACCCCGCACATGGGTACCGGATTCTCCTTGCCCTTGTCGCGGGTAGTTTGCGTGAGCGAAAGCACGCGGGACGCGTAGACCGCGTCCTCGTAGAACATTTCGTAGAAGTCCCCGAGGCGGAAAAACACGATCGCATCCGGGACCTGCGCCTTGACCTCAAGGTACTGGCGCATGAGTGCGGTCGCCGGCTGGTCAACCGGCCCAGCCGGCGCGTCCGGCGACGGCCCGACCTCCTTCGCGCGGTTGTCCGTCTCGCCGCTCACGTGACCTCCTTGAGCCTGTGCGGAGGCCCGGCGAGAGACTATTCCTTGGCGGGCGCGGGCGCCGCCGAGCGCGGCTTTCTCGGGGCTTTGGCTGGCGCCCCGCGGGCAGCCTGGCGCTCGGCCTTCTGCTTCTTGAGCCGCGCCTTGTACTTGTTCTGGCTTACGCGTTGGCGCATCTTCTTCGAACGGCGATTGTCGTGCTTTCCCATGCGGCAGCCACTATTGGGAAACTAGCCCCGTATGTCAAGCGGGGAGGCAAACTCCCCGCCATGGCTGCGTGACGTCGTGCTCGTGGCCGGAGCCTACTGAGCCGTGCAATTCGGGTTGGAAGCGGGACAGGTCAAGCACTTCATCGACAGCAGGGTGCCAGCGGGCGCCGTTTGTCCAGTCTTGCGCAAGGCCGTGATCCGCTGGTAGTTGGGCGCGTCCGGGCAGCCGGTGACGGGATTTCCGTCGTAGTAGAGGTACCAGCAGGGCCGAGCGGAGTCCGGGACATTGTTGATTTGGGGGTTTGTTGGGTCGAGCGGATCCGTACCGTTCATGCACTCGGGCAGCGAGTTCTCAGCATAGCCGGTCGCAAGGCACAGGCCTTGGGCGGTCGTGGCGCCCGGCGTGTCGCACGCGATCTCGTCAACAACCTGGCACTCGGGCTGGATTCCCGGGGTGTTCGGGTCAGTGTCCAGCAACGGGAATGAAATGCAGGCGGGCTTCAATACCTGAACGAGCGCGCTGCCAATTGAGGTCATCGCGAACGTGAAGCTGTCCGGGTTGCAGATGCTAAAGACGTTCTGGTCGTTCCTGGCGAACGCATCAAGAAACTTCTTCAGGCGAAGCCCGGCGTAGGCCTTGTAGATATTGCCGTCAAGGGACTTCTGAGTGGGAACCGTGCAAATGGGCATGTAGTCCCACAGAGTGCTCTGCGATACGGGAATCGAGGTGGCATCCTTGCCAATCTGGAATTGAACCGTGCTCGGGTCCATGTTCTGCGGCCACCCGATGATGCCCGACACGAAAATCTGATCCGGCCTCTTGGGGATAGCGACCCCGCTGACGGAGACGCTGTTGATGCTATCGATGATGTCCTCAACCGGGATGAGCGGGAGGTAGGTGGAGTCCTGGGGACTAGCCGGCTCCCTGGCCGTGCAATTGGAAAGAGGGGTCGAGAAGGGGATTCCGTTTACCGGGGTGTAGCCATTCACCGGGTCGTAGCCAGGAATCGGGGCGCCGTTGCAGAGACTCCCGCGCATCGCACATCTCATGCTGGCAGTTTCGTCCGGCAGCCTCTGCAGGAACATGTTGTCGTTGTTTGGGCCATAGTTGCCGGCGTCGGCGACCGGGGCAGAGCAGTCATCCTCGTCGGTAATAAGGATGATGGCCAGGTAGGCCTTGTTGCGCACGAAGCCGACGTTGGCCATGTTGATGTCAGTACCGTCGGTTAGCCTCTGCGGGTTGAGTGCCAAGCGGGTCGCTTGCAGTTGGTGCTCGAAACCGCAGCCACTGACTCCCACGGCCGTGGCAAGGCAGGTGAAGACGTCGGCGAGATTGCCGGTGTAGTTCTGCGTCCGTCCGATCCCATTCGCATTCGCGACATCCACGATCCAGCGGGCTCCTGAGTTGAGGCCGCAGCCGTTGGTTATGTTCGCAGTTGACGCGTAGAGTGTGTTGCCGGGAGCGACCGAGGCGATGGGATTGTTCGGATCGTTTCCCCACAGCAGGCCCCGGTCGCCCAAGAAGCGGGGGCAACCTTGGCCAAGATCGTCGGTGCCAGCCCCCAGGTCGCTGCTGACCACGCCGATATGGATGTCAGGCAACCCGCCTGGCACCTGCTGCAATTGCTGGATCATCAATGGAAAGTTCGCGGCCAGCGCCTGCTGCTTGGGGTCCATCGAAGGTGAATTGTCGACCACGAACAGGATGTCGACCATACGCTCCGGGCTGACCAGAACTGAGAAGTCGGTTTCTGCGGCCCCGGCGCCCGCACCGGTGATCGGCGTGCCGCCGATGCCCCCAGTTGCGCTCGTCGTGCCCCCGGTCGCGGAGCCGAAAGTCCCGCCCCCTGAAGGTTGGCCGGCGTCGTCGGGCAAGCTTGTGCCTGCCGTTGGAT
>Ga0255357_1000117_pt1 | contig 11230 bp, 5 predicted proteins | sample GFST25metaG_2_FD_186027 | JGI IMG/M metagenome (GOLD analysis project Ga0255357, IMG submission 186027) | Peat soil microbial communities from Stordalen Mire, Sweden - G.F.S.T-25 | ecosystem: Environmental > Terrestrial > Soil > Wetlands > Peat | place: Sweden: Norrbotten County, Stordalen Mire...
GCCGCCTTTGCTGGTCGTGCCGGCTGTGCTGGTCGTGCCGCCTTTGCTGGTCGTGCCGGCTGTGCTGGTCGTGCCGGCTGTGCTGGTCGTGCCACCTTCCACGCCGGTCGTTCCACCTTCTTCCATCGTACCCCCGTCCGCCGTGGTCCCGCCTAGTATCGCAGAACCGCCGACTGAGACACTCCCACCGGTACTGGACGTCCCGCCTTCTGACGTCGTCCCTCCCGAGGCGGTGTTTCCGCCTGAGCCCTGGGTGCTGCCGCCTGTCGCGCTTGAGCCGCCCATCGAGGTGGTCCCACCGGCAGCCGACTTTCCGCCAGACGCGGAACTCCCACCTGTAGCGATACTACCCCCGGAAGGAATCGTGGCGCTGGAAGTGCCACCATGGGATGTGGCGCCGCCGGTCCCGGCCGCTGTGCCCGACGAACACCCCCAGAACAATGTGGCGCCTGCCAAAGCGGTGACAAGTGCAGGCAATCGCACCACCACGAGGTGCGGAGTGCGTCCCGAATACCTATTCGTCATGGAATCCTCCTGGATCTTGTTTTCTGACTTCGCTACGCAGTGGCGCCTGAGCTTCTGGTGGCTCACCTTTTACAAGCGCGAACCATACGATCGCAAGGTTGCGCTGAAGCTGGCGTTCGTTATGCCGATCGTGTCAAAGCCAACGCGCCCATTTTGGATGTTACCCAGTCAGCCACAGCCAGCGCCGGGGTCCACGAGGCCCATCTTGACAAGATCGACGCCCCAAGACGTCTAGAGGTCGGGCAGCTGCGACGGGCGCACGAAGATGTCTGGTTTGGGAGGCATCTTCATGCCGTTGCCGATATGGAAACCTGGATGAGGGGGCTGATTGAAACCAGTCTGCTCGGCAGAGACCTGCATGCGGTACTGGGGATCGTGCATCAGGGTGTAGATCCGGCGCTTGGTCACATCCGTGGTTGTGTACACACGCAAGGCCGAGTTGTCCGCTTCGCGCCAGACGATCTCCTCGCGCCAGTCGCCGAACAAGTCCGCGGTTAGGGTTGGGGTCTTGCCACCGCCGTTCGACTCGCACTGAGCGCAGCTCAGCAGTGTGCCAACGCCGTACTTGGTGATCGACGTGTCGTCCTCAAGCTCGCGCGATTCGTCCGCGTCCCAGTAGATGAGGAAGTTGCTCGAACTCGGCTTGGGGCCGAGGTTGGTACCGTCGGTCGCTGACAAGAGCACCGGACTCGCGTCACTCCACATTTCTGCACCTGGATTGTTCGGATCTATGTCGTCGGCCACGCCCTCCCGGTTGTCGACGCCAGTAGCCGGGCCCTTCACGATTGTGTCGCAGGTGAATGCGTCGTGTACGTCGTACGCAGGCTGCGTTCCGTTCTGGTGGACCATGAAGACTTGTATGTCGGTTTCGTTGACCTGATGCGATGGATCCAGAAGAACGCCGACGTGGAGCGTGTCGCCGTGGCCGAAGCCCGTCGAGCACCTCTTCGTCCCGTTGCTGGCGATGGTCGACGAGCCGTAGATGATCTCTTGCGCCCCGTCGCCGTTCGCGTCTGCCACCATCATGCTATCCGCCCCCTGACTCGCGTACGCGGTGCCCTGAGCGCTGTCCGCGGTCCACAGCAGCGTGAGTTCGTTCTGCTGCGTGAGATCATTCTGTCGCCAATTCCAGGCGCAAAGTGCGGAGCGGTCGTACACGCCACGCGCCATGATGATACTCGGACGGCCGCTGGCGGTGCCGTCGGGCTGATCACTGACAAACGCCGCCGTGGAGAGAAAGATGTACGCACGATTGCCGCCGTCGGGAGGCCCCCAGTCCGTGAGCGCTCCACGCGCAGGCTGAAAGTCTGCGGTTGCCAACTCGGCGCCCGTGGCCCCTTCGAACACGGTCAGGTATTCAGGCCCGGTGAGGATGTGGCCGGCTGAGTTGCGGTAGACAATGCTGTCGTCGTCGGTGGCGGCTGGTCCCGTCTGCAGATAATTGTCGTTCCCGTCAAGCGTGCCGGGCGCGGTCTTCACGACCACTTCGGCCTTCCCGTCGCCGTCGAAGTCATAGACTAGAAACTGGGTATAGTGCGAGCCTGCTCGGATATTGGGCCCCAGGTCGATGCGCCAGAGCTGCTTTCCGTCCAGGGTATACGCATCCAGGAGGACGTCCCCTGTGCAACCGGGGATTGAGTTGTCTTTGGCGTTCGATGGATCCCATTTCAGGACGATCTCGTACCGTCCGTCTCCGTCGAGATCCCCGACGGAACCGTCGCCGGCGCTGTAGGTGTAGTGTTCGTTGGGCGATATGCAGGTCGCCGGGGTCACACCTGCCGGGGGAATCTGCAAAGGAATCCGCAGATAGTCTTGCGGCCAGGCAGTGACTTTCGGCGACAACTCCTGTCTCTCTCCGTCGACGATCGCGGCCACTTGATATTGAACATCTGGACTGCCCTGAAGGTCCAGGAAGTTCGTGCTGTCTTTCACCGTCGTGAGCGGCGCGTCGTCACGATAGACCACGTACGCAACCCGCGTGGGAGGGTCGAGGTATTCGACGTCGGCAATCATGCGCCAGCCGAGGTACACGCCATCGGGCGTGCTGACCGCAACCAGGCCGCGGTCCAGGTTCTCCATGTGGTAGTGCCCGCTCGGATTGGCGATGGACCCGCCCGCATCGGGGGTGGACCCCAGTGAAGTGATGACGACCAAACCTCGAGAGTCGCACCCAAAACAAAGACCCAGCAGGACGAGGACTGCGCGTTTCACTGGAATCGCGCTCCCACGAGTGCGGTGCCCATCCACGAAGGTAGGCCCGTGCTCGCGACGAAAGTCTTCAGACTGTAAAAGCGTGGTTCGGGAACGAGCCACAAAGTGCCTGCCGTGACGTCAAAGAAGAAATGGCGGGAGAGGGAAGCCGTGACGCCCACGGATGCTCGTCCGCCCACTGACCACGCAGTGATGCGATGGCCTTGGAAGTCGGAGGTCACGATTCCTTCAGCCACCACCCGATACGCGCCGCCGCCCACCTCGGCATGGGGGAGGAATCGCCGCCACTGCCAACGCGTGAAGGCTAGACCCAGCCCGATGAAGCTTTGGTCGATGCGCACGATTCCCTCGTGGGCCTTCAGCTCTGGGCGCGTACCCAAACCGAACGCGCTGGCCGTGGCGCGAACCCAAGAACGCAGTTGATACCCCGCCTCGAGATACGGCAGAAGCGAAGGCGCGAAACCCGAAAAAGTGCCGAGAACCGCCAGGCCGCCAGCCAGGAACGTGCGATCTCGTATTGCCGGCGCTTGCGCGTAGGGCGGCCGGGGGGCTGTCGCGAGTCTGTACGCGAGGGTATCGAACATGCGGGCACGAATGAAATCAACGGCTCGCACCGCGATGACCACGTCCGCTCGATCCATCTCTTCATCAGACACGCCCAAGTGGGCCACCGAGGTCTTGCCGCTTGAACGATCGAGGAACCAGACATCGAGCTGGCGCGTGCCGGACCCTGCGCTTGCCGCGCCGGCCTGGTCGGCGAAGACCACGACCGCGGCAGTTCGCGGTCCGGGCGCGAGGGTTTCGAGCTGCGTGGCGGGCGTATCGGGGTTGCCGGCGTGGATGAAGCGTACCTCGAAGCCCACCGACAGCGCTTCGCCACGCAAGCGGTTGAGGGCCTCTTGCATGGCGCTGTTCTGTCCCTCGGGGATCGCCACAGCGATCACCGCTACACCCGAGTCTGCAGGTGCAGCCGCCCCGGCGGCGTCGGCTGAAATCGCATTGGCGAAGAGCAAGGCGGCAAAGAGAGCGGTCACTCGGCCGGTGATTCTACAACGGAGCGCGCGAGGTCGGCCTGATTCCCTTGGGGGAACCGTTGCAGGTAAGTTCGGGCGGCCTTGCGGGCCTGTTCGCGGTCCACGCGCACGAGCAGAGTCAGTTTCCGTCCCAGAGCCTCGGAGGCGTAGGGTCCTCGGCCCGCTTCTGCAAGGTAGGTGTCATACCACGTCAGGGCAGCATCCGACGACGCGGGGCCGACTTCGGAAAGGCGGCCCAGGAAAAAGGCGGCATCTTTCGCACGATCACTTCCGGCGAAGCGCGCGCGCAGGGCCAGCAAGGCCTGGCGGGCCGTTTCGTGCTTCCTGGTGTAGCGGGCCGCATCCGCCAGGGTAATGAGATCCAGGGCAGAGCCGCGAGCCAGGGTGACGTCCAGGCCGCGCCTTTCCGCGTCTTGCACGATCGCGAAAAAATCCCCCTTGGCGATCAGGTCTGACCAAGGGGCCGAATGGCTCACCCCATCGTGCATTGCGAGCCGACTCGGTCCGCCATGCACGGCGTGCCTCGCCGCGGTCCGGCCAGCTTGCGGGATTTCCGGCAGCGTCGAAGGTGGCTGTGTTGTCGCGACCTGGGCAGGAACGGCGATGGGCGCTTCGCGCGGCGGGTTCACGAACAGTTCCATCGACTCGCCCCCGCGCAGAGTCAAAACGCGATCCTCACGTGGACCACGCACGTCGACCACGCCGTTTTTCACATGCAAGTCCAGACGCCCTTTCGCGGCCTCGAAGCCAAGACGGAAGGCCGTGCCCTTCACCAGAACCGAAAAGGGACCGGCTTCGAAGCGCCAGGAAGAGTCCTTGCGGGGCTTGACGAACACGTCGATGGAGCCATCGGCAATGGCCACATGGGCGCCGTGCGCGTCGGTGCCCAGCACCCTGATCTTGGACAACGGTTCGATTCCCACGCGGGACTCGTCAGAAAAAAGTACGCGCGCGGGCGACGTGGCGGCGATGGTTTCACCCGGTCCGACAGTCGCTCCCTCGACGATGCAGTGCAAAGGTTTGTCCGACGGGCCGAGCGGCAGGCGATAGGCTGCGATGCCCACCGCGAGAGCAGCGGTCCCTGCCAGGGCCCACCCGACCCATGGGTACCGGGGACGCAGGGAAATCGGGGGATCCAGGTGCTGCCCCTGCGCGAGGCGGCTGGCCAGCCGCAGCCAGCCCTGGTCGAGTTCAGCTTCGGTAATTTGCCCCAGGCTCTGCTGAGCCAGAGAGGCGACCTGCTCGATGATCCTGGCATCCCGCGCGTTCGTCATGGCCCACCCCCCAAAAGACGAGACGTCGTCGCCAAGCCTGGGCGCGTCTGTCCTTGACCTGCCTCTTGAGGAACCGACTTGTGAATGGCAGCCAAGGCTTTGTTCAAGTACCGCTTCACCGTGGCCAGAGAGATGCCGAGGCCCAAGGCGATCTCCTGCAGTTCCATGCCATCCACGTACCGGAGGACGAAGACAGCTCTATGCTTGTCGCGCATCCGGTCCAGCATCCGCTGCACGTTGAACAGGGTTTCGCGCGCCTCGAAATCGGTCGGCGATGACGAGGAGGGCATCGCAGAATCGTGGCGCTCAGCCACGATCCGGCGGCGCACGCGTATGCGGCGGATCTCCTCGCTCAATACCCGAACCGCCACCGAATACACGAAGCTGCGAAGGGCTGAGGCCTTTTCTAGGGTATGCAGTTTGCGGAAAACCCTGAGGAAGACCTCTTGGGTCAGATCGTCGTGGTCATGGCGCGGGCCGAGCGCTCGGCGAAAAAGGCCATACACCATATGCGCGAACCGAAACCAAATCTCGCGCTGGGCCCAGACCTGGCCCACGAGCGCCGCCCGCGCCAAAATGGCGTCGTCGGCATCAGCACCCACGCGCTCCTCGCGTCCAGAAGCGCCCGTGGTCGTCTGCCTGGCGGACAGTGGTATAGAATCCAGCCCGCCGTTATGAATGACCCGGTCGGACACAGATCCTATAGTACCAGTATGCCAGGGATGGGGCCACACGTTGAACTGGGTTCCTGCGCTCACGGGGAGCCTTCTTTCACGTGGCAGTGTCGCGAGGGCCTCCCCGCGGCTCACGAATCTTGGGAAAACACGGCTCTCGAATAGCCGGACCCGTCATGAAATTATGTGAGCCGTTGTTTTCCAGGCGGTCACTGCGGGCCATTGAGACTGCGCATTTACTAGGATGCGCAAGGCCGAAGACATTATGGAGGATGCGATGCGATCAAGAACTCGGAATGCGACCCAAGCCCTCGCGAGAGGTTGCGTGGCTCTGCTCTTTGGCGGCGCCATCATTTTGCTCCAAGGCTGCGATTCGTCTGGTGGAGGGACCACCTCGAAAGCCAACGGCGGGGCGCAAGGCTCAGGCGGCGCGACCTACACAGGCGGTGTCACTCCCACCGGGGGCCTTGCCCCCTCCGGCGGTGTCGTTCCCAACGGCGGTGTCACTCCCACCGGCGGTGTTACTCCCAAGGGCGGTGTCACTCCCACCGGTGGTGTCACTCCCACCGGCGGTGTCACCCCCACCGGTGGTATAACTCCCACCGGTGGTGTCACCCCCACCGGCGGTGGCGGGCCCGTCGCCGGCACTCCCACCGGCGGCCTCACACCCACCGCAGGCAGGGGGGGCGGCGGCACAGCCGGCCGCGGAACAGCTGGCCGCGGCGCCGGCGGAGCAATCGTCGACGGCGGCACAACCGCCTCCGGCGGTGTGACAGGCACGGGTGCTGTCCCGGCAACCGGTGGGAACACGAAACCGGTAGTCCCGGGAAGCGGCCATTACCAGATGGAGAACTTGGATCGCGGCGTGGTAGCCGTGGTGGTCTCGGGCGGCGTCTATGTTGGTTGGCGCATGTTTGGCTACGAGTACACCGGAACGGCCGGCGATGTTTCGTACAACCTTTATAAGGGCGGGACCAAGTTGGCGAGCGTCACCGATAGCACCAACTACCTGGACGCGGCCGGAACCGCCAGTTCGAGCTACACGGTGACCGCCGTAATCAAGGGGACCGAGGGGGCACAGTCTCCTGCGGTCACGCCCTGGGCGCAGCAATACGTCAGCATCCCGTTGACGGCACCGTCCGGATCGTACGAAGCGAACGATGGGAGCACAGGGGATCTCGATGGCGACGGCAAGCTCGACATCGTGCTCAAGTTCAACCCGACCAACGCGCAAGACAATGCCAATGCGGGCGTCACTGGGGACGTCTACCTGGACGGGTACACGCTGGCTGGCAAGCGGCTCTGGCGCATCGACCTGGGACCGAATATTCGCGCCGGGGCCCACTACACGCAGATGTCGGTGTACGACTTCGACGGCGATGGGAAGGCGGAAGTGGCGTGCAAGACAGCACCGGGAACCAAGGACGGAACCGGCGCGTATCTGAGCAACGGACCCGCTGCCAGCGACGACGACAGCGCTGTGTACAGGAACGGCTCCGGCTACATTCTGACCGGGCCGGAGTACGTGACCGTGTTCGACGGGGCGACCGGCAAGGAACTGGCGACGGTGGACTACCCGGTGCCCCGTGGCGATGTGTCTTCTTGGGGCGACGCCTACGGCAACCGGGTGGACCGCTTCAACGGCGGGGTAGCGTTCGTGAAGGATAAGGGGGTTGCGAACGGTCTGCCAAGCATCATCCAGGGACGTGGCTACTACACACGCCTGACGGTTTCTGCGCTGACCTACCGGGCTGGGGTGCTGGCGCAGAACTGGATTTTCGACGGTGATGCCGCGGGGAATAGCAAGGCCAATGGGGGTGGCGACCACTCAGAGATGGCGGCAGACACCGACGGCGATGGTGGGCAGGAGATTATCACCGGCGCAACCACCATTGACAGCAGCGGAACCTTCAAGTGCAGCTCGGGACAGGGCCATGGCGATGCCATGCACATAAGCGAGCTGGTCGTGGGCAAGGGGATCTCGGTGTTCTCGGTTCACGAGACGGTAGGGGGGGGAGATTGTCATGACGGAGCCACCTGCACGTTGTACTTCAACGTGACCGGAGGCGGGGACAACGGGCGTGGCGCTGCCGACTACGTCGGCGCGGGGGACGAGACTGCCGCATCGTGTTCGTCGAGCCACACCGGCAACCTCAATTGCGGAACCGGTGCCACGGTTACCCCCAATGCTGGGAGCAACTTCCTCATTTACTGGGACGACGATGAATGGCGTGAGATAGAAAACGCCGCGTCGATTACCAAGGCCAGCGGCGGAAGCCTGCTAAGCGCGAGCGGCTGCGCGGGGAACAACGGTACCAAGAACACCCCGACGCTCACCGCAGACCTGCTGGGCGATTGGCGCGAGGAACTGGTAGTCCGCGAATCTAGCAATGCGAACTTGCGTGTGTACACGACGACAACCGTGACCAAGCGCCGCATCTACACGCTCATGCACGATCCGACGTACCGGGCGCAAGTGGCGTTTGAGAACTCAGCCTACAACCAGCCGCCGCATGTGGGTTTCCACATCGGGGTTGGCATGGCCGATCCGCCCGTGCCCGACATTTTCGTAAAGTAGACTCGTCTCGAGTCGGCTGTTATGGGAACCCGCAAAGGGTTCCCACAGCCTCGCGCGCTGGTGCACCGCCGGCGAGGGCGCGCGCGAAGCGCGCGGGGCGGGCAGGGCTGGGCTTGTTAGTCCCGAAGTCCCTCAGGGACAAAGCCGGCGGGCTCCCCACGCGATGGCGAGGCCGTGGTTGCGGTTGGCTCGTCCCGACCGGAACCACGGCCCTTCCATTTTTCCCAACCCACTGCGTTGGGGCATGAAAAGCGAATGAGCCGTGCAGCGAAGCAAAGACACTGCGGAATCGAGATTTTTATCATAGCGTCCATCACAGGGAGAAACGCATGCAACGAAACCACGCAACGCCGTGCCCAATAGGTCCAGTTTTCGCGTCATTCTTGTACGCCATCAGCGCTGGGATCTTGTTCCCTGCTTGCGAGTCATCGGGTACGGGAGGGACGGCAACAGGCGGCGCAAAATTGGGTGGAACGACTAGTGCTGGTGGGCAGACGAACACCGGCGGCGTTACCCCCACCGGCGGCGTCGCTCCCACGGGCGGCGGCGCCCCCTCCGGCGGCGCCACCACCCCAACCGGCGGCGTTGCTCCCGCCGGAGGTGTGACGAGCGAAGGTGGCGTTGCCCCAACCGGCGGCGTCACCACCCCAACCGGCGGGGTCACCAGCCCCGGCGGGACCACCGGCCGCGGCGGCGGCACCACCGGCCGTGGCGGCGGCAGCACCTCAGGCGGGGTCGCCGCCACCGGTGGTGTGACGAGCACAGGCGGCGCCACGCCGACGGGTGGAAAACTGCAAGGCTCAACGGGAGCCGGCCACTACCAGATGGAGAACTTGGATCGCGGTGTGGTGGCCGTAATGGTTACCGGCGGCGTCTATGTTGGTTGGCGCATGTTCGGCTACGAGTACGACACCACGGCCAGCAACGTTTCGTACAACCTCTACAAGGACGGCACCAAGTTGGCGAACGTGACCGATAGCACAAACTACTTGGACGCTGCCGGCACTGCCACATCGAGCTACGCCGTGTCCGCCGTAATCAAGGGGACCGAGGGGCCGCAGTCTCCTGCGGTGACGCCCTGGGCACAGAACTACCTGAGCATCCCTATCTCCGCACCTGCCAAGGGCCCCAATGGAGGTTCGTACAGCGCGAACGATGGAAGCACTGGGGATCTCGATGGCGACGGGAAGCTCGACATCGTGCTCAAGTGGGACCCATCGAACTCGCATGACAATGCCCAGACGGGCATCACTGACAGCTGCATCATCGACGGGTACACGACGGCTGGCAAGCAGCTCTGGCGAATCGATTTGGGACCGAACATTCGCGCAGGGGCGCACTACACGCAATTTTCGGTGTACGACTTCGACGGCGATGGGAAGGCGGAAGTGGCGATGAAGACGGCACCGGGAACTAAGGACGGAACCGGCGCGTATCTGAGTACTGGCCCTGCTGCCACCGACGACGACAGCGTCGTCTACCGCAGTTCATCCGGCACGATTCTCACCGGGCCCGAGTACATGACGGTGTTCGCCGGAGACACCGGCAAGGAACTGGCGACCATCGACTATGCGGTGCCCCGCGGCGGTGATGGGTCCGCGTGGGGCGACAGCACGGGCAACCGGGTGGACCGCTTTGTCGGTGGGGCGGCGTTCGTGAAGGAGGGCGGCGTCGCCACCGGGCTGCCCAGCATCATCCAGGAACGTGGGTACTACACGCGCATGACCGTGACTTCGTACACCTTCCGTGCTGGCGTATTGGCGCAGAACTGGATTTACGACAGCGTGACCGCTATCCCCAATGGCGGTGGCGACCACTGGTCAGCGGCGGCAGACGTGGACGCCGACGGCGCGCAGGAGGTCATCACCGGCACGACCACCATCAACAGCGACGGAACCTTCAGGTGCAGCGCAGCGATGGGCCATGGCGACGCTATGCACGTGAGCGAGCTGGTGGTTGGCAAGGGGATCTCTGTGTTTTCGGTCCACGAGAATCTAGGCGGGCAAGATTGTCATGACGCTTCCACCTGCTCAATCTACTTCAAGGTTACCGGGGGGGGCGACAACGGGCGTGGCGTCGCCGAGTATGTAAGTGCGAGCAACACCACTGCCGCGAACTGCAATGGCGTCAGCTGCGCCACCGGTGGCTCCACCAGCGGCTCGACTGGGAACAACTTCCTCATCTACTGGGATGCCGATGAACCACGTGAGACTGAAAACGCAACGTCGATCAGCAAGTCCGGCGGCGGAACCCTGCTGAGCTGCTCTGAGTGCGCGTCGAACAACGGGACCAAGTCCACCCCGACGCTGACCGCAGACCTACTGGGCGATTGGCGCGAGGAACTGGTGCTCCGCGAATCGAGCAATGCGGCCCTGCGTGTGTTCACAACCACAGATGTGACCAAGCGCCGGATCTACACCCTCATGCACGATCCGACGTACCGGATGCAGGCCGTCTTTGAGCAGTCAACCTACAACCAGCCGCCCCACGTGGGATTCCACATCGGCACTGGCATGGCCGATCCGCCCAAGCCCGATGTCTTCGTAAAGTAGACCCGTCTTCCAACTCATCTCGTCTTCGCAGGGAAAACGGATAGGCCGCGCCCACAGACAGAAGCCACTGGTTGATCAAGACTACGAATTGATCAAGATTGCGAACTGATCAAGATCACGGACGATGGGCCCAGATTGCAGGGAGGAACGCATGCTTCGAAAACACGCAACGCAACGCCAAATAGGTCCAATTTTCGCGTCATTCTTGTACGCTATCAGCGTCGGAATGCTGCTCCCTGCCTGCGAGTCTTCGGGGAGTGGAAAGACAGTGACTGGTGGCGCAACAAAAGGTGGAACGACTGCTAATGGCGGACAAACGAACACCGGCGGCGTTATCCCCACCGGCGGCGTTACATCCGCAGGCGGCGTCACTCCCACCGGG
>Ga0255357_1000124_pt1 | contig 11053 bp, 10 predicted proteins | sample GFST25metaG_2_FD_186027 | JGI IMG/M metagenome (GOLD analysis project Ga0255357, IMG submission 186027) | Peat soil microbial communities from Stordalen Mire, Sweden - G.F.S.T-25 | ecosystem: Environmental > Terrestrial > Soil > Wetlands > Peat | place: Sweden: Norrbotten County, Stordalen Mire...
CTTGCCACCCATCGCATCGGCCGCGTTGAGCAAGAGATTGACCAAAACCTGGGTCATGCGTCCCTGGGACACCATGACCGTCGGCCAAGGACTTTCTTCCGGTGACACCGTTATGCGCACCTCGCGTAGACGGGCCTGGGGAGCCAGAAGAGCCTGCGCCGAGCGCACCACGGCAAGGGGATCGATGAGCGACGGCTCCTCATGGCTGGGGCGCGAGTACTCGAGCAAGTCGCGTATGATGCGATTGATCCGCTGGGTTTCGGCCTTGACCCGGTTGAGGGCATCGCGCCGTTCCGCGTCCGGCAAGGTTCCGGTTCCCGCCGCATCCGCGCGCAGGATGTCGACGTACCCCAAGATCGCAGCAAGCGGATTGCCGATCTCATGCGCCACGCCCGCCGCCAATTGCCCGACAGACGCGAGCTTTTCGGAACGAATGAGCTGCTCGCGCTGAGCCGCCAGCGACGAGGTCATCTGGTTGAAGGCGCGGGCCAGCGCCCTCAGCTCGGATGGGCCAGGCAGGTCGATGTGCTGGTCCCAATCGCCCACCCCAACCTGCGCCGTGGCCCGCTCCATTTTGCGCAAGGGCCGGACCACCATCTGGGTCAGCACGAAGTAGCCCAAGGCCAAGACCAGCAGCGCATCACCGCAGACAAGGCCCAGAAGCAGCCAGCCTGATCGCCTCAATACAACCTGTACCGGCGCGGGCGCGTCCAGAACCACGCGGGCCGCTCCGACGATTCGCCCCTTGACCTCAATGCCGGCGTACGCCAACAACTGCGTCGCGCCGCCGCCAGGCGAATCACGGTAATGGAACACAGGTGGAATCCCCGCCACGACACTGTTGACGATCGGCACGTCCACATCGCGGGCCACGCGCGGTGGCCAGGAGGCGATCACGCCACGGTCGGCCGACAGCACGGAGAACTGGATGCCCCCCGATCGTTCGGACAAGGAGGACAAGGCCGCCCGGAGCTGCTCCCGACTCTCGGGCGATGCGATCTCGGCTTGGCGGTCCACCACCGCCGACGCCATTCTCGCCGCGGCAGACGCCAACGTCACCGCCTCGGTCTCGCGATGAACGCGCAGGGTATTGCCGGCTGCCCACAGGGCGAGAAAGCCGGTGGTGAGGATCGCGACCAGCGTGACAGCGGCCAGCCCGAGCAGAATCTGGGCTCGCAGGCCGAACCGGCCCCTTCGCTTGCTATCGGGGAGGGCGACGCCTTGGCTGCTCACGCTGGTACCCACGATATCACCGGTGGGCGGGTGGCACCGATTTCCGGGGCTGGTGGGCCGGGGCCGGATCCGGGACCGGCATCCGGATCCGGTCCCGGCCACCGGATCTGGGACCGACTCGCCATCGCCCGAATTAGACTCCCAGCGCCACGGGACTTGGTACAATGGGTGTCTGAATGGCACAGAGCGCGACCCCGCCAACCACAGAGCCAGTCAAGTTCGACGAAATCCTGGCGCGCTTGCGCGTGCTGGTCGAACGCCTGGAGGGGGGCAACCTCCCCCTTGAAGAAGGACTGGCGTGCTTTGAGGAAGGCATCCGACTCTGCGGTCGCGGCGCCGAGCTACTGGACCAAGCGGAAAAGCGGGTGGAGGTCCTCTTGGCCACGGACGACGGGCCCCGTACGGCTCCTCTTGCGCCCCCCCCGGATCGCGAAGAGAACGAGTGAGCGATTTCGATCTGGATTTCTGGCTACGACCGCGGCGTGCCGAGATCGACGCTCTGCTCGCCACGCGGCTGGCGGCTGCGGCGTCCGGCGACGATCCGGGACGCCTGGTGGAGGCCATGCGCTACTCCCTGCTCGCGCCGGGCAAGCGGCTGCGACCGCTGCTTGTGGTCGCTGCGGCCGAGGCGGTTGGTCGCGACAGGGACGAGCCCCTGCGCCTCGCGGCGGCAGCGGTGGAGTTGGTTCACTGCTACTCGCTCATCCATGACGACCTTCCGGCAATGGATGATGATGACTTGCGGCGCGGACAGCCTACCAATCACAAGGTCTTCGGCGAAGCCATCGCCATCCTGGCCGGGGACGCCTTGCTGACTCTGGCGTTCGAGTGGCTGGCCGAGGCGGGCGCACTGGCGGGGGGCACGACCGGCGACCCTCTCGTCGCGCAACGCACCCTGCGTGCCATCGCCGCGCTGGCACGAGGTGCCGGCGTGTCGGGCATGGTGCGTGGCCAGGCGCGGGAGCTGGCGGAACCACAGGCCGAATCGTTGCAGGCCGTCGAGCGTCTGCACGCCGAAAAGACCGGTGCGTTGTTCCGAGCTGCCCTGGAGGTAGGTGCGGCGGTGGCAAACGCCGGGCCAGAACAAAAGGAGGCGCTGGTTCGATTCGGCGTACACTACGGCGTGGCGTTTCAGCACGCCGATGATCTTGCCGATGGAGATCATGTGACCACGCAAACCGAGGCTCACCATCGCCTACATGTGCTCGCGCAAGCGGCGCTTGACGCCCTTTCCCTATTTGATAGACGTGCCGAGCCGCTGCGCGCCTTTGCCCGTCGCCTCACCGGCGGTTAGCACTGTGATTGTAGCATCCATGAGGTACCCGACGTGACCTGGGACGACGTCACACGCGTGGAGGAGAAGCCACCAGGCTCAGTCAATGCTCCTTCCAAGCGCGACTGCGCCTGTCTGATCGTGCTGGCCGGAAGCGCCATGGGCGAGATGTACAAGCTCACCCGCGAGAAGACCGTGATCGGCCGCGGTCAGAAGGCTCAGGTACGCATGATCGACGACGGCGTGTCCCGCGAGCACTGCGAGATCATCATGGAGGGCGACAAGGCGGTGCTGCGCGACCTCGGATCCACCAATGGCACCTTCTGCCGGGGCACGCGCATCGAGAGCCAGGAGTTGGAGGACGGGGACAAGATCCTCGTGGGTTCGGGAACGGTTCTGAAGTTCACCTACCACGACAGCCTGGACGAAACCTTCCAGCGACAAATGTACGAATCGGCCTTGCGCGATGATTTGACCAAGGCCTTCAACAAAAAATACTTTACCGATCGCGTGGAGAGCGAGTTCGCCTACTCCTTCCGGCAGAAGACGTGCCTGGCGCTGGTGACCTTCGACCTGGACCATTTCAAGGAAGTGAACGACACCTATGGCCACCCGGCGGGGGACTACGTCTTAGCCGAGATGGCCGCCGCCGTACAGGCCATCGTGCGTGTGGAAGACGTGTTTGCGCGCGTGGGCGGTGAGGAGTTCTCCATCATTTGTCGAGGAGCCGACATCGCGCAAGGCCGGGTCATCGCCGAACGGGTACGGCAAACGGTTTCCAGCCACCCCTATGTCTTCGCTGGAAAGAACATCCCCATCACGGTCAGTGCAGGGGTCGCAGCCATCCAGGACGCCCGTATCGTAGATGCCCAGGGGTTCATCGCAGCGGCGGACCATGCCCTATACGAGGCCAAGCGCACGGGTCGCGATCGCGTCTGTCTGTGGCGATAGGCGACAAGCGAGAACGCGTGTACATGAGCTCTCTGGCTTTCTTTGACCCCCAGCTTGGCGTCTATACCGTCATCGGGCTGATCCCGAACCTTCTCATTATCCTGTGGGCGGTCGCGCGCTTGAGCCACGACCTGCGCCTGCTCAAGCAGAAAAACGCCATGCTGGAAGACGATATCAACCTGCTTGACCAAAGCATCAGCCACCTCACGATCGAGTTTCAGGCCATCCGTCAGATCGAGAACCGCAAAGCCGGGTTGTCTGACAAGACATCCGCCCCGGAGCCCGGCAAGGCGCCCTAGTAGCCCAAAAGTGCGCACGCAAATACTCTCTGGCGCCGCCCTGCTGGCGCTGTTCTTCCCTCCCCGCGCTGTCCTTGCCGTCGAGCCACCAGAGGGAGGCGGGGCTGCCGTCGCCGAGGCGCGTGGTGAACAAGCCACTCCAACCACCGCCCGCGCACCGGTTCCGTTTGACAAGCGCTGGCTCGAGCCATTTTTCGCCTCGGGACCGGCCCGCGCCGGAGCCGAACTTTTCCACGCTGGCGACTTTGCGGCCTCCACGCAGCAGTTGGTACGCGCGCTGGCGGCGACGTCCAAGGACGCGCGCGAGCGCAACCAGGCCCGCTTTCTCCTGGCCTTGGCGCAGATGAATCTGAATGCCTGGCAGGCTGCGGGAGATCTCTTCGAGGATCTGTGGTCCAGCTACCCGGTGCTGGCTCCCTATCACGCCAGCTACGCGGCCCGCTGCCGGCTGCGCCGAGGCGATCCTGAAGGCGCGCTCATGTGGGCGGCCCGTGTGGCTGGGCACACGGTGCCCGAGGCCGAGGCCGTGTTGGTCAAGATTGATGCCTTGATAGCCACCAAGCGCTGGTCCGAGGTGGAAAGCGAAGCCGAAGCTTTTCTCGACCGTTTCCCATCCGGGCCGCGCCGGGCAGAGGCCAAGTTTCGCCTCGCCGAGGCCATGCAGCAGCTGCAGCGCCCGGCGCAGGAAATCGCGGGGCTCCTCCGGCGCATCTGGGCCGAAGCCCCGCAAGAAGCCTGGGCCACGCGGGCCGACGAGAACTTGCAGGCTCTGGCCAAATCAGCCCCACCTGCCCTAAAGACCACGCTGGTGGCTCCCAGCGCCGAAGAATGGGCCACGCGGGGCATGGGCTTGTTCGACAAGAACCAGAACGCTGCCTCCGAAGCAGCCTTTGCTGCAGCCTTGACGGCGACCGGGCTCGACGCCGCCACTGAGTGCGTGGCGCGCTTTCACCGCGCCCAGTCGGTGTGGAAGCAGCGCCAACGCACGCGCGCGGCACCGCTCTTTGCCGAAGCCGCGGCCGCGTGCCAGCACGCGCAGAACCGCGACCTAGTGGTACGCTCACTCTACCAAGGTGCGCGCAGCCTGGCTTCAGCTGGCGAGCGTGAGAAAGCCCTCGCTCTCTACGCCCGCATCGAGTCGGAGTTTGCCGAGCACCGCTTCGCCGACGACGCCCGTTTGCGTGCCGCCGAGGTGCTGATTGACGGGGGCGACAATGAGGGAGCCGAAGCGCGCCTGCGCGATCTGCCCGACCGCTATCCCAACGGCGATGTAGCCAGCGAGGCCCTGTGGCGACTGGCCTTGGCAGCCTGGCGCGCGGGTGACCTCAACAAGTCCCTGCACTGGCTCGACGAAAACCTTCGTCGGTTTCCGCGGGAGGAGATCTACTACGCCGCAGGCCGGACCCACTACTGGCGAGGTCGCATCTTCGAAAAACAGGGCGCCCAGGACGAGGCCCGACAAGCCTACGCGCGAGCGGTGCGAGAGTATCCCCTTTCCGTCTACGCGCTGTTCGCGCTCGAGCGAATCCGACTCCGCTTCCCCCAGACGAGGGCCGGCCTGTTGCGCGAGTTGCGGCCTTCTCTTCCAACCGAGAAGAAGCAATCTCCGTGGGACTTTCGGCCCCAGCCTCTCTTTGCCGAACCGGGCTTCCTGCGCGCAGTCGAGTTGGCCCGTCTGGGTCTGGGCAACGACGCCCGCCGCGAACTGGCCCATCTGGGCTTGGCCCTTTCTGACCACGCACAGGAGTCCCCAGTCGCCGCGAATACCCCTTCACGAGAAGACGGGTACTGGATCACCGCGATCCTTCTCGACCGTGGCCGGCTCTGGAACGCCTCTCATGCCATTCCCCGGTACACCCTCACGGCGTACCAGTTCACGTACCCCACGGATGCGCGCCGCGACGCCCAGTGGCGCCTGGCGTATCCGCGTGCCTTCCCCGAGCTGGTGAGCAAGAACAGCAAGGCCAACCGCGTGCCCGAGTCCCTGCAACTCGCCATCATGCGCGAGGAGAGCGCCTTTTCCCCGAAGGCTGAGTCCTTTGCCAACGCCCTTGGGCTGACTCAGATGCTGGTGCGCACAGCTCAGCGGTTTGCGAACGAACGCCTGACACGCGAGACGCTGCTGGACCCGTCCAAGAACCTGGAAGTGAGCTCGCGTTTCCTGGCGTTCCTGCTGGACCACTTCGGCGGAGCCTTGCCCCTGGCCATCGCCGGATACAACGCGGGAGAGGCCGCGGTGGATCGTTGGCTGCGCGAACGCGGTGCTTTGGAACTGGACGAGTTCATCGAGACAATTCCCTACGACGAAACCCGCAACTACACCAAACGCGTGCTGGCTTCAGTGTTTGCGTATTCGTGGCTTTATCTGCGTGACCAACCCGTGCCTGCCCTTTCCTTCTCCCTGCCCCGGGCCGAAAACAAGAAGTCCGAGGCCAAGAAGGGAAAGTAGCTGACTACTGATTGTCGGGCGATTCCCAGCACAGATCGGCCAGCGTGCGCGGTAGCGGTAGCGGTAGCGGTAGCGGTAGCGGTAGCGACCAGCGGAAAGCGGCCTGCGTGGGCGACTGGCGTGAGCGGCCCGCTCTCCGTCCTCCCGCGTAACGCACACGAACTCGCTCTCGCCCACGCCCTCGCGACCCGCGAGCCGCGGGGCGGCCCGCAATTCCCCGACACGCTCCATCTAATTCTTCTTGCGGCGACCGAACAGGCCGCGCTTCTCCGACGGGGGTTCGACCTTCTCGCCGCCCGCGGCGGCAAAGGCGCGCAGGGCTTCCTCCTGCTCTCGTGAAAGTGACGCTGGCACCACCAACCTGAGATGCACGATCAGGTCGCCGCGTCCACGTTCCTGCAAACGGGGCAAGCCCTGGCCGCGCAGAACCACCGTCTCGCCCGATTGCGTCCCTGGCGCGAGCGCGACATCGACCTCGCCCTCCAGGGACTGCGATTTCACTGTCGCCCCCAGCGCTGCTTGAGGAAAAGAGACAGCGGCCTCCGTGTGCAAATCGGCGCCATCGCGCTCAAAGCGCGGATCGTCCGCAACGCGGAGGTGGACGTAGAGGTTTCCCGGATGGCCGCCCCCCGGCGCCCCTTCGCCTCGTCCTGCCAATCGCAGAGTGGAGCCATCCTCCACTCCCTGGGGCACGCTGATTTGCAGACTCTCTTCCGCGACCCGCAGGCCGCTTCCGCTGCATGAAGGGCAGGGCTTGCGCACGACCGAACCCTCGCCCCGACAGACGGGACAGGTGGTGGAGATCATGAGAAAGCCTTGCGTGTGCATGACTTGACCGCGACCCCGACACTGCGGACAGGCTTCCCGCGACGCCCCCTGCGCGGCGCCCGATCCGCCGCAATCCCGGCAGACAGCGCGCCGTTGCACCCTGACATCCTTGGTCACGCCGGTCGCCACCTCGGCCAGCGTCAACTGAACCTGCGTCTCGATGTCAGCTCCCCGCCCGGCGCCATGACCCGGACCACCGCCAAATCCGCCGCCAAAAAGATCGCCAAAGATGTCGGAGAAGGCCGAGAAGATGTCGTTCACGCTGCCAAAACCACCGCCGAAACCACCCCCACGTGGCCCCTCGTGACCGTAGCGATCGTAGAGCGCGCGCTTTTCGGGGTCGGAGAGGACCTGATAGGCCTCGGACGCCTCTTTGAAGCGCGCCTCGGACTCCTTGTCGCCGAGGTTCCGGTCTGGGTGGAGCTCGAGGGCGAGCTTGCGGTAGGCCCGCTTCAACTCGGACGCATCAGCTTGGCGGGATACGCCGAGCACCTGGTAGTAGTCTTGCTTTTCACTCACGGGGACGATGGGCTAGCGTACATGAAAACCGTCCCGCCGCCACACGCGGCCCTCGCGGCTGGCTGACCGGGCGTGGGGATGACCGCATCCGGCAGATTGATGGCTTTGCGGTCCTTCACGTCTTGTCGGCGGCCGCATGATACTGGATACTGGCCTTCGTGCCGCATCAGTCTGTCGCCGCCTCATCTGCCTCAGATCGCCCTCGCGCTCGGCGAGTGGGGCAGGAGTAGTCGCCTTTGCCCCGTCGGTTTCCAGACGACCCCGCGGCGTGGCAGGCGCTGAACACCCGGTATCTCTTCCGCCAGCCGCCCTGGCTGGTGCTCCGCCACCAGGGTTTTCGCCTGCCCGGTGGGCGCGAGATTGCCGACTACTGGATCTCCGAGTACCCGCCCTGGGTCAACGTCGTTGCGGTGACGGCGGCTGACGAGGTGGTCTTGATCCGACAGTACCGTCCTGGCCTGGGCGATGTGCACTACGAGATCCCGGCCGGGGTTGTCGACCAAGGCGAGGACATCGGGGCCGCGGCCCGGCGTGAGCTGGCTGAGGAAACCGGCTACGGAGACGGTCGTTGGTCGGTGCTGACCCGCCTCTCGGCCAACCCCGCCCTGCAGGACAACATCACCACGTCCTATCTTGCCGAAGGCGTGGTCCCGCTCGGCCGTGCCCAGCCCGAGGCGACCGAGGATCTGCGCGTTCACCTCGTGCCGCTGGCCGAAATCCCCGGTCTGATCGACAGCGGCGACATGATCCAAGCCCTGCACACCGCACCCCTGCTGCGTTACCTGCTGCGCCGGCGCGCATGAAGTTCGCGCGGGGCTTCGGGAAAACCGGCCTCACTGCCAGCAGTCGTACACCCGGGGGTTGGTGTCGCCCTGCCCGGATATCAAGTTGGTACAATAGGACCCGGAAAGTACGACCTCGCTGGACGTGACGTCGAACCTCCACCCCCCTTGCTGACCGCTGGGATCGAGCGGAACGGGATCACCGCCGTGGGTGAAGACCACCACCTGAGTGGGGTTTTCGGGTTGGCGCGTCAAAGAAAACCGGCACACGTTCACCTCCACCGCAGTCATGATGGCCTCGAGTTTCCCTTTCAGGTCCGCCTGGTCGGTCGCCGCCACGAACTGCGGCGAGTTGCCGGCAAAGCTCGATGCGCTGGCAGCCGCGATACTGGCGAGGCAGTTCGTGCTCTGGGCGTCGTTGTTGAGGGAGACGATGAATGTCTGCACGCCGAGGTTCGTCAGCTTGGTAGCCTCATCGCCCGCCAGGCTGCAAAACGAAGCATCGGTGGCAGCGTCGCCCGCGCAGGTCGGATCCTGGCCGGTAATGAGCAACACAAACTGGGACGCGCTTCCTTGTCCTTCGTCGGCGTACCACTGGCGGCATTTCTGCAAGGCCAAGTGAGAAGGTGAATCACTGCTCGCGAACTGGCAGCCCGGATCGCCTGAACCGCATGCCAGCTGCGCCTGGATGCTGGCCGAATGGAAAAATGCGGGCGGAGGGGAAACCTGGCCCGGACAGCACGTCCCCTGGTTGCAGTCTTTCGACGATGGGAACTGCTCGAGGCCGAATTGGATACTCGGATGAGCGCCGGTGGCCTCCACGATCGCCTCTTGAGCCGCCTGCAACCTGGTGGCCGAACCGAACGCCTTCTGCATGGATGTAGAGCGGTCGAGGGCAATGATCATCTCGACCTGGTTCTGCCGCACGTTGAAGCTGAAGTTCGAACATCCATCTCCACGATTGAACCCCCGCCTGTCACTCGGACTGGACTGGTCGATGGATGCATCCGGGTCTTGCGCTCCGCCCGTTTCATCGGAACTCCCCCCGGCATCCCCAGCCACCCAAGGCAGCCCAATGTGATAGGTGCACGACAGCCCGGTGATGACCAGAAGCCACGAGGTACTCGCCGGCGGCCGGCCTGGTCGCGTCACCCCAGTCGCCTTCACGGTGCCCCGCGCACTCTCGCAGCCAGCTTGGCCACCTCGTCGCGACGCTCGCTATTCGGATAGCGCGCCAGGAAAGCCTCCGCCTCGGCAAGCGCCGCGGCCTTGTCGCCGACCCTGGCCAGGGTTTCCAAGATTGACAGGTCCGCCTCCGCCCGCAGTAACCCCCTGGGGAAGCGCGTCCGGTAGGCCACCCACGCCGCGACTGCCGCCTGAGGCCGGTGCAGGCCATCACGCAAAACGCGACCCACCTCATAGGCCGCATTCTCGGCCGCTGGCCCCACGCCTTTTGTACAGTGAGTCAGCATGGCGAGCGCGTCTTCCGGACGGCCCTCGCCCAGCGCCGTCCGCGCCTCCGTCAACTCCACACTCCCCGGGCCATTGGCGACCCGCGCCGGACCGTCCTCAGAAGACGCGCGTCGTAGAGACGCACCCGCCAGGGACGGCCGGCGTCCGAGCGTCGGGGACGCTATCCCGCGAATGGGTCCAGCCCACGAATCCCCCTCGACCAGCCGAACCGACCGAGCGCCACGCCACACTTCGACGACGCCTTCCTCGACTTCCACGGAAACGCGATCATCGCCCACGCCCACGTGAAACTTGGTCCCCACGACGGATATGAGATATGGCCCGGCGGAAACCGCAAACCGTTCTCCCGGCGCCTGATGGGGCACCTCGAACCTGGCCTGGCCTCGCTCGACGGAGGGCCGACGTTCCGCATCCCAGCTCAGAACAGAATTGGCATCGAGCTCGACTCCGGCACCACCAGCCAGTGCCACGCGGGCCGGCTTTCGACCGGTTCGCACCGGCGTGGCAGACGAAACCTGGGGTGCAACCTGGGGAACCACCGAACCAGGCTGGGACGCCGACGCAACTGCAGGAGCGACCCGCTTTGCCGCCACTGACGAAGGGGTGGGACGCGTGGCTGGGACCACCCACAGCACGGCCACCACACTCACAGCAACCAACGCCCCGACAAGAGCCGGGAGAGCCAACGACCTTGCGCGACGCGCTGGCAAGTCTTTGCCCGACGGCAAGCCTTCGAGGCGGGACCAGACCCGACGCCGCGCCACCTCGTCCCCGGTCCGCTGGCGCGCAGCTTCCAGGACCTCGCCAAGCCATCTCTCCGTGTCGTCCGCTCTCTGTTGTTCAAGCCATTTCATGTCGTTATCCTCCGCGCCGCCTTGACGAGTTCCGCCCGGGCATGGCGCAGCCGGGACCAGACCGTGTTGGGAGGACATCCCATCACTATGGCGATTTCGTTCACACCCAATCCCTCAATCTCGAAGAGGACGAGGACCATCCGTTTCTTGGGTGACAACTTGTCCAGCAGCCGATCGAGCAGCCGCAAATCGGATGCCTTTTCGGCAGGGTCGTCCTGGGGCTCGGGCTCGGCCTCATGCCAGGGTAGAAGCGAGAGAAACGAACGCATGCGTCGCCGCCGGCCCAGGTGAGAGGCGTGGCGCGCAGCAATTCGATAAATCCAGGTCGATAGCTGGGCGTCCCCTCGAAACTGCTTCAGGCCGCGGTAAACCGCGATAAACACGTCCTGGGC
>Ga0255357_1000125_pt1 | contig 11011 bp, 10 predicted proteins | sample GFST25metaG_2_FD_186027 | JGI IMG/M metagenome (GOLD analysis project Ga0255357, IMG submission 186027) | Peat soil microbial communities from Stordalen Mire, Sweden - G.F.S.T-25 | ecosystem: Environmental > Terrestrial > Soil > Wetlands > Peat | place: Sweden: Norrbotten County, Stordalen Mire...
CTCCACTCGTGGTGCTGCCGTCTGGTTTTGACGAACCTGTTGAGCAAGCGGAAGCGACAAGCGTCGCTGAGAGGAAAACGGTCGAAAAGGCGCCTTTGCACTTCATGAAGTACTCCTTGTGATCGATCAGGGGGAGCTGCACTGCAAAAAGGGTCATTTCTGCCTTCGTCCAGGGTTGGGAAGGCAGATGGGCGAGGCAGCCGGGACAGGGAACATCTGGGGCCTGTCCCCGGGCCTAGCCTTCAACCAGACGTCGTCCGCGACGGGGGTTTTCCGACGGCAGCGATGATGGGGATCGGCCTGGCCGGCACGTCTTGCCATGCTGCATAATCGCACGACAGTCTCCCTGTTTCTTAGCCTCTATGGAGCGGCACTCGCGATGACGTTATGCTTCTTCTTGCGCAAATTCTTCGGGTCGGGACCTGGACCATCGGTTTACGTCTACCCGACGCGATCAAGGTAGGCGGTGATCTTGGCCGCGAACTCGGCGAAATCGTCCAACCTCTGGTTCAGAAGCTGGTGCAACCGAGGGACGTCGACCTCGATGTACCCGTGGACCAGCAGGTTGCGAAAGCCGGCAATCGCGCGAAAGCGGGCGGTGAAAACCGGGTCCAAGACCCCGATGGCCGAGAGGGCATCGAAGGCTGAGGCGTAGTCGGGAACGTCGCGGCCGGCGCTGGCAGCAATGTGCGTCGCGAGATCCAGAGCGTTCTGCGCGCATAGCTGCAGACCACGCTCCACCGTCCAAAGTTCGTCGAGGTCGGTTTGCAACAGCGTCACCGGCCGGCCCGCGTGTCGGCGAAGCTGGGCAAGAGCCATCTGCATGGAGGCGAGGTGTCGCCGCAGGGTCTGCGTGTCGATTTTTCCGGGGCTCATCGGCCGGTTCTCTCCTGCTGCGTGCGCCGTCGCTCGGCATTCTGGATCTTGCCGAGCTGGGGTAGGTAGTCGCAGTAGCGCGAAAGCGCCATTGCCTCGCGCCGGGTGGCGGCTGCGAGATCCCGCGCCAGCACGCGGATGCCGTCGCGGAGCACACGGTGATACAGGAGCGGTCCCGCGCGGTTGAGCAGGACGACATCGATGTCATTGGTTCCCAGGGCCTTCATCAGGTCGGCTGCGATCTCGCAGTCGATTCCGAAGCCCGTGTTCATAGGCACTGCCGGATCGACGTAGACGGCGACGTCCACGTCGCTGTGCGGCCGGGAGTCCCCGCGCGCCTGAGATCCGAATAGGTACGCCTCGCAGATCTCGGGTCGCGTGGCCAGAACGCTGGCCAGTTCGTCGACAAGCTTGATGGCGGTAACCACGACTTCAGGATGACGGACTTTGGCTGCCGGGGCAAATGCGGTGGTCACGCGTGCCAATGGGTACTGGCACGCCCGGCGGCTGACGTTAGATGACGGGAACGTTCCACGTGCTCGAATGGCTGCGCATCGGCGCCGACGCAATCTTCATCGTAGCCGGCGTAGTTCCGCTGGTGCTGGCGACCGCGCTGCGCGTTCCCTGCAGACGGCCCGTCGGTGACCAGGCCGCAACGCCGGAAGGAACGAAAACGCAGGCCGCAACGTAGGTGAACCAGCGGGCACAGCGCCACGGTCCTCATTGCTGCATCTCGTGCTGAATGCGCCGGAATGGGCCATCCAGGGCTGCAAAGGCCGTCACCACATCGGGGTCGAAGTGGGTCGCCTTGCCTTGCTGGATCACCCGGCAGGTGTCCTCGTGGCCAAACGCGGGCCGGTAGCAACGCTTCGACGTCAGCGCATCGTAGACATCGGCAAGAGCGACGATGCGTGCGGCAAGCGGGATGGTCGTGCCCTTGAGGCCGTCGGGGTAGCCGCTCCCGTCCCACTTCTCGTGGTGCGACCTTGCTACGTCGACGCCCATGCGAAGGAATTGGTTGTCTGGATGTCGTTTGAGCACCGCGCTGAGCGTACTGGCGCCCAGCTCGCAGTGCTTCTTCATTTCGGCGAATTCCTCCGCGCTCAGCGCTCCGGGCTTCAAGAGGATGCCGTCCGGAGTGCCAACCTTCCCGATGTCGTGGAGAGAGGCGGTTTGACGGACATCGTCGATGAACGCGCTGGTCAGCTGCGTCACCTGCAATCTCATCTCTCGCATCTGCTCGGCCAGCATTCGGCTGAAGGTCTGAACCCGCTCGATGTGCTGGCCCGTGTCGTCATCGCGGGCTTCAGCCAGCTTGGCGAGAGCAAAGATAGTCGCCAGCTGCGAGGCTGTGACCGCCTTGACCTGCTCGGCGATTCGCTGCTCGAGCTGCAGGTTGTGCGACGTGAGTTCAACCTGCAGCCGCCTCAGGCGCAAATGCGTCTTGATGCGAGCAAGCACTTCCTGGCCCTGGAACGGTTTGGACACGTAGTCGACGCCGCCGACGCGGAAGGCTTCGACCTTGTCGTCGGTACCCTGGAGGCCGCTGATGAAGATGACGGGGATGTTTCTCAGTTGCTCATCCTGCTTGAACCATCGGCAGACGTCCACCCCGGACATCTCAGGCATGCGAACGTCCAGCAGGACAAGATCGGGAGGGTCCGCCACGGCCGCCTCAATGGCGAGCCTGCCGCTCGTGACCGGCCGAGGCACCAGGCCCCCGCGTTTCAGAACGGCGGCCAGGAGTCGCAGGTTCTCTGGGACATCGTCCGCGATGAGAATGCTGCTGCCGTGCACATCGTCGTCCACCGTGTTCGTCCTTTCCTTCACTGACCCAAGAGGTTTCGCATGCCTTCGTAGTCGAATTCATCCGCCATCCGCCGAAGCACAGTGGCTTCACCGGGATTGGTTGTGCGAATGGTCTCGATCGATGATGTTCGCCAGCCGCTGCTCCGCCTCCTGGACCGCCAGCCCGTGGTCTCCCAGGAGGACGACTGTCTCGGCCGGGGGTGGCGTGTCACCCTTTGGTCCCTGCAGGCTCTCCTCCCGTGACTCATCGCTCCCTCCTTTCGACGGTGGATCGATAGTCTCATGCTGGCCCGGATCTCGCACGGGCCAGTGCGGTATTCCATCCAGACGGGTGGCTCTTGAGCTTGCAGCGGGCGGACCGTGCGGAGGCACCGCCGCCGCTCGCGTATACGTGGGTCGAGGGTGCGAGGCGTGCGGGTTCCGGGGCAGGTGCGGGGGCCAAGTCTTCTTCGCGCTGGGAGAAACGGAATGCATTGAAAAAGAGAACCGAAGAGGCGGGCCGGATGGGTCGTGCCGCCTGGTCCCTCCATTGCCGCGTTCTCGATGGACCCCCGGCTCCGATTGGGGTTAGGAATTGATTCCATTCTGCCGAACTGTCTTTGGCACACCAAGTAACTCTCCCACCTAAGGAAGCCACATGACTGGCTACAATAGTTACGGCTGGCGATGGACACCCACCCTGCTCGTGGCCCTGCTGGCCTTTCCCATCTCAGCCGTGGCCAGTCCCACCAGCGGCGCAATCTTCGGCCGTGTAATCGACCAGGACACCCACCAGCCCCTCGACGGCGTGACCGTGGTGGCTTCGGGCCCGCAGGGCGATCAGGCGATTCTTACCGATGCCAAGGGACAGTACGAGTTGCGCGGCCTGGTCATCGGCGACTACCTGGTTCGTTTCTTCCGCGGGGCCGTGGCCATCGAGCACTCGGCCACGGTGTTGATGGACCAGACCGTGAGGGTCAACGCCCGCCTGCCGTCGGCGCCCGAGGCGGTGCAGACCATTGCGGTCACGCAACGGGCGCCGGCCATCGACGTCGGCTCGACCCGCGTGGGTGTCACGTTAAACCGTGATTTCGCCGCAAATGTACCCAATGGCCTCAGCGTGAGTGACTTGCTGGAAAAAGCGCCCGGAGCTACATCGGATGCAACGGGACTGGTTCTGTCGGGCGGAACTGGGCTGGAAAACACCTACTATCTCGACGGACTCAACATCACGTCTCTGAAAAACGGGGCGCTCGGAACCAACCTGTTCGTCCCCTTTCTTGACGAGGTCGAAATCGTCAGTGCGGGCTACGGCGCTGAATACGGTCGTGCCCTGGGTGGCGTGGTCAACATGGCCACCAAGTCAGGCAGCAACGAGTGGCATGCCAGCGCCTTTTCCTATCTGTCACCAGGGGCGTTTTCGGGCGGCCAGCAACGCATCGCAAGCCGCGGTTCCTCGCTGACCGGTGTGACCGAGCCCGACTACAGCACCACCCTCGGCGCCGAGGTGGGTGGCCCCATCATCAAGAACAAGCTGTTCTTCTGGGTGGGCTATGCCCCCGAGATTATCCACAACCACCTGGTCCAATACGCTGACAGATTCGTCGAGCACGTCGATCCAAGCACCCGTCAGCCTGACGGGACCCAGGCCAACAATCCCGATGGCACCCCGACAACTGTTCCTCTGTATCGCAACAGCTACGCGGGCCAGACCACCAACCAACACTACGCCGGCAAACTCACCTGGAAACTGACGCCCGAGCAGACACTCAGCCTCAGCCTGTACGGGATCTACTCGCAGAAACAGTACATGCAGGGGGCCAATATGGACTACATGGCCGGCATGTCCAATGAGAAGACGCGCACGAATGACATAACCGCGCGCTGGACCGCGGCCTTCTTCGAACGACGCTGGCGCTTGGACGCGACTTTGGGCATGCACATTGAACAATTCAGCAATCGCCCGGTTTTTCCTGCGGCGGCACAAGTGAACTTTGTCGAATGGGACACGACTGCGACCTCGCTGGCAGACTTCAACCCCAGCGTCGCGGGCCAGTGTGCGGGAAATTCTGCGACCGGTTTCAATCCTTGTCCGGTGTATGGCTACCAGTCGGGTGGGTACGGCGAGATGGAGGACATCAATGCCTTCCGCCTGGCGGGACAGCTCAAGAGCACCAACATCTTCCACGCCGCCGGCCTGCACGAGCTCAAGTACGGCTTCGACGGCGAGTTTGTCCAATATGGAGACAAGGTCTGGTATTCTGGGCCGGACGGCTCTCGCGTGCTGACGTATTCGTCCGAGACCGGCAATACCTATTATTCCCTGTTTCAGCTGCCCCCGGGGGTGCAGGTTTCGCAGTTGAGCTCACCGTCCGGACTGTTGAGCGCGCCCTACTACCAGGACGCGATTCAGGCGACGACTCGGCAGTTCAATACAGGTCTCTTCCTACAGGAGAGCTACTCGCCGCTCTCCCACTTGACCTTCAACCTGGGCGTGCGCTGGGAAATGCAGCGTATGCAGGACTACCAGGGCAACACCGCGCTGTCCATCAACGACAACATTGCACCGCGGGTGGGTGTGGTCTTTGATCCGAGCAAGGAAGGCCGGTCCAAGATCTTTGCCCACTACGGCCGCTACTACGAATCCATCCCGATGAACTTGGCCGCCCGCGGGTTCGCCGGTCTGGGTTCCTTGGCGAGCAGTGGGCCCCCGTTCGGCAGCGACAGCAATCCGACGATACTGAGCAGCGCGGATCTGGCCGTACAGAAAGGGCTTAAGGGCAGCTACAACGACGAGGTTGTGGTGGGCGGACAGTACGAAGTGCTGCAAGACTTGGTGATTGGGACCACACTCATTTACCGCTGGCTTGGTCGTGCCATTGAGGACATGTACGATAGGGAGCATCCCAACGACGGGCCTACCATTGTCGGCAACCCGGCGGGCGCCACGCGGACCTACCAGGCGCTGCAGTTCACCGCGAACAAGCGCTTCGCGCGCCGTTGGTTTCTTGCCGGCTCGTACACCCTATCACGGTTGCGTGGCAACTACGTGGGCCTATACGATGCGGACAACAACCAGCTCAATCCCAACCAGAGCACGCAATACGACGCGCCCGGGATTATGGTGAACCGCAATGGGCCCCTGCCCAATGATCGGCCGCACCTGATCCGTCTCGACGGCTACTACACCCAGCCATTCGGCCACTCAAGTCTGACCGCGGGCTTGGGTTTTGTCGGCCGTTCGGGCCAGCCACTGAACGCCCTGGGCGGTTTCCAGGCCACGGCAGACAATGACTCATACATCCTCCCGCGCGGATCGATGGGCCGAACGCCCTTTGTTACGCGTTTCGACCTGCACCTCGCCTATCGGCGCAGCGTGCTCGGCCGGCTGTCCGCCGAGGTCTTCTTCGACATCTTCAACCTTTTCAACCAGCGTACGGTATTGACCCAGGATCAAGTGTACACGGCGGACCAAGTCACGCCGATATCCGGTGGAAGCAAGGCAGATCTGCAGAATCTCACCACCACCGACGCGAACAACAACGTGGTGCCTGTCACCAAGAACCCAAATTTTCTCATGCCGACTTCTTACCAGGCTCCCATCTCGGGCCGCCTGGGCGTTCGGGTGTTTTTTTGAGATGGGAACCCTGGGAGGGTTCCCATGCCCTCCCGCGATGGGTGCGCGGCGAGCAAAGCTCGCCGGCTCCCCACGCGGCTAGTGCCTCCGGTCAGAAGAGCGGTCATGTTTCGGTGGACGAGGCGCCCGGACGGCAAGGCGCGACGAGGGCGCATACTTGACGTATGTAACCGAGGAGCAACGCAGCCGGCCGGAGTGGATCGGCCGCCCAAACGTGGCCGAAATTCTGACCGGAGGCACTAGCCCGAGCTCGCGACATACAGGATACCCAGCCCAATCATCAACACCCCGGCGCCGCGGCGAAGCCAAACCGCGGGCACGACTTGTCCGAGGGCGCCGCCCACCAGCACGGCCACGGCGGAAGTGGTAACCAGCGCCAGCGCCGCGCCCAGGAAGACCAGCCAGCGGGCATGACCGCCCGCCGCCAGGGCCAGGGTCGCAAGCTGGGTCTTGTCGCCCAGCTCGGCCAGCAACACGGTCACGAACGCAGTCAGGAAGGTCATCGCAGATGCTTATCACAGTACACGAAGGATCCAGCACTTGAGATGCCCGGTCTCCGGGACGCCGGCCAGCTCCGGGTGATCGCGGCCGGCACCGCGACGTTCAAGAATCTGTATCGACCGACCGCTCTGGGCCGCGGCTGCTGATACCAGCTCATCAAACTGCGCGCGCGACACACGGCCCGAGCAGGAGCAGGTCACGGCAAGACCGCCCGGCGTGGTCAGGCGCAGGCCGCGCAGGATGATTTCCTGGTAGGCACGAAGCGCGGCATGGTCGCCGGCCTTGCGCTTGGCCAGAGCGGGCGGGTCCAAGACCACGACGTCGAAGCGTTGCTTGTCCGCTTCCAGGGTGCGCAGAAGCTCGAAGGCATCAGCCTGGCGCACCTCCAGGTTGGAAAGTCGGTTGCGGGCCGCGTTGGCCTGGGCGCGCGCCACGGCCTGCGCATCCTCGTCGCTGGCCAGTACCGCGCCCTTCCGTCGCGCCAGGGCCAGGGCAAAGCCGCCGTGATAGGTGAAGGCGTCCAGACAGCGAGCTCCGGGCGGCGCCAGCGCAGCCACCACGGCGTGGTTGTCCGCTTGATCGAGAAAGCCGCCGGTCTTGCTGTCGGCAAGCAGGTCAGCCTGCAGGTGATTTTCGCCCAACCGGTAGACCACCTCGGTCGCGCCGCCGCCGGCGGCAATCTCGCGCACGCGCGGCAGGCCCTCGAAGTCGCGCGCCGATCCGTCGTCGCGCGCCACCACCATGCGCACGCCGAGAAGTTTCTGCAACAGAACCGCCAGCGCAGGCCGGGCCGCGTTCATGGCTACAGATGTGGTCTGCATGACCGCCGCATCGGCGTAGCGGTCGACGAAGAGACCGGGCAGACCGTCGGCCTCACCATGAACCACGCGCCAGGCATCGCGGTCCAAGGCGAGCCGCTGGCGCCAGGCGAGCGCGGCCTGCAGGCGCTCGGCTACCAGAGCCGTCAGCTCCGGCAAGGGAGCATTGTCGCTCCGCCGCTGCAGGACGCGCAAGGCAATTGGGGACAAGGTGGCCCAGGTCGCGCTGGCGAGCGGCCGGCGCCGTTGGTCGAGTACAGCCACCAGCGCCGGTCCGCCGGTTCGCGCATCGGTCGGCGGCCCGGACAGCACGTCCTGCCGAAAAACCCAGGGGTGCCCAGACACGATGCGGGCGCGGCCGCGCGGGTTGACGACGACGGTGGGTAGGGATGGCTCGCGCACGATGGAACCAGGTGAACGCACCCCTGTCCTCGGGGGCGATTCTACTTGCTGGGCTTGGCGGGCGTGGCAGCCGGGGCCTTGGCGCCGGCGGTCGCAGACGCAGGCTTCTCAGCGGCTGGTGTCGCGGGTTTCTCGGCAGCCGCGGGCGGAGTCGCCGCCCGCTCGGCGAGCTCGGCGTTGATGTCGAGTTTGACCTCGTCGCTGACCACCATGCCGCCCGAGTCGAGCGCCTTGTTCCAGATCATGCCCCAGTCCTTGCGATCCAGCTTGCCTGTCGCCATCACGCCCCTGACGGTTCGGCCAAACGGATCTTTGATGGATGCCGACGGTCCCTCGACCGCGAGCACCACGGACTTGGTCACGCCATGCATGGTGAGATCCCCGGTGACCTTGAACTTGCCCTTGCCCGCCTTCTCGATCTTGGTCGATTTGAAGGTGAGTGCGGGGAACTTGGCCGCGTCGAAGAAGTCGGGAGACTTCAGATGGGCATCGCGCTTGGCTTCGCGCGTGTCGATGGACGCGGTTTCGATGCTTACCTCCACGGTGGACTTGGTGGGGTCTTTCTCATCCAGCTCCACCGTGCCCTTGACCTTCTGGAACTGCCCCTTGACGGTGGTGACCATCATATGACGCACACTGAATTCCACAGTCGAGTGGGCTGGGTCGATGTCCCATGTACTGGCCAGGGCCAGAGCCGGCGACAAAACCAAGAAACTCATCGAGGCGGCCAACAGAGGAAGTGGTCTCATGGGCTTTTCCTTTGTGCAGGTTGAAGGGACAACAAGGGTCCTTGAGGTGCCTAGGCTTGGATGCTTGATGGCGCAAAACGCTACAGGTTTGGTCTCTGGCAGCAAGAGTTAGTTCGGGGCCGGCGCCTGCGCCGGCAGGCGAATGACGAACGAAGTGGGCCAGCCAACTACGTCCTCGACGGCAATGCGGCCGCTGTGGGCCTCGGCGACCAGACGGCAGAAGTAAAGACCCAGGCCCCAGCCGAACATGCGAAGGGCCTCGGTCTGGCCCTGCTGGAATTTGGCGAAGATCCTTTCCCGATCGGGGACTGGGACGGGCTCACCCGTGTTGTGGACCGACAAGACGATCTCGCCGCCACTCCCTGTCGCCACCAGCAGGATGCGTCCTCCGGTGGAGGTATAGCGGAGGGCATTGGACACCAAGTTGTCGAGTAGCCGTGGGAAGAGACGCCGGTCAGCCACCATGAACAGGTCGTCGGGCGCGTCCACCTCGATTTTGATCGACTTGCCTTGGGCACGCGAAAGCGCTTGCTGGCGCGCGAACTCGAGCATCTCCCGCGCCGAAACCGGCACAAGGTTGAGCGTGATGCGTCCCTCTTCCAGCTTGTTCGTGTCCAGGATCTGCGTGATCATGTTGGCGACGTTGGTCGAGGAGGTGAGGGCGTCGTCGCTCGCCTCCAACATGTCCCGTCCGGCCTGCTGGCGCTTGAGTTCTCGCGAAAGGAACTCGAGTGAAAGGATGGCTGCGCTGAGCGGGCCCCGCATGTCGTGCACGATGAGTTGGACGAGGCTGTCCTTGTCCCGCTGCAGGCGCGCAAGCTGCTCGTATTGGGCGCGCGTGTCTGCGAGTTGATGCCGGGCCGCCTCCATTTCCGCCGTCTCGTGGACCAGCCGACTGGTTCGTCCTACAATGATCACGCCGACGCCACCGGCGAGGCCAAGCACGCAGCAGGCGAGCAGCATGTACCAAGGCGAAACGCCGGCCTGCTGGAGCAGGAGGGTCTCTTCGGCCATCGCGATGATGGTGGCGACAATGACGAGGCGCCTGTGCAGAGAGAGCCCACCCAACGCCACAATGAGGACGAATACTCCTAGGCCCAGGCCGGCTACGACCGGACCGCCTTCGCCATAGCTGGCGATCGTCGCGCGCAGCGCGAAATAGGCCACCGCCAGGTCCAGCGCCACTGGAACCAAGGCGATGCGCGCCAGCAGTCTGCGATGGCGAAGGGCGAAGAGAATCGCAGCCGCGAGCGCGTAGACCAACACCGCCGGGAGCTGCTCGCGCCAGTTGAAGTGACCGGAGAAGCCCCAGCAAAGCAGGCTAAGAACCAAGAAGACCGAGGCTGCCAACAGTCGAAACCCAACGCCGAGGGAGATCAGGCGCAGTCTTTCGCTCTCCGCGGTGCGCGCGGCGATCTCGGGAGCAGACGATGCGGCTGTAGAAGTCATGAAAGAGAGGCCGCCATCATACACTCTGCGTCGCGGATCTGGGGGCCGATGCCTCCGGCTTCGTCGCATTGCGGTAAGTACGGCTCGCGCCAGGCCCTCCCAGCACAGGAGCGACTGAATGCCACCCATCTAGCATCTGACGATCGAGTACAATACCAGACTATGCTATGTGCGAGTAGCGGGGCTACGCGAGCGGATCTGTGCTTGCGCGAAATCCTCCGTGACATCCTTTCGGGCCTGGCCATGGCGCTCGTCCTGGGCCTTGGTCTTTGCTTCGGCGCCTGTGGTCCTCAGGGTGGGGTCAGCGCTGGCGGAGGCGCCGGGGCCGGTGGCGGCGGAGCCGGCGGAAATGATGACATCCTGGACGCCAGCCGGGCGGATCTCGGCCCCATCATTTCGGGGCTGCCTGACGCTGGCACGGGAGGGGACGCTCCGCAGGCGGGCTGCACCAAGACCGCGGCCGGTTCCTGTTGCGGCAACGGTACCCTCGACTTCGACCGCGGCGAGGAATGCGACGACGGCAACACGACCTCGGGGGACGGCTGCACGGCAGCTTGCAGGGTCGAGACCGACTGGGTTTGCCCCAACGTGGGCGCGCCTTGCATTTCAACCGTGGTGTGCGGCGACGGTCGCATCTCAGGCAACGAGGTCTGTGACGATCGCAACACCGCGGACGGCGACGGGTGCTCGGCCGATTGTTCAACCGTCGAGGTGGGTTGGGTGTGCCCCGCCGCCGGCCTCCGCTGTCAGCCCAAGTGCGGTGATGGCCTGCTCGTGGGCTCGGAGGAATA